>Ga0210406_10007729_pt1 | contig 10856 bp, 10 predicted proteins | sample IncBWC30MmetaG_FD_155454 | JGI IMG/M metagenome (GOLD analysis project Ga0210406, IMG submission 155454) | Forest soil microbial communities from Barre Woods Harvard Forest LTER site, Petersham, Massachusetts, United States - Inc-BW-C-30-M | ecosystem: Environmental > Terrestrial > Soil >... | reverse complement strand
GATATGAAACTTGCCCTTGAGCTCGTGCACCCATCCTTCCCACGTCGTGAACGAGTCGCCGAAGCCGTGCAGCAGAACCAATAGAGGCTTGCTCGGATCGCCCTCATCCTGGTAGTGCACGTGGAATCCGCCGGGCAGATCCACGAAGCGCGATGCGGTATCGGTGTACTTGGCTTCCAAGGCCGCGTAGGGAATGTCGGGCCCGCGCAACTTCAGCCACGCGGCCACGAGCAGCACGATAACCACCCCGAAAAGAACAGCAAAAGCCTTCAACATCTTTCTTCCTATCAATACTTGTAGCTGACGCGAATGCCGACCGTGGTGGGCTCGCCGGCCTGGGCAACTTCGGTACCCGGCAAGAAGAAGTTCCTCGTGATGTCGTAGGCTTTATCGAATAGGTTACGGCCCCACAGGGTCACCGTCCATGGCGCACCCGACGCAGGCGACAGCGACAGATTGGCGTTCGCCAGCCAGTACTTTGGAATCGTGAAATCCGAACTTCCCAGCAGGTAGAACTGGCTGTAGGTGTCATGGAAGCTGTAGTTGGACTCGGCAGTGATCTTGTAGTCGCCGACGCTCCAGGCGTAGCTGACATCGCCGCCGTAGCTCCACTTCGGGAAGCTGAGCGGTCGGCCGTGGTAATCGACGGGCGGCGTGCTGCTGTCGAGAATCTTGCCCGTGTAGTAGCCCTCGGCGAAGCCCGCATATTGCGATACGGACAGACCGCCAAACGGCTGCCATGCGAGCTCCACTTCGCCGCCGCTGATGCGTGAATCGGCGTTCCCGAACCGGCCGATGTAGGAGTTCGATCCCGTGTCAAACACCTTCCCCAAAATCTGTTGATCTTTATATCGGTAGTAGAACACGGCTGCGTCGATGCGCAGCGTCCGCGTCACATCGGACTTCACGCCGATTTCATAGGCCGTGAGCTTTTCGGGTTCGAATGGGTCGGCGGCTGGCGCGGTCGTCGTGTTATGCGCAGTGAACCCGCCGGATTTTACGCCGCGGCTGACGCTCCCGTAGATCAATGTCTTGTTCACCGGCGTGTAATCCAGCTCGATTTTGCCAGACGGCAAGTTCGAGGTGATGGAGCGGTTCAAGCCGCCGCCTGTGAAGGAAGGGATCGGCGGCCCCGCCAAGACGCCGGTGTTGAGGTTGACCAATTCGCGCGTCTCATGGTCTTCGCGCACGCCGAGTGTTCCCTTGAGCGCGTCGTTGAACTGGTAGTTGACCTGGCCGAATTCGCCGAAGGAATTCGCCTTCTGGCCGTATTTTGTCAGCACTATCTGAGGCGCGGTGCCTGCCGGAAAGCCAATATTCGCATCCGAAAAGTCGGAATAGAAATTCTCATCCAGATTCTGGTCCGAGTAAAACACACCGCCCACCCATCCCAGGGGCCCGGGTCCGCTCGATGCGACGCGCAACTCCTGTGAGAACACCTTCAAATTACTGCGAAAATATTCGTCGGAGTCATAATATTGAGTCGCATCCCAGTCGCTGTATTCGCGCCTGATCATTTTGTTGTAGGCGGTGATGCTGGTGAGTCTCGCGCCGGCGAAGTCGATATTGGCCGTCAGATCGACTCCATTATTCGAGTTGTCCACTCCCGGTTTGGAAGCGGCGTCGATGCCGATGATCTTGGCGAAGACCGGATCGAGCCGCCATCCGGTCGCGTAGCGCGACGTATCTGCGGGGATGACAGGACCGCCCGCGCCCGCGTTGTACGGGGTGTACGCCTTCAGCAAATGCAGTCCGGTCTCTTCGGACTTGTCCTGCGACAAATGGAAGTCAAGCCGGAAGTTGACGCCCTCCGAGGGGCCCCATTGCAATTGGCCGCGCCCGGCGATTTTGTTTTTCTTGCCCAAGCTTTGTCCCGTGTCTCGATTGCGCTGCCAGGCTCCGCCCTGTTCGGTGGCCACGGACAGGCGTCCGAGCAGACCATCCGTGATTGAGCCCGACACGTAGCCCTCGGCGTTCACGTCATTGTGCGAACCGTATTCCGCCGTGAATCCGGCATGAGTATCGGCGGTCGGCCGATTGCTGATGAAATTGATTTGGCCCCCGGTGGTATTGCGGCCGTACAGCGTGCCCTGGGGCCCGCGCAGCACCTCGATCCGATCGATGTCGAACAGTTGCCCCTGGGTCTGAATCGGCAGGGCAAAGGCAACGTCGTCAATACTGACGCCGACGGGTGAGGCATTGTTGGAGGTATAGTCGAGAAACCCGACACCGCGGATCCGGTACTGGGGCTGACCGCTGCCGAACGCCGGCTCGACTTGCAGACTGGGTATCGCGTTCTGAAGATCGACCACGTTCGTGATGGCCTTGTCGGCCAGGTTCTGGCCCGACAGCACCGATATCGCGATGCCCACATTTTGGGCGGACTCTTCCCTGCGCTGTGCGGTGACCACGACTTCTTCGAGACCGCCCGCGTCGTTTTCTGACGCCGACACTGCGGGCGCAGCGAAACCGGTCGCTTGGATTGAAATGGCCGCGGCACCCAGAGCCGTCGCGAATCCCCTTAAAGACATCCGATTCTCCTGAACTTCTCCGACCCCGCGAAGTGCGGGAACCATCCATCATCGGCGACACATTACGTTCTGTGAACTGCCGTTTTTGTCGATGGAAATGCACAACTGTTATTGGAAGGACGTTCGGCGACGGCTGCCGACGCCGCGATTCGCGCGGCCCAGGTCTTCAGTTTCTATTCGCGATTTTCGCAAATCGACGCAGGATACGCATGTAGCAATTACACGGCGGATTTGCGGTCAGGTTTTTCTCTTTTGCTCAATGCGGGTAGACTGACCGACGCTCGAACCGAAGGAATTTACAGCGTTGCGCACTCTTCCGTTTGTCGTGTACGCACTGTTGCAGACAGCCGCAGCGACGTCGGCGGCCGATACCTCGCCGCTTCCCGCGGCTGTGTACACGGTGTCTCGAAGTTGGCCGTTGGGCGGAGCCGGCGGATGGGATTACCTGGCTTTAGAAGCGAGCGGTGCGCGCCTATTCATCAGCCGCGGCGATCGCGTGGACGTCGTCGAAACGGTCAGCGGCAAACTCGCCGGGACCATTCCCAACACGGCGGGAGTTCACGGCATCGCGTTCGCCCCGGCATTGAAGCGGGGCTTTACCAGCAATGGCGGCAGCAACACGGTCTCGGTATTCGAACTCGACACGCTGCGCGTAATTCAACAAGTACCGGTCTCCGGGAAGAAGCCGGACGCCATTTTGTACGAGCCGCGGCAGAACCACGTTATTACCGCCAACGGCGGATCAGCCAATCTCTCTGCACTGGATGCAGCGACGCTCCAGATCGTGGCTACCGTCGCGCTTCCCGGTCCACCGGAATTCATGGCTACGAATACCGCGGGCACGGTGTATGTCAATATCGAGACGGACCCCGGCAAGCTCGTCGCGGTCGATGGGAAATCGCTGACCGTCAAGGCGACTTGGCCTCTACCGGGCTGCGCGAATCCCACAGGCCTCGCGCTCGACGCGGTTCATAACCGCCTGTTCTCGGTGTGCGCGAACCAAGTGATGGCGGTAACCGATGCCCTGTCGGGCAAGCAAGTGGCCCGAGTCGTGATCGGCAAAGGACCGGACGGCGCGGCCTTCGATTCCGATCTCGGTCTGGTATTCACTTCGAACGGGCTGGACGGCACGTTGACGGTGATTCATGAGGAGTCGCCGGATGTATACCGGGTGTTGGCGACGGTGACCACTCTGGTCAGTGCACGCACGATGGCACTTGACCCGGCTACTCACAAGATTTTCCTGGCCGCCGCGAAACTAGGAGCTACACCGCCGGCGACCGCGGAGCAGCCGCATCCGCGTCCCAGCATCGTCCCCAATAGCTTTTCCATTTTGATTGCGCAACCCAAATAGAGCCGGGACTGTTATATGAACGAAGGTATCCAAGCTGTTTGCGGGCATTGTGACTCGGTGGTTCGCCTGCCGAGCGACCGATTGCGGGATGCCCCTCGCTGTCCCAAGTGCCACTTCCCATTATTCGAAGGGAAGCCGATCGAACTCACTGAGGCCAATTTCGACCGGCATTTGGCGCGAAACGATCTGCCCGTGGTCGTGGACTTTTGGGCGCCCTGGTGCGGCCCGTGCATTGCCATGGCGCCTTTTTACGAGGCGACGGCGCGCCAGCTCGAACCCAAATTGCGTTTCGCTAAACTGAACACCCAAGACGAGCCGGCGCCGGCCGGGCGTTTCAATATTCGCAGCATTCCAACTCTGATCGTCTTCCGCGCGGGCAAGGAGATCGCCCGTCAGTCGGGAGCGATGGACGCGGGTACCTTGACTCGCTGGCTGAACTCCGTCGTCTGACAGGCCGGCGCCTAGGGCGCGCTTTTGCGAAACACAACCACGAAGCGATCGGTCTTGCCCAGCATCGGGCCTTTGTAGCTGATCTGATCGCGCGCGTCGTCCGGTCTTCTCAACAAATCGCTCTTGGCGGCGACCTTGAATCCGTGAGACTCGAAATCCTTGATCGCGTAGCTCTCCTCGATACGATGCAAGCTGGACGCCGCCGTATTGCCGCTTCCCGGCTTGGCCGAGTGATCCACCAGCAGGAGCACTCCGCCCGGCTTGAGTGCGCGCGACAGCTGATCGAGCACGGCGCTGGTATCGATCTTCGGCCAGAGGCCCTCCGAAGCGCCGTCCGTGTCCACCCAATACAAATCGTGGTACACCTTGACCAAGAAGACCGCGTCCAGGCTTCCGGGTGCCAGATTCATGTGGTTAAGATCGAGCGTCTCGTGCTCGACATTGCCCAGGCGATGCGATTCCAAGCGCGCCTGCAGCGGACCGTCGCTCCAATGATCGAACGCGGCATTGTTGATCATGAAGACCTTGCCCTTCGGCCCCACCACGTAACTGGCAAGTTCGCTGTAGTAGCCGTCGCCCGCGAGCACGTCGGCCACCCGCATGCCCGGCTTGATGCCGGAGAGGCGCAGAACATCGGCCGGATGATCCAATGAATCGCGCTTCACATCCGCCGCGCTGCGCCCCGCGTGCGCGACGGCGGCATCGTAGGCGTCCGCCGCAATTGCATGCAGAGGGGCGAAGAAGCATGGCACGCACAGCAGCGCCGTCACATGCCGATGGAGGCTTGAAAAGAGGTCGCGAATCATTCTAGTTCTCCCCTTGAGTAGAGGTTCGAGCGTGCGGCTCCCCGCTCGATTGGTCCGCGTTGATCAGAAGCAATGCCACCATGGTAACCAGCCCAGCCGCCGACAGATAATACCCGACATAGGCCACGCCGTAGTGCGACGCCAGTAAGGTCGCGATCGGAGGCGCGAGCGAGGCGCCCAGAATACCGGCGAGGTTGAAGGAGAGCGAGGTGCCCGTGTAGCGCACCGCCGTCGGAAACAGGCTTGCGAGCGCGCTGCCCAGCGGGCCGTACGTCAAACCGGTCAGGGCGAAGCCGATTGCCAGGAATACGAAGACGCTCATCGTCCCATGGCCGGAGAATAGGGGTCGGAAAGCGAATCCGAAGGCGATGATCAAGGCCGTCGCAATCATCAGCATCGTGCGCTCGCCGATGCGATCGGCAACGATGGCGGAGAACGGGATGGTCAAACCGAAGAACAGCACGCTGACCATTTGCAGAATCAAGAACTCCTGGCGGCCGAATCCGAGCGCGCCGGTGGCCCAACCCAGGGCAAACACCGTCATGAGATAGAACACGACGAACGTGGTGGTTGCGCCCAGGGTCCCCAACGCGAGCTCGCGGGGGTATTTCGCCATGACGGCCATGAAGGGCACGCGCACTCGCTCGCCCTGCGCGAGGCTGCGCTGGAAGGCGGGCGTCTCGACGAGCTGCAGCCGGACATACAGCCCCACCAGCACCAGCACGGCACTGGCCAAAAACGGCACACGCCAGCCCCAGCCGAACAACTGAGCCTCGGTCAGATTGTTGCTCATCAGCAGGAACACGCCGGTGGAACACAAAAATCCGAGCGGCGCGCCGAGTTGTGGGAAGCTTCCGTACCAGGCCTGCTTACCCGGCGGAGCGTTTTCCGTCGCCAGCAGCACGGCGCCGCCCCATTCGCCGCCCAATCCCACCCCCTGCCCCAATCTGCAAAGCGCCAGCAGCCCCGCCGCAAGCACGCCGATGGATGCGTACGTCGGCAACAACCCGATGCACACCGTCGAGATGCCCATGGTCAGCAATGCGGTGACCAGCGTTGCCTTGCGCCCGATGCGATCGCCAAAGTGTCCGAACAAGGCCGACCCCACGGGACGCGCGAAAAATGCCAGCGCGAAGGTCGCGAACGACTGCAGCAATGCCGTTGCCGGATCGCCCTTGGGAAAGAACAGCCTGGGAAACACCAGCACCGCGGCCGTGGCGTATATATAAAAGTCGAAGAACTCGATGGTTGTACCGATGAGGCTCGCAAACAAGATGCGGCGCGTTTGCGGCGCACCGGGCCGAGGTATCGAGTCGAGCAATGCGGTTAGCTCCAGGAACGATCCGAGGCCGCCAATACTACTACCTATCGTACGGACATCGTGCAAACTGCAAGACGTCGGCAGCCAGTGCCGACGTAAGTCCGGTACCCGGAGGTGTCGATGCACATCAAATCAAGCGATTTTCGAGTGCGGGAAGACGCAAAGGTGCATCTGAGAAAGTGGCCGACGCGTGTCGATCCCGTGTACAGGACTGACGAGGAATACCAGGATCTCCTGCGCAAGCACGTCAAGGCTCTCAGTTCCCAGCAAGAATTGCTCTACGCCTCGGACCGCTATTCGATCCTGCTGATTTTTCAAGCCATGGATGCGGCCGGGAAGGACGGCGCGATTCGGCACGTCATGTCGGGAGTCAATCCGCAAGGCTGCCAGGTGTACAGTTTCAAGCATCCCAGTGCGAACGAGCTGAAACACGATTTTCTTTGGCGAACCACGCGCGACTTGCCCGAGCGCGGGCGGATCGGCATCTTCAACCGCTCCTACTACGAGGAGGTGCTGATTGCCAGGGTGCATCCGGAAATTCTGCGCGGCGAAGGCCTGCCGGACACGGTGGATGAATCAAGAGTGTGGCACGACCGGTACCGCTCCATCGTGGATATGGAAAGACACTTGGACCGCAACGGCACGCGAATCGTCAAGTTCTTCCTGCATCTTTCCAAAGAAGAGCAGCGCAGGCGATTCATCGACCGCATCGATCGTCCGGAGAAGAACTGGAAATTCAGCCTGGCGGATATCGAGGAGCGTAAATTCTGGAAGGAGTACATGCGGGCCTACGAGCAATGCCTCAGTGCGACCAGTACGCAGCGCGCGCCTTGGTATATCGTCCCGGCCGACGATAAGCTCAATGCTCGCCTGATCGTATCGCGAATCCTGCTCGACACCGTCGAAGGTCTCAAGTTGAGTTACCCCAAGACCACCCCGGCTCGGCGGCGCGAATTGATGTTGCTGCGTAAAAAGCTGGTCGAGTGATTGGGGTGGCGACCTCGTCGGGCGCCCTCGACACCCTACCCCTTGCGGGCACCGACCACGATCAGCACCACTCCGGCCGCGATGGCCGCGCCACCCGCCCACGGCGGAACCGGATGTTCCTGCGCCACTTTCGCTTCAACGTCCCCTATCTTGAACACGCTCTTCTCGCTCGAATAAGACGGGGCCTTGATGAGAACGAAAAGTCCGCCCGCTATCAAGATGCCGCCCACGATTTGCAGAATTCGCACGTCATACCTCCAAGGAGCGGTCGAAACGGATTGTCATTGTAGCCGCTTAATTCCGAGCGCGCGGGCCGGCAACCGGGTCAGCGCACCCAGGGTCCGGGTGCCGCCGCTACCTTCTAGGCTAGTTCCTCAGCCATCCAAGACCTACCGCAACAGTCAGACCGCCGATGACGACCGCCGCGATCGAGGCCAGCAGCACGGCGGCGGCCGCACAGTCCTTCGCCCTTTGGATGGCAATATGCCGTTCCGGATGCAGCCTATCAGCCAGGTGCTCGAGGGCCGTGTTCACGAGTTCGAGTGCGAGCACCACGCTCGCGGACATGAAACACATGGCGAGCCAGATGAGCGGCGGTCTGACGAGCGCAAGCACCACGGCGGCGGCCAGACCGAGAAGCAACTGCGCGCGAAAGCTGGCTTCGCTGCGGATGGTGGCGCGAATACCGACCACTGCAAACGCGAGCCGCCGCCAAAAAGCCTGATTTTTCATCGTTTGACCCGCCGTTACTCTCAGCCAGCATTGGACGCAGAGCATAAAGGAAGCATGGGTTACTTGGGACGGAGCCGGATACGCACGGTAAGCTGCCGAGTTGAGGCAGTCATGGTCCGTCCCGAAAGACTGCCCGCTCGACCCTATGACCGCCAACCTGATCTCACTCAAGCAAGTTAGCATCCCCCGTACCGTGTGGGCGCTAGGCTTCGTCAGCCTGTTCATGGACCTGTCTTCCGAACTCGTGCACGCGCTGCTGCCGGTGTTCCTCGTGACCACCATGGGCATGAGCGTAACCGCCTTCGGTGTGCTCGAAGGCGCGGCCGAGGCAACCGCCTTGATCGTCAAAGTGTTTTCCGGGGCGATCAGCGACTATCTTGGACGGCGCAAGGGGCTGCTGCTGCTGGGTTACGGACTGGCGGCGCTCTCGAAGCCGCTGTTTCCGCTGGCGACCACGCCCGCCCTGGCCGTCACGGGCCGCATGCTTGACCGTGTAGGCAAGGGGATCCGCGGCGCGCCGCGCGATGCGCTGGTGGCCGATGTGGCTCCGCCCGAGATTCGCGGCGCGTGTTTTGGGCTGCGTCAGTCGATGGACACCATCGGCGCCTTCCTCGGGCCCTTGCTCGCCATTCTGCTGATGTTCTGCTTCGCCGACCACATTCGAACAGTGTTGTGGTTCGCCGTCGCACCGGCCTGCGTCGCGATCGGGCTGATCGCGTTCGGCATCGACGAATCGGGCCGCGCTCCGGGTCAACGCGCCTTCCGCTCTCCGTTGCATTGGCGCGCGCTGCAGGAATTTCCGCCGGGCTACTGGCTCATGGTCGGCATCGGCGCGACGTTCACTCTGGCGCGCTTCAGCGAGGCGTTCTTGGTCTTGCGGGCTCAGCAGACGGGCTTGAATCTTGCGTGGATTCCGGGCGTGATGGTCGTGATGAGTCTGGCCTATTCGCTATCGGCGTACCCCGCCGGCCGCCTTTCGGACCGGCTGGATCGCCGCCTCCTGCTGGCGCTCGGCATGACGCTGCTGATCGCGGCCGACCTGGTGCTCGCATTGGGACAATCGGTCCGCTCAGTGTTTCTCGGCGTAGCGGTCTGGGGCCTGCACATGGGTTTCACGCAGGGCATTCTCGCCGCGATGGTGTCCGAAACCGCGCCCTCGAGCCTGCGCGGCACCGCGTTCGGCGTGTTCAACCTGGCCTGCGGCCTGTGCGTGCTGCTCGCCAGCGCGCTTGCCGGCTGGCTGTGGGATCGCTTCGGCGCATCGACCACCTTTCTCGCCGGCGCGGTGCTTGTCTCGGTGCCCTTGCTCTTGTGCTGGTACGCGCCACGGCATGCAGCGCCGCCCCGTTGATGGATTTCCTCGACCTTTCACGAGCCGGTCGACCGACGGATGCGGCTATTGCAGTGCCATTCGGAAAGTCACCATGGTGCCGCCGCCGTCCATGGGCGCTACCGATACGTCCCATCGATGCGCGCGTTCCTCTCGACGGTTCATCGTGAAATGCGCGGTTGCGATTCCGATTGCTGCACCCGCAACCGTATCTGACATCCAGTGAACGTTGTCGCGAACCCGCACGTAGGCGGTCGCGCCCGCCAGACCATATCCCAACACGCGCCGAACCCACCGAAAGTCGTCGCTGCCCGACTCAGCCAATACCGTGCCGATTGCGAACGCGGCGCTTGCGTGCAACGAGGGGAAGGAGCTTCCACTCTTACGCCAATCGTCCACACGCGTGGTCTCGTTCGGCCTCGCTCGGCCCGCCGCAAACTTCAACGCCTCGGTAGTGACCGCGCTGAACCCACCCGCCTCGAGCATCGTGTACGCTTCGACGCGGCCGGACGAGTCGTCCAGGACGGTTGCGAACACCCAAGTGCCGGCCACCGCTGCAGCGGCGGGAATCGCGTCGCGCACGCTGTTTTTGTCCTTGCCGTCGAGAGCGGCCCTGGCGCCGACCGCAAAGTGCCGCCGAACATTGCCGTCGTACTCGTGAGCTACACCGATCGCAGCGAGCGCTCCGCCGAAATACAGCCAATCCCTGGCGTCCCAGCGAATCGGCGCCGTAAAATACAACTTGGCATCTTCCAACACGTCGCGGGCGGCGAAATCCTCGGCATGGCAGAGTCCTGCCGCGGCAAACACAGCCAGCACCCCGGAAAATGCTTGCAGCACGAAGTTCCGCATCGACATCACGCGATGCGCCGTCCGATCGGCGCCGCCGCGACGGAAAACACCATGATTCATCGGGCTGGATCTGCGGGCGCGCCGCGCGAAGGAGACTAAAACCATTCTCGTCACTCTTTTTTACTGGCTTTGTAGTGCAAAGTTAATATACACCATCCCGTGTCGCGCAGGAGCAAACTAAGAATTTGACTCCGGACTATGGTCCACGGTTTAAGCTCAAGCAGACGTGGATTAGGCCTCGAACCCCTGATGCGACGTGTCGCGCTTCTCTCATCACGGCGGCGGGTGTACGCTGAGAATCATGCCTGACAGATCCGTAAACTGGGTGCTTACAGCGCTGCTGATGCTTCAGCTCGCCCTCGGTCTGCAATGGCAGGTGGCGCATGCTGCCGCGGCCCCGTCGGAGCCGCAGACGAACGGCATGGAAGCGGGACACTGTCCTGGCCATCAGTCGAAGGACTCGAGGTCCGTTGAGGGAGGCGGCGCTGGAGCG
>Ga0210406_10007728_pt1 | contig 10856 bp, 9 predicted proteins | sample IncBWC30MmetaG_FD_155454 | JGI IMG/M metagenome (GOLD analysis project Ga0210406, IMG submission 155454) | Forest soil microbial communities from Barre Woods Harvard Forest LTER site, Petersham, Massachusetts, United States - Inc-BW-C-30-M | ecosystem: Environmental > Terrestrial > Soil >... | reverse complement strand
CGGCCGCGACACCGAGAGCTCAAAGCCTTCGCGGCGCATGGTCTCGATCAGGATCGCGAGCTGCAATTCGCCGCGGCCCGAGACTTCCATGGAATCCTTGTCGGCAGCTTCGGTCACGCGCAGCGCGACATTGCCTTCGGCTTCGCGCAGCAGGCGGTCGCGGATCATGCGGCTCGTCACCTTGTCGCCTTCGGTGCCGGCGAGCGGTGAGTTGTTGACGATGAACGACATCGACACCGTCGGCGGATCGATCGGCTGCGCCTTGAGCGGCGTATCGATGGAAGGGTCGCAGAAGGTGTCGGCCACGGTGCCCTTGGTGAGGCCGGCAATGGCGACGATGTCGCCGGCTTCGGCTTCATCAAGCGGGGTGCGCTCGATGCCGCGGAACGCGATGATTTTCGTAATGCGCCCGGTTTCGATCAGCTTGCCGTCGCCACCCAGCACCTTGACGGCCTGGTTCGGCTTGATGCTGCCTGAGGTGATGCGGCCGGTGATGATGCGGCCGAGATAGGGATTGGCCTCGAGAATGGTGCCGATCATGCGGAACGGGCCTTCCTCGACGGTCGGGGCTGCGACGTGGCGCAGGATCAGGTCGAACAGCGGCTGCATGCCGGCGTCTTTTGGACCGTCGGGGCTTTCCGCCATCCAGCCCTGCTTGGCCGAACCGTAGAGAATCGGGAAATCGAGTTGCTCTTCGCTGGCGTCGAGCGCTGCGAACAGATCGAACACCTCGTTGATCACTTCAGTGGGCCGCGCGTCCGGCCGGTCGACCTTGTTGATGACGACGATCGGCTTCAACCCGACCTTGAGCGCCTTCGACACCACGAATTTGGTCTGCGGCAGCGGGCCTTCGGCAGCATCCACCAGCACCAGTGCGCCGTCCACCATGTTCAGGATGCGCTCGACCTCGCCGCCGAAATCGGCGTGGCCCGGCGTATCGACGATGTTGATGCGGGTGTCCTTCCATTGCACCGAAGCGGCCTTGGCCAAAATGGTGATGCCGCGCTCGCGCTCCAGATCGTTGGAATCCATCGCGCGCTCGACCACGCGCTGGTTTTCACGGTAGGTGCCGGATTGCTGCAGCAGGCGATCGACCAGCGTGGTCTTGCCGTGGTCGACGTGGGCGATAATGGCGACGTTGCGGAGTTGCATAGCTCTCTTCTGCATTAGACAATGGGAAGCGCGATCTCACCGGAAAACCGGGACCCATTTTTCCGGATCACGCTCATAAACGCTGGAGACTGGTGTCCTGTTTCCGAAGTTCGCGAACCTTTGCCGCTCTGCTTACGCGAACTTCGGAAACAAAAGGACACTAGCAGGGCGCTTTGGCGCCCAAAAAGGAAGCCCGGCCAAAAGGACCGGGCACGCCTCACTCGTTGCGGCGCAATATAGTCAGGAATCGCCGGAAAACAATGCGTTGTTTGCAATTTGGTTAGCCGATTTGGCGTCAAACCAGCCCCTGCGCCAGCTGTCATCAGGTCCTTTCGGCGGGATATACCCCGCGTAGCACTTCCTCGAAGTGGTTTATGACGGCTTCATTACACAGGCAGGCCCGCATCTGCAGCGCCTCGCGGTTGCGCACCAGGATCGAACCGCGTCGGGTTTCCAAAATTCCCTCCGCCTTGAAGATTTGAATCACGCGGCTGGCATAGCTGCGGCCGACCCCGAGCAGGGTCGCCAGCTGCTCATGGGTCAGCGGCACGATGTTCTCGCCATTGGTGCGCTCCATGGCCGAGATGATCCATTTGGCCGTGCGTTGCTCGATCGAATGGATCGCATTGCAGGCGGTCGACTGAAACATCTGCGCCAGCAAGCAGTCGGCGTACCGCGCAAACACGTTGCGCAGCGAGGCCGAGCTCGTTTTCGCTGCATCCAGCTTTGCAATGGACAGGCGCACGAACGGCCCGCCGAATTTGACGGTGATGCGCGTATAGGCCGGCAGATAGCCCAGGCTGACGATTCCGCCGACAGCCCCCTCGCGGCCGACAAGAATGGCCTCGACGTCGCGGCCATCCTCATTGGGGACCAGATAGGAAACAAGGCTGGCCCCGCATGGAAAGTGAACGGTATCGACGTCATCACCGGGGTTATAAAGCAGATCGTTGGATTTGGATTCTTCGTGCACGAGGTGCGGAGAAAGCAGGGCAAAGTCGTCGGCACTCAGCCGCCGCAGCAGGTTGTTGTGGGGCCGTTCGGAGCCGTCGGCCGCCTTCGGCTGTGAAGTCATCCCGGGTTCCCTGGTTTCGCGGGCCTTCATCATAGTCGCTCCGTATCGACTGTTCCGTGCACAAGTGCACAGACAAAACGAAGTCGCGGTGTGATGGTTTCACGATGGGAAACCGATCGATCTGCGACATGTGCGTCGGCGGCGGGCCCGATCCGAGTTCCGTTCCATGCGTCTTTCTGGAACTTTTGTGAGTGAGATGACGGATGTTTCGGCCGATCGCGTGCCCGACGATGTGTTGATTGTCGAAGATGACGTGATCATCGCGCTCGACTTCGAGGAAACAATTCTTGGTTTCGGGGTGAAGACGATCCGGACCGCGGGAAACATCAGCCGCGCGCTTGAGATGATCGCCGATCGCGCTCCGGATTTTGTGTTGCTCGATGTCGGACTGGTCCGGGAGAAGAGTTTTGCGGTTGCCGAGCGGCTGGATGAGTTGCAGATTCCCTTCGCCTTCGTCACCGGATATGCCGCCGATGTCAGACTGCCCGCAGCCTACGCACACACACCGCGATTACCGAAACCCTGCACCGCCGATGCCCTGGCGGCTGCGCTGAAACGCTAGCTCGGGATGAGATTAGATCGATCTGTAATGGCAACGGAAGTGCGCTCCCTCTCCCGCTGGGAGAGGGTTGGGGTGAGGGGTTACGGTCTCTCGTAGTCCGTCTCCCCCTCACCCGATTTGCTGCGCAAATCGACCTCTCCCCGCTGGGGGAGAGGTGAAGCGAGCCAGCTGACAGACCGATTCAATCAAAAGGCATCCCGCGCTACCCCTGTTTCGGATCCAGTGTCGTCGACCACAACGCCACGTCGGCGCGATCGCGCAAGGTCACCGTCATCTGCCCGGTCGCGCCATCTATCCTGACATGACCGAAAAACTGCATGCCGGCGGATGGCGGCAGGTTGGACCGGTCGGGGCCAGCGGCCTTGATGAACCTCACTTCGGGCCCGAAGGTGTTGTCGAGTTGGTTCGGCCCAAACGTTCCCGCGGGCAACGGCCCGGCGACGAATTCCCAGAACGGCTGAAAATCCTGAAATTGCGCTTTATCGGGATTATAGTAGTGCGCGGCCGCGTAATGCACGTCGGCTGTCAGCCACACAGTGTTGGCGACACCTGAGGTCTTGATGAAACGCAGGAGATCGGCGATCTCGAGTTCGCGGCCGCGCGGCGGGCCGTCGCCTTGCGCAAACGCTTCCGAACCCTTCTTGTTCGCTCCGTCGTCATAGACGATCAGGCTGAGCGGCATGTCGGAGGCGATCACCTTCCAGGTAGCGCGCGAGTTAAGTAAGCCGCGCTTCAGCCATGCCAGTTGATCGGGCCCGAGGAAGTAGCTATCCGGCCCGTAAGTCGTCTGCAAATTGGGGCCATTGGGGCCGCGGTAGCTGCGTTCATCCAGCATGAAGACGTCGAGATTTGGTCCATAGCTGAGGAGGCGATAGACCCGGCCCGGCTCGTTGAGGCTCTCGCGCATCGGATACATTTCGTGAAAGGCGCGGGCCGCGCGCGCGGCAAGAAGATTGATGTCCCGCACCTTGTAGGCGGCGGGAAGCACTTTCGATGCCGACCAGTTGTTGGTGACTTCGTGATCGTCCCACTGCACGAAGATCGGAACTTCGGCGCTGAAGGCGCGAACGTTCTCGTCAAGGAAATTGTACTTATGCGCCGCGCGGAATTCGTCTGTTGTCTCGGCGACTTTTGCTTTCTCCGGGATGGTGAGGTTCTTCCAGAGCTTGCCGTCGGCGAGCTTGACCTCGGCGGCAATGATGCCATCGGCATAGATGGTGTCGCCGGAATGGATGAGGAAATCCGGGTGATGCTTGCGCATGGTGGCGAAGGTGACCATGCCGCCATCGTCGGGATTGATGCCCCAGCCCTGTCCGGCGACATCGCCGCCCCAGACGAAGCTGACGTCGCGTCTGTCGGCGGGCGCGGTGCGAAAGCGGCCGGTCGCAGGCGCGCTGGAAATATCCGGATGCGACAGGTCGCGGAATTTGACGCGGTAGAAAATATCCTGTCCGGCAGGAAGATTCTCCAGCAGCATCTTCGCGGTGAAGTCGCTCTCGGGCAGCGCTGCGATCGGCGGTAAAACCCTTGCATTGTTGAAGGACTCGGTGGTGGCCATTTCGACCAGCATCTGCGAGGGCCGGTCGGCGCGCGCCCACACCACGCCGCCATCGGTGCCGACGTCGCCGGACTGCACGCCATGGGTGACGACAGGCCGGTCAGCAGCGCGGCTGAGATAGGGCATCGCCAATGTGCCAAGCGCGCCGGTGCCCGTTGCGGCAACGGTGGAGATAAATCTTCGGCGGGAAATCCGGCGTGGAGTCTTGGTCGTCATGCAGCCTCCGGATCGGGCGACAGAGAGGTCGTGCGGAACAACTAGACCGCAAATATGACGGCGCGATTGCGGAAGCGACGACGGCTTGCAGCGAACACCGCCTACAAGGTTCCGGTCGCCCGGAACTGCGCGCTCGCCCTTTGCAGGTTCTGCGGCATGTTCGCCAGCAAAGCCTTGCGGTCGGCCGCCGCGTGGTGGAATTGTTCAAGCGCAATGTTGAAGGCGGTCAACGCCCCTTCCTTGATGGTGCCGTGTTCGAAGCAGTCCAGCGTATCGCGCAACATATTGTCCGCCTCCGCCTGCAGATTGTCGAGTTCTTCGGCGCTATCACTGCGGCGCGCCGCCGCGATCATTTCCAGCAACCGTTCACGAAGCGGGGAGTTGTTGCCGCGCTCGTCCTTCTTCAGGTAGCCCGCGAACCAGGCGCCGGCTGAGCCCATGGCCGACAGCGCCATCAGCCCCCACCAGATCATATCGCTGTAGCGGTCTAGGAAGCTTTTTTCCTCGCCATCGACATAGGCCGCGGCGCCCGGGTGAACCGGGATCGCGGCGTCCTTGTCGGTATCCGGTGTCTCGATCTTCGCAGCCAGCGGGAATTCCGTCATCACCGCCTGCCGAATCGCGAACAATTGCCGGGTAAAGGCGGCAATCGTGACCTCCGAGGCGTCCTTGCGAGCCGCAATGTGGTGCGAGAAGCTGATCGTCTTCACCTCGTCTTCCGGCCGGGCCGGTGACCCGCCGAAGGCGCCGGCGGGAATTTCGGACGCCTCATACATGGTGTGATTTTGGGCGATTGCCTCGGCGGCATCGATGGCGAGGAAGGTTGGCGAACGGCCATCGCGCGTCGAAGCAGCGATCGCCTCTGCGGTAATCTTGCTGTTGACCGGACCTGCGGCGAGATAGGCATCCGCCTTCTGGCCGCGGATGGCGTCGGCGGCCTCGTTGGTCGGAAACTGGACGATCTCGACCTTGGCCGGATCCACGCCGTATTGCTGGAGGATCACCTTGAGCAGGTCGACATTGGCCTGGGTACGGCCGATGACGCCGACACGGTGTCCGGAGAGCTGCGCAATCTTGGTGATTTTCGGGCCAGCCTTCTTGCCCTTCGCGGCTGGCGGCACCCATAGCACCGCGACGTTCTTGCGAAGCGTCGCCACGGCCTGCGCTATTTTCGGCACATTAAGATCGCCGCGGATGATCGCGAGATCGGCCTTATTGTCGGCAAGCAATTCCGCGCTCGCGGCCGCGCTGTCGGTCTGAATGGGCCGCAAGCGGATATGGCTGTGCGATTGTGCAAAGGCCTGGGTCAACGCCTGAACGACCCTGAGGTCATCGCTGTTGGGGGGACCGACCGCGATCCGCAAGCTCACCGGCCGCATCGCAAAGTAATAGCCCGCCGCTAGCGTGCCGACGATGGCGAGAACCCCGGCCAGCATGACGAACATCATGCGGCGCTTTGCCGAGCGCGGCTTCGCCGGCTCAGTGGGTTCAATCCCGCTGGTCATTGATCGTTTGAAGTCCAATTTCATCAGCCGGTGCGTTAGAGCGATATTGTAGCAAATTTCGAGCCAGGGCGCGGTTACATCGGCGCCATGGTTACCGGGTGGCTGCAGTGCGTCTATTTCAGGCCGGCTTGCCGGGCTATAGGCGTGGATCCCCGAGATATGGTGCAATGTTTAACGTAGGATCGGGTCAAACGGGAGGAAATCATGGCGGAACTTCTATCGGCGGAGGCGCGAAAATCGGCCCTGAAAGGCTTGCCGGGGTGGACCGAGGTGCGCGGGCGGGAGGCAATCACACGAACGTTCACCTTCCGGGATTTCAACGAGGCATTCGGGTTCATGAGCCGCGCGGCGCTGGTCGCCGAAAAGAACGACCACCATCCGGAATGGCGTAATGTTTACAAGACGGTGGAGGTGGTTCTCGCCACCCATGACGCCGGTGGCGTCACCGTGCTCGACATCGAACTTGCAAGGGCCATGAACGCGATTGCGGCACAGCTCGGCGTCAACTGATGCGATTGCCGCCGATCTTGCAGGGCTGAGGCGGCATCCCCAGCTTATCCGCGCGTAGAATACGCGCAAACCAATCCTGCGTTCGCCGCCGGGACAAGCTGCGCAGCTTCAGGGAGCCCGGGCGATGATATCAGAGCATACCGCGGGTTTTGAGCCGGCCGACGAGCTGGCGAAAGATCGCGAAAGCGTGCGCCGGCGATTCTGGATCAAGTTGAAGCGGGTGCTGGCAAAGCTTCCCTTCGCCGAGGATCTGCTGAGCGCCTATTATTGCGCGTTCGACAAAGAGACGCCGCGCCACGTCCAGGCTGCGCTGCTCGGAGCCATTGCCTATTTCATCCTGCCGTTCGATTTTATCCCGGACATGCTGCCGGTGCTCGGTTTTACCGACGATGCCGCCGTGCTCGCCACCGCGATGCGGATGGTCGCGGCCCACATCACGCCCGAACATCGCGACGCCGCCCGCGCCGCGCTGAAGCGCGGCATCGAGCAAGAAACCTAAGCGGCCGCCGTGTTGAAGCTGGCCGACAAAGGCGAAACCCATCCGGTCATTCGCTGGCTGATGACCGACGCTCGCCGGCGAACCGATGCGAGCGAATTTCTCGAAGCCTTTGCCGATGAGCTGCGCGCGGCCGGCGTCGATGTCTCGCGCATCTCCACCGGCGTTCCCATCCTGCATCCGCAGATTTTTTCGTTCAGCGGCCTGTGGCAGCTCGACAAGGGCACGACCGAGCGTCTGTACCGCGCTAGTCCCGATTCGCTGGCGATGATGGCGAGAAGCCCGATCCGGATCGCCTATGAAGGCGGCGGCCCCGTGCGCTGCGACCTCAGCGCACCGGCAAGCGACGGAGAATTCAGCATTCTCGAAGATCTGCGGCGCGAGGGCTTTTCCGACTATATCGTGTACTCGGTTCCGTTCGCCGACGGCAGCCACAAGGCGCTCGCGCTGGGGACGACACGTCGTGACGGATTCAACAGCGACGAACTCGCGCTGTTCGAGGCCATGATTCCTGCGGTCGCGTTCAATCTCGAGGTGCAGGCGCTGCGGCGCACCGCGCGCACCCTGCTCGATACCTATGTCGGGCAGCAATCGGGAGGACGGGTGCTCGAAGGCCAGATCCAGCGCGGCACCGGCGAGACCATACGCGCGGTGATCTGGCTCTGCGATTTGCGAGGATTTACCAATCTTTCCGAGACGCTGCCGCGCGACGCGCTGATCGATCTGCTCAACTGCTATTTCGGCCCGATGTGCGACGCGGTCGCGGCGCAGGGCGGCGAGATCCTGAAATTTATCGGCGACGCGATGCTGGCGATTTTCCCGATTGCAGCCGATGCCGGGCAAACCTGCGCCGCGGCGCTACGGGCCGCCGAGCATGCCGAGTTGGCGCTCGCGAAGGAAAACCAGCGGCGGCACGGTTTGGGCTTGCCGCAGATCGACTACGGCCTGGCGCTGCATATCGGCGACGTCCTGTATGGCAATATTGGCAGCGATACCAGGCTCGATTTCACCGTCATCGGCCCCGCCGTCAATCTGACGGCCCGCATTGAATCGATGTGCCGGCAACTTGGCCGTCCGCTATTGTTGTCGGCCGATTTCGTGCGTGCCGGCGGCGTTTCGGCCGTTTCCCTCGGCAGCTTTCCGCTCAAGGGCGTCGCCCTTGAGCAGAAGATTTTCGTGCCGGCCGATTGAGAGAGGCAGGGCTTTCGCTCGAACGGGCTAGATCATGATCCGATTGGGCTGAATCGGATCATGATCGCATCTCTTCGCCTAGAGCATGATCTTCATGCTCTAGCGCTGCTTTGGCGCCGACTGAGCCTGCGCCTGTGCCCGGGCATTTTGCTCGGCTTCCCAGGCTTTGTATTGCCTGAACAGCGTTTCCTTGTCGGTATCAGCCGGCAGCTTGCCGCCCGCCGCAGCACCCTGCTTCAGGAATTCGTCGAACCGGTTGCGCGCGACCGGCTCGATGCCGTGCTGATCGAGCCATAGCTTGGCGGCCGGAAGGCGCTGCCAGTCCGCCAGCGGCGCCGAGAGCGAAACCTCCTTCCATTTCGGATGGAACGGCGGATTCTGGAACGTCGGGAACTTGGTGAAAAAAGCGTCCACGAACAAAGCGAGTTTGCGATAGCGATCGGTGTTGGGTGCCCAATTATAGGCCGCAAGCACGGCGGGGACGGCGATGGTATCGACCTTTTCTCCCTCGGCGATCAGGTTCGGATAGTCCTTCGCGGTCAGTGTCGCCGGCAGATAGTCGCCCTGCAGCGGCTTGGCATACTCGACCGTCACCAGATGGAATCGATCGTCCTTGAACGCGCTCACCGACTTGTACGGCTTGCCGCCGCAAACGATCACGGCGTCGATTTCGCCGGCCCTCATCTTTTCCATCGCGATCCGCTGCTCGATATAGACGACGTTCGGCTTCATCCCGAGCCGCTCGAACATGGTCAGCGCGGTGACGAAAGTGCCGCCGTTGGGAAGGTCGACGCTGATGGTCTTGCCGTCGAGTTCCTTCAAACTCTGGACCGACTTCGAAGCGAGGACGTACACCTCTTCGTTGTAGAGTTTGGTCACATAGGTGAATTGCTTCTTGATGTCCTTGGCGAAGCCTTTCCTCTCGAGATAGTCGAGCGTGTCCGCGCGGACGATTCCAAGATCGACGCCCTGGAGGAAAAGAATATCGGCGACACTCTGTACCGAGCCGCGCCCGACGATCGGAAGTACGCGCAACTTGTTTCCGTCATCGAGCACGGAAGCGAGGTCGGCGCCGAATTGCACATAGGTGCCGCCGATGGTTCCGGAGATCAGCGTCACCGTGTTGGCATTCAGCGCCTGCTTGGTGGCAGCCGAGCCGAATTGAAAGATCGCTTTGAGACCTTCGCTGACCTTGCCGGGGTCGTATTCGTTATTCTCAGCCCGCGCCGCCGAGCCGCAAGCCATCATGATGGCAACAAGTGCCAATCCCATTAAACGTCGCATTTTGCTGGTCCTTGCTTGTAAAGATTATTGCAATTGACTGAGGCGCCGTTGTGCATCGGCCGAGCCGAGCTGGGCAGCCCGCTGGTACCAGATGCGCGCCAGCGCCGGATCGGGAGTGATGTTGCGGATATCCTGCCTTCCCAGCACCGCCGGATCGTAGGTCTGCGCCAGCATCAGCGCCGCATTTGGTTCCTGCGCGTCCGCTGCCCGTTCCAGCAACAGTCGGGCGGGCGCAATATCACCCGCGGCAAGCAGACCCTTGGCCCGCGTCATCAACGTGACCAGTTCGTCGGCAGCGAGCCGTCTTGCCGGTGGAGCAGCGACCACCGGCGCAACAGCGGTCACCGGCGCGGTAGCGGTCACCGGCGCTGCAGCGGTCACCGGCGCAGTAGCGGTCACCGGTGCAGTAGCGATCACCGCTGCAGCCGCGGCGGGCTCGCGGATTTCCGCCGGAGCCAGATTCTGATGGGCGGCCTTGAGAGCGAGAGCAATTTCGTCGCGCGTCGGCGCTTGCCCCGTAGTCGGCGGCGAGGCCCGAACCGCGGCGACCGGTTGAGCTGGTTGAACGGCCTGCGCCGCCGGTACGGCAGCTGAACGAACCTCCGATACGCCGATCAGCGAAGCCGTTGCGTTCGCAAAAACGGTGAATGGATTCTTTTCCGACAGCACCGCGAATGCGGAGCCCGCGGCGGCGATGGCCAGGATGCTGGTTTTCAACAGCCGGCGCGAGGTAACCGCTCTGCTCCGGGGTTTTCCGAACGCCGACGGCCTGGGAGCTTCGTCATATCCAGACAGAAAGAGAGGAACGGTATCGTCCGAGCGATAGCTTTCTCTTGTGGCGACCGACCGGCTGGAGGGGTAAGACCTGAATTGTGAATCGGACTCGTCCAGGTCGACCGGCTCAGCAAACTGAAACTGGTCTGAGTTTGAAGTGTACCTCGCTTCAAACGGATCGTCGTGTGAAGTGTACCTGGGCTCCTGAGCCATGCTGATGCCTCCCGCTACAAACGCAACTTTCGGGCGTCCCGGCATCAGTTTCGTGACAATGGTTGTTGGCTACCGAGCCCACCCGTTACTCTACCTTAGCACGCCCTCGGAATCAGTCCAAAAAGCGACAATCACCGGCTCGATTTGGGAGATATTTTGATTTTATTGCGGCGCTACAGGCCGTCGGTTCAACTGACAGCGGTAAATTAGGCAGTAATATGGCACCCGCCGGGCAGCCTTGAGGCAAATGATCCGTGTCAGGGATGCAGGATCACCTTGCCCATCGCCTTACGGCCTGCGAGCACCTTTAAGGCGTCGGC
>Ga0210406_10007725_pt1 | contig 10860 bp, 11 predicted proteins | sample IncBWC30MmetaG_FD_155454 | JGI IMG/M metagenome (GOLD analysis project Ga0210406, IMG submission 155454) | Forest soil microbial communities from Barre Woods Harvard Forest LTER site, Petersham, Massachusetts, United States - Inc-BW-C-30-M | ecosystem: Environmental > Terrestrial > Soil >... | reverse complement strand
AGCTTGGACGGCGTAGCCTGCGCCGCAGCCGGGTAATTTTGGCGAAATTCGCTATAAAAAGTACGTGGAAATTAGCGACAGTCAGGGCCCCAGAGCCAGCTAACTAGCCCTTGGTTGACCTCAAGTCTGCAATCATCGACCGGAGTTCCGCCACCGCTTCGGGGTCCATCTCTCCCGGTCTGTTTACGAGTGGACTTAACTCATCGCACCGTTTCCGGTATCGGTCAACGTAAGGATCAGCTTGCCTCGTCTCCGCGAAGTCAGTCCATTCCCACGGATACAAACTCTTCTCTGATAAGAATCGTTCAATCACATCGGCTGCTTCTTCTGGACTCATGTCCTTCTTCCAATTCCCCCTAGAGGCAGGGTTCAACCAAGCCCAGCTTGAGGGAGGCCAAAGGTTGATGGAAGGTTTTCGCAAATCTCTCCGCCTTTCAATCAGCAATTACTAGTCCGGTGGGTGATCCACGGGACGCACACCCAAGCGCGGGTCTCAGCGTGTCTCTACCAAGTACTTGTCATACTGCTCGAAGATGAAGTTATCCGTCATCCCCGCGATGTAGTCGCAGACCACGCGAGGCAGCGGCTCCTGCTCGGCTTTTTGTTGATAAGGATGTGGCAGAGCCTCCGGATGCTCGACCCAATACTGGAAGAGTGCACCAACAATGATCTCCGCATCACCCTTTTCCTCATCGAGCGATGGGCTGAAGTAAAGATTGTCATAGAGAAATTCCTTGGTGACGCGTCGCTCTTCGTCCGCCTCAGGGCTGAGCGCGACCAGCCGGTGAGGATGACGACGAACGTCTTCGAGCGAATGTACGTCAGCCTCCCGAATCAACCTCTGCGCGTGCGGGATTAAGTCCCCTACGAAGCGGTCGAGCATCCGTTTCTGCGCTTCATTAAACTTCAACTTATCGATCGCGTCGGGATAGAGCTTTACGACCTCGACGAAGCAGCGCTCAAAAAGCGGCACGTTTGCGCGAATATCATCGAGCGCCAGGAGCCGTGCTTCGAATCCGTCGTCCAGGTCGGCCGTGCTGTAGGCGATTTCATCAGCAACATCAATCAACTGCGCCTCGAGTGGAGGCCGCAATTCAAGCAGGTACTCCGACAGCTCTGGGAACTTCGCTGAATCATAATCGCGCGAATGCTTGATGATCCCTTCGCGCACTTCGAACGTCAGGTTCAGCCCGCGGAACGCGGCGTACCTCACCTCGAAGTCCTCCACGATGCGCAACGCGTGCAGATTGTGGTCGAAGAGAAAACCATGCCTGCGCATCGCAGCGTCGAGCGCCTTTTCTCCCGCATGGCCGAATGGGGGATGGCCAATGTCGTGAACGAGAGCAAGTGCTTCGACCAGATCGACGTTGAGACCGAGCTGTGCGGCAATCGTGCGCGCAATCTGCGCGACTTCGATGGTGTGCGTGAGCCGGTTGCGGAAGTGGTCCGACTCGCGGTGCGTGAAGACTTGGGTCTTCGCTTCAAGCCGGCGGAAAGCACGCGCGTGGACGACTCGGTCGCGGTCGCGCTGGAAATCGTTGCGGTACCGGTGTGGTGGCTCGGGGATGCGGCGTCCACGGGAACTCTCGACGCGCACCGCGTACTCGGCGAGCATGCAAAAAGTCTAGCAGAGTCGGGTTCGGGGAACTTCAACGCAGCTTCAGGCGCATCTCGTTGTTGGGTTCGAAACCCAATGATTCGTATAAAGGCTTGCCATCAGCGCTTGCATGTAGAGACACATAAGCGAAGCCCTGGCCTCGGCACCACGCAATTAGAGTATGCATAATGACGCGCGCCACGCCTTGCCGCCGGTACGCAGGATAGGTGTACACATTGAGGATGTTTGCCTGTTTGCACAGATGACTGTGCGGGCGGCTCAGCCAGGGGCTTACGATCACCACTCCCCCGCCCGCGATGTTGCCGTCAGGGATCTCGGCAATCCAGGCGTGAAGCGATCCGTTGGCCATCGCTTCCTCCAGGTAATGCTGGCTGGTAGCGACCATGCCATCAAGGCCAACTTCGTCGCGGTATCCCATGTCGAAGTACATCCCGCGACGCTGTCGCAGAACTTCAGGAATGTCGAGGGAAGTCGCCTCACGGATAGTGAACGCGGTGCTCATCATCGGGGCAATGATAAGGGGTGCGAGCACCGGGCGGATCTGTTAGGTGAGCGAAAGCGACTGGCAACGCCATTTTCGCGGTCAATTGCATGGCTGGATGGGCCCGATAGAGTTGAAAAAGTTACAGAGCCCGCCATGCCTTTTTATTGCTTCTCGTTTATCGCTTTTCTGTCTCTTCCTTGGCGAGTTTCATCTTGGCCGATTCGAGTTTCTTCTGAACTCGCGCCAGATCATCCTGATCGACTTCCGCGGCCACAGTCTTGTTCCACTCGTTAAGCGCGCGCTCCCAATGGGCTGCGGCGAGTTTTAGACGGCCCGTCTTCTGGTAGAGATCGCCTAAGTGGTCCTGTACAGTGGGATCGTTCCCCATCTTCTGCGCAGCTTTGACCAGCTCTTCTTCGGCCTGGTCGTATTTCGCCTGTTTGAAATAGGCCCAACCCAGAGAGTCGAGGTAGGCGCCATTGGCCGGATCGAGATCCACGGCCTTTTTGATCATGGCGATGGCCTCGTCGAGCTTCACACCTCGGTCGGCCAACATATAGCCCAAGTAGTTCAGCGTCATGGCGCTCTGCGGGTCGTTCGCCAGGACCTTGCGGAACATCTCCTCCGCTTGCTCGTACTTCTTCTCCCGCTCGTAGGAAGACCCACGCAGGAAGTAGACATATTGCTTGTCGTCGGGCTTGCTCGAAAGTTCTTCGGCTTTCTGGAAGGCCTGTTGCGCCTCGTCAAACTGTTTGAGACGCGTGTACATCTGTCCCAAGGTGATATATACGTCGCGGTCTTCAGCGCTGCCCTTAAGCAGCGAGCGCACGTCTGCAATCGCCTTGTCGGACTGCCCCGCATCGGCCAGCTGCGCCGCATAGACCATTTTCAGACCACGGTCGTTCGGGAGCTTTTGCGTGGCTTCTTTCGCGGCAGCGGTCGCCTGCGGCCATTGCTTCGACTCGCGATAGGTATCGATGATCTGTTGGTAGCCGCGTACCGCGTTCTCATCGCCAAGTGCGAGCATCTTGCGGAAAGTGTCGACGGCCAGCGTGTAGTTCTGCTCTTCGCGATAGATGGTGCCGAGCCGCTCAAGAAACACGGCACGATTGTTCTTCTCGCCAGCGCTGTAGCTGTTGTCTTTCTTCTCGGTCTTATCGAGCAGGTCCTGCAGAACTTTGGTCGCCTCGTCGTAACGGCCCTGCGACTGGTAGACAGCCGCGATGTTGTAAGGGACCTCGATAGAATCCTGTACTAGCGACTCGGCTTTTTTCAGATTCTCAAGCGCCTCGTCGAACTTGCCGTTGCGACGGTCGATCTCGGCAATCTTCAGATAGGTCTGCGCGTCTTCCGGATTCGCGTCCGCGATGATTTTGTACTGCTCGAGCGCGGCATCCGTCTGCCCGTCATTGAGCAGGTTTTGCGCGAGCCCTCGGATCGCATCCAGATTGTCGCGGTCGAGTTCGATGGCATGCCGGTAGGCATCGATCGCTTGCTTGTATTGTTTCTGCTGCTCGTATGTGTAGCCGAGTGCCGAGTAGAGTTTCGCGGATTTCGAGGCGTCGGGAACCGCGCCCAGGACTTGCACCGCGCGCGTCGTGTCGCCTTCCTCGTTGTAGAGGTAAGCGAGGGTCGTGACCGCCTCTTCGGAGTCCGGCTGGAGCTTGACCGCGGTCTTAAACTCGGCCTCCGCCTTCTGCAATTCATTATCGAGCCGGTAGAGCCGCCCCAACAGCAGGTGATCGTCTACGTTATCCGGCTCAATCTTTATGATCTGTTCGTATTGCTCAATGGCCAGCTTCAGGACGTTCCCCGAACCCGAAGTGTTTGTCTGCATGTCGCCCAGCGACCGCAGATAGATCCTGCCAAGGAGTTTGTGTGCTTCCAGATTGTTCGGATCGCGCTTGAGAATGTCTTGCGCTTCTAGAACCGCGTCACGAATACGCCCCGTCTTCGCATACAGTTCAGCCAACCCTGACGTCAGGTATTCCGACGAGGGATCCGCCTCAATCGCGAGCCGGTACTCCTCGATCGCTTTGCTCGCCAGCTCGCTGCGGCCATAAACCGCAACCTGCTCTTCGTACATGTGAGCGAGGGCGTAGTGGTAGTAAGCAGCGGCCTTGTCCAGCTTGCGACCCGGGGCGGGCACCGCGGACTGGGCGGGCTTTGTTTCTTGAATGGGGCTGGCGGTCTGGGCCGACCCGGCTGCCGTACCCGCCAGGAGCACTAAAAGAGCGGAAAAAAATCTCGTCATGAAATACCTTTGATTGGTTTCAGGCCCTCTACAATTCAGCCCATCCTCTTAGATGCGCGCAGGCCCGGCCCGGGTGTTTCGATTGTACCTGTTTGGCCAGAATGAGCGTCCAAAAAAGGCTTCTGTCAGACCCGGCGGTAACTTGGGAGAACATCGGAACCGTGTCTGTAAAACCTGTCCGAAAGTTACAAAAATTGACAAATTCTCCCAGAGACCTTGCCAGTGCTCCGGCCGGGCAGATCTGCGTCCCCTCAGTGCCGGAAGTGCCGGACCCCAGTGAAGATCATAGCCATTCCATGACGGTCCGCCGCTTCGATCACTTCCTGGTCGCGCACCGAACCGCCGGGCTGGATGATGGCGGTCGCTCCGGCCTTGGCGATCTCTTCTACGCCGTCTGGGAATGGGAAAAACGCGTCCGAAGCTGCCACCGTTCCCTTGAGCGGCAGCTGCGCCTTCATGGCGCCAATCTTGCAGGAATCGACCCGGCTCATCTGCCCAGCGCCCACTCCCACCGATTGCCCGTCCCTCACATATACGATCGCGTTCGACTTCACGTGCTTGCACACTTTCCATCCGAAAAGCAGCGCCCGCTTCTCCTCGGGAGTTGGCGGCCGTTTCGTGACCACTTTCAGGTCAGCCTCGGTCAACGGCCGGACGTCGGCGTCTTGCACCAGCATTCCGCCTGAGACTTTCTTCAGCACCCACCTCTCGTCAGACGCTGCGACCTGAACCAGCCGCAAATTCTTCTTGGCTGAAAACTTCTCAATGGCCGCGGCGTCGAATCCGGGTGCGGCGATCACTTCAAGGAAAAGTTTCGCCATTTCCTCGGCGGCTGCCCCGTCGATCACTCGGTTGACCCCGATGACGCCACCAAACGCTGAAACCGGATCGCACTCCAGTGCGCGCTTGTACGCTTCGAGCAAAGTCTTACCGGTCGCTGTCCCACACGGATTCGTGTGCTTGATGATCGCGACCACCGGTTCGTCGAAGTCCTGCGCCAGGTCCCAGGCAGCTTGCATGTCGACGATGTTGTTGAACGACAGTTCTTTGCCTTGAATTTGCTTGCCATTGGCGACGCCATTCCCTGAGCCGTCCGAATACATGGCGGCCTTCTGGTGCGGGTTCTCGCCATAACGCAAATCAACCGTCTTCTGAAATGAAAGCCGCAGCGTGGGAGGAAAACCTTCCGCCATTTTGAGAGGAAACGGCGCATCTTTCCCAACATCGCTTGCATTCGCAACCTGCTCGAGCGTGCTCGCGATCGCCGAGTCATACGCCGCTGTTGTGGCGAAGGCTTTCTGCGCCAGCTTCCAGTGGGTTGCGGCTGAGAGTTCGCCGCCCGAGTTCGCCATCTCCTCCGCCAGAGAGGCGTAATCTGCCGGCGACGTGACCACCGCCACGTCCTGATAGTTCTTGGCGGCCGAGCGAATCATCGACGGACCACCGATGTCAATGTTTTCGATCAGTTCCTCAAGGTGAACACCGGGCTTGGCAGCGGTTTTTTCGAATGCATACAAGTTGACCACCACCATGTCGATCGCCGGGATTTTGTGTTCCGCCACCGCTGCCCGGTGCCCCGAATCACTGCGGCGGTGGAGGATTCCTCCATGCACCTTGGGATGGAGCGTCTTCACCCGACCATCCAGCATTTCAGGAAAGCCGGTTAGCTCAGAAATATCCTTCACGGAAATGCCCGCGTCTCGCAACTGCTTCGCCGTGCCGCCGGTTGAGACCAATTCCACTCCGAGACCCGCCAGCTTGCGGGCAAACTCCGCCAGGCCCGTTTTGTCGGTCACGCTCAGAATGGCTCGCTGAATTTTCGCCATGTACCTCGCCTCACTTGCATCGGGAGATTCGCCACAGAAGAGGGCAAACAAAAATTCTATCAGTAGAGGGAGGGCCGGAGGCACAGTACGGTTATCGGCCTGCGCAATTGAAACAGAGTGAGAGATTTTCGGGAAGCAGTATTCAGCTCTTACGTTTTGGCTTTGGCCTTCAACTTCACTTGCCCTTCCTGCAGTTCCACCGAATACTCCACGGCCTGGCAGCCATATTGCTTTCGGATTTGATCAGTCTTCTTCTTCACGAAGGTCGAGAACGAATCGAGATTCCCGGTTACGGCTTCTCCCGATTTCTTCTTGGCAGCCACCAGGGCGTTGTAGAGGCGCTCGACTTCCTCGGTCTGGGTGGTCGCGTCAGTAAACGCCATCGAGAACGCGCGAGCCTGGGCCGTGACGCTTACGCCGTACACCGGATGATGCTTCTGCTCGTGCTCCACCTCCCGCACACCCTGCACGGATAACAAAGCATCCTGAGGCCGGCGGTAGCCTTCTTCGCGAATCCGCATCTTCTTGCGCCACAAATCGCTATACACCGCATAGCGTTGCGCCTGTTCGTTGTAGCGGAAGCGCTGCGAAAAGTTCATCCGCACGCCGTCGGAGTTCTTGCGAAGCAGTGCCAGCACCTTCCACTCCAGATCCGCTGGAGGGCGCTTGGTGGGATTATTGAAGTAGACCTCGTACTCGATCTTCAGCCGCCGGAGCAGCGAATCGAGATGAGTCAGTTCCTCATCGATGGTCACGAAGTGCGCCTCACCAGTTTTGAGTGTAGGCACAATACGACCATTCGGGCAGATTCCCGCCGGTCACAGAAGTTGTAGTACGAAGGTAATGCGGAGTTGAACGGTGCGCTAGTTAGCGTGCCGCGCTCGCCGCCATCTTCTTTACCATAGCGAGCACCAGTTTGCGGTCGCTGTCATTCAAACTCGTTGCGTAGCGGCGAATCTGGCTCAGGAAGCGAACTTCGTCTTCGGAAAGCTGAGGAAAAGTCTTCGAACCATTGCCGCTGTGTCCGGAATCAGAGAAAAACTGTGAGAGAGGAAGTTCCATCGCGCCCGCGATTTTCGCGAGCGTGTCGAGCGACGGAATGGTGTGGCCGTTTTCCACCCGCGAGAGGTAGCAGCGCAACAAGCCGGTGCGTTTTTCAATGTCGCCCTGCGACATACCCTTCTGCAACCGGTAGTTCCGAATCGTCTCGCCAATATTCATAAGGGGAATACACCATCCAAGGACTGACGGAAGATGGTCTGCATAGTAACCAGAGTAGTACCGTCTGGCAAGTGGAAATTGCCAATCCATGAAACCGTTTGCCGCGAGCGGCTTGTCGCGCGGATCCTGAACCTGCACGGCAATCACTACGCCCGAGGCCGCTGAATCTAGCTCTTCAAATGGGCCGCGAAAAACGCGACTGTACGCTGCCAGGCATCCGCCGCGTCGGCGGCACGGTAACCGTCCTTGTTATTCGGGTTCTCGAACGCGTGCCCCGCATCCGAATAAATCTTGATGTCGACGCTCTTACCCAGCGATTTCAATTGTTGCGCGAACTTGTTCACGTCATCCGGCGGAATGCCCTGATCTTGCCCTCCGAACAGGCCAAGAATGGGTGCATTGATCTTCTTCAAAGCTGCCGGATCCGTCGCGAGATGTCCGTAGTTGATGACCGTCGCTGCCAGGCTGGGCTCTTGAAGCGCAACGTCTAGGGAGTATCCACCACCCATACACCACCCGATCGATCCGATGCGGTCTGCCTTCACATTCTTTTGGGACTTGAGATACGTCACCGCGGCAGCTAAATCGCGCTTCGCCCGGTCTTCTGGAACCCCGCGCATGATCTGATGCGCCATGTCGGCATCTTTCGCCACCTTGCCGCGATAGAGATCAATCGCCAGCGTCACGTAACCTTGGTCGGCGAGCTTTGAGGCCTGTTCTTTCACCCAGTCGTTCAGCCCCCACCACTCATGAATCACGACGATCCCGGGGAACGGCCCGGCTCCCGAAGGTGTGTACAGAATTCCGTGCACGGTTTCGTCGCCGCTCTTGTATGTGACGTCAGATGCGGTTGCTGAAAACGCAACCTGTGTAACGAAAGCAAGCGCGAGAACTAGAATCAGGTTTTTCATCACTCACTCCTCACAGGGAAAGCTCCAGGTACACTGCGCCCTCGATTGGATTCGCGCAATATGGAGGAATTTCAACAAATCCCAGCCGCCGGTACAACGCCACCGCATCTGCCATCTTGCCCACAACGGTGTCCAGGCGCATTCGAGTGTATCCAATCCCGCGTGCCTCGGAGATAAGCCGCTCCGCCAGCAGACGACCGATGCTTTTTCCGCGAAACGCAGGCCTCACATAGAGTCTCTTCATCTCGCAGATTCCATCTTGGAGGGCACGCATACCAACGCATCCTGCGGCCTGTTCGTCATGCGCGGCCAGCAACAACCGGCCATGAGGCCGAGCATACTTTCCAGGCAAGCCCGCCAGCTCCTCATCGAAACCCTGAAAGCACAAGCTGAACCCAAGCGCCTGCGCGTATTCGAGGAAGAGTGTGCGAGTCAGTTCAATGTCGGCGGCCGTTTCTGCATCGCGGATGATCACCCCGGACATACATCTAGCCCATCAGCATCCCGCCGTTCACGCTCAGCACGTGTCCGGTAATGTAGGATGCTTCCTCCGACGCCAGGAAACGCACCGCATTGGCCACGTCATCGACTGTCCCGATTCGTGCCAACGGAATCATCTTCAGCGCGCTCTGTTTCAAATCATCGGACAGGCCTTCCGTCATCGCAGTCTCAATAAAGCCCGGAGCCACTGCGTTCGAGGTAATCCCGCGCGATCCCACTTCGCGGGCAATCGCCATGGTCAGCCCGATCAGGCCCGCTTTCGAAGCCGCATAGTTTGCCTGGCCCGCCTGCCCCATTTGTCCAAAGATGCTGGTGATGTTGATAATGCGCCCCCAACGCTGCTTCAACATGGAACTCATCACCTGCTGCGTGCAAAGATAAGCCGAAGTCAGGTTCGTGTTGAGCACGGAGTCCCAGTCGGTGCGCTTCATTCGCATCACGAGTTGATCGCGCGTAATCCCAGCGTTGTTAACAAGAATGTCAATCTTGCCGAATTGAGCAATCGCTGCCTTGAAAGCCGTCTTGATCTGCTCTTCCTCCCCAACATCCATCACGAACCAAGCCGACTGTCCTCCAGTAGCTGTGATCTGTGCGACAAGTTCCTCAAGTTTTGGCTGGTTGCGCGCTGCCACCGCAACGGTTGCGCCGGCTTCGGCAAGTTTGCGTGCGCAGCCATAACCAATACCCTGCGAAGCGCCAGTAACGAACGCAACGCGTCCGGACAAATTCATTTCGTCGGCTCCTTTGAAAGCGCAGATTATACGCGTCCTACACGCCGGATTGGCCAGATCAAGACGTCGATTCGCCGTGCGAAGTGCAATAGGGGGGACGAATCGGGCAACTCGATCCCCGCCGCGACGGCCACGGTATTGCATTCAATCTCTGCCGACGCGTTCTGCAGGGGCCACGGCGCATGATGAATCTCCCCGATGTAAACACGACCTCGATGTTCGGTGTAGAGGCAGTAGCGTTCGGTCAGCCAACTTTCGATGGTTCCCTTGCGCCGCAGTTTTATCGCCGAGTTCGGGCGATAATTCCCGCGAAACTGAGCCTCGCTCCCCACCCGCTCGGAGGAATAAGCGACGTCTTCGCCCTCAGACCGAGCCGACATTCGCGCATGAAAATAAGGCAAGTGATACAGGGCGCGCGCAGCCCAGACTGCCGGAAGACTGCCCGCGTCCAGGCTGAAGAAATAAACACCCGGCTTGCCGCCGTAGCGCACGTAAGTGCGAACGTTAAGTTCAGGAAACTGCGACAGACCTGGAATTGCAGGTGATCCACGCGCCCGCACGCCGCTCATCCAGAAAGGAACGACCGCCACCCACGCCTTATTGTCCCAAAGATCGAGATCCAGTTGCTTGGGTACCAACCCTCGCACCGTCGCCGCAGGGAGCGGCCAGTGCATGAACAGCAGATCATGCCAACTTTGTGCCATGACCCACGGTCCGGCCGGCAGCGGCCACGGTCGATGGCTCACGGTTTCGAGCGCGACATGAGTCACAGCGGCATCGAGTCGAGTTTCTCGGGAAAAGAAAAGCTACATCGTCGGCAGAACCGCTTGGGTCTGCGCCGGCACCGGCATGTAGTTGGTGTGCGTAATGTCGATGATCGTGCGGCCTACCAGACGGGCACGCGCTTCGCTGTGAATGTGTACAGGAAGAGTGAACGACTCAAAGTCTCCGTAATCCTGCACAAACTGGATGTGACTCACGAAGAACGAAGGCGACTTCACAATCACCCCCTCTACTCGCACCAGTCTACCGGTACGCTCGTCTAGATACATACGTCCTTTAAAAAGTCCCACCCGCTTTTGATACGGCTTCACCTGGTACACATAGACAGGTCGCCCCAGTACCTCGGCCCGGCCTTTGCTTGAGAACTTGTAGTTGGCCGGGCTGATCGCGGTTTCCGTCCCATCGTCCTTCTCTACATGATCGACTTCCGACTGCAGCAGCCGCGCAATGATATTGCTTTTGACGAACTTGTCGCCTACAAACCGGATTGGCTTGAACAGCAACGTGTGCGGCGCGTTGTAGTTGCGCTCC
>Ga0210406_10007724_pt1 | contig 10860 bp, 11 predicted proteins | sample IncBWC30MmetaG_FD_155454 | JGI IMG/M metagenome (GOLD analysis project Ga0210406, IMG submission 155454) | Forest soil microbial communities from Barre Woods Harvard Forest LTER site, Petersham, Massachusetts, United States - Inc-BW-C-30-M | ecosystem: Environmental > Terrestrial > Soil >... | reverse complement strand
GGTGAAGGTCGTGAAGACCCCGCCTTCTTGCGCAACTTTCATCGGAGCAGCCCCATACTTGCTTACACTGGCGAACACAACCTGGTTCTCGGAGACCACGGAGTCTATGTGGTAGACCTCACCTGCGACAAACTTCTCAAGGAGATATGTCGACTGCTTCTCGCCGAGTTGAAAGAGCAGCGGCCACAGTTCGTGGCTTGCTTGGATCTTCTTGATACCGATCGCTGACGCTTCTTGTCGCGGTTTCAGCACCCAAGGGCCGGGCACGTGGCCGAGGTAATACTGGATATCCGCATAGTGAAAGATGGGCACGAAGTCCGGAACACGCACGTGGCGCTGCATTGCCTTCATGCGCATAGCTAACTTATCGCGGAAATAGCGCATGGTCGTAAGCCCCATGCCGGGGATGCGCAAATGTTCGCGCAGAGTTGCCGCGGTTTCCAAGTCGTACTCGTCGAGCGCAACGATGCGATCAAGCCGGTAATTGCGCGCCATGTGGATTACAGCTTGCACGATATCGGCGAGCGGAAGGTTCTCGGGAAGGTAGAAGAACTCCTCGATGCAGTCGCGCGGCCAGTCGGCATCGCGCAGCTTTTCGGCGGTAATCAATAGCACACAGCAGCCCTGCCGCTTGCACTCGCTTATGAATTCCTGGCCCTTTTCGTACGTCGAAATGCAGAGCATAACCAGCGGGCGTGTCGTCATAGGTTCAGCTGAGTTAACTGATACCGCAGGGCCGAATAAAGGCGGTGCAGAGAATATCACGATGGGTCCGAGGGTTCGTGAGTTGGAGACATTGCGGGTTGGGGACATCCTTATCCGAAACCACAAGGCCCCAAATCCTAAGGAGCGTGACCCTGCTCCGTCACCCGTTCAAGCCGATCCCTATGGCACACTGGAATAGGGAGGCCGGATGAATAACCTGGAGTTCACCGCGCTGGTCGGGGCGGGGGCGTTTGGGGCAGGATTTCTAGGGGCATTGACCGGCCTCGGCGGAGGCGTGGTACTGGTACCGTTGCTCACCCTCCTGTTTCACGTGGACATTCGTTATGCCGTGGGTGCATCCTTGGTGTCGGTGATCGCTACTTCCTCGGGAGCGGCGGCCGCGTATGTGCGCGAAGGGTTCTCGAACATTCGGATTGGGATGTTTCTGGAGATTGCGACCACGCTGGGAGCATTGTTCGGCGCATTCCTGGCGGTGGTGGTTTCGACGAAATCGATCGGTCTGGTATTCGGCGGGATGCTGCTGTATTCGGCCTACTTGTCCACGCGGCCTCATAAAGACACCTATACAGACGATGAACCAGACCCATTGGCGACTAAGCTGAAGATGAACGGAGTGTATCCGTCGCTGACGGGGCCGAGGGAATACCACGTGCACCGAGTGCCGCTGGGATTTGGATTGATGTTTGGTGCGGGTGCACTATCCGGGCTGCTGGGGATTGGATCCGGTGCGGTGAAGGTGCTAGCCATGGATCAGGCCATGAAGATTCCATTCAAAGTTTCGACCACCACCAGTAATTTCATGATCGGGGTGACCGCGGCGGCGAGCGCGGGGGTTTACCTGAGTCGAGGGTATATCGATCCCGCCATGTCGATGCCGGTGATGCTGGGCGTCCTGGCGGGGTCCCTGTTAGGTGCGAAATTGCTGGTGAAAACGGAAACCAGGAAGCTGCGCTTTGTATTCGCTGCGGTGATTGCCCTGCTCGGAGTCGAGATGCTGTACCAGGCGGCGACGGGGAAGATTTAAACGGAGCGATGAGTCCTGGGCTTGGAGCTAAGAGCATGAGGATACAAGCCAGAGCCTGGAGCAATGGCTTTCGAGATGAGAACTGAAAGCCGATGAACGGCGGAGCGAACTGAGTGCAAACCGAAAGCACCTGGACGGATGAGAAGACCGAAGAGCTAGTGGGCAAACTGCTGCGCTGGGGAGTGACGTCAGCAGCGGTCATCGTTCTGGCGGGCGCCACCGTGTACCTTTTGGGGCACGGACTCCAGCCCGCAAACTATCGCGTGTTTGCCGGCGAGCCCTCAGACATGCGCGAATGGCGCGGAATCATCCATGAAGCCATCCAAGGTCGAGGGCGGGCGATCATCCAACTTGGATTGCTGGTCTTGCTACTGACACCGGTGGCGCGAGTGGTCTTCGCAGCATTTGCGTTCGCCATGGAGCGCGATTTGTTTTATGTCGGTGTGTCCATATTTGTCTTTCTCGTGTTGTTGTACAGCATGGCTGGGTCGGGGTTGTAAGAAGGAGTCGCACCGGGTTCGGCGTGAATTCGCAACCGCAGCAGGTAGCAACGGGTCGGAAGGCCCGACACTGTTCCCGAGTCGATTCGATCCGGCTGACATCCAAACAAATGCAAGATCTGCTCCAGGTCTTGCATCCGTATTGCGCTCCGGCGCATCCCAAGAATTCTTCATAATGGAGGAACTCCCATGGCGAAAAAAGACGACGGCTTTGGAAACAACAAAAACAAAGTGAGTGCTCAGCCGCGCTTTCATCAGAGAGCGCGCGAAATTCAGGAGTATGGAACGGTTTCGGTGATGATCCCCCTCGAACTGGAAGAACCAGTCCGGCTGGAGATGACGGAAAAACTCAACCAGTTGCTCGCAGACTCGATGACCCTGCGCGATCTTTATAAGAAGTCACACTGGCAAGTTTCAGGTCCAACCTTCTATCAACTGCACCTGCTCTTCGACAAACACTACGATGAGCAAGTGCAAATTGTAGATACGATTGCGGAGCGGATTCAGTTGTTGGGAGGGATTTCGTTGGCGATGGCAGCGGATATTGCGGAGACGACGCAGATCGAGCGGCCGCCGAGGGGGCGAGAAGAGGTTCCGGTGCAGCTTTCTCGGCTGTTGGATGCGCACCAGATCATCATTCGTCAATGCCGCGTACTGGCGGACCGGGCGGACAAACTGGGGGACGACGGAACGAACGACTTGGCAGTGAGCGATGTTCTGCGGACGAACGAGTTGCAGTCTTGGTTTTTGAGCGAGCACCTAGTGAATATGCCACTGGTGGAAGCGGTTGCTTAGGGTGGTAGGATGGCTGGTCTTGCCGTGGGATATGCCTGGCATAGAGCGGCAGGGCCTGAAGGCAGCGAAGTTGATTAAGCGGGAACGGCATCGGTAAAGCGATGCTCTGATACAAAGAAATTGCCGAGTGCGAAGAAGGCAACCGATAGAGGGTGAAGGCCGTAGCGCAAAGCTGCGGCCTTTGGCCTTTCTATGAGGGACGTGTCCAAATCGATGGGCTTCGAGCGTCATCCTAGTAACGGCGCATTGCGGCCGTACAAAACTTACAAAGGAGATTCCGGATGCAATACATGTTGATGGCGTACGTGCAGGAAGCGGGCTGGGGCCAGATGACGAAACAACAACAAGAGCAGGGAGTGGCTGCCTATATGGCTTTTACGGAGGCGATGAAGAAGGCAGGTGTACTTACCGGGAGCAACCGGCTGCAGCAGACTTCGACAGCGACGACGGTACGGGCAACGAACGGGAAGACCCAGGTGCTGGACGGGCCGTACGTCGATTCGAAGGAGCAGTTGGGTGGTTATTTCCTGATCGATGTGGCTGATCTGGATGCTGCGATCTCGTGGGCTTCGCGCTGCCCGGCGATTCATCACGGAGTGGTCGAAGTGCGTCCAGTTTGGAGCATGCCCGCATAGGCGGGCATGCGTGCGGGTCGGCAAAGCAATTTTCAAACAAAAAGTGAGGAGATAATAAATCGTGCGGAAACTCATTGCCTTCAATCATGTGACACTGGACGGATATTTTGTGAATGCAAGCGGAGATTTCAGTTGGGCGCGACATGGGAACGATGATCCCGAATTCTCCGCCTTTGTAGCCGAGAACGCGAGCGGCGGCGGGGCGTTGGTTTTCGGCCGAGTCACCTATCAACTGATGGCAAGCTACTGGCCGACAGCCATCGCGGACACGCATGATCCAGTGGTGGCCAAACAGATGAACGCGATGCCCAAAGTGGTGTTCTCGAAAACGCTCAGCGAAGCATCGTGGAATAACACCCGCCTGGTGAAGGGGGAGTTGGCGGCGGAAATGCGAAAGCTCAAACAGGAATCGGGACCAGATATGTGCGTCCTGGGGAGCGGCAGCATTATCGCGCAGCTGGCGCCGACGGGTCTGATTGACGAATACCAGATGGTGCTGGATCCGGTCGCGCTGGGCAAAGGGCGCACGATGTTCGACGGGATCAAGGAGAAGCTGGATCTGAAGCTGACACGATCGAAGATCTTCCGCAATGGAAAAATCTTCGTGAGCTACGCGGCGGCGTGAGAGGACTGGAGAATGACAGACCAAGGTGCGAGAACAATGAGCAACGTGCTGAAGGCCGGGACGCTTCTGAGTGGCCTGGGCTTCGGCGAGTCGCCGCGCTGGCACGAAGGGCGACTGTGGTTCTCGAATTGGGGGACGCAGGAAGTAGTTGCGGCCGATCAACGGGGACAGAAGGAAGTGATCGTGCGCGTGCCAACGACGATTCCATTCTCGATCGATTGGCTGCTAGATGGACGCCTGCTGGTGGTTTCGGGTCCAGAAGGGCTGGTTTTGCGCAGAGAGCCGGATGGAACGCTCGTTACGCACGCCGACTTGCGCGCGCTGTGCGGCGGTTGCAACGAGATCGTGGTGGACGGCCGAGGAAACGCCTATGTGAATGGCGGTGGATTCAATCCGATGAAGGGGGAGAGGTACGCACCCGGAGTGATTGCGCTGGTCGCTCCGGACGGGACGGCGCGTAAAGTGGCAGACGAGATTGCCTTCCCGAATGGAATGGCAGTGACGGCGGACAATAGAACGCTGATCATTGCGGAGTCCTATGGCAAGCGGCTGACGGCATTCGACATCGAAAAGGACGGGAGTCTGTCGAACAGGCGAGTGTGGGCCGAACTGGGCGATGGCGTACCCGATGGGATCTGTATCGATGCAGAGAAGGCCGTGTGGTATGCCGATGTGCCCAACAGGCGCTGCGTACGTGTACGGGAAGGCGGAGAAGTGTTGCAGACCGTGCAACTGGATCGTGGCGGTTTCGCATGTATGCTCGGGGGGCCGGAGAGGAAGACACTGTTTATGATGGCGGCGGAGTGGCACGGGCTTGAGAAGATGATGGATGAGCCGCGCACTGGGCAGGTGCTCACGGTTGAGGCGCCTGCGGCAGGAGCGGGCTGGCCGTGACTGTCGCGAGCGTGTTGAGGTTGGAGCCTATGAAGACGGATTCCGCGAAGAAGACCCGACCGAAGAGCGTTGCCGAATACATTGATGCAGCACCCAAGGAAGCGCGAAGGAAATTGCGTGAAATGCGGAAGTGCGTTCGGGCCGCGGCTCCCGGCGCTAAAGAGAGCTTGAAGTGGGGGATGCCGGCTTATTCTTACCAGAGGATACTGGTGACCTTCGCGGGGCATAAACAGCACATCGGGTTTCATCCAACGCCCTCGGCCCTGAAAGCGTTTGCGAAGGAGTTGGACGCTTTTGAGACAGCGGATAATTCGATCCGGTTTCCGCTGCAAGAACCGCTGCCTCTGGATCTGGTACGCAGGATCACCGAGTTCCGCGTAAAAGAGAGTCTTGAGAAAGACAAGAAGTGGAGAACGTGACACTATCGACCAGAGCGAACGGCGGGGACCAGCGGTCGAGACCGAGTGTATGAATTCGAGTTGCGGTGATGCTCAGACGCGCGAGACGGCGGAGGCAGTCGCGCGGAGAAGTTACGGAAAACTGGTGGCTTTTCTTGCGACACGGACACGCGATGTGTCCGCGGCGGAGGACGCCCTGTCAGAGGCGTTTGCCGCGGCGCTGGCGGACTGGCCAGTGAAGGGGTGTCCGGCAAACCCAGAGGCTTGGCTCTTCACCGTTGCGCAGCGCAAGGCGATCGATGCCAGTCGACGCATGCTGACTGCGGAGAATGCTGGCGAACAATTGCTGCTCATGGCCGAAGGATTGGGGGCCGCCAACGATGGAGGCATTCCGGATCGGCGCCTCGCTCTGATGTTTGCCTGCGCGCACCCGGCGATTGAACCGAGCATTCGGGCGCCGTTGATCCTGCAGGTGGTATTGGGGCTGGATGCGAAGGCCATCGCGTCAGCGTTTCTGACATCTCCCTCCGCCATGAGCAAACGACTAGTGCGCGCCAAGGACAAGATCCGACAGGCTGGTATCCCCTTTCGGATTCCCGAGAGGGAAGAATTGCCGAGCCGCGTGGAAGCCGTCCTGGATGCGATTTATGCAGCTTATTCGGAAGGCTGGTCGGATCCAAGAGGGACCGACGTAACCCGACGGGATCTTACCGAGGAAGCGTTCTTTCTGTCCCGGTTAGTGGCTGACCTCCTTCCCGAAGAACCGGAAGCGCTCGGATTGCTTGCCCTCATGTCGCACACCGAAGCCCGGCGCAACGCACGAAGGAATGAACATGGGGAATACGTGCCGCTCGCTGAGCAAGACCCGAAGCGATGGAATGTTCCGATGATCGAACAGGCGGAAGACCTGCTGCGACGAGCCAGCGGGGCGGGATCGGTGGGACGGTTTCAGTTGGAGGCAGCGTTGCAGTCAGCGCATGCGTATCGTTGCCGAACTGGACAATGTAACTGGGCAGAGGTAGTGCAGTTGTATGACGCGCTGTTTGGGATCACGGAGTCTCCGGTGGTGGCGTTGAATCGGGCGCTCGCAATCGCGGAGAGGGATGGTTCGGAGGCAGGACTGGCGGCGATGCCCGGTGGGGAGCGGTTGGCCGAATACCAGTCCTATTGGGCGGCGCGAGCGGAGTTGCTGGTGCGGACTGGCGCGCGTGAGGAGGCCCGGCGCGCGTATGAGATGGCGATTGGGTTGGAGCGCGACGAGTCGGTTCGACGGTTTCTGCAGGGACGGTTAGAGAGACTGCACGCATGAAGACCTTGCGCGATACACACCGGTTGTGTGCGCAATCGGCGAGGGTGTCGTCCCTGCAAGGGACTCGGGCAGGTCGCGGCGCCTGCTGGCCCCGCACTCACGTGCGGGCCTAGCCTCTTCGCACCCGGTGCGCATATCCGAGTCTTGCGTCGCCATGTGACTTTTGGTGTCACTGCGCGCTGAGTATCGCTGCGCGGGTGGTTTGATCACTTGCGCGCTTCAATTGCGTCGTGGTCGTAATACTCGTAGGCGGACATGGCTTTGGGACCACCTTTTTTCCAGATGCGGGTGTCGGGCGAGAGCTTGCCCAAGGCTTTGGCCATTTCGCGAACGTGATTGGCGACCGAACCGCAACAGGACCCGATGTAGTTGATGCCGACATCCTTCGCGTCTTTGGCGAATTTGCCCATCTCGCGGCGGGAGAGTTGGAGCGGGTCGAGTTCGTAAGGGAATTCCGGGAGGCTGGTGAAGTCGGGCTTTTCTTTTGGCGTGCGATAGCCCACCGGCTGGCAGGCTAGATAGCCCGTAACGGCTTTGCGCATTTCTTCCATCGGTCCGAGGATGTGTTGGGGCGGGCGCAGACAGTTCATACCGACGATGTCGGCACCGACGTCGAAGAGAGCTTTGGCTGCGTCGGCTGCGGATTTTCCCTCGGCGGTTTCATTCTTGTTCTCGAAACAAATCGTGACCATCACGGGGAGTCCGGTCTTCTTGGCGGACTCGACGGCGAGTAGGGCTTCGCCCAGCCACGAGAAGGTTTCGCCTATGATGAAGTCGACGCCTTCTTCGACTTGCACGCGGAGTTGCTCGTCGAAAGTTTGGCGGACGCGATCGGCGGAAGATGGGCTGTTGGGCTCGTACATCCAGGTGAGCGAGATGTTGCCCGCGACGAGGCAGTCATTGCCCGCGACTTCTTTAGCGATGCGGACGGCCGAACGATTGATGTCTTCAACGCGGTCTTCGAGGCCAACGGTGGCGAGTTTGTCGCGGCTCGCGTAGAAGGTAAGGGTCTGCAGGACTTCGGCACCAGCTTCGCGGAATTCGATGTGGAGTTCGCGGAGAGCGGGCGGGTAGACGATGGCGACTTCCGGAGTGAAGGGGCCCGGACGCACCCAGCCGCGCTTTTCGAGTTCGAGTAAGTAGCCGCCGTCGCCGAGGACGGGTCCCTCTTTGAGGCGTTCGAGAATACCTTTCTTCTTCATATTCCTCCTTTAAGATAAAGGCGCGGCAGCGCCTGAAGGCGCCTACGAGTTCGCCGGGTCCGGCCACGCCTGAAGGCGTGCCTGATACAAAGAGGCAGGGTGCCCGGACTAATCATCGACATACTCGTATTCGGCTTGGATGGGTTGGCCCTCGGCGAAGCGCTGAGGGCGAAAGGCACTAATATCGACGGTGGTCGATGTGTCGTCGAGCACTAATTCGGACATTACCAGGCCGACGGCTGGAGAGATTTTGAACCCCATGCCGGAGAATCCGGCGCAGGCATAGAGTCCTTGCATGCCGGAGAGTTTGCCTAGGAGCGGGCGGGAGTCAGGGGTCATGTCGTAGACGCCGGTTACGCCTCGGAGCACTTCCGCGTTTTCGAGCTTTGGGACGCGAGAGCAGGCGCGTTCGATCAGGGTTTCAATAGATTCTCCAGACGGACGTTGGGGAAAGTTGTCCGGATCGATGGGGCGCGTCCCGTAGAAATCGCCGACCAAGGTTTTATCTCGGCCGTCGGGCCGGAAGTAGGTGGCGGAGCCGGAATCGATGCAGGCACTGCCGCCGGAATGCATGTCCGGCGCGTTCTTCAGGATGGCGACCTGGTGGAACTCAGTCTCAATGGGCAGATCGAAGCCGGCGTCGTAGAAGAGAGGTTTGGTCCAAGGGCCTGCAGCCACAATGACGACTGGCGCGTAAAAGTCGCCCTGATCGGTGCGGACTCCATGGGTTTGGCCCTTGTCAAAAAGAAGTTTAAGAGCCCGGGTACGCGGCGAGTAAGTCGCTCCTAAGTCGCGGGCACGAGCTAGGAAGTCGTTGGCAACGCCGGCGCCATCGCCATAGCCGGAGTCAGGCTCGTAGGCAGCGAGTTCAACCTCGTCCACCCGCCAGTCGGGTTCGAGGTCGCGGAGTTCCTGGCGATCGATGAGGCGGACGTTGACGCCGAGCTTCTGTTGCATCTCCACGTTGAGGCGAAGGCGTTCGGATTCATTTGGGTGGACAATGCGGACAAAGCCGGTTTTGTGAAAGAGTGGCGGCTCACCGACGAGTTCGGTCCAGCGCTCGAACATGCGGAGGCTAATGAGTGCGAGTTGAACCTCGGGCGGAAAACTGTAATGCATGCGGACCAAGGCCGACGACCGGCCGCTGCCGCCATTGCCAGCGTGGGCCTTGTCGAGAACGGCGATTCGTCCGGCTTTGCGCTGTGCGAGATGAAAGGCGATGGAAGTGCCCATGACACCGGCGCCGACGATGATGAAGTCGGCGGTCTTGTGGCCGTTGGCGGGAGCTTTGGTCATGCGGCAGCGTCCTTAAAGCGGCCTTTTTTCCAGTCGCGGATTACGGTACGTGCAGCGTTGTGGCCAGGAGCTCCGGTTACGCCCCCGCCTGGATGCGCTCCGGCCCCGCAGAGGTAAAGGCCATCTATCGGAGTCCGATATTGTGACCATCCGGGAACGGGGCGCATGAAGAAGAGCTGTTCGAGCGTGAGGTCGCCGTGGAAGATGTTTCCTTCGGTGAGGCCGTAGGTGCGCTCGAGATCGAGTGGAGTCAGCACCTGGCGGGCGAGGATTGAGTGCGGGACGTTGGGCGCATGCTCGGCGATTTTACGGATGACGCGGTCGCCGAGGAGGTTGCGGTGCTGGTCCCATGTGCCTTGGCGCAGCTTGTACGGAACGTATTGGACAAAGCACGTCATGATGTGCGTGCCGGTGGGTGCGAGGGAGTCGTCGGCGTTGGAGGCGATGACGCAGTCTACCCAGAGTTCCTCAGGGATGTTGCCGAATTTGGCGACGTCGTAACAGCGCTCGGCAAATTCGAGCGAGGGCACGAGGGTGTAGAACGTGCGTTCGAAAGCGGTGTGGGTCGCGGGCGTCCCGGTGAAGCGTGGTTCCTCGGAGAGCGCGAGATTTACTTTTGCGCACGGCCCAGCCATCTTGATGCCACGGATGGCGTGGAGGAAGTCGGTGGGGAGTTCTTTTTCTGGAAGCATGCCGAGGAACGTGCGCTTGGGGTCGGCGTTCGAGAGCACCGTGCGGGCTCGAAGTTCGGTGCCATCTTCAAGGGTGACGCCGCGAGCACGACCGTTACCGGTGAGGATCTGAGCCACAGGGGAGCTGGTACGAATTTCTACGCCGAGCTTTCGTCCAGCGGCCGCGAGGGCTTGCGTGATGGAGCCCATGCCTCCCATGACATGGCCATAGAAACCTTGCAGTTGGTGATCGCCGCCACTGAGTAAGTGGAAGAGCAGACCGATGGCGGTGCCGGGTTGGTACGGGCCGCCATGCTTGCCATAGACGTTGTTGGCAAGAATCATTGTCTTGATGATTTCGCAATCGTAGTTCTTGTCGAGGAATTCGCCGAGGCTGCCGGTGAGGAACGAGACGAGTTGCGCGACCTCGTTTGTCGAGATGCCGCGAAAGCGTTTGCCTACGCGGAAAAGATCATTCCATCCGGCGAGGGAAGTGGTGTCGGCTTCGGGCGGTGGCTCGAGGAAGAAGGGCTGAAGATAGCGGGTGAGTTTTTTGAGTTGGTCGTCGATGCGAGCGAAGGTGGCGGCGTCTTTCGGGGAGTACTTGGCGAATTCAGTGACAGCGCGGTCACGATCGGCCCACCAGGGCACGACCCGGCCATCGGGGAAAGCGACCTGGATGGCAGGGTCGCAGGGGATCATGCGCAGGCCATGATCGGCGAGTTGCAAGTCGCTGATCACTTCGGGGCGCAGCATGCTGGCGATATAAGAAGTGGTGGAGGCGC
>Ga0210406_10007723_pt1 | contig 10861 bp, 9 predicted proteins | sample IncBWC30MmetaG_FD_155454 | JGI IMG/M metagenome (GOLD analysis project Ga0210406, IMG submission 155454) | Forest soil microbial communities from Barre Woods Harvard Forest LTER site, Petersham, Massachusetts, United States - Inc-BW-C-30-M | ecosystem: Environmental > Terrestrial > Soil >... | reverse complement strand
GTTAAAACGTGCAGTTGTCGGCGGTGGTTGAGCCTACGCTGTTCGACATCTCACCGAACTGAGCCATCTCACCGAACTGAGCCTCGTTCGAAAAAATGTCTCACCTTGAGATAGGTGGTGATAAGAGGATTTCTCGACATCTATTTGGGCGAGCGGTTCCCCAAAATCCTCACCTCAAAACACTCAGGAACTTATTTCCGATCGCGGAGTCTGATTACAAGTGCCACTCAACCAAATGGTGCTGCGACGAATTAGATTCATTGCACTGTCTTTCTTGGCAGTTGAAGGCATTCTAGCCGTTGCCGAATGGGCCGAGGGAAGGCGGTGCGCTGGCGAAGAATACGCCGTTTACTCTGCATACCTTTCGGACGGGCTCCTGAGCGACGCACACGACTGGGGATCGAGTGGCCCGGTGCAAGTCGTGGTGAAAAACACAACAAGCGTAAGTGAGAATCTAAGAATTAAGGCACTTTATGTTTTCGACGGTCGCGCTGATTTTAACCAGTTGGAACGATCAACTCGGGCCAGTTACCTCGTCCGAAATATTTTTTCGGCCCGCTTACTGCCAAACTTCCGACTGCCCCGTTTCGCTACCTTGGCTCTTGCCTCACGATCCGACTACTTCTCCCCGAAGTTTCAGAAGGAATTTCCGCACAATCAGGGTCTTATAGCGCTCTCGGGTGTGGGTTTTAATCGCACTCGCACCCAGGCCGTGTTTTATGTCGACCACTTCTGTGGGTTGTGCGGCGGCGGACGGTACGTACTAATGGCAAAAGTCGACGGCGCTTGGCACGTTCAGGAGGAGCACTCGACTTGGATTTCGTGAGCCTCAGCGAAATGCGGGACATCGACTTTCAGATAGGTGTCGAGAACAGGGATTATCACCACCTATCTCGAAATGATACAAGACTTGGCCCTGTCAAGATTAAGACATAGTGATGTCCCTAAGGTCGCTTGTAAGGCTGCATTTCTTTGCACTGGTTTAGAAGCGGGACAAGGCACTGGAAACTTTGGAGATCTTCTCACTGGGGCGGACTCTATCAGGCTTGCGCCGCTCACGGGAGCGAATCCCGCCATCCTTCCGCGTTGAGCCATCAGCGCTAAGCAATCCCCTTATTGCGCCAGCGACTGAACGAAATCAACCCCAGCAAGCCGCTGCCGATTAACACGAAAGTTCCGGGTTCGGGCGTCGTCGTGACGGCCGTCGACGCGACGCTCCCGAACAATCCGTGATCCTCAACCATCCCGTCGCCGGGAATTCCCGCCGTAAAGTACAGGGCATCCGTGCTGAATTTGTTGGCGCCGTTTCCGAACGACAGATCCCACAGCCCCAGGTTGATGAGAGGCATGCCGTTGGTGCCATCCAACTGCCCAAGGAATTGTCCCGTCGACGGATCGAACGCATTGATCATCCCGTCACCAAAATTTCCGACCAGGAGGTCCCCTCCAAAATTACCAAACCCAGTCGGCGCAATCGCCATTCCCCAAGGAGAATTCAAAGGACCATTTGAGATCAATCGCTGTAGAAAGTTCCCCTGCAGGTCGAACACGTCCACGATCCCATGGCCGGGGCCTGCCACATCGTCATGTTTCGCCGCGTCCTGCACTGCATATGTCACATAGAGCTTGCCGCCGATATTTTGAATGTTAAACGGCGCGTAGCCTGCCGGCAGATTCGGATCGGTGAAAGTACCAGGTAGAGCGGATGCGCCAGTGCCGGGGACTACGGTGATGAAGTTGTTGTGGAAATCTGTTGCGTAGAGATAGGTACCGTTAGGGGTAGTTCCGATTGCGAGACCTTTATAAACACCGCCTGTTCCCGGGTAGAGAATTTCGGCCGTTGTGCCCAGAGCCCCTCGCCATCCAGTGATCGTGCCACCCTCAGTAGCAAAAATGAATATATCGCCGTTAAAGGAGCTGGAAGAGTTGAAAACCTGACCGGTGGGTGCTGAACCCGGCGGTGGCACTGTAACTACCAACCCGAGTTTGGTTCCGTCTCCCTGGTAAAGTGTCGCAAGCCCGGTGCCATTGTCCGACACCCAAAACGGCGAACCGGAACTAAAAGACACGCCCCACGGGTTCTTTAGGTTCGGATCCGTCGTAGCGGCAAGCCCCGGAATATCCGACACCAAATTTGTCTGTGTGAAACCGTCGGCCAAAACACTCTGCGCATTCGCAGCTACCAAAACGACCGCTGACACGATCAGAATTGAGCGAAGCAAGATCTGCTGTCTGGTTTTCATCGCCACACCTCACTGCGGTTTTAGAGGACGGTAGGCTATTCGTACGTAAGATGCTGATACATCCTTTTCAGGGCATTGTCAATTGTTATAAAAGTACTGGAACTCCCCCTCTCCTAGCCTTTGCCCCGCCGGCTGAGCTCACACGCCGAATGCCTCGCTGCGCACTCGCAATCCTTACATCCTTGATCCATGTTTGGGCCGTTCAAACAACCTAATCTCTAATATTGAGAGACTGGAGATCAGATCGTCAGAGAATATGGATTATCCGCGATCACCTGTCATTCTCTACCGATGCCATAGTGGGAAATGGTTTGGCCGATCAGCGAGACGGTGGCTGGCGCGTGGCACATCTTAAGTTGTGATCCGAGGAGAGTTAACGAAGGCGAACATTAGCGTGCCAGGTTTGGCACAACATGAGACGCAAAGAATCGGAGACACCGGATAGATGTCGAGAACAGGGATTATCACCACCTATCTCAGTCTGAGATCGCGATCATGGATCGCACAATTGCGTACTCTTTGCTGAGCCGCACGCACCTTGCACCGCCAGTACAAACCCGTCGGTGAAGTCCTTCCAGTCATGCACTTGGGGCCGACAGCCACGCACATGAGGACGTGAGCAGGAAAAGACCGAACACCCCGGTCCATATCTTTCTGTAACGCATAACTGGCTCCTTCTACTCAGCGCATGGTCAGAACGGCGGACAATTCCGTTCGGCTCTTTCTCAGCCTCCGTCCATTTACTTCAGATCGATGGTGGCACCAAAGATCACCCCGTTAGTGATGAGGTAGACGACGGTGCCACCATGGTTGCTATTTCGATAGTCGATACTCAAATAGCGATAACCCGCCTGCAGCGTCCATTTTGGTTTGATTTTGTAGCCGAGCACGCCAGCCACCTGATACTCGAGTTGAGAGCCGGTCCCCCAGCCGCCGACGTCACCCAACACGTTGGCCATGATCTTTGGCGTAAGTCCCAGCTGAACGCGCCCGCCTACCAGCGGATCCACCAGATTCTGCGATCCCGAGAAATTCAAATTCAGATTGGAGGGGACAAATTTGAGGTTCTCGCTGAAATGCCAGTAGCGGAATCCTGCCAGCGCGTCAACCTTGATCCTTTTCTCGTTGAGCAGGCGGTATCCGATTTTGGGAGTCAGAAGTAATTCACTTCCTGTGAGTTTTGCTTTTGTTGCCATCAAGTTTGGAAAAGGAAGAGCTTTGTCGTCCTCCAGCCTGATCCACATCAGGTCGAGTGTCAGCAAGATCCTCTTATACCGAGCCTCGAAACCACCCATCAGTCCGAACCGAAAATTCGACAGCAGATCGCCGGGCGTGGCATGGACGCTGACGTCGCGCCCTAACGCTCCGATGGTTCCGTGCACTCCCGGAAACCATAGATAGGGGCTCAACGCAACATGCCATCCGTTATCTTCCGGCGGCAGACCCACTTGCGGGGAGCCGATGGCAGCAGGATCCGCGGCCGCCCTCGCGGTTGTGCTCACATCGTTGGTCGCGAGCACGTACGAACTCTGCTCAGGAGAAGTTAATGGGGCTAGCAGTGACAGATCTGGTCTCGGTGTAGTAGGGGGCACGTCTTGGGCCGCAACGACTCCGGCGAACAGCAGCATAGCTGCAAGCGCCACGAAACTTTGCCCGCGATCCACTCGTGGAAAGCGGCCATACTTGCATGATCGAAACATCATTTTCCTCCTGACCAGGCCCCGAGAATTCTTCTTCGGGAGGCGCTTATGCTTCCTCAGATCACACGAAATAAATACTGTCAAAAGTAACAGTGTGGTGGGAACGGGATCGATGTCATCATCACGCCGTCGAAATCCGGTAAAACCGGTAAAATACATTGCTGCGCTGGTCTAAATTAACCACTCCGACAGTACCTGTTGCGGTTGAACGCCGTTCGAAAGAGGAGCAAAAATGACGAGGATACTGGCCGTTGCTGTTTTGGCTGCGAGCCTCGCTTCTGGAGTCCCGGCGCAGTCCACTTTGAAGATTAAGGTTTACATCGTGAGCGATGACAAGGTGCAGTCTTCGCGCGAGGTGGTAGAGGCGATTCGTCTGAAAATGGGGATGGTTATGACCTTTCGGTTTGTCGAGACGGAAGCGCCCGATCTAGTTTTGGAGGTTGACTGCGTTCCACGAACGCAATCCGAACCATATAATTGCATGTACGTGGCCCTCTACGCAGGACCGTCGTTCAAAACCTTCCTCGGTGCCGGTGTCCATACTGATAAATCGCCAGGAACAGTTGCGGCCGTTCTCGTATCATCTATCGCCCAGGACATCAATGGACGCTGGACTCAGACTCTCCGTACCCACCAGGTCGAAATATTGGAGGCGTGCCTTTTCTTAACGCAATCAAGCTGCAACGTACCGGAAGGACTGGTTTCTGAACTGAAGACGAAATCTCTGAATCTGTCGCAGTATCTCCAGAAAGGCGGCTTGAGTAAATGACTAATGTCGAATTGCCTCCGGTTCGGCAGTTGAAAACGTTTCGGTATCAGAGGGCGCCTAGTGTCCTTCGCTACTGCCTAACAGCCAGAATTTCTCCATCATGGCGAACAGAAAAGCAGTGGTCAGCCCGAACAGCAGCAATCCATTGAGCGCCTCTTAGCACTCCCATGAGGTGCCAGTGGTCTTCGAGATTTAGATTCGTTTGACCGTAGCTTGTCATTGCATTCAGTGAATAGATCTTTTGCTTCAACTCAGGATGCGGACCGTCGGGCTTTATGGTTTGGGACCAGCCATGAACTATTCGACGCAAATATAACTCTTTCGAATTCAGTGTGGACAGTAGTTGCATAGGCAGTCCGTGACCAAATTCCGGAACTCACTCGACGATGGACTGCTGAGAGGTTTGTTGCCCGTCACTCAATACCGCCACCTTCGTGTTCAAGCAGGACCAAGACATGGGGTTGGTTCGGCGCTTCCAATCGCCGATCGTCATAGATGGGCGCCTTTTTGTCGTAGGGCGACGACGCGCAATACGCGTTCGTCGCAAGATGAAATTAGAGAAGCGCGATATTATAAAATTGAGTAAAGTGAACGAAGTGTCGTATTGTGAGCATTTACAAATTGCAAAAGCATTCCGCCACTAGCGGAGAGAACATGACCACGCCAAATCGGTAATGACGCACCAGGGCGAGTCTTCGGATTATTTCCTGTTGATGTAGAAAGGCCGAGGGCGTTTTTTCTACATAACCCACACTGGGAAAAAACTCATCCTGCTATGGATAAAGCCAGGAGAAACCTTCGGCGTTGCGGGGCTCTCTCGCCGGCCTTACCCATATGGCGCAAGCCCGGAAGCGGTACAGGATAGCGTTGTGCTCGCTTGGGACGGTCCAACTATCATCACTCTCGGAGAACGCTTCCTTCGACTGTTGGAGAATGTAATCTATCTCACGTTTGAATACGTTTCTTGGTATATCGCTGCCCACTCGGCATTAGTATCCGAGTCGGCAAAAGAGAGGCTTGCCAATTTACTTGTCGCGCTGGGGCCCAGTATCGGTGAAGTCGTCTCGGATGGGATTGAAATCGATGTGACCAACCAAGAGATCGCCGATTCGGTGAATATCAATCTCTATACTGCGACTCGCATCGTAAGCGAATGGCAGAAGATCGGTGCAATACGCAAACATCGTGGGAAAATCGTTCTGCGCGCCGCCAAAAAACTATTTTCTTTGTTCCCTCGACCCAAAGCTACCGGACAGCTAGTTGTCAGACATCAATGAAAAGTGGAGTGCGATGAGAATTACCGCCATTGCCGCGATAACGGTTCCAGCGATCTTCAGAGTACGTTCGTTAAATTGCGTTGGCTTGCTCCTGTCTCGAACAGTTTGGCATCAAGTCTGCTAAGCATCTTGCGCAGCTTTGCGACGGATGCGTCGGTTGTCGCTTCCCCGATACGGGCCATTTCCTCGACCCGAGCGAATTCGGATATATCAAAGGACGTCACGTCGGGCGCGACCACAAAGTCTGCCGGCTGAACTCCAACGGAGTTCATGTTGTAGTCCTGGACCATGGTCTGTCGCATGATCACTTGAATTGTTGACAGGAAACGACCCGTGAACCTAGAACTAATTCGTTCGAAATCTTTCTCTAGCTTTGCCGTCACAGTTGATGCGATGACAAAGTTGCATCCTTTGGCTACCAGCACATTGGCGGGAACATTGTTGAGCAGCCCGCCGTCCACCAACGCCTGGCCTGAGTCAATGATAGGAAGCGATAGAGGAGGAAGATTGATACTTTCCATGACGCCGATTGTCGCATCGTTACCCCCGCGCACTACCGCTTCCCCTTGGACGAGATCAACAGAAACTGTAAGCATCGGAAGTATCAATTGCTCCATCCTGGCTTGACTCAGGTATTTCCGCAGCATGGAATCGAATCGGCGCCATCTGTACTTGTAGAGCAAATACCAGTAGCCTGCACCGGGCAGCTGTCGAAAGAACCACGATGGCTGCAATTCGGTCTTGAAACGACGAGCAATGTAGTCGGAATCGAAGCCAGCCGCGTACAGAGTACCAACCATCGCACCAGCGCTCGTACCCGCGAGCATGTCAACGTAGATGCCATGCCGCTCCAGCGCTTTGAGCACTCCGAGATGAGCCATGCCTCGAGCTGCGCCACCCCCGAGTGCCAAACCGATCTGGATGCCTCGCAAATGATGAACGATGCGTTCGAATCCATGCTGCAGTAAAGTGTTTTGGTTTACTCCAGGAGTGTCGAAAGTAAGTTTGAAGTGTTGCTCAGCGAGTTGATACAACTCCGGCACATACGGAGCGATTGTCTGGTTGCTTTCGAGAATCCACACGATCCGGATCTTGTCTCGCCATTTGGGTACGCTCTTCACCAGTCCTTCGAGCAGAGGAACCGCTGCGCGCGCATCCTGCGGCCGAACACACCAAAGCACAACGTCGACGTAACTCAAAAGCCGTATCATCGCCTCAGGTGAATGGTCCGCACGAACATCTATCAGAAGTCGGCGATTTAAGGACCAATCTTCAAGAAGGTCTTGTCGAATCTGGCCTTCTGCAGCGAGGAATTTAAAGGGAAAACCTCCGTCTGGCTTCCATTGCTCGTCGTCGCCGATAATGCCGGGAGACTCGTCCAACTCTCTAAGTCGACGTGCCAGTCGAGCCACGAGTGAGCGGCTCGCCTCGCTATGATGAATAATACCCACGACAGATGGCTTCGGAAGGGAACGATCGACCATTACGTATCGCTTGAACGCATTCACTGCCAAGCGAAATAAAGCAACTTGAAGGTCTAGATGCTTCGCTGATAGCTGCAGCAGCTGGTTCGGCGTCAACTTTATTGCTGTCGAAGGCTCAATGGCCTCGATGTGCAAGAGGGAGCGGTCCGATGAACCGATCGCAACCAATGCAAGGGCAAGCCCTGGAACGATAGTGTCTTTCTGGAGCTCCTTGCCCAGCGAATCGTGGAGCGTCGACTGCACTCGGCCTGTAATCAAGAAGTAGATATGAGTAATTTCTGACTCGATTTCAAGCACCGCTTGCCCGGTGTGAAACTCGACCCACTCAGCCGTGCTCGTGATCGCCGTCAACGTGTCCTCGCTGAGTCCCAGTGCCCAGTCGAGCCGACGAAGATCCACACGAAGTTGTTCAATAGTGGGGCGAACCGGTTTTTCGTCGCCGCTATTCATCTCATTCGGGAATTCAGCCAGTGCTGCGAGTCCCAAGGCAATTGGCACCCACTGGTGCCCCAGCAACCCGATGGAGGTGAGGCCCTGCCCACGTGGAATCAGGAAGGTCCTGGTCCGCGCAAGTTAGCGCCAATTTCCCCAAGTCCGCATCAGGCTCCAGCGACCTGCTCACGAGTTATCCGCGCTATAAGTTCGCCCTTGGAGACTTGGAGCAAATCGGCCGGTTTCAAACGCGCGAATAGATCGAGCGTCCGCGCGATGACCCCTGTCCATCCAGTTTGGTGGCCGGCCCCAAGGCCCGCTCCGTTGTCCCCGTGGAAATACTCGTAGAACAAAATGTAATCCTTCCAGTGCGGGTCTTCTTGAAACTTTTTAGTTCGACCATAGACGGGACGCTTTCCGCTCGCATCACGGAGAAAGATGCTCGATAGCCTGCGGGCGACCTCTTTAGCCACTTCAAATAACGTCATGTATCTTCCTGAGCCTGTCGGGCATTCGACCTTGAAGTCATCGCCGTAGAACTGATAGAGATTCAGCAGTCCCCGGATCAATAATACGTTCACCGGCATCCAGATTGGCCCCCGCCAGTTGGAATTGCCGCCGAACATGCCGGTGTTCGATTCCGCCGGCAGATATTGGACTTTGTATTCCTGCCCATTGAGATTGAACACGAAAGGATGCTCCAGATGGTATCGGGAGAGGGACCGAATGCCATAGGGACCTAGGAATTCGTTCTCGTCGAGCATACACGCCAGGATCCGCTCGATCTTTTCCTTGTTGCAGACCGACAAAAGCCGGCGGTCGGCGTATCCGACAAACTTCTCATCGGCGGGAGCGATGTGGTTCAGCAAATCCGGATGTCGTTTTCTGAACAGCGCGATCAACTCCATGAGTCGAGGATGGCTCTTCACTGCTCCGAATTCAAAAACTGTGGAAGCGCACAAAGGAAGCAATCCCACCATGGACCGGACTTTCAGCCGCATGGCGTCCCCATTGGGCAGTCGGAGCAGGTCGTAGAAGAAGCCTTCTTGGGTGTCCCACATCTCGTCATGGCGATCACCGATCCGGTCCATAGCGTATGTAATCCACAAGAAATGCTCGAGGAACCGGTAGGCGATCTCTTCATATATGGTGTCGTATTCCGTCAGAATGAGCGCGATCTCCAGCATGTTTTGGCAGTAGAAGGCCATCCACGCCGTGCCATCCGCCTGGTCGAGGTGCCCGCCCGTAGGGAGTTGAGCACTCCGATCGAAGACTCCAATATTGTCCAGGCCGAGGAAGCCCCCGGCGAAGACATTCCTTCCTTCCGGATCTTTTCGATTGACCCACCAGTTGAAATTCAACATCAGACCTTGGAAAGAACGCTCCAGGAAGCGCAGGTCCGCTCGACCGAGTTCGCTCTCCATGTTATAGAGAAACAATGTCGCCCAGGCGTGCACCGGGGGATTCACGTCGCTGAAATTCCACTCATAGGCAGGGATCTGCCCGTTCGGATGCGAATACAGATTCCGCAACATCAGAAGGAGTTGGTCCTTGGCAAAATCGAAGTCAACGAGCGACAAAGCCAGCGTATGAAAGGCAAGATCCCAGGCCGCATACCATGGGTACTCCCACTTGTCGGGCATCGAGATGATGTCGTTGTTTAGCATGTGGAACCACTCGGCATTCCGGACATGGCGATGACTAGCCCCCAACAGAGGATGGGCCTTATGCGCATCGAGCCATTTATCCAGGTCGAAATAGTAATACTGCTTGGTCCACAGCATCCCGGCCAGCGCCTGTCGATGCACGCGACGCTCATCCTCGCTTAACGAACCGGGGGTGATCCGGTTGTGGAATTCGTCCGCCTCGGCGAGACGGCCAGCGAATATCTTGTCAAATGGGCCAAATGGATCCGGCGCAGGTTTCGCACTCAATCGCAGCCGCACGACCTTGCTGCCCCCGGCGGGCACCTCCAGACAGTAATGCGCAGCGGCTTTTGTCCCGGTCCCGGATGGGTTCACCGCTTCCTGCTTGCCCGAGACTACGTAATTGTGAAATGCGTCCTTCACATACGGCGATGGATTTGGTTGGCCCCACAGGCGGCTGGCGTTAGACTCATTTTCCGTGAACAGCAGTCCTTGATTTCCCTCACAATACATTATGCGATCGCCAAGTTGGGGGTGAGAGGCGACGATGGTTCCCTCCGCAGACTGACGCAGCAGCGGCCTGGTCGCGCCCTGCTCCCAGGACCACGTATTGCGAAACCAGAGTGTCGGAAGCACATAAATATTTGCCATTTCGGGACCGCGGTTGTGTACCGAGACGCGAATTAAAATGTCGTCCGGATCAGCCTTGGCGTATTCGACGAACACATCGAAGTAACGGTCAGCATCAAACACACCTGTATCCAGCAGCTCATACTCGAACTCTTCGCGCGCTCGGCGCCCATTCGTTTCGACCAGGTCGCGATATGGGAACTCCCGTTGAGGATACTTATACAGATATTTCATGTAGGAGTGCGTGGGTGTGCTGTCGAGGTAGAAGTAGTATTCCTTCACATCCTCGCCGTGATTGCCTTCGCTGTTGGTCAGACCGAACAAACGTTCTTTCAGGATGGGGTCCCGGCCGTTCCAGAGAGCGATGGCAAAGCAGAGCTGCTGCTTGTCATCAGAGATCCCGGCTAAACCGTCTTCTCCCCAACGGTATGCGCGAGAGCGGGCCTGGTCATGGCTGAAGTAGTTCCAAGCGTTCCCGTCCTGACTGTAGTCCTCGCGAACAGTCCCCCACTGTCGCTCGCTGAGATACGGTCCCCACTTCTTCCACGGGATACCGCGCTCACGAGCCTCGTTCAGCCTCTTCTGCTCGGTGACCTCGTGAACTTTCGGAGTCATGGCCATTCCCCTCGACCTCGAACGAGAAGGTGCAGAATCGATACGGAGACCGAGAAAATCTCGGT
>Ga0210406_10007722_pt1 | contig 10863 bp, 5 predicted proteins | sample IncBWC30MmetaG_FD_155454 | JGI IMG/M metagenome (GOLD analysis project Ga0210406, IMG submission 155454) | Forest soil microbial communities from Barre Woods Harvard Forest LTER site, Petersham, Massachusetts, United States - Inc-BW-C-30-M | ecosystem: Environmental > Terrestrial > Soil >... | reverse complement strand
GCTTACCTTGAGTCCTATGGGATGGCCATATCAGGCGAGCGCCAACCTATGGGATGCCAATAGAAGAGACGATACTGGCCGCTGTTTTGTTTCCTAAGATTTTCTGGGTTTCCTGAAGGGTGAATGACGCTTTCCCCTGCCACTTTTCCTGGGCTATCTCCTTGACTCTGCGACAACTTCCCACTAGCCTCGTCCGTTTGCAGGAAGGTTGCGGCCGGATCGCGACATCGCGCTTTCCAAATTTAAGGAGTCGTTAATGCGTTCTTCGTTGCAGAGGTTGAGGTTTGCGCTGGGCATGATCGCCCTGGGATGCACGGCTATGTTGGGCGCAGGACGCGCCGCCGCGCAGGGCGGCGAGCCGCAATACTTCGCCATTCGCGGAGCTACGGTTGTTCCGGTCTCCGGACCGCGCCTAGAAAACGCTACGGTCATCATCTCGCGCGGGGTCATCAAAACGGTGAGCAAGGACGCCCCCATCCCCGATGAGGCTTGGGTTATCGAAGGCAAAGGCCTCGTCGTTTATCCCGGATTCATCGATTCCCTTACGGACGTCGGTATTCCTTCGGCTCCCGCGCCGGCAGGCGGCGAAGGCGGTGCGCGACCGCAGCCGCCCGTCTCGCGCGGCCCGGAAGACCGGCCGGGTGCCACGCCGTGGCGGAGTGCAGCGGATGAGGCGAGCTTGAGCGATAAGCGGGTCGAGACCTGGCGTTCCGCCGGGTTCACCACCGTGATTTCTTCTCCGAAGGGGGGAATGTTCCCGGGTCAGGCCGCTTTGCTGAATCTTGGGGGAGAGCGAAATGGCGATATGGTGGTGAAATCGCCGGTTGCGGTTCCGATTTCCTTGCAGCCCGTTGGCAGTTTCTCGAGCTTTCCAGGATCGCTGATGGGCTCGCTCGCTTACGTTCGCCAAGTTTGGCTGGACACCGACTGGAGCACCAAGTCGCAGGCTATTTACGAAAAAAATCCGCGTGGCGTGGCGCGGCCGCGTTACGACCGCACGGATGAGGCCCTTGCCGATGCACTGGAAGACCACGCGCTGGTGCTTATCCCCGCGAACAATACGACGCAGATTCGCCGTGCTTTTGAACTTGCCGACCGGTGGCACGTGAACGCGGTCCTGTACGGCGGCCAAATGAGCTATGAAGTCGCGAACGAAATCGCCGCGAAGAAACTCCCCGTTCTGGTGGACCTGAAGTGGCCTGAAGCGGATAAAGATGCTGACCCGGACGACGTGCCTTCGCTCAACACACTGCGCTTTCGCGACCGCGCGCCTTCTTCTCCGGCGGCGCTGGCCAAGGCGGGAGTAAAGTTCGCTTTCTATTCCGGCGCGATTACGGCGCCGAAAGACATGCTGAAAGCCGCGAAAAAATCTATCGATGCCGGCCTTTCCCCTGATGCTGCAATTCGCGCCTTTACGCTGACGCCTGCCGAGATTTTTGGAGTTGCGGACCGGCTCGGCTCGATCGAAAACGGCAAAATCGCCAACCTAGTTGTTACCGACGGCGATATTTTCGATGAAAAGACGAAGGTTAAATTTGTGTTTGTTGACGGCCGCAGATTCACTATCCGGGAACCGGAAAAGCCCAAAGATGCTCCCAAAGGGGACCTCACCGGCAAGTGGAAGCTCTCCTACACCACGCCGGAAGGCGCGGAAGAAGCTACCGCAGACATCGTTATGGCTGGCGACGGTTCGCTCTCCGGCACGATCGTGAGCACGCGCGGAACGGCCAACATTATCAGCGGGTATCTCAGCATCGATAAATTCAGCTTCACGATCAACATTCCTATCGAGGGTTCGCCTGCCGATGTGCTGTTCACCGGCACGTTTGACGGCACCACGATGAAAGGATCGATTAGCGTGCAAGGATTCGAAACCGACTTTACTGGAACCAAGCCCGGCGTTCGCGCGACGATCGCTGGAGGTGCGCAATGAGAGCAGCGGCACTGATTTGCGGCCTAGGACTGCTTATCTGCTCCGCGCTACTTACTTCGCCTGCGGCTCTGCTGGCCGACGCTGACAAATCCCCGGCTGTCGCGGCGGAGGCCTCCCCCATCATTCTGATTCAAAACGCCACCATCTTGACAGTCAGCCATGGCACTCTCGAGCGTGGCTCGATCTTGATCAAAGATGGAAAAATCGCGGAGGTTGGCGCGTCTGTGAAGGCTCCGAAAGATGCGCAGGTGATTGACGCCGGTGGACAGTTTGTGATGCCCGGAATTATCGATTGCCACTCGCACATCGCGGTGGACGGAAGCGTGAACGAGGGCAGCATCTCGGTCTCTTCTATCGTCAACATTGCCGACGTGCTGAATCCCGATGATGTGGATATTTATCGGGACTTGGCCGGCGGCGTCACCGTGGCCAACGTGCTGCATGGCAGCGCCAACGCCATCGGCGGTCAAACTATTGTGATCAAGTTGCGTTGGGGTCAGCCGGCTTCCAAGCTCCCATTTGAAGGCGCGTTACCGGGAATCAAGTTTGCGCTCGGGGAGAATCCCAAGCGCTCCAATTTCAGCCGCGGAACGGCGCGCTATCCCGCGACGCGCATGGGGGTTGAGGAAACGATTCGCGGCGCGTTTACGGAAGCGCGCGATTACAAGGCGTCGTGGGAACTCTACAACAAGCGCACTAATGCCGGCGAGAAGAATTTGATCCCGCCGCGTCGCGATCTGCGACTCGAGCCGCTTGTTGAAGTACTCGAAGGCAAGCGGTACGTGCATTCGCACTGCTATCGCGAAGATGAAATCTTAATGTTGTTGCGCGTGGCCAAGGAATTTGGGTTTAAGGTGCGCACCTTCCAGCATGTTCTGGAAGGCTACAAAGTGGCTGACGAGATCGCTGCGTCGGGCGCGGGCGCGTCAACTTTCTCTGATTGGTGGGCTTACAAAGTCGAAGCCTATGACGCCATTCCTTACAACGCCGCACTGATGACGCGCCGAGGCGTTCTCGTCTCCGTGAATTCCGACGACGCGGAGGAAGCTACGCACCTCAATCAGGAAGCCGCGAAAAGCATGAAATTCGGCGGGCTTTCGCATGATGAGGCGCTCAAGATGGTGACGCTGAATCCGGCGATTCAACTCGGGATCGACAAACGCGTTGGCACCATCGATACCGGCAAGGACGCTGATCTGGTCATTTACAATCACGATCCGCTTAGCGATTACGCTGTGGTCCAGAAGACCTTGATCGACGGCCGCGTGTACTTTGATCGCCAGCGCGATATCGCCGACCGGCCCGTTCGTGAAAAGGAAAAGAAGGCGCTGCTCGAAAAGCAGAAGAAGAGCGAGAAAAAACCAGAGGCGGGCGAAGCCGGCAAAAAGCCCGGCGAAAAGAAATCAGAAGAGAAGAAGCCGGAAGAGAAGCCGAAGCCGCCGCAAGCTGACGCTGTCCTCGGAGGTGCGCGTTGAAGCTTCCCAGTCTGCAGCGCGCTTTCCTTTATGTCTGTTGCTTGCTGCTCGTCCTTCACATCCCGAAGCCAGCCAGTGCGCAGGCTCCATCGACCACTTACGCGATCACGCACGCGAAGATATTTACACTTTCCGGCGCCGCGATTGACGATGGCACAGTCGTGATTCAGAACGGCAAGATCGCCAATGTCGGAGCCGCCGTAGAAGTCCCGGCAGGCGCGCAGGTCATCGATGGCAAGGGTCTGCAGGTGTATCCCGGCCTATTCGATCCGGTTACGCAGATGGGCTTGCGCGAAATCGGCGCGGTGAGTGCAACGGTTGATTCTGCGGAAACGGGTCAATTCAATCCGGACGTAGTCGCCGCCGAAGCCGTGCTGCCGTCGAGCGAACATATTCCGGTGACTCGCGCTTCGGGGATCACCGAAGCTCTTGCAGTGCCGGCGAGCGGCGGCATGGACTCCGGTGGCGCGACGGGAATCCTGGGCGGGCAGGCGTCCGCAATTCACATGGCCGGCTGGACGATCAACGACATGCTTCTGAAGAAGAGCGTGGCGATGGTACTCAACTGGCCGACAATCGAGACGCGGACATTTGATTTCTCCACCTTTTCCAGAAAGGAAAAGTCTTACAGCGACGCCAAGCAAGAATATGAGAAGCAAGTGACCGAGCTCACCGACTGGCTCGAGCGCGCCCGCCATTACGCGCAAGCGCTGGGCCACGGCGGTGCCGGCGATTTTCAACGCGATGTCAAGCTGGACGCGCTGGTGCCGGTCACACGCGGAGAACTGCCGGTCCTGGTATTTGCGGAAAAAGCTCGCGATATTCGCGGCGCTGTGGAGTTTTGCGAAAAGCAAAAACTGAAAATGATTCTCGGTGGTGGCGCCGAAGCGTACAAGGTAAAGGACCTGCTGCGTTCGAAGGGCATCCCGGTAATTCTTGGTCCCACGCTTGCGCTGCCCCGCGAAGAAGACGATCCGTATGACCGCTTGCTGACGCAGCCTGGGGAGCTGGCGGCCGCCGGCGTTAAGATTGCCTTCGGTAGCTTCGACAATTCTTTTGCGCGCCGCCTGGGCCAACAAGCCGCGAACGCCGTGGCTTACGGTCTTCCGTATGACGAAGCGCTGAAGGCCGTCACCCTGTATCCAGCCGAAATTCTTGGCCTCGCCGATCAAGTCGGCACGCTCGAGAGCGGCAAGATCGCCAACGTCATCGTGACCAACGGAGATCCCCTCGAACTCACTACGGAGGTGCGCTATCTTTTCACAAGGGGCAGCTCACTTCGCTCGACAACAAACAAAAAGCCCTGTACGAGAAATATTTGAACCGCCCGAAGGCGAAATAATAGTCAGTTCCAGGATGCGTAGGGGTGCAGCGCTGGCGCCTCAGCCATCGTCGTTCCGCTCTTCGCGGCGGAAACGTCTTCGCTTGTCACGCGTCTGATACTCTAGAATCCATCGAAACTCCGGGAGTACCTCATGGATACTATCCTGCATGACCTGCGCTATGCGCTCCGGGTGCTCGCACGGAATCGCGGTTTCACAGCCATCGCCATTCTCACCCTGGCTCTCGGGATCGGCGCAAACAGCGCGATTTTCAGCGTTGTGAACGCGGTGCTGCTGCGCCCGCTGGAATTTCGCGATCCGGCCCGTTTGGTGATCGTAGCCGAGAAAAGTTCCTTTCCGGTCATCTCCACTTCCTATCAAAACTGGCTCGATTGGCGCGACCAAAGCCATTCCTTCGAGTCTATCGAAGGCACACGGGGCACAACGCTGACCCTCACCGGCGCTGCAGAGCCTGAGCGCCTTAACGCGCGTATGGCTACTGCCGGTCTTTTCCCGATGCTCGGAGTAAATACCGTCGCGGGCCACACATTCACCGCCGATGAGGATCGCGCCGGCGGCACTCCGGTCGTTTTGCTCAGCTATGGCTTATGGCAACGCCGCTACGGCAGCTCGCAAGAAATTCTTGGCAAGCCAATCAATTTGGATTCCCGGCCTTACACCGTGGTCGGTGTGCTACCTCCCACCTTCCAAGTGTTGCAACCCGCAGACGTCTTCGTCCCTTTCACGCCATGGGCAAAAACCCTGCCAGATGATCGCAACTGGCATCCCGGCATCATCGCTGTCGCCCGACTCAAGCCTGGCGTGTCCCGCGAGCAAGCGCGGACCGAAATGATGGCTATCACCAAGCGCCTTGAGCTGCAGTATCCGGACTACAACACCGGCACGAGCGCGGACATCGTCGGTCTGCAGGAACAAATGGTGCAGAATGTTCGCCCCGCGCTGATTCTTCTGGTCGGCGCGGTCAGTTTCGTTCTGCTCATCGCGTGCGTCAATGTCGCTAATCTGCTGCTTGCGCGATCCGCCTCACGCGGACGGGAAGTCGCCATTCGCACTTCAATGGGCGCAAGCCGCGGCCGTATCGTTCGCCAACTGCTGACCGAAAGCGTTTTGGTCTCGCTGGCGGGCGGCGTTTTGGGTTTATTCTTGGCGTCCGCCTCGCTCGACCCCTTGCTACGAATTTCTGCAGGCAGCGTTCCTCAAGCCTTCTCCGTTACGCTCGATCGGTCGGTTTTAGTCTTCACGCTCGTACTGTCTGTCTTGACTGGTTTGGTGTTCGGTCTCGTGCCCGCGCTCCGGACCGCCAAACTCGATTTGCGCGAAACGCTAAACGAAGGCTCTCGCGGATCCACGGCTGGACCTGGCCAGCATAGGTTGCGTGCTGTGCTCGTAGCTACGGAAATCGCGCTGGCCATGCTGCTGCTAGTCGGGGCGGGACTGCTCCTGCGCAGCTTTTCGCGTCTGCAAGAAGTGCCGCCCGGCTTCCAGGCCGATCACCTCCTCGTCGCTGATATTCCTCTTTCGCAGAATGCCTACGACAAGCCTGAGCAGCGTTTCGAATTTTTCGATCGCTTGGTGGAACGCGTTAAAGCTCTCCCCGGCGTACGCTCCGCCGCGGCGGCCTCCTTTCTTCCCGTCAGCGGAGGCGGCAGCATCATTCATTTCAACATTTACGGTCGCCCGCCCAAGAGCCCGCACGAATTTGTGGCCGCAGGCTATCGCACCGTCACTCCGCACTATTTTGAAACGCTTGGCGTGCCGCTGTTGCAAGGACGCTTATTCACGCCCGCCGATACGGACAGAGCCCCAGCCGTCGTGGTCATCAATGCCACGATGGCGCGTACCTTTTTCTCCGGCGAAAATCCACTAGGGAAGCGCATGCAACTCGGAGCGATACCGGATAAGGAAGTCCCGTGGATGGAAGTAGTGGGTGTCGTCGGAGATTTGCTGCAGGGCCTGGACCTGGGTCCGGCTGCCGAAATGTATCTACCTTATCGCCAAGCCGACGCGCTCTTGCCCGTGTTCCAGATGTCCGTCGTTCTACGGACGGCCGCTGATCCCTTGACGCAAGCCTCGGCCCTGCGCAGCGCTCTCGCTGAAATCGATCCCAACCAGCCGCTCGTGAAAGTGCGCAGCATGGAAGAAAATATGTCCGCCAGCGTCGCGCAGCCGCGCTTCCGTACTTGGCTCATCGGCATTTTCGCCGCTCTCGCGCTCTTGCTCGCAGCCGTCGGAGTTTACGGCGTTATGTCCTACACCGTTACGCAGCGGACTAGCGAGATCGGCATTCGTGTCACCCTCGGCGCCCAAGCCACCGACGTTTTTCGCAGCATTGTCGGCGAAGGAGCCCGGATTGCGGTGTTCGGCGTCGCCGCCGGCCTGATTGCTGCGCTCGCCCTCACGCGCTTGCTGCGGACATTCTTATACAGCATCAGTGTCTTCGATCCCGCAACGTTCCTCGCCGTAGCCTTTCTTTTGACGCTCGTCAGCGTTGCGGCCTGCTACTTCCCCGCACGACGTGCTACGCGCGTGGATCCAATCGTCGCCTTGCGCTACGAATAAGTTTGCCGGATTGTGTGAATCAGAGGAAACTTTTCAGATAAACCTGCGTTCCTATCTATGAGCGCCATGAATATGCATAAGCTCGCCCTAACGGCCACATTTTGTTTGACCCTTCTTGCCGGGGCTGCATCCGCGCAAGACCCGCAAAAACTGGTCGATCAATACATCAAGGCTGCGGGAGGCTCCAAGTCACTCTCCAAGGCGCGAACGGTCGCGATTGAAGGCACTTTTTACACGCCCGACGGCAAGGCTGGAAGCTACACGCTCAACACCAGGCTGCCCAACCGCTACTACTCGGAACTCCTCGCAGGTGACTCCAGTTTGATTGAGGCGTACAACGGCAAGTCCGCATGGCGGCGCAGCGCAAATGGCGAATTCGCCACGCTGGTAGGCGCGGAAGGTAGCCAGCTCGAAGCCGCTGGGCAGTACTACAATTCGCACCTCGTCGACGCTAAAAAGAACAAGCTCGGCATTGGTTTCGCGAGTTTTTCCAAGGTGCGCGGCAGAGACGCGCTAGAAATTGAAGTCACTACCATGAGCGGCGTGAAGCGGCACGTCTTCTTCGATTCTCAGACGCACCTTATCGCGGAAGAGGCGGCGACTATTGGCGGGATTGACGAGAAACTTTTCTACGATGACTACCGCCCGGTGAACGGCCTGAAAATCCCCTACAAGATCGAGCTGCACCGCGGAACAGAAACCTACGACATCACTGTCACGCGCGCGGAAGTAAACGCGGCTGTTGGCGAGCGGGTCTTCGACTTTCCCAAGAAGTCACAAGTCCAGCTACCCGATTTGAAGGCGCTATTCAAAGAAATTGACGACAACCAGAAGGCCATCGACAAAATTAAAGAAAACTACGCTGGCACCCGTAGCGAAGAAGAAACCGAATACGACAAGACCGGAAAAATCAGTAAGCGGGAATTGCGTGAATCCACTTTTTTCTATTTGGGGGGGCGCGAAGTCTCGACTTTGGTCAAGAAAGATGGCAAGCCGCTGAGCGAGGAAGCACAAAAGAAAGAGAACGACAGAGTACAAAAGGAAATCCAGGATATCGAGAAGCGCGACGCCAAGAAAGAAGCCAAGGAGGAAAAAGCCAAGGAAGAAGGGAAGGACAAAGCAGGTGACGACGAACCTGGCATCGAGATATTTCTTCGCGCCAGCCAATTTGTGAATCCCCGGCGCGAGCGCTTCCGCGGCCAGGACGTCCTGGTCTTTGACTTCGAACCCAACCCCGAATTCAAGCCGCACAAATTAGTCGAGAAGGTAGTGCACGAGCTGGCTGGTGTTGTCTGGATTGATGAAAAGGCACACGACGTCGCGCGCCTGGAGGCTTATTTTGTCGGAGATTTCCGCTTTGCCGGCGGCGTAATCGCTAACCTGCAAAAGGGCACGAGTTTTATCTTCGAACAAGCGTACATTAACAACGAAGTATGGCTGCCAACCTATGAAGAAGCTCACGTCGGCGTGCGCGTCCTGCTGGTGAAGGCCTTCAAGGTCAATGAAGTAACGCGTTATTCCGACTACAAGAAATTCAACGTCGAGAGCATCGCTGCTATAGGCAAGCCCAAAGGCGCTTCTGACGCCCCGGCCAACTTGCCTGCAACGCCAGGCTCAACGCCAAAACCTGAGCAATAATAGCGAAGCCCACTGCACAACTTTACCTTCTGCTTGTCGCAACGCTACGGTCCAGCACCTCGCGCACCTTCTCGGTGAGAGCGCTTGGCGTGAACGGCTTCTGCAGGAAGGCCATACCATCCTCCAGCATCCCACCTTCCGACGCCCCCTGCGCCATGATGTTGAACGTGTAGCCAGACATATACAGCACGCGCATCTTCGTATGACGCGCAGTCAATCGCTTGGCCAGTTCCCGTCCGCTAATTCCCGGCAGAATCATATCGGTCAACAACAAATGAATCTCCGTCGCCTGCTTCGAGCACACGTTCTCGGCGTCTTCGGGGCTCGAGGCCACCAGCACCGTGTATCCTTTTTCAGAGAGTGCCATCCGCGCGAGTTCACGCACCTGTGGCTGATCTTCGACAAGCAAAATGGTCTCCGTTCCGGTTTGCTTTCCGCTCGCAGGCTTGATTGCGGGTAGTGCCTCGGGAGCCTGCTCCACGCGCGGCAAATATACCTTGAACGACGATCCGCGCCCCACCTCGCTGTATACCCAAATGTAACCGCCGCTTTGCTTCACAATTCCGTACACGGTCGAGAGCCCTAGCCCTGTGCCACGCCCGCTTTCCTTCGTTGTGTAAAAAGGTTCGAAGATATGCGCTACGGTTTCCGGACTCATTCCGGTCCCAGTGTCGGAAACGGCCAGCATCACGTAACGCCCCGCCTTTACAGTCGCGTGTTCGCTCGCATACGCCGCATCCAGGTCCACGTTCGCTGTTTCCACCGTGAGCCGGCCGCCCTTTGGCATCGCATCGCGTGCGTTCACCACCAAGTTCATAATCACTTGTTCCATCTGCCCCGGGTCCGCTTTGATGGTTCCAATGTCTTTACCGGGAATCGTGGACATTCCGATCTCTTCGTCCATCAGGCGCCGCAGTAGCTTGTCTAACCCCAACACGATGCTGTTCAAGTCCAAGAGCTTCGGCTGCAACACTTGCCGCCGGCTGAACGCCAGTAGTTGCCGCACCAGCGTGCTCGCGCGCTCCGAAGCGTCCTCTATACGCTCGACGTCCGTTCGCAGCTCCGGAGAAATCCTCGGCCTCTTCAGCGCCAGCTCCGTATAACCTTTGATGATCGTCAGCAAATTATTGAAGTCATGGGCGATTCCGCCCGCTAACCTGCCAATTGCCTCCATGCGCCGCGCCTGCTGGAGTTGCGTCTCGAGCTGCTTGCGCTCCGTGATGTCCACAATAATTCCTTCCATCAACGGATGCGCGTTGCTCCCCTCTACCACCACGGCCGTGTCGCTTACCCAAATTACGCGCCCGTCTTTGCGGACGATTCGATACTCCGCCTGAAAACGCTCACCGCGCTGGCTCGCATGTTCTGCGGCCTCCACGACGTTGTGATCTTCCGGATGTACGTGCTTTGTCCATGCCCGCGAATCTGTCAGCCACTCTTCGGCCGAAAATCCAAACATCGTCTCCACCTGCGGGCTGACGTACAGCCATTCTCCGTGCATTCCCAGCTCGGCAATGTAGCTGACCGCCGCCACTTGCTCGACCAGCATGCGGTACTTCGCCTCCGCTTGCGCACGCGCGTTGTCCGCGTCGCGCTTGGCTGTCATGTCACGGCTGACACAAACTACGCCGCCGTCCGGCAAACCCGTGATCGCCATTTCCACCGGTAGCGTGCTCCCGTCGTGCCGGTGAATATTCATGGGTCCCCGCCACTTCCCGCTTTTCCGCAGTGATTCGCGAATGTCGTCTTCCACTCTCGTAACGTCCTGCGGCGCATAAATGTCCCGCCAAGGTCGGCCGACGATGGATTCCGCTGTGTCGTACCCCATCATTTGTGCGAACGCGGCATTTGCGTACGAGTGGTGGCCCTTCGCATCCACTATCGCGATTCCGTTCACCGCCGAGTCCATGGCGCG
>Ga0210406_10007720_pt1 | contig 10864 bp, 4 predicted proteins | sample IncBWC30MmetaG_FD_155454 | JGI IMG/M metagenome (GOLD analysis project Ga0210406, IMG submission 155454) | Forest soil microbial communities from Barre Woods Harvard Forest LTER site, Petersham, Massachusetts, United States - Inc-BW-C-30-M | ecosystem: Environmental > Terrestrial > Soil >... | reverse complement strand
TCCTGGCGACGCATTTGAGCGAGGGGCGCACGCTCGCGTCCATGCCCGACTCGATCGCGATTCAGCTCAACGACACACACCCGGCGGTGGCGATTCCGGAGCTCATGCGCCTGCTGGTGGATGAGCGCGGCTTGTCGTGGGCCGAGAGCTGGCAAATCACGACCGGAGTGTTTTCGTACACCAACCATACGCTGTTGCCGGAGGCGCTCGAGACCTGGCCCGTGGCGATGTTCGAGCGCTTGCTGCCGCGGCATCTGCAGATCATTTATTTGATCAATCGCGATTTTCTGCAGTCGGTCGAAACCCGCTACCCCGGGGACGATGAGCGCCGCCGGCGCCTGTCGATCATCGACGACGGCGGGGATCGCCGGGTGCGCATGGCGCATCTGGCGGTCATCGGCAGTCATCGGGTCAACGGGGTCGCTCAGCTGCACTCCGATCTCATGCGCATGCATGTGTTTTCCGGTTTTGCCGACATGTATCCCGATCGATTCATCAATGTGACCAACGGAATCGCCGTACGCCGCTGGCTGAAACAATCGAATCCCGGTCTGTCGGCATTGCTGACCGAGCATTTGGGGTCATGCTGGGAGAACGATCTCGAGGAGCTCGGGCGGTTGACCGGCGCCGCCGAAGACGCGGAATTTCGCCGTCAGTTTCGCGGCATCAAGCGCACCAACAAGCAGCGGCTTGCCGACGAAATCATGCGGCGCACCGGCGTCGAGCTCAGCGTCAACTCTCTGTTCGACGTCCAGGTGAAGAGAATCCACGAGTACAAACGCCAGCTCTTGAACTTGCTGTACGTCGTGACCCGCTACCAGCGCATTCGCGAGAATCCGAGCGCCGACGTGGTGCCGCGCACCGTGATCTTTGCCGGCAAGGCGGCTCCGGGCTATGCCATGGCCAAGGCCATCATCAAACTCATCAACAATGTGGCGCGCACCATCGATGCGGATCCCGCCATGCATGACAAGCTCCGTGTCGTGTTCCTGCCGGATTACGATGTCTCCCTCGCGCAAAGGATCATGCCGGCGGCGGATCTGTCGCAGCAGATTTCGACGGCCGGCATGGAGGCGTCGGGAACCGGCAATATGAAACTGGCCCTGAACGGAGCGCTGACCATCGGCACGCTGGACGGGGCCAATATCGAGATTCGCGACCACGTGGGAGCGGAAAACGTGTTCATATTCGGTCTCACGGCGGAAGAGGTAGCGGCACGGCGCCCGGGCTACCAGCCGCAGCGCGAGCTCGACGCCAATCCGGAGCTCAAGAGGACTTTGGATCTCATCGAATCGGGATTCTTCTCGCCGGGCCGTCCGGACGACGCGAAACCGGTGGTCAGCCGCTTGTTGAGCGACGGTGAGCCCTTCCTGGTGCTCGCGGACTTTGCGGCGTACGCCCTGGCACAGGACCAGGTGGATGCCTTGTACGCCTCGGAAGACGAATGGAGCCACAAGGCGATCGTCAATTGCCTGAACATGGGCTACTTTTCGAGCGACCGCAGTATTCGCGAGTACGCGGACCGCATATGGGCAGTGAAGCCCGTGATGTGAAGGTATGATCATTTGACCGACTCAGGACTTTCCGACTTCGATCTCTATTTGTTCGGCGAGGGCAAGCACGAACGCATTTACGACAAGCTCGGCGCGCACACGTACGGCCACGGTGCGGCGGCGGGCACCCGCTTCGCAGTATGGGCGCCCAACGCAGAGCGGGTCAGCGTGGTGGGCCCGTTCAACCAGTGGCATGGGGACGTCCACGTGATGCGCCCCCGCGCGACGAGCGGCATTTGGGAATTGGCGATTCCCACCCTCGGCGCCGGCACCGCCTATAAGTACGAAATCCGCGACCGTGCGGGGCACCTCCACACCAAGGCCGACCCGTACGGCTTCGCGATGCAGCTGCGACCGGAGAACTGTTCCGTGGTGGCGTCCCTCGACGGCTATGCCTGGGAGGACTCGGAATGGCAGGCCATGCGCGAACGCAGCGATCCATTGCGCCGTCCCTTCAATGCCTACGAGGTGCACTTGGGCTCATGGCGGCGTCCGTGGGATCAACGAGTACCGCCCTTCATGAGCTGGGTCGAGGCGGTGGATCAGCTGATTCCCTACGTCGTGGAGATGGGTTACACGCACCTCGAATTGATGGGAGTCGCGGAGCATCCGCTCGACGCATCCTGGGGCTACCAAGTGGCCGGCTACTATGCGGCGACCGCGCGCTACGGATCTCCTCATGACTTCATGTTCTTCGTCGACCGTTGCCACCAGGCCGGCATCGGCGTGATTCTGGATTGGGTGCCCGCGCACTTCCCGCGCGATGATCACGGTTTGGCGCACCTCGACGGCAGCGCGCTGTACGAGCACGCGGATTCCCGGCTCGGCGAGCACATGGAATGGGGCACCAAGATTTTCAATTATGGACGCCATGAAGTGCGTAATTTCCTGGTCGCCAATGCGCTCTTCTGGCCGGATCGCTATCACGTGGACGGGCTGCGCGTCGACGCCGTTGCGTCCATGCTGTATCTGGATTACAGCCGAAAACCCGGGGAATGGCTGCCGAACCGCGACGGGGGACGCGAGAATCTGGAAGCCATCGATTTCCTGCGCCAGATGAACAATGCAGTGCACCGCGCATTTCCCGGTTTGTTGATGATCGCCGAAGAGTCCACCTCGTTCGCCGGGGTGACGCGGCCGCCCGAGCACGGCGGACTTGGATTCAATTTCAAATGGAACATGGGCTGGATGAACGACACCTTGCGGTATGCGGCGCTCAATCCCGTCTATCGGCGCTACAACCACCAGTTGATCACCTTCTCCTTCGTGTATGCCTGGTCGGAGAATTTCATCTTGCCGATTTCGCACGACGAAGTGGTGCACGGCAAGCGCTCGCTGCTCGCCAAGATGCCCGGCGACGATTGGCAGAGGCGCGCGAATTTCCGGCTCTTCCTTGCGTACATGTGCGCCCATCCCGGAAAGAAGCTCCTGTTCATGGGTTCGGAATTCGGTCAATGGCAGGAATGGCGGGACGAGAGCCAACTGGAGTGGTCGCAGCTGGCGGCCGTGGAACACCAGCGCTTGCGCGACTGCGTGCGCGATCTGAATCATCTGTACCGCGCGACTCCGCAGTTCTACGGCAGCGACTGCGATCACAACGGCTTCCGCTGGGTGGACTTGCACAATGCCGATGAAAGCATCTGGGCGTTCGCCCGGCGCGCCGTCGGCGAGGACGCCGGCGCTCCCATCACCTGTGTATTCAATGCGACGCCCGTGCCGCGGGACGGCTACGGCCTCGGGGTCGCCGAACGAGGGACTTACCAAAAGATTTTCGATTCTGACGACGTAAAATTCGGGGGATCCGGCTACAACCAACAATCGCAGTTGAGCGCGTCGCCTGAGGGAGCTCAAGGGTATCCGTACTCGTTGCGGCTGAATCTGCCGCCGCTCGGGGCGATGTTTCTCATCGGGCCGGCATAGTGAAGCTCATTCAGTCGGGAATGGCGCGTCCCTTGGGCGCGACGTGCACGAGCCGCGGAGTCAACTTCGCGCTGTTCTCGAGCAATGCCACCCGCGTGGAGGTTGCTTTGTTCGATGCCGACAGCGGCGCCGAGGTCGCACGCTGCGATTTGCCGGCACGCACCGGAGATGTTTGGCATGGCCTCTTCTCGCCGCGGCGCGCGGGCCCGGGAACCTGCTATGCGTTCTACGTTCACGGACCGAATGAGCCCGAGAAGGGTCATCGCTTCGATGCCACGGCGGCCTTGATCGACCCCTATGCGCGCGCGCTCTCACTTAGGCAGCCGCTGCGCGCGCGGGTGATCGACGGCGGCTTCGATTGGGGCGGCGATCGGCCGCCTGCCATTCCCTGGCGCGATACGCTCATCTATGAGCTGCACGTGAAGGGATTTACGCGCCTTCACCCCGCGGTGCCGGCGGACTGGCGCGGTAAATATCTGGGAATGACGGTGGCTCCGGTGATCGAACACTTGAAGTCCATCGGCGTGACGGCGGTCGAGCTGTTGCCGGTTCAGTCCTTCGTCAGCGAGCAGTTTCTGGTCGAGCGCGGTTTGACCAATTACTGGGGCTACAACTCGGTCGCGTGGTTTTCGCCGGCGAACGAATACGCCGTGCAAGATGCCGTCGCCGAGTTCAAGACCATGGTCAAGGCGCTGCACGCCGCGGGAATCGAAGTCATACTGGACGTGGTGTTCAATCACACCGCCGAGGGCAATGAATCTGGCCCGCTCCTGTCGTGGCGGGGAATAGACAATTCGGTCTACTACCGGCTCATGCCGCAGGACAAGCGCTTCTATGAGAACGTCACCGGTTGCGGCAACACCGTCAACTGCGAGCACCCGCAAGTTCGTGCGCTGATCATCGACTGCCTCAAATACTGGGTCGAAGAGATGCACGTGGACGGGTTCCGATTCGATCTGGCGACGGTGTTGGCCCGCGAAGGCAACGGCTTCAACGAGCACAGCGCCTTTTTCAAGTCGCTGCGAGCCGAATCCTCGCTCACCTACGTCAAGTTGATCGCCGAACCCTGGGACGTGGGCTGGGGCGGCTATCAGCTCGGTCGATTTCCCCCGGGCTGGGCGGAATGGAACGACCGCTACCGGGACGCGGTTCGATCGTTCTGGCGGCGCGACGGCGGGAAAATCGGCGAGTTCGCGGAGAGATTCGCCGGTTCCAGCGACGTGTTCAGGCACAACGGCCGCAAGCCCACCGCCAGCATCAATTTTCCGACGGCACATGACGGCTTCACGCTTTGCGATCTGGTTTCCTACAGTGAGAGGCATAACGAAGCCAATCTCGACGCCAACACCGATGGCCACAACGACAACTTGAGCTGGAATTGCGGAGTCGAGGGTCCTACGGACGATGCCGCCGTCATCAAGCTGCGAAAGCGGCAATTGCGCAATATATTGGCGACGCTGTTCCTTTCGCAGGGCGTGCCCATGCTGCAGGCCGGCGACGAATTCGGGCGCACGCAGCGCGGCAACAACAACGCCTATTGCCAGGACAACGAGATTTCCTGGGTCGATTGGCATCTGCGCAGCGTCAACCAGGATTTATTGCGGTTCGCGCAGCTGCTCGCACGGCTGCGCCGCCTGCATGTCGAGTTTCGGCGCGAGACCTTCCTCAAAGGGGCGGCATCGCGCGCCAGCGTCAAGGATGTGACGTGGTTAAATGTGGGCGGCACTGAGATGAAGCAGGGTGAGTGGCAGGATGGGAATCTGCGCGCCTTAGGGATCTGGTTCGGCAAGCGGAACGATTTGCAAGGACGCCTGCTGTTGCTGCTGAATGCGGGCGATACCGAGCGGCAGTTTACCCTGCCGGCTGCTCCGGCCGGCGAGCCTTGGATCCGGCAATTCGATACGGCGCTCGATACCTACCAGGCGACGAGTCTTGGGCACGCGCGCGACTATCGCTTGGACGCCAGCAGTGCCGCTCTATTGGAGTGCTGACATGGTGCACACGACAGTGATCGAGAGGTTGGCGCGGCTGCGGGGCATCGGCGACGCCTACCATGACTATCGCGGTGAGTTGCGGCACTTCAGCCTCGAGACGAAGATAGGCCTGCTGCGGGCGATGGGGTGCAAGGTGGACGATCCCGCCGCCCTGGCGCTCGAGCTGAGCCAGCTCGAAGTGGTTCGTTGGCGCAAATTCCTGCCGGCGGTCGCGGCCGCGCGCGGTGGGCGCATCGGGATCGACATCAACGTGACCGCGCGTGAATTCGGCTCCACGCTGGTGTGGTCGGTGCGCTTCGAGGACGGCTCGCGGCACGACGGAGCGATCTCGACGGCCGATTGTCCGGAGATCTGGAGAGGCGAAGTCGAGGGATCATGGGTCACGCGCCGGCGCTTCGAGTTGCCGATCGATCTGCCCTCGGGCTATCACGAATTGGAGGCGAAAGTCGCCGGCGGCACCGCCGACCGCTGCCTGCTGATCATCTCGCCGCCGCGGTGCTATGAGCCCGCGTCGATCATCGCGGGCCGGCGCCTGTGGGGCATCGCCGTTCAGCTCTACACGCTGCGGTCACGGGAGAATTGGGGCATCGGGGATTTCAACGATCTTCGCGCGTTGATTCGCTGGGTCGCTCCGCACGGAGCGGGATTCATCGGATTGAATCCCCTGCACGCGCTGGCGCCCGCGGATCCCGAGAGGTCCAGTCCGTACAGCGCATCGAGCCGGCACTTTCTCAACGTGCTGTATATCGCGGTCCCGTTGGTGCCGGAATTTCAAGAATGCGCGGCAGCGCGCGAGCGAATGGCCGATCCTGCGGTCGCGGAGCGTCTCCAAGAGCTTCGCGGCCGCGAATTGGTGGACTACCTCGGCGTGTCGGACCTCAAGTTTGAAATTCTCGCGCTGCTGTATCGCGATTTCTGCGATCGGCATCTGGCCCTCGGGACGGACCGCGCGCGGGCTTTTCGCGCCTTCACGTCGGCGGGCGGCGATCTGCTGCAGCTGCACGCCCGGTTCGATGCGCTCGATCGGTATTTCCGCGCGACCTCAGGCGTCGCGTCCGGCTGGCAAAGTTGGCCTGAGGAGTTCCGGGATGCGAACGGCAAAGCCGCGGCGCGATTCGCCGCCGCGCATGCCGGGGAAGTCGAATTCTATGCGTACTTGCAATGGCTCGCGCATGAACAGCTGTGCGGCGCGCAGGTACTGGCACGCGAACTCGGCATGCCCATTGGTCTGTACGGCGACTATGCGGTGGGCGCCAATCCCTCCGGTTCCGAAACCTGGGTCGATCAATTGAGTTATCGACTGGGGGCGGAGATCGGCGCGCCGCCGGATCCGCTGGCTCTCAAGGGTCAGGGCTGGGGTATACCGCCGCAGGACCCGCATCAGATGCTGTCACAGCGGCTGCAAGGCTTCGTGGCGCTGATCCGCAACAATATGCGCTACTACGGCGCCATGCGCCTCGATCACGTGATGTCGCTGTTCCGCCTGTGGTGGGTTGCAGCCGGGCTCTCTCCCACCGAGGGCGCATACGTTCACTATCCCTTGCAGCAGCTGCTCACGGTATTGTCGCTGGAAAGCGCGCGCGGCGCCTGCTTGGTCGTAGGCGAAGATCTCGGCGTGGTACCGGATGAAATGCGCCGGGCCATGCCCGAGTGCGGCCTCTACCACTACAAGGTGCTGTTGTTCGAAAAGGTGGCCGGCCGATTTCGGCAGCCCGACGAGTACGTGCGGGACGCGTTGGCCGCGGTCACCACCCATGACATGCCCACCTTACGGAGCTACTGGGAGGGACACGACATCGAGTTGCGTCGCCGCCTGGGTCTCTACCCCAGCGCTGACATCGAAGGCGACGTGATTCGAGAGCGTGAGCACGACCGAGAATTGCTGTTGGGGGCCCTGCAAGCCCAAGGGCTCAGACCTGCGCAGCCGGCGACGCCGCTCGACGCATTCACCGCCGAGCTCGCGCACGCTCTGCATCTATACCTCGCGCGCTCGGCAACGGCGCTGGCCGCTCTGCAAATCGAAGATCTATTGGGTGAGGTCCTCCCGGTGAACGTGCCCGGAACGGATCGGGAATATCCGAATTGGCAGCGCAAGGTGTCGGCGGATATCGAGGACATGGCGGCGCGCGCGGATTTGGCGGCGCAGTTCGACGAAATTCGTCTGGCGCGAGGCTGACGGCGCGGGGTTCAAATTCCCGTCGCGCTCATGCAGATGATGCACCCAACTCGCGGTGCGCTGCTGCGCTACGTGGTCGAGCGGCGCGCCAATGATCTGCTCGGGCCTTGCTCCAGCCCGCAGGCCGCAGCGGGGTGGCCGGTGGACTGTCTTTCCAGCTCCGCGCGCACGGCCGCGAAGTGCCTGACGCGCAGCGGCTTGAATACGAATAGCGCGAGCGCCGCCGCCAGGACATTGAAAGTCGTCGCAATCACGAAGACGACATGCCAGCCCATGGATGCTGCGGTAGCTGCGGCAATCGGGACCAGCAAAGCGGCGGTGCCTTTGGCGGTGTACAGCATGCCGGCGTTCGCGGCGGCATACTTGCCGCCGAAGGTGTCGCCTTGCGTCGCCGGAAACAGGCTGTAGATCTCGCCGAACACGCCGAAATACAGCGCGCTGCCGAGCACGAATACCACCGGATCGCTGCCGGCCTGGCCGAGGGTAAAGAGCGCGACCGCGCCGATTCCAAACGCGATAGCCATGGTGTTCTCACGGCCGATCTGATCGGACACCCAGCCGAAGAAAGGACGGCCGACGCCGTCGAAGACGCGATCCAGGGTAATCGCAAAAATAGCGGCCGGCATGACCAGACCCAACAGGTCGACGGGGACGCTCTCGATCTTGAGGTCCTTGGCGATCGGACCGATGGAGGCGGCCATCATCAGGCCGCCGGACGCCACCAGCACGAACATCAGGTACAGCACCCAGAACACGGGTTTGCGCAAAACTTGCAGCGGCGTGAAGCTGCGCGCCGACTGATTGGCGCGCGGGGGTGTCGCCAGGAGCTTCGATGGCGCGACGCGGAGACCGCAGGCCATGACGAATACGATCAGCCCCTGGAGGATGCCGAAGTGGAAAAAGGCGTGCTCATATCCCGATGAATGGATCATCGTGGAGATCGGCAGGACGGTGAGCGCGGCGCCGGCACCGAAGCCCGCCGCGGTCACGCCCGCCGCGAGCCCGCGGCGCCCAGGGAACCATTTCAGCGCGTTGCCGACGCAGGTCCCATAGACAGAGCCGGTGCCAATGCCGCCGATGGCCGCGGCGATGTACAGAATCGGGAGCGAGCTCGCGAAGGAGTTCAAGACCCAGGCGAGCGTAATCAGGATCGCGCCACCCAGCACCACGACACGGGGTCCGAATCGGTCGACCAGATACCCTTCGACCGGAACCAGCCAGGTCTCAATCAGGACGAAGATCGTGAATGCGACCTGGATTGCGGACCGGCCCCAGTGGTATTTGGCGTCGATGGGGGCTACGAACAGCGTCCAGCCGTATTGCATATTAGCGACGGCGGCCATACAGACGACCCCGAGCGCCAACTGAATCCAGGGGTTTCCAAGGATAGAATCAGACTGCGGCTTCAAGATCGGGCCCCCTTCTCTGGTTTCAGACAGCTTCGCCAGTTGCTGAACATATGTGATATATCAGCGGCTGGTCAATACCAGAAGGTCCACCCAGCGGATAGGAGAGGGGGTGTGAGCCTGGCGTCGGCGGATAGGACGGACAAAAGCGCCTATCAGCCCTCGCGCGCTCGCCGGCTGCGCAGTTCGACGAAATTCGCGCGGCAGGAGGCTGAGGGTACGGCTCGCACGTAACTGATCGGCATCGCTGCGCCGTCGTACGTGCGAGTCGTGCTACTCATCGAAAAGCGAAAGATCGATGGCCTCCGCCATTGCCTGATATCCGACGTCATTGGGATGCATGTGATCGCCGCTGTCATAGGCGGGTGACAAGCGCGCCGAGTGTTTCGGATCGCTCGTTGCCAGATCGAAATCGACCACGGCGTCATAGGCTCCGCTATTTCGGATCCATTCGTTGACAGCCAAACGATTCGCTTCGCCCAAAGCCGTATTACCGGGGAGTGTCGATCCTTCAAAGGGTATGATCGTCGCCCCAAAAATCTTCAACCCCAAGGCATGCACGCGCTCGATGATGTGGCGGTGGATCGCAATCATCTGCGAGGCGGTCACATCCGGATCCCGCAACTGCAGCAGCTGGAAGTCACCGATGCCGTCGAGAAAGACGACCTGCCGCATCGCGCTTTGCGCCAATACGCCACTCTTCAAACGCGCCAGAGCGCCGGGTACGTCAAACTCATCCAGTGAACTGATCCCTCTAACGCCTTGCGCGACCACCATGCGCAGAGAGATTTTACGTTCGGTGAGAAGTCGCTGCGCAAAATAATTCACCCAGCGATCATCGGCGTTCGGCGTCCAATTGCGGCCGTCGATCAGTGCATGATCCAGGACTACGACGATCCGGCTATCCGTCGACGCAGGGAGGTTCGCTGCGCCCGGCGCCTGAATGTTGGTCTGGGACTGCGTAGATGCTGCCTTCGGTCCGGACGAGGATGCCGGGCGGACATTGTTCTGTTGCCGACCGGCCGCATTTGGTTTAGCGAAACTCACCGTCCCGCCCGCAGACACCTGCGCCGGCAAGGCACTCGCCGTGACATGCAACCCGGCCAGCGCGGTGCTCGAGGCGATCGCCGCCACATTGACCTGGTACTCGTTGCCGAGCGAGGTATCCTCCACCCACACATCCGAGTTGAGCAGCGTGCCGTTCGCCGGCGGTGCAGTGGTGCTGATCAGCGCCGGGTACACCAGCGTCACGCTCGCGCCGGCCGCCACGTTGAAGCCGACGAACTGCAGCGTCTGTCCGGCCGCGCACGTCGTATAGGTGCCCACGCCATCGCAGAACGCCGGCAATGACAACTCGCTCTTCGCCACCGTGGTGTTCGCCGGCACCGTCGCCGTCACCGCCACCGAGTGCGTTGCCGTCGCCGTGCTCGAGACCGTCACCGCATACCGGACCCGTTGCCCGGGGGCCGCCGGGTCCGGCGTCGCCACCGCCCGCACGTTCAGCACCGTCTCCGTCGCGTTGCCCACCCCGGTCGTCAACCCCGCATGCGCCAGCACCACCTGGGTGGTCGGATTGCGCAACGCCGCGTCCGCCGCCAACTGACTGCCCGCCACCGCCGCCGTCGGCACCTGTACCACCACCATTCGCCGTCCCGCGGTGCCCGCCGCCACGGTCCCCAGCGACCACGTCACCGTCCCGGCGCTGCTCGTCCCGCCATCGGATGCCGACACGAACGTCGTCCCCGCCGGCAGCGGAAAGCTCAAGTTCGCCGCCACCGCCGTGCTGCCCGGATTGCCGTACGTCAGCGTGTAGCT
>Ga0210406_10007719_pt1 | contig 10865 bp, 9 predicted proteins | sample IncBWC30MmetaG_FD_155454 | JGI IMG/M metagenome (GOLD analysis project Ga0210406, IMG submission 155454) | Forest soil microbial communities from Barre Woods Harvard Forest LTER site, Petersham, Massachusetts, United States - Inc-BW-C-30-M | ecosystem: Environmental > Terrestrial > Soil >... | reverse complement strand
CGGGGATGGCATCGGTGATTTTCAAGGGCTTGAACAGAAGCTCGACTACCTGCAGGAACTGGGGATCAGCGCGATATGGCTCATGCCATTCTTCCCGTCTCCTCTGCGCGACGATGGCTACGACATCTCGGACTACAACGCAGTCCATTCCAGCTATGGAACATTGGAGGATTTCCGGAAGTTTCTGGGGTCGGCGCACGACCGAGGGATTCGGGTCATCATCGAAATGGTGTTGAATCACACATCCGATCAGCATCTGTGGTTTCAAGAGTCGCGAAGTTCGCGGGACAATCCACGCCGCGATTGGTACGTCTGGAGTGATACCGACACTCGGTACAAGGGGACTCGCATCATCTTTCTTGACACAGAAAAGTCCAACTGGGCGTGGGATCCGATTTCGAAATCCTTCTATTGGCATCGCTTCTTCAGTCACCAGCCCGATCTCAACTACGACAATCCTGCGGTTCGCGAACAGATGTGGAATGTGATGAAGTTCTGGCTGGAGATGGGTGTTGATGCCTTCCGGCTGGACGCGGTGCCGTACCTGGTGGAACGGGAGGGCACAAATTGCGAGAACTTGCCCGAGACCCACGCTGTTCTGAAGGAGTTGCGGCGAAGGCTCGATGAACAATTCCCGGGCAGAATGCTGCTGGCGGAGGCCAACCAGTGGCCCGCGGATCTTCGTCCATATTTTGGTGACGGAGATGAATTCCACATGGCGTTTCATTTTCCGTTGATGCCGAGGATGTTCATGGGGTTGAAGTTGGAAGACCGCAAGCCCATCACTGAGATCATGCAGCAGACGCCGGAAATCCCGTCCTCATGCCAGTGGTCCCTGTTCCTGCGCAACCATGACGAGCTGACTCTGGAAATGGTAACCGACATGGAACGCGACTACATGTATGACTCGTACGCGGTAAGCAAGATGATGCGATTGAACCTCGGAATACGGAGGCGGCTCGCTCCTTTGCTGGAGAACGACCGCCGGCGCATAGAGCTGATGAACGGCATGCTGATGTCGTTACCAGGCACTCCTGTTATCTATTACGGCGATGAAATTGGGATGGGCGATAACATCAATCTAGGCGACCGCAACGGAGTAAGGACTCCGATGCAGTGGAACGGGGAGACGAATGCCGGTTTTTCGACTGCGCCTCCAGACCATCTGTATGCTCCGCTTATTCAGGATCCTGTATACGGTTATCCTGCAGTAAATGTCTTAAGGCAGAAAGCGAGCGAACATTCGCTCTTTAATTGGATGCAACGCATCATAGCGGTTCGCAGATCGACCGGGGTGTTCGGCAGGGGCTCGATTGAGTTTCTCTATCCTGCCAATCACAGAATACTGGCCTACGTTCGGCGATTGGGCAACGAGGCAATCCTGGTGGTCAACAATCTTTCGAGTACCGCGCAAGCTGTCGAACTGGATCTTCGTCGCTACAAGGGCAGTATTCCGATTGAGATGTTTGGCAGGAATATGTTTCCTCGCGTGGGGGACCTTCCGTATTTGCTGACGCTGGGGCCCTATCAGTTTTACTGGTTTAGGCTGCGACGATTCTAGGCGAATGCCGATAGGGAAGATCGCTCACATTACTCGCGCCCTGGTGAGGGCGAGAGAGTATTTCGAACGGAGATGAAATTGGCAGAGGAGAGCTTTCTTACAGATGATTTTCTTCGCCAACTGATCAACGTCGGCGAAGTAGATATCCTCGTCGGCTTGCCCACTCACAATAACGCTAAAACTATTGGGTCGATTGTCCAGGCAATTCAGAGCGGTATCCTAGGAGGATTTCCTCGCGAGCGAGCCGTGATCATTAATGTGGATCGAGGGTCGCGTGATGGCACTCCCGAACTGGTCACGGGCGTCTCTATCGATGATGCGCGCCCGGCTTCCAATCTGCATGCTCTCCGGACACTGCACTCAATAAGCACGAAGTATGCGAGCAGCCCGGCGAGCGAAGTTGCGTTTCGGACGATTCTGGCTGCCGCCGAACTACTGCGCGCCAAGGCCTGTGTGGTGATGTCACCCGAGTCCGCGAACATTGAACCGGAATGGCTCTCAAAGCTTCTGCGCCCTATTTATCGCGACGGCTTCGATCTTGTGACCCCCACATATCGGAGGCAAAAGTTGGAAGGGCTGCTCATAACGAATTTGATATACCCGATGACCCGCGCACTTTACGGGTTAAGAATCCGTGAAGCATACTCACAGGAGTTCGGATTCTCCGGCCGTCTGGGAAGTAAATTTCTTGAACAAAATGTCTGGAACGATGGAACCGGAGAGACTGGTGTAGAACTGCGCTTCACTCTCGCTGCGATCACAGGACGATACCGTATCTGCCAGTCCTTCCTTGGAGAAAAGGAGCACATTGAGCGACGTGCCGCTGACCTGGTGCCGGCGCTGCGACAAACTGCTGGCGCCCTGTTCTCCGCATTGGACCCAGACTTTCCCGTCTGGAGTGCGGTGTCCGGGTCCGAGCCGGCCCCCAGTACCGGGCCCGACCAGGAAACACTTCTGGCACCAGCGCGAGTAAACCGGAAACGACTGCGAGAGATGTTCTCGACCGGAGTCGCTGAGTTGGAGTCCGTCTTTCAGTCAATTCTTTCCCCTTCCACCCTGGCAGAACTCCAGCGAATCGCCGGTACGGGAAGCGAAGAGGAGTTTCATTACGCTGCAGAATTGTGGGTGAGGACGGTGTACGAGTTTGCCGCCGCATATCAGAAATCTGTGATCAGCCGGGATCACATCATCCAGGCCTTAGCACCGCTTTTTCGCGGGAGAGTATTCACGTTTCTGATGGAGAACCGCAATGCTTCCGCGGACGACGTCGAGAACAATATCGAAGGCTTATGCCTTGAGTTCGAGCGATTGAAACCGTATCTGCTGCAGATGTGGAAATCGAGAGAGTGAGGCAAACTATGCGGGAAATGATTATCAGCGAACTGAGTCAGGCGCTGCACGAACTGATCAGAGGTTTCGCTCACTTCCTTCCTCGTCTCATCGTGACGCTGATCCTTGCATTTGTGGGATGGGTGATCGCGTACGTTGCAAAGGTGGTTCTGCGAAGTCTTCTGCGGCTCATCAAGTTCGACAGGCTTTCAGAAAACGCAGGCGCCTCTCAGTTGCTCACTAAGGCCGCTCTGCCATCGGCGTCGGAAATGTTGAGCCGGTTCGTGTTCTGGGTGGTCTGGCTCGGCTTCATTCTGCTGGGGGTGAGCGTGCTCGGGATCCTGGGCCTGCAGGAGCAAATCGCAAAATTCTTTCTTTTCCTGCCGCGTATGTTCGTAGCCATGTTCATCATGTTTTTCGGACTGCTGGCAGCTAGCTTCTTTTCTCGCGCTGCTCTGTTAGCTGCGGTAAATGCGAATGTGCCTTCACCCCGGGTTTTGAGCCTCGCTGTTCGCAGCATCATCATTGTCTTTGTATTGTCTATCGTCTTTGAAGAACTGGGTCTGGCAGAACAGACCATGCTGGTTGCCTTCGGAATTGCCTTCGGAGCCCTGATGTTCGGCTTGGCAATCGCATTTGGCGTGGGTGGTAGAGGGTTGGCCCAGCGTTTCCTGGAGAAGAGGTTTGTTCGCGGGAGGAAGGAGGAGAACGAAGACGAACCGTCGCCGCTTTAGTGCAGCGAGGTTGAAGATCGTGCAGCGAAAAACGCCCCGCTCCACAGCTTCCTCGGAGGAGCAGTCGTACCCAGTCTAGCGCTCGTCGGTAGCTCTTGCCACGATCTGCAGCGTGTTTTGACTTTCGTCAAGGCGGTATATTTTCTCCCACGGCACGTCTTTGTGGAGAACGATCACGTCTCGCGTGGCCTTCACGTCAGCGGTGTTCTTTTCGATATTAACGCCTGTTACCAGGCACACGACTGGGGATCCTCGAATGGTCACCGAATCGCCTACCTTGATTGGTTTGGTCATGCCAATAGTCTTCCACACGCCGACTTTTCGTGCCACCCCTGGGCGGCTGAGCGCGGATGAAATCGCCGGGGTGTGGACCTAAACCGTTAGCACGAGGAACAACCTGGGTCGTGTTCTGAATGAGAACCTAGTAAAGAGAGACCGAGTTGATTCTGTCGCTGGGCGCTAAGATTGCGCACGCGCTCGACGCTGCCCACGCCGTGGGTAGGGCAGATCGGTTCCGCCAGTATTGTGATTTTGGATCCTCACGGATGTATCCTAAGCTCCTTCTGGTACGTCGGAGGAATACAGGATAGATGTCCAATGAACATCAGCCCCTCAACTTTGGTTGCGGCCGCACGCCGCGCTATGCGTATAAAACTTATGCCAGTTTTCGCGTTCAATAATCCTTGCAATATATTGCTATAAAGAATAATTCAGTTAAGGACGCTCTCAAAGACCAAGAAGTCGGCTTCGCGGAGATCGCCATTGATCTCCTCCAAGCCTGTTTCTAGATGATCTCCCGATTGCCGCCTATCCTGGTGTGAGGCATCAATTTCTGAAGCGAGATGGGGAGGGGCCGTAATTTAGATGCTACGCGTGGAACTGTCAGGTAAGAAAGCTCGTATGTCCTTACGTCGCAACAGATATCTGGGTAGATCGGGCACATCCCAACCCGGTCGATATCCGTTGGTGACCCTCGGGGGCGGTCTGAGCAATCGACTGATAGCGAGGACACTGACTGCACTTATCATTCTGAATGCTGGGTCCGCGGCGCACACGCAGCGCGTTGTTGCTGAGGGAACGGTAGTCGAAAAATGTGACTCTGATCTCGCCGGAACGCATCGCTCCGCTGCTTCATGCGGATGTTGTTCTCCTGGATGGCAAGATCGCTGAAATCGGCACAAATCTGGTTGCCGGTCCACATGCCCGGCGGATAGACGGTGACGGATAGGGGAGCCTGATTACTGGGTTCCTCCCACCCGCGGCTTACTATCCGAAAAGATGGGCGCACTCACCATTCGGATAGAGCGGGCCTTGCGATGGAATTGACCTGGTCGCGACAAAGGCTTGGGAATCAGCCCCGACGTGTAGTCTTCGAAGACGCTAGCGCAGCGCGACGCTGTCACGGAGAGCGGCCAGCGAATTGCTATTGTAATGGTGACAGTGGCATACTCAACAACGCCACCGCGTCTGGAGATACAGGATGCGTGGTTAGAAGTCGATTTGTACTCTTGGAGGCAGGTATGCCAAGACCCAGGTTGCGGTCCCCAAGCTTTTGCTCACTGATTTTCGTCCTCTTTTTATCTACACTCGCCGGCTTCGCGCAAACCGGCACCCTTCTGCGCGGGAGCAACCTGCGGAAAGCGCCCAATACCAGCAGCGCCATTCTAGAAAACCTGCATAAAGGGGACTCCGTAACGCTTACGTCTACGAGGAAACGTTCCGGTTACTACCACGTAAGCGCTGGCGATGGTACCGTGGGTTGGGTGTTGGCCAAGAACGTCTCAACTTCGGGGACGTCAGTTGGCTCGGGAACGACAGCAGGGAAGGTAGCAATAGCCTGTCCGGCAGCCATAACGGGCGCGGAGGCTACCATAACAGATTGCCCAGAGACAGGGTGCGGCCCAAGCCTCGATCCGAACCTCAATAAGCAAAAGAACATCGCGACAGATAATGACGCGCCGGTTGACAAAGACCTCAGCTTCCTAGCGGCGCTGCCCGATCCGGTTCCAGGCTTCAACATTGGCGATACTCGCGAAAAGCTAACTACGTTGGGCGAAGGACAGATGATTAGAGTTGTAGCGTTTGCATTAGTGGCTAGAAAGGGTAGTCAGGAGTCGTGCAACTGCAAACTTGCGAAGCCGGCAGATACTGATAATCATATCGTGCTGGTTGATCCTACGGTCACAAAGCCGACACTCGCTGCGAACGAAAGTACCTCTCAGACAGCGGAATTTACTCCGCGCGTACGATTGACTCACCCAAAGCTAGTCGGAGCGGACCTCCAGACGTTAATTGCCGCGACGCCTAATCAGGCACTGTTAGTGCGTGTCACTGGCGTACAAATGTTTGATTCAGAACATTCTCTAGGGCCTTTTCACCTAAAGCGAAATAACAACTGGGAGATTCATCCGGTCTTCGGTTTGGAGTACTGCCCCGCCGCTAAGACGTGCACACAGGGAAGCGATGCCAATTGGGTGAACATGGAAGAGTAAACCGCTTCGACAGAATTTATTGCGAGGAAGAAAATGCCTGCCTGGAAAGGAATAGTGGGAAGGGGCTTTACCGCTGCAGACTTTGAGCAGTACGTCCAAACCATAAAGCTGACCTTGTGGCATCCTCAGTTCGTTGTGCTGCATAACACTTTCATCCCCCGGCTTGCGGACTGGCATCAGGTTCCAGGCGAGCAGCGGATGCAAAACTTACAACACTATTACCGTGACACGCAGCATTGGTCCGCTGGTCCTCATTTGTTCATAGCTGATGATCTGATTTGGGTTTTTACGCCGCTGGATACACCCGGCGTCCACTCTCCGTCTTGGAACGCGATTTCCTGGGGAGTGGAACTCGTGGGAGATTACACCACCGAAGAGTTGAGCCCTGGAGTTCAGGGGAACGCAACGCAGGGTCTGGCAGCACTTTACTTGCTCGGGGGGATAACTCCGGATGCCTTACGATTACACAAGGAGGACCCGCGAACGACCCACAGAGACTGCCCCGGCACCAGAATCGTGAAGAATGATGTGATTACAATGGTCACCGCTTGCATCGCAGATAAGCTCCCAGGCGAACACATTCCAGGTGCCGTTGCTTAAGACGACTTATATTGCAAGCGCTTTTCCAGAAACCAACGAAATCCAGTACGTGTCTCTTCACTGGTTGCGTCTTATTTCCGTTCACGCGGCAGATTGCGTTTCCTAACGCTGTGAGCGGACATCGAGAAGTAGAATCGTGAAGCGAGTTCCGCATGCCGAATGTGAATTTCCGATCTTCGGGGTGACGCTGATCCCGACGGGTGGCAGCCTTTCACGGAAGTATCCGTTGACCCCTGTTGGCGGAGGTCTTGAGTGGGATTCTTGGGCGAGAATTTGGCCTCCGCCGAAGGGCTCCGCAACTGCCCCAGAAGTCGGGTTCGGGGAGATCGCCATTATTCTCCCCCAAGCCCGTTTCTGGATAACTTCCGGTTCCCGACCACACACCAGAACGCCTCTGACGCTGCCCGCAACGCCGACTTCCGGCACAGTTGACAACCGCATCCAACAATAATCCGTGCCCCTATGATAAAAAGTCGTCTGCGCGAGGGGGTGTGATGAAGAATCTGACGCGTCGGGAAGTATTAAAGTCCGGATCCGCAGGAGGCAAATACAGCAGCAGTCACGGTGGCGAGGGCAAGAGCTCCACCAGATTAAACTCGGCCGACCAGGGTCGTGTATGCTATGCCTTGTTTGGAGAGCACAAGGTAGCGAATGACAAGAAGTAAGACCACGCAGCGGCAGCAACTGCCCAACGGAATTGATAGCGACTATGCCTGGTTGAAGACCCATTTAGACTTTCTAGGGGCGATTGATTCACGTGAGCGAGTTGTTGGCAAGGTTCTGACCACTCTCAAGGAACGCGTTGACAATGGCCGACTGCCCTATACACTCGGCGTGTTTGGGGGTTGGGGTACTGGGAAAACTACATTTCTGGCGATGCTGGCGGCAGAACTCGAGCGCGACAACGCGTACAAGGTTGTGTACTTCAATTCGTGGAAATACGCTGGATTCATGGAGATTGTCCCCGCCCTGATCTACAAAATCTTGCAATACGGACTATCAGGAACAGCGGCAGAACGCGACGAGGCGGCTAGGCGTGTGCTTCTGGCATTGGGAAAGAAATACTCTGACCAGGTGGGCGACTGGGCGCAGAAAAAGATTGGGGTCAACCCCGTCGAGTTGTTCAAGGATCTGTACGATTTGTCGGAAAGCGTCGAAAAGAACACAGCTCGCGTCATGCCAGAAGTGATTCGTGCGTACTACACGCAGGTAGACAAGGCGCAGGATGAGCTGCGCAAGGCGCTTGGCACAGTAACTCCTGGAATTGCTGCCCCCAATGTGGTTGCTGTTTTAATCGATGAACTCGATCGCTGTGATCCAGATGAGGCGTTCATTGTTATAAAGCAAATGCGAGTGCTATTTGGCATGCGGGATCTTCCAGTGGCATTCGTCGTCTGCGCAAATCCGGACCCTATCGGATTGGCAATCAAGCACCGCTACGGACTGGAGTCCGAGGCGGGAGACTACGAGGCCCGGCGAATCCTTGAAAAATTTGTGGATTCGTATGAGGACCTATCGGCTGCTGAGGCCTTAGGTCCACTGGTTCGGACGATCTGGCGAGAGGAGAGCCTTCCGTGGATCATTACGACTGACGAAGCTAACCTGAAACCGATGTTTGAGGAAGACGTGGTCGTGAACGCGACCGCTTTCGATGTAATTACAACATCGATACATCTTTTGTCGAATATACGCGTGCTGCATAAGAGTTTTGAGTATGTGCGGAAAAACGCTGTGATAAACGCACATCTCTTGTGGACGAAGTGGTTTCTTGAAATCGCAAATCAGATCGATCCGCGGTTCCGCCGTGATATTCGCACTCTGACAAAGCCGATCGAGAAGAGTGTTGCAGCGGCGTACAACTCGCTAAATAATGTCATGTATCGGGTGACCCAGGTCGGCCGACGCTCTCGAATCGACTACGAAACGGACAAGGGAAGGACGTTATTCTCAATTTTCCGCAGTTTCTTTTGGGAACATGCGAGTGAGGAACTCAAGAGCCTTCGCAAGTCCACAGATCCCGAGGACACAAAAAGATCCCGAGCGCTTGAAGCGCTTCTCTCCGAACCGCTCAGAGTGGATTTCGTGGTCCTTTTGTCGTTGCTTCCGTTCGAGGAGCTCCCAGCCTTCGAGGAGTTGCGGCAGAACACCAGTGGAGGTCCGCTGCCCGATTCTCGGAGAGAGCTAAGACACCTAATCTTCCAGTTTGGCAATGAACTTTCAAGTTAGTCTCCCCAGCGTGATGTGGTTCAGTGTGGCCTGACGATAATGTCCAGAAGTCCTCTTCGGGGAGATCGCCATTATTCTCCCCCAACCCCGTTTCTGGATAACTTCCAGTTGGCCACAATCCGGGAACCATCTCGCCCTGCGACCTCGGAGCGAGATGGATTACTGCGACGACTTGTAAGGCTTGCGCGTCATCCCCTGGCGGGCAGGAACAACGCAATTTCTGTCCGGATTGGTCCGCCATAAGGCTCTATAATCGGCGCATGGCATCCCTATGGCATCCTTGCCCCATGACTTCGAAGAACCTGGAGATGTACAGGACATTCGCCTTGTAGTCGACGCCATCCCTACGTTGGCATGGTCCGCTGGTCCAGACGGCTCCGCAGACTTCTTCAATCAGCGCTGGCTGGACTATACGGGTCTATCTGGAGAGCAAGCTTTGGGCTGGGGATGGGAGGTTGCGATTCATCCAGACGACCTGCCACGAATTCTGGAAGCATTCCGGAAAGCTTTGAATACTCTAAAGCCGTTCGAAGTAGAGGGCCGCTTCCGCCGCTTCGACGGCGAATTTCGCTGGTTTCTCTTTCGCGCTAGTCCTCTGCGCGACCAATCGGGGAAGGTCGCGAAGTGGTACGGAACAAATACCGATCTTGAGGAGCGGAAGCGTGCTGAAGATGCGCTTCGGAAAAGCGAGGAGAGGTGGAGATCCGTCTTTGAGAATTCAGCGATCGGCGTTGCGCTGACGGACCTGAAGGGCCGCTATCTAGCCACTAATCATGTCTACCAGGCAACGTTGGGTTACACGGAGGAGGAACTGCGTGCACTTTGTTTTCTGGACGCAACGCATGAAGACTACCGCGAAGCCAACTGGGCGCTCATCACCGAGTTGGTAGAGGGAAAACGACGACAGTTTCAGATCGAGAAAAAGTATCGGCGCAAGGACGGCAGTTTGATTTGGGTAAGTAACAACGTTTCTCTCGTGCCGGGCACCGAGAGGGTACCGCGATTCATAATGGCGCTGTCCGAGGACATTACACAGCGCAAACGTGCCGAAGAAGCTCTACAGCGGAGTGAGGCTTATTTGGCGGAAGCACAGAAATTGACCCACACGGGCAGTTGGGTTTGGAATGTGCGTACCGACGCTCTCTTCTGGTCGCAAGAGGTCTTTCGCATTTATGACTACGATCCCGAGAAGATGGCTCACCCAACATGGGACTTTTTTGAGAGGATTCACCCCGATGATCGGCCAAAGTTCGAGCAGAGAAAGAAAAGAATGGCGTCAACGCCGAAGGAGTGGGCAGATTCTGAGATAGATTTTCGAATCGTGCTTCCAGACGGAACGATAAAGCACCTCCACTCTATCGCTCACCCGGTGATTGAGTCAGGCGACGAAGTCGTCGGCACCGTCATGGATGTGACCAAACAGTGGAAGGCCAGAGCCGAATTGGAGAACGCTTTCGAGGAAATTAAGCAGCGGACGGAAGCTCTTCGGCGGAGCGAGGCTTATTTGGCCGAAGCACAGAAATTGACGCACACAGGAAGTTGGGCGGTGCGGGTCCCTCAGATGGAAAACCCGCAGCGTGAGGCCGGTCAAGGGCTTGCCGTGATCCCAAGGTCCGGCTGGGACGCTTTCTATTGGTCAAAAGAGATGCACAGGATCTTCGGTCTCGCTCCTGCTCCCACGCCACCATCTTACACGGAGGTAGTCCGGCGTCTGCACCCGGAGGACGCGCACCATAACACATCTGTGGTCGAGCAGGCCATTCGGGACAGAACTGACTTTGAGAACGACTTTCGGCTTCTTCTGCCAAACGGCGCGTCCAAGTACATTCATGTGGTCGGACATCCGGTAGTAAATGCTTCCGGTGAGGTCGTTGAATTGGTCGGTACGGCGATGGATGTCACTGAGCAGCACGAAGCGAGAGC
>Ga0210406_10007717_pt1 | contig 10869 bp, 9 predicted proteins | sample IncBWC30MmetaG_FD_155454 | JGI IMG/M metagenome (GOLD analysis project Ga0210406, IMG submission 155454) | Forest soil microbial communities from Barre Woods Harvard Forest LTER site, Petersham, Massachusetts, United States - Inc-BW-C-30-M | ecosystem: Environmental > Terrestrial > Soil >... | reverse complement strand
CGCGCGGGGTGGGCGTTGATGCGACTCAGGAGGCAAAACGATTGCAGCTCGGCACTCTTGTTTTTCGTGTCGATCCTCAATATCCAAAGAAAATCGGCCGCGGTGAAGTCGAGATCGTTAAGCTACTCGCCACCGTAGGTGAGAACGGGCAAGTTACCAATGTCCAGCATCTGAGTGGCTCTCTGCCGTTTGCTACGGCCGCAATGAGCGCCATCCGCGAATGGAAATATTCGCCAACGTTATTCGACGGACGCCCGGTGAAGACCGAGGAGAAAATCACGGTTGCGTTTCGATCACACTAAACTGCCGGTTGGCCAGGGCGAACTGATTCTTTAATCTACGGTAGCGCGATTAGAATTTCGCATAAACTTAAGAAAACAAGGCAAATGTAAAATTCTAATCGGCAGAGAATTGGCGATTCTGGAAGTTATTCGGCGCTCTTTTTTCGCCCGTAATCACTACAAAGCCCCGAGAAAACCTATTCACGGATGATTTCGGCGTTTGCGCTGGGCGAGACGATTCGGACCAGGCGTTGTCCATCGAGGAATAAGTTGATCTCGATGTCTTCGGTCTTCACTCGAAGCTGTTCGAGTTTTGCGCCGTTGCCTGTGTCCTGCTTGCCGAGAGATTCGACCGTCACGCTGCCCGGCGTCATTTCCTGCGGAACTATCACCGAGAAAGTCTGCGCGCCTTTCTTGTCCCAATCATAGAGACGGGCGAGAATTGCGTATTGATCGTACATGTTGTTGTCGAGCACGACGACATGGTCCGAGTTGAACGTGAATTGCTGCGTGTAGGGCCGCGCACCTTCCATCCGGAGTTCCACATTGGCAGTAGCGCCATTGAAGACGATCGTCGACGCGGCTTTCTTCGCGCCTTGCATATTCCACTCGTAGCGCACCGGAGCGCCGTCAGGCCGAAGTTCCAGATTGCCCGTAACGTGTGCTGCGCCCTGCGGCGTTTGAATTTCGGCGTTGCCGCGCGCGATCCAATTGCCCCCATTCGCGCTGAGTGAGAATTCTTCCGTGCCGGCTGGTTGACCGTTGACGAGGATCTTGAATTTGCCTTTATCGGGTGAGAAGACGAGAGCAGCGGCGATCGCGGTGGTAGCAAGTGCAAAGACTGAAATCAGGCAGCCGATGCGAGTGTCAAATCGCAAAATCGAAGCGCATTGTGCCGAGTGTCTCTTCATGCGATCACCTTCGGGAAAATGCCGAGCGCGAGAATCTGTTCGACGACGCGCAGGGGCTCGATGTTGGTTTCGACGCGAAAGTCAGCCAGCTCATAAGATGGCAGGCGCTCCTGATAGAGCCGGCGAAAGCTTGCTTCGTCGCGAAAAAGAGGACGATTGGTGATGTGCGCGCAACGCGAGAGCAGCTCTTCGACGGGGCAATGCAGCCAAACAAGAGCCGCGCCACTGTCGCGAAGCAGGACAACGTTGTCCGGTTGCGCGGTGGTGCCGCCGCCCAGGGAAATAATGCGTGGCTTCTGAAGCGCGAGAGCTTCGCGTACGGTTTTAGCCAATTGCTCGTGCTCGATTTTACGGAATGCCGGTTCGCCGAGCTTCGCAAAAATTTCGGGAATCGTGGCGCCCGTGGCTTCGGCAATCAGCTTATCAAGATCCACGTACTGCCAGCCGATCTGACGAGCCAGAAGCCGCGCAACGGTGGATTTGCCGCTACCCATGAATCCCGTCAAACCAATGATACGGCGCGGACGAATGTCGTTCTTCATGAATGGGATGCCGCTGCTGGATGGCCTGCTTTGCAATCGCGAGCCGGTTCGCTGAATCACTTGAAAATCATCAGCCTGAAAGAGCCTCGCGAGAATTACTCTCGCTTCAGGATGTTGATTGTACCATCGAACGAACTGAGTTCGACTTTCGCATGCCCGGCATTAAACGTGCCCAGTATCGCATTCCCGAATTTTGAGTAGACAGGATGCGCATGGGCGGGGGGAGTGAGGCTTGCCTGGCTGTTAACTTTGCCTTTGAGGGATGTAGCGCTGAGGTCGAATGAATCGCCCGGCGAAAAGTGGACTTCAATTACGCCGCTGTAATTCTTAAGCCGGTAAATGCCATTGGGTAAAAATTCGCCGTCGAACAGTATGTTGCCTTTGGACGTTTGCGCGTGAACGTGATAGCTGCGCAGGCTGAGCAGTTTGAAACTTCCACTGATTGACGAAACTTCCAGCCGCCCGGCGCAGCGTATGCACTGGAATGAACCACCTACTGTCCGCACGGTGAGATAGCCAGCGGCGTCTTCAAGATCCACGCCAGCTCCAACGGTTTCTACGTTCATATCACCGAGGACATTCGCAACGGAAACTTCGCCGGAATCGTCGTGAATCTGCAGCTCTGCGTCTTCGGGAACGTTAATTTGATAGTCAGCCCGCAAATCTTCGGGGGAAATCGAATTGGAGATCTGATGGGTCATCACGTCCACGCGATTGCCGGTTTGTTCGGCATCCACTTCCACCTTATCGCTGGTGTGCGTGGCTATTACCATCACTTCGGATTTCGTCCAGGCCTTCACGACTACTTTTCCACTGGGATTGTGAATCGTTACAACACTACGAGGCTCAACTTTGAAATGCTTTTCGATATTGTGAGCGAAAACTGCGGAGGAGGTGACAAGCAGCAAGCCGGGGGCAAGAAGGCCCGTTTTCCAATTAAAACGAAGCGGTACGAATTGAGCGGTACTCATTGGGCTGGCGCCTCCGGGCTCGACTGTAATTCTTTCCTCGCTCTCATCGTTCATTCAACTGGGCGAGTAAATCGGCTTTCTGCTGATACGCCTCGTAGAGATACTCACGCGCGAGTTCATTCTCAGGTTCTTCGCGCACGCTGTTTTCACATAAAGAAATATAGTTGTCAACGATCTCAAGGTTCTGATGAAGGGAAGCAGTCACGGGTGTTTCAGATGCAGGCGAAGAGGAGAAGGAGGCTTTTTCCGCAGACATCAACTGCGCGCTTAATGGCTCCATCGAGGATTGGTTTCCGTCCAGCCAACGCTTCCGGTTAATCCGAGAGTTGATCGGGCCGCTAAGCCCGAAGGCAATGGCCAGGAGCGCAGCCAGATACCCTCCAGCGAGAACGGGCCTGGGCAGGACGCTGAATCTCCCGCTGAAAAGCTCGCCCACCCATGATTTGGAGGGAGTATCGCGGATCAGCCCTTCCTTTTCGAGTTCCGCCCGCAAAGAAAACCAAATCCGAGCCGGTGGCTCCGGATCAGAGGCCGCCAACTGAGCGCCCGCTGCCCGGATCTTCCCGAGGTCTTCGATGAAGTTTCGGCAGGAAGGACAATCGCGAAGATGCGCCTGGATGCTTAGGTCAGGCGAATCATTGCGCGGAGAATCGTCAGAAGATTCAAATCGACCTTGAAAATCCCTGCAGGTCACTGTAGCCATTGCATTTAATCCTCACCGCCGGCGTTCCCGGCGGCTTTCCGATCTTCGCGGGCTTTATCCCGCAAGGATTCGTGGAGCAATTCGCGCAGCCGCATCCGCGCTTTATGAAGCTGCGATTTCGAATTTCCGATTGAACAGTCCATGATCTCAGCAATTTCGTTGTGCTCGTAGCCTTGCACGTCATGGAGCACGAAAACAGCCTTATAACCGGGCGGCAACTGATCCACGGCTCGCTGGAGGTTCACGCGGTCAATCGAACCGCTCAACCTCAAGTCCGGCATACCGAAATCGCGCCGTGGCCCTCCGGATTCCTCATCCGGCTCGGTCATCTCGTCCAGCGAGGACTCGGTAGCCGACTTCTTTCTTAGGCGCATCAGCACCACGTTTACCGCCAGCCGATGCAGCCACGTCGAAAAGGCCGATTCACCGCGGAAGGTAGCAATTTTTCGGAAGAGCTGGAGGAAGGCTTCCTGAGTTAAATCCTCCGCTTCGGCCGTATTCCCAACCATCCGCAGACACAGCGAATACACGCGGCGGTTGTGCAACCGGTACAAGCGTTCGAAGGCCGCCGCATTTCCCGCCTGGGCTAGCCGGATCGCTTCCGCTTCGGGCAACTCACCAGGCGTCTCGATTCGTCTCACGCGGGCCACGCTACCCGCTGGGACGCATCACCAATTGCGATGCGTCACCGTGTCTGAAAGTTGTCCTAGTGGTTCTTTTCACGCAAGTATCCAATTCGGCATTCCTAAATATAGCCTGTAAAGAGGGCCGAAGTGCCTGTTCGATGCTGCTGTGAGGATAAAGGCATCTATATTCTCGCCGCAATTGTGTTAGACGTCCAGTCGGGTTCCAAATCTAATTTTTTTCTTCCATTTATGGGAGCAGTGAGGCGCCTTAGCAAAAACAAAACTCAAACCGGGTGGGGAATGACAATTATCAGTCTCAATTTGCTACGCGGTAGCACGTGTAGCGCGCGGCACGGGACGCGGTCTCGCTGCCGTCCGGGGCCGGCTCAACTCTGTGCCGAAAACGGCCAACTGCTCTGCGGGCACTGCGTGGAGAAACGATTTCAACATCACCTCTGACTCTCGAAGACAAGTGTTGAGGTCGTAGTGGAGCGAATCGAGCTGTTTCCAGCAAGCGGCGGGCTCAACGGACAACCCGGATGCAATATCGTGAGCGTTCTGTTCAAACTCCACTCCGAGATGCTCGACAGTGTTCGAGAGGATGCGAAGCTTATGAAAAAATCGTGAGCGGTGCCCGAGCAGCACATTATGGAGAAGGCTGTTCCAAGATGCTGCGCTCTGTCCGGTGTCTCCGCGGAAAAACTCCGTATGCAATGGCTGGACAAGCGGGAGGTTGGTTACGCGCTTTCCGCTTTCTGAAAGGACGGCACACGCGTTGGTAAGCGTAGAGGTGAGACGGAAGAGAAGTTCGGAAGTAATCGCCACCTGCTGCTGCGCGCAGACCAACTCTCCACGTGCGCGCTGGGCGAGCGCCTCATCAAGTGAAACGCTCAGCATCGCGTAGGAGCATTCCCAGTCGCGAACGATACTCTCGAAAACCTGATTTTTCTCCCGTGGAAGCGTAGCGCGCCAGTCATCAGATGCGTTACGTCGGACGGGGGAGGGGGCCCGCCTTCGTTTGAACAACACGTGTCTCCGAAAGGCAGCGCATTATAGCACCACATTTCAGAAGGGGCAGATTTTTAGGATGGGAGTGCGTGCCAAGGCCTGACTTGTCCGGCGATTTAAGGCGATTCGAATGGCTTGCGTTGATGTTTTCAGAAGCGGCGCAGCGGAGAGTTATTGCTGATCCGATGCGGACGCATTGAGCACGATAGTGAGCGGAGCAACGTGGTCAGGCTTCACGTAGCGATTGATCAGGAAGCGAGTACCGTCCTTCGATACGTCGTACGTGAAAGTGTCGGTAGAAGAGATTTGAAAACGCCCGTGAATTTGGAACAGGGGCATGGGAGTTCCGGTCGTAAAGTCCGCTTGTGTGTTTACGGGGACAGCCGTCAATATTCCAGTGGGTCCTTCGTAAAAAATCTCTTTGCCATCCGCGCGCCAGCGAGGCTGAGTGCCGCCGCCGCGCGAAACCTGCCACTTTCCCTCGGCTCCGGGAAAGGTGGTCACGTAAATCTCCCAGTTTCCCGATTCATCGGATGCGTACGCCGCCCATTTTCCGTCGGGAGAGATCGCGCCAGTTGTTTCGTTGCCCGAGCCTTTATGAAAGCGAGCGGCGGGCCCGCCGGCCGAAGGAACAAGTTCAAGGAAAGCGCCGGACGGCGTGTCGTGGGTACAAAGAATCTTCTGATCGTCCGGAGACCACGAATTCGGGAGCACATCATCGGTACCTGGATAGTGTACGAGAGTCTTTCCCTCACCCAGTCCATTTGCCGGTTTCACGAGCAAACCGACACCGACCGAGGGAGCGGAGAGATTTGAACGATAGACCACTTTACTGCCGTCCCGCGACCAAATCGCAGCTTCCTCTTCCGTAGGATCGAATGTGAACCGAGTGGTGCCGCCATCCCTTGTGCTCAAGAGCCAAATATCGACGTTGTTTGCTTTTTCGTCGATGATATCAACAGCGACCCGGCCGCCGTCAGGAGACAGCGAGGGATTGCACATCACGGCCGTTTGACCAAGCCTCCCCAGTTCTTTTCCCGTCCTGTCCATCCAAACCAATTGCGAGAGGCCGCCGCTGGACTTGATGTTGTAAATCAACGTCCCGGTGTCGGCTACGGTGACGTCAGCCCAATACGTCGAAGGCTGAAATCCAACTACGTCGGCGACAGGGACCGGACTTCCCGCAACGGTCGCTTTGGACGGATCAAAAGGAACGCTGACCAAGTGGTGATCGTCGTCCGCAAAAAACAGATGGCCGAAGCCATACGCGAAGCTGGAGCGTCCAAGAGCCACGAGCCTGGTTTCTTTTCCATCGAGCGCGCTCACATAGATACCGCTGTTGCGATCGTCCTTCACATTTGAGAAATTGCCGTTCCAATAGAGAAAGTGATTTCCATCCGGCAAGAAAACCGGCCAACGTTGCGTCTCGTCCTGAACTTGACCCGTAACAACGTGGGTGACGGCGGCGCTTCCGGTCCCGTCCGAATTGACACGCCATATCGCGCTACCCGCGTCCGGGGTGTAAAGGATTACGTTCCGGCTTCCCCAACTGCCACCCCGAGCCGCCAAGACGTCGGCCAGTTTTCGCGTCGGCCCTCCCGAAGCTGCGACGCGTTGCAGCTTGCCATTGGCAAAGAAGCCTATGTTGGCTCCGTCTGGCGACCAGAACGGGTAACTCGCGCCCTCGGTTCCGGCGAGCTCGGTTGCGCCCGGAGCACCTATACGCTGCACGTAGAGTGCTGGAAGGCCGGTGCGTTCATCGGGTGAGACGAATACGAGCGTCGAGCCGTCGCGCGAAATAGCCATGTGGCTCACTTCCGCAGTGACGGGAATCGCGAACTGCATTCGCGCTTTTGATGCCGGGCGCGGGACAAAGAACCACGCCAGCGCGCCGGCCACGGCGATAACGGCGAGCGCACTCGCGGCAGACTTCCAAGCGGTTGTGAAACGATCACGAGGACTGGGCACCACCTTGGCAGCGGCGCTGGAATCGTTTCCGGAAAGCGAGCCGAGCGCAAAAGAAAGATCTTTGGCGCTCTGGAAACGCTGGTCGGGGCTTTTCTCGAGGCAGCGGCGCACGATGCGATCGAGGGCGGGAGACACGGTCGGCGATGATTCCGAGATGTCGGGCGGATCTTCTTTCAGAACAGCGGTCATGGTTTCGGGCGTGGTGTCACGGCGAAACGCGCGTTTCCCGGCGAGCATTTCATAGAGGACGGCCCCGAAGGCGAAAATATCCGTGCGTGGATCAACGGCGTCGCCGCGCACTTGTTCAGGGGCCATGTAGCTGGCCGTGCCCATCACCACACCCGCGGCGGTGTGCGAACTCGTCATCGTAATCCCGTCGGGCTCGGTGCCGGGTTTTTGTGCGAGCTTGGCGAGGCCGAAATCGAGGATCTTGATCCGGCCGTCACGGGTGACGAAGACATTCTCCGGTTTCAGATCGCGGTGAATGATTCCTTTTTCGTGGGCGGCGGCGAGTCCTTGCGCGATCTGGACTCCGTGAGCAATTGCTTTGCGCGGGGGAAGCGCCCCCTGATCGAGAACGACGCGGAGGGTTTCACCTTCGAGAAGTTCCGAGACGAGAAAAGGCGAACCGTTGTGCTGGCCGATGTCGAAGACGGCGAGGATGTTGGGATGATTGAGCGCGGCGACGGCGCGAGCTTCCTGCTCGAAGCGAACCAGGCGATCGCTTTCGAGCGCGAAGGATTCGGGAAGGATTTTCAGCGCGACTTCGCGGCCGAGGCGCGTATCGCGGGCCCGCGACACTTCGCCCATTCCACCGGAGCCGAGCGGCGCGATGATTTCGTAGGGGCCAAGCTTTGTGGTGGGCGCCAGCGGCATGTCAGCCGGGGATTATAACCTTGCGAAACCGGCAGCGATACCTCTCATACTCATGCGACGGCTTTGCGCTGCTTCACTTTCGGGGCTTAGCGCAGACCAACGCTGAGAACTAGGAGTGCGAAGGCGACAATCAACGCCAGCGTTCTGACGCCGTGATAGACGTCCCAGCGATGTTCCTGACTTCGCCAATCGTTGGGGAGCGATTCTGGCGTCCATTTCGCGATTCGATTGTTGATCGGCACCGGTCCGACGAGAGAGAACACCACCGCCGCCACTTGGGTGGCGAGAGCGATCGCGGCGAGCCGCCATGAAACCGTGTTCAGACGCTCGAAACGAAATAGCAGAAGCAAATTCAGCAGAGTTGAACCTATCATCCAGAACGGCATCACGCGTCCAAGCTGTGCCGCGAAGGAAGAGCGCACCGGAATATGTACTGCGACTGGTTGCCTGTTAAGTGTGGGATGGGCGAATGCGGCCACATTGAGCTCGCTTCCGCACATTAGGCCGAGAACTAAAGCAGCGACAAATTGGAGCATCATGGAAGCACACCTCCTTTAATTTGGATGTTGTGCCTTGCGTGAGGTCACAAACGATTCTGCAGAATTCGGGGCGTACTAAGGCGTTTTCTTGACGCTTCTTGAAGGCGACCGCTATACTGCCGGGCGACTCCCGGAAAGGACTCTTCGTTGGAATTTGAGCCGCTCGACCAGTTTCAACAACGCCGCAAAAAACTGACCGAAATTGAGGCGCTGGGACACGCGTCTTATCCGCACAAGTTCGAATGGACACACACGGCCAGGCAAGTGGCCGAGAAATTCGGCGAGCGAACTGCCGAGCAACTGGCTGCGGAGCATGTGGACGTGCGAGTGGCGGGGCGCATCGTCGCGCTCCGGCCGCACGGGAAGGCTGCTTTCGGTCACATTCTGGGGGACGGCGCGCGCCTGCAGTTCTACGTGAAGCTCGACGTGGTGGGTGCGGAGCAGTTCAAGCTGTTTCAGTTGCTCGATTTGGGCGACATCATCGGCGTCAGCGGGCATTTGTTTCGAACGAAGACGAATGAGCTGACCGTGTGGGTAACGAAGCTCGAACTCCTAAGTAAGGCGCTTTTGCCGCTGCCGGAGAAATGGCACGGGCTTGCGGATATCGAACAGCGCTATCGGCGGCGTTATCTTGACCTCATTGTAAATGACCGGCCGCGAGAGATCTTTATCACGCGCGCGAAAATCATTCGGAAAATTCGGAGTTTCTTTAACGAGCGCGGCTACGTGGAAGTGGAAACACCGATGATGCATCCGATTTTGGGGGGAGCCACGGCGCGACCTTTCGTCACACACCATAATACTTTCGATATGGATTTGTACCTGCGCATTGCGCCGGAGCTTTATTTGAAGCGGCTTGTGGTCGGCGGACTGGATCGCGTTTACGAGATCAACCGGAATTTCCGCAATGAAGGCATCGACGCGATTCATATGCCCGAATTCACGATGCTCGAGTTTTATCAGGCGTACAGCGATTTTTCTGAGCTGATGAATCTGACGGAGGAACTCTTTCGCGGAATCGCGGAGAAGGTTACCGGTACGACGAAGATTTCCTACGGCGAAACCGAAATTGACTTCAGCAAATTCGAGCGGCTCACGATGCGTGAAGCGATCGCAAAATATTGGATCGCTCCTGCGGAGGGAGGCGGCTTAGTTGCGGAGCTGGGAAGGGAGGAAGGGCCGAGGGCCGTCGCTGAGCTATACAACGCGTACGCGCGAACGCACAGCGCGGATATGATCGCGAATATCGAGAAGCTTTCAGCCGGCGAATTGATTGGCGAGATATTTGAAGCGGTGGCTGAGGCTCATTTGGTCCAACCGACCTTCATATACGATTTCCCCACGGCCATTTCGCCTCTTTCGAAACGACGTGCTGACGATCCGTCCATCGCGGAGCGCTTTGAGCTTTTCATCGCCGGAATGGAATTGGCCAACGGCTTCTCGGAGCTAAATGATCCGTTTGATCAGGAGAGCCGCTTCGCAGCACAAGTGGCGAAGGGCGGACAAGAGGCGCCGAAGGAAGTGGACACCGACTATATTCGCGCCCTCAGCCACGGGCTGCCGCCGACCGCTGGCGAAGGCGTTGGAATCGACCGTCTGGTGATGCTGCTGACGAATTCGCGCACGATTCGTGAGGTGGTGTTGTTCCCCCTTCTGCGCACTGAATCGGCAGAGCCGGATGCGCCGCCAGAATCCCAATCTGCCTCGGGCGGGCAGCCCTGATATGGCTCCGGGCGCACACTTCGACACAACACAAAAATGAAGTTTGAATCGTTTGTCGCGCTGCGGTATCTGCGGTCGCCAAACCGTCCCGCAGTGCTGCGGCTCGTCACGCTGCTCGCGGTGATTGGCGTCGCCGCTGGCGTGACGACGCTCGTGATCGCGCTCGCGATGAACACCGGTTTTCGTCAGGCGATTCGCGACCGGCTGCTCACCGTCACCGCGCACGTGAACCTCAAACCCGCCGGCCCCGAGGGCATCCGAAACTATCGTGAATTGATGGCCCGCCTTGCCGGCACTCCCGGCGTTCGCTCGATCGAACCGGCGATTTACGACACCGTGCTTCTCTCGTCTGGTAACCACGCACGAGGCGTGGTGCTGAAGGGAGTTGACCCCGAGCTCGAACTCAACGCAAGCGAGGCATTGCACCGCATTGCTGCGGGTTCCGCCGATTTTCACGCGGACGCGGACGGAATCCCGGCCATCCTGATTGGACGGCTGCTCGCAGACGATTTGAAAATATCCGCGGGCGATTACCTTACGCTGACGAGTCCGCAAGGAAGTCTGACACCATTCGGGATGCTGCCCCGCTCGAGACGTTTCCGCGTAGCTGGAATTTTCGATTCCGGATTCTACGATTACGATGCGAATTGGACTTTTGTAGCGCTCGCATCCGGGCAGGCGATGGCAGGTATCGGCGACGTGGTGAGCCTGCTCGCACTGCG
>Ga0210406_10007716_pt1 | contig 10871 bp, 7 predicted proteins | sample IncBWC30MmetaG_FD_155454 | JGI IMG/M metagenome (GOLD analysis project Ga0210406, IMG submission 155454) | Forest soil microbial communities from Barre Woods Harvard Forest LTER site, Petersham, Massachusetts, United States - Inc-BW-C-30-M | ecosystem: Environmental > Terrestrial > Soil >... | reverse complement strand
AAGGTGACGATCTCGGTGGGTAGGACCTCGTATTCATCAATCAGGCGGCGATCCATTTCGCGATAAACCGACCATTCCGCTCCATCCTTGCTGTGCACCGTTCGACGTGAGGGCTGTGTAATACTCGAGAAGGTGTCCAGGTAATATTCGGTGCTTGGACTCATCGAGATGCTGTGCGTTCCCGCGCTCTGGCTGATCCGTTTCCGGTCCTTCCCGTTGAACTTGATCGAATAGAGCTGCCGCTCCAAAGGGCTGGCTTCGCTCGATACAAAGTACAGCATCTGACGCGCCTCGTCGACGCCCGCCAGATTAGTCACCTCCCAGTTGCCTTCCGTGATCCGCCTGTGCTGTTTCCCGTCCAGTCCATACAAGTAGAGATGCTGGAAACCATCGCGCTCACTTCCCCAAATAAATCGCCCGTCGCTAAGGAAATGGAACAGGTCGTTGTGATTGATCCAATAGGGATCGCTCTCGTGCAGAATCGATTTCGCTGCTCCGGTGGAAGCATCGGCCAGAGTGAGATCCAGTTCGTTCTGCACGCGCGTGAAACGCTCAATGGCCAGCTTGGAGGAGTCCGGCGTCCAATACACCCGAGCGATCAGGTAGCCCCGCGTATCGCCTAAGTCCATCCAGCGCGTGTTTCCGCCTCCTGCAGGTATCACGCCGATATGCACGTCCGCGTTCGCGGTGCCAGCTTGCGGATAGCGTTCCGGCTCGGCGATCGCGCGCAAGCTTGTGAGAGCCACCTGCGGATAAACCATCTCCCGTGCGGTATCGAGCTGCAGATAGGCGATGTGTTTGGAGTCAGGCGACCACCAGTAGGCTGTGCCCAAGTCGAGCTCTTCCGGATAGACCCAATCCAGCTCGCCATTCAGCAGCGTCGGATTTCCATCTTCGGTAAGGCGCGTGACCTGACGCGAAGCGAGACCCATGCTGTAAAGGTCGTGACCTCTGCGAAAAGCTACGCGCGCTCCATCCGGCGACATCTTGGGATCATGCTCCGGCTCGGCGGTAGCCGTCAGTTGGTCCCATTTGCCGGAATCGAGCGTGAACAGAAACAGATCGCCCCGCACGCTAAGCAACAGATCCTTACCGGAATCTGACCATTGCAAACTGTCTTCACTAACCCGCCGGTTCTGCCAATCGAAACGCTGGGCCTCCGGGATTGGGACCGCGGCTTTCTGCAACGGTTCGAGCGAGAGCAGTTCTTTCTCGTGCTTGGCGGCGACATCATAAAGCATCACCTGCACGCCTCGGATATAGGCGAAATGCTTCCCGTCCGGCGACCAAACCGGCGTCCCGCCTCCGGCCCGCCCACCACCCCGGTCAAACTGCGTGATAGTCTCCAGGGTGATCGGCTTTTTTTGACCGAACAGGCAAAACGAACAGGCTAGAAGCACTAGAACATAGAGCAACGGCATTTGACTGTGATTTTACGCTAAAGACCGGAGCCGGGGCTCCCCGGAGGCTGAATAGCGCCGTTAACGGTCACGGGGCCGTTGAAACGATAGATTGCAACGTCGGGATTCGCAACATCGGGATTCTTGTACAACTGCTCAAACGCACGGTTCGATTCCAGCACCTGCCTCAAGCGCTGGGCCCCGTGTTCGTGCAGATCACGGTAAAAGTCATCCCGCGCTATCACGACGTAGCCTAGCTGCTGCTCGGCCGCGAAATCCGGAACGGAGAGAAGAAGTTTGTCGAGTCCGATATCGTCGTGATGATAGAAGTATTTCGACGGGATCGGAAGGTTGCAAGATTTCCTGCCCGAATAAAGGTATAAAAGCGGATCGTCGTAAGCGAAAACGTTCGCATCGCGAGGCGCATTGCGCGCGATCCATTCATAGGCGGGTTGTCGCTCGGCAAAATCTGAGCGATAGGAGGCAAACAAGCTAGGCAGGAATCCAAACAAGCCGTACACGGTGGTGAACGCGATGAACAGCGTGAACGCAGCCAGTGCCGCGCCCACCGCCAGTGCGGCCGCACGATCCGCAAACGCCGGTTTTCGCCAGGAGCGGCTGATCGCCTGGTAGACATTTTCCAGCTCGGTCCAGAGTCCCGCCAGTAACAGCGGATAGATCGGGAAGACGAAGCGTTGATCAGGCGTGTAATGCCAAACCAGTAAAGCCAGAGAATATCCCAGCGCCGTCATAGGATACTGCAGCTTGCGGGTTCGCAGCGCAAAGCGAACGCAGCCGGCGATGGCCGCGACCGCCACTACGCGCTCCATGTGTTTCGACCCGAAGGGCACGTCGAAGGTCAGCAGCTTCCCTGCCCCCATCATGAACGCGTCCAGGTTGTGCCAAACCACCAGCGGCAGGTCGCGCAAGGGAACGTCGTACATCTGGTATCCGAGATAGTTGGTGTAGTAGAGCGTCACCAGATCCCGGGATGGCGAAAGATGTCCGGAGACCCACCATTGCCAACCAACCATGGCAGGCAACATTGCTGCGATGTACAGCGCCGCCTTGGTGAACTGCTTTCGCAAAGCGAAGCATAAAGGCACAGTGATCAGAAGCGGAGCGGCGGAAGACTTTGTCAAGTAAGCCAACGCCCCGCAGATTCCAGCCAGCGCCGGAAGCCACCACGCCGGGTTGGGGTCGGACGCTCGTTCCGCTAACATCACAGTCGCCAGCAAGAACGCTGTAAAAAGCAGCTCGGGCATCAATGAAAAGCTGAACACGGCGGCCACGGGACTCAAACCCGCCATTACTAACAGCGCAGACCGCACTCGCCATTCGAACTGACATTGGCGAAGAAAGATCCAGACTGTGAGCAGATAAATGGGGAGTAAGACCCATGCGAACAGCGTGGCCAACGGGAGATTCGATGGAAAATTCGGATTGATGCGCCAGATTCCCGCCAGCAGCATTGCATAGAGCGGCGGGTACTTCGTTTGATACGGTTGATTTGGCAGACTCGAAATTCGATAACCGTCTCCGGCGGCCAAGCTCTTCGCGGACACCCAGTAGATGGCGTCATCGTGATAAAAACCCAAATGCGGCATGGCTCGCAGCGTCCATGCAAGGTATGCCGAGGGCGCCAGCGCCAGCGCGAACACACCAATCGCCGTCAGCTTTCTCAGCATCCAACCCGAATCTAACAGTAAGCCCACAAAGGACCAATCGGGCGTTCACCCTAGAACCAGTATTCTTGAATAAATGAAAATTCCCCCTCGGAGCGCAGCGTCAGTTTCGATCTCTGAAACAGTACAGTCCGCCGTGTCGTACTAAGGTGAATGCCTTAGGTACCGGGACTTCGGTAACCTTTCTCCCTCAGGCTTTGTCTAATACCCTAGTTAAGGCGAATGACTGAGGACCACACCGCATTTGGACCTATGAGGCGATCGCATTGAATCAACTTCTGCTGCACTACTCCTACCTCCAAGTCTTGGATCTGCTGACGACGATTGCCTTCCTGGTAAATGGTGTCAAGGAGGCTAATCCGCTGGTTAGGCTGGCGTTGAATCTAGGCCACAATCCGATCGGCAGCTTGATCGGAGTCAAGTTGTTGGCAGTGGTGTTGGGTATTTATTGTTGGCGCATGGGACGCCAGCGGTTGCTCTCGCGAATAAACGTTATGTTTGCGCTGGTCATCGCGTGGAACTTGATCGCCCTGATCTTGGGGACTGTTCCCCACTTCTCGGTTTGAACCCCGGGCTAATGCACCGGCAGCATCACCGTATTGCTGCTGGCGCTGTTCACACTCACCGTCAACTGCACCGTTCCGCTGCCTGCCATGCTAGGCGGAACTTGAAAAGTGGTCATGGCTACACCTGTGTATCCGGGAGCGGCGCCGGACCAGGTGGGCGTTGGGTTCTGGTTGCCGAGACTAATGCTCACTGAATCCGTAAGGCCGGGAGGTGGGGCCGGCGGGAAGAATCCGTCGACCACTGGGGCCGAATAAGGTCCGAATCCAGTGCCAAGCAATGAGATTGTTTCTCCGCCTTGCGCCGGACTGTCCGGCGTAATCACAGAGCCATCCGCATGAAGAGCGATGGCGTAGGTTTGAGAATTCATGCTTTGGCCGAACAAGCCGGGCGAGTTTCGCGCGACTGTGAAAGTCGCCGATACATCGGATTGGCCGGGAGAGTGGACCACTAGTGTGTAATCGCCGTCGGATAGTTCAAACGGCACTTGTGCATTGATTTGCTGAGGCGACACGTAGAGCAGCGGCAAAATGTAATCGTTGACGGTTACCGTCACACCGTCAATGGTCTGCGCCAGCGGATTTACCGGACCTACGTCTGCCTGCGGCGCAAGACTTTGCCCCGTAATGGAGATGAGCGATCCCGGACCCACTGTGGAACCGGGAGTATTGCCAGCAGCGTTGGTTACGCCAACCGGAGCAATGTATGGAACTGCAGTCGTCATCGCGATCACATTTCGGGGCGAGGACATTGTCACCATGCCCGAAGGGTACGACCCATTCAGATCGCCGGTCCAACGGCTGAATTTGAAGCCGTTGTTCGGAGTAGCGGTAACCGTGACCTGAGTTCCATTGGCGTAAAACATATCGCTCGACGCCGGCGAGAACTGGAAGCTAATACCATTGGCTGGCTGGGAACTGGCACTCAACTGATACGAGTTAGTGTAGCTGACCGTGAGAACCGCATAGTCGCCACTTACCGTAAACGTATGATCAGAGGCGCCTCCATCCGACCAGGATCCGAAATCCAGCCGTGCGGCCGGTCCCATTCCAACCTGAGTCTGCGCGGTCACGTGCACTTGTGTGCCGCTGGCCCGGTCAATATTGCAGGGCGTCTGGCAACTGGCGCCGTCCACCTGGACAGTCAGTCCCGTGGGTGCGCTCGTAACGACCACCCGGCTTAACTCGCTATACGAAGCGATCATTAAAAGCCCGTTGCTGACCGCCGATTGATCTACCTTGACAGTTTGGGTAGGGGCACCCGCGTTCGACCAGCTTTGGAACGTGTATTTGCGTCCCTTGGCGTCGGTTTGCGTAGGGGCTGCGGTTACCGAGTGGGTTTCGCCCAGACCCCAAATGAAATCATATCCTGGCGGCCAATTTTGGGTGCCGTCAATCGTTAACTTTAATCCTGAGGGCTGGGTCAAAAAGCCTACATGCGCGCCCGGCATGAAGGTGCCCGTCAAAGTGTCCGGAGTTGCAATACTGCTATCCACCGTGTAAAGTGCGTTGCGTCCCGTGCCATTACTCCACGACTCGAAGACCCAATAGGTTCCGTAGTTATCTATTTGAGGCGAAACTCCGCTGATCACGTGAGTGGAGCCAGGTGCAAAATCGAAATCGCCAAAACACAGCGACGGAAACCCGGTTTGCGGAAAAATGGGCTCCTGCTCAGTGAATGGGCACGGTCCGTTCACGTCCGTAGTGGTTCGCGTCGGCGCAGGCGAATGGTCAACCATAACACTCAGCCCCAGGGGATTGGTTAGGAAGTGAACCCGCTTGGCAGGCGAAAACTGGGGTGCAATGGTCATCGGGCTGTTTATGTTGAGGCTGTTCAGATACGGATTGAGCGGGCCCGAGTTCAATGTCCAACCTATAAAAACGTACCCAGGATACGGGAACGCGTTCAGCTTGAGCGGCGAGTTAGCAGGAACAAATACATTGGCCGAAGCCCAGTAGCATAGGCTGCCCAAATAAACCAGACCGGGCCGGAATACGCCGGTGGGAATGGCGCCAGGAGCGCCGCCGCAGGTTGGAAGCATACCGTCCGGTGCGGCAAAGAAGTTCAGTTGCACTCTATAACTGACCGTCAGCTTGGCTGTGATGCTGGTTATAGCTGGATTGGCGGTGACGGTCTGAATCGGATCGAGGGTCGGAGTCAATAGCGACCCATTATCGACCCATCCGGTGAATAGATACTGGACCGATCCGTCATTGGCGGTTTGAACCAATGTGTTCTCCGTTTGGCCGGGAAGCGGCGGATCCGTCAGAAAAACCACAAGATGTTCGCTTCCCGCCGTCCAATTGAGCGTCACTGCTTGTGTGTACACTTGGCCGTCCACCATGAACCTCACTCCAGAGGGCGCGGTGGAGATCGTGGTAGTACTCGAAGTCTGCGCATTCACGCACAGTCCGGTGAATAATAAAAGTCCTGGGAGGCAAAACCGATTCATAGACGACACCATGAATTACATCGGCACTAGTACGAGACGGCTTTAGGTTTTAAGAATAAGACCTTTCACGCCTGGCAGCATGTGCTGGAAACCTTTGCCGTATAATGCATTTGGGAGTACATATGTCTTTGCGAATCGGGTTGGCTTTGCTTGTCTCTCTCGCCGCGCTTGGAGCTGCCGAAAAGAAGCTCCCCGTTGAGCAAACCTCTAACGATGTCATAGAGATCAACGCTACCCCCATGATCGACAAAGATGAGATCCGGCAGGAGCTTGGCTCAGATCTAGGTGGCGACATTGTAGTGGTTCGCGTCCAGGTCCGTCCAGTTAGCGATAAGCCTGTAAAGGTCAGCCTGGACGACTTTCTGCTGGTTTCGAGCAAAGATGGCCAGCGCTCGCAGCCTTTCGCCCCCAGTCAGATTGCCGGAGACACAGCTCTCGTTCTTACGCCCCAAGGCGCCAAGAACGGACTGGGGGGCAACCGCCCCAAGTGGAGCGGTATAGCAGGACCTCTCGGCATGGGCACAGGCTCGGGGAGTAGCGGGACATCCACCGACACCAAGGTCGAGACCGTCCATTCCGACAAGCCCAATCCTTTACTTGCAGTTCTGAAAGACAAAGTACTGCCAGAAAAAGAGATAACCGAGCCAATCTCCGGCCTCCTCTATTTCCAGATGGTCGGCAAGTTCAAGCCCAAGGATCTCGAACTTCATTACAAGGGACCAGCCGGGCAGTTGGCCCTTCGATTCCGGCCATGACAACCCCTGCGGTCCGTGTCTCCGACCTGGACACGCCGGCGATCCTCATAGACGTCGATATCATGGAGCGCAATCTCCGCAAGCTTGCCGGCTATAGCCGGCAGCACGGTCTACGCGTCCGGCCACACACGAAGACCCACAAGATCCCGGCGCTTGCCCGCCAACAAATCGACCTCGGTGCCCATGGCCTGACCGTCGCCAAGGTGGGCGAAGCCGAAGTGATGCTTTTAGCCCAACCGAAGGATCTTCTAATCGCCTATCCAACGGTGGGTGCCCGGAAACTCCACCGCTTGATGAAGATTGCCCAACAAACCGCGGTTACCATGTCGCTGGATAGCCTTCTCGTCGCCCAGCAACTTTCGGGTGCGGCGAGCGCGGAGGGAGTCGAAGTCGGGGTCTTGGCGGAAGTGGATGTTGGGCTGGGACGGGTGGGGGTGGCGCCGGGCGAGTCGCTGCTCGAATTGATCCGAGGGATCGCGCGATTACCGAACCTACGTTTCGAGGGGATCGCGTTTTATCCCGGGCAGGTCAAGTCGCTTGATGAAGAAGGCCAGCATGAGTTGAATGAGGTCGCACGGCTCCTGGAACAAACTTTGGGCGACTTGCGGCGCGCCGGATTCACATCCAGGATCGTCAGCGGAGGATCGACGCCCACATTGTTCCATTCCCACCTCCTGCCGGGCATGAACGAAGTCCGGCCTGGCACCTATATCTTCAACGATCGGAATACGGTTCTCGCCGGGGCCTGCACGCTCGATGAATGCGCGGCGTCGATTATGGTCACCGTCGTATCCACTGCCAAAGCCGGCCAGATGATCGTGGATGGCGGCTCGAAGACTTTTTCTTCCGATCGCCCGACCGCGGGTAGCGAGGTCAGCTTTGGCCATGTGATGGACGCGCCCCAAGCCGTTTTCACCAAGATGAATGAGGAGCACGGCTTCGTCGACCTTCGCAATGCCGGCCGCCAGTTCAACGTGGGCGATCGCGTTCGGATTATCCCCAATCACATTTGCGTGGCCATGAATCTCCACGAATGCGTGTATGGAATCCGAGGCGACGCCGTCGAGCAGACCTGGCGGGTTGAAGCAAGAGGCAAGCTCCAATAGGCCGCGAAGTGAACAACAGACGGCAAAGCCATGCTGATGGGCCGGCCGATCCGGGCGGCGTGGCGGTGGAATCCGGGCCAAGGGTAAAATCCGACCATGGGTACTTCCACTCGCCGTCAACATATTGAAAGCCTAGGCATCAGTCTGGCAAGCGTGGTCATCGCAAGCAAGGCTCATGCAGCCAACCAAACTGTCGTTTATGGTCAGACCACGATTCCCTCGGGGATACGCTCCCGATTCGTGGACAATAACAACGGTCTTCGAGTGCACATGCTGGAGGCTGGCTTCGAAGGCCAGGACCGGCCGTGCGTCCTGTTACTACACGGCTTCCCGGAGCTTGCGTACAGTTGGAGGAAAGTGATGCCACCGCTCGCGTCGGCGGGGTATCACGTGATTGCACCCGACCAGAGAGGCTATGGACGCACCACAGGATGGGATGGGAACTACGACGGTGACCTCAGTGCCTTCAGCACGCTCAACATGGTCAGAGACGCCTTGGGTCTGGTCTCCGCTCTCGGCTACCGGTCCGTGGCTGCTGTAGTCGGGCACGATGCAGGCTCACCTGTGGCAGCTTGGTGTTCACTCATACGCCCTGACGTGTTTCGTTCTGTGGCGATGATGAGTGCCCCTTTTGCCGGACCGCCAGCACTGCTTTTTAACAGCGCCAACGACGGTCGACCGGTTGCGGTCCCCCCGGGTCCGAGTATTGACGAGCAACTGGCGGCGCTGCCCCGCCCGCGAAAGTATTACCAGCGTTATTACACCACCCGCGACGCTGACAATAACATGCGGAGTTGCCCTCAGGGACTCCAAGCGTTCTTCCGCGCCTACTACTACTACAAGAGCGCGGACTGGAAAGAGAACAAACCTTTCCCCCTCAAGGCGCGCACCGCCGAGGAAATGGCGAAGATGCCCACATACTATGTGATGGATCTGGACAAGGGAATGTGCGAGACGGCGGCAGAGCACATGCCGTCCGCGGCAGAGATAGCCGCGTGCAAATGGCTTAGCGACGAAGATGTGGAGGTGTACGCGGCGGAGTACGGCAGGACTGGGTTCCAGGGAGGCTTGAATGGATATAGGCGTGGTGCGAATGCCAAACTGAACGCTGAGCTCCAAACCTTCTCCGGCCGCACTATTGATGTGCCGTCCTGCTTTATTTCCGGGAAAAGCGACTGGGGAGTCTACCAGACCCCGGGTGCCGTCGAGAGAATGAGGAATAACGCATGTACAAAGCTGGAGGGCTTTCATCTGGTGGATGGAGCGGGGCACTGGGTACAGCAAGAACAGCACGAAGAGGTCGCGAGGCTGCTCTTAGACTTTCTGCGGCGGCACTCGTAGAGGACTAACTTTCCACAGACGTTGGCCCTGAAGGTGCTAACCTCTGGGCGATGCGTGTTGGCGCCGCTATCGTCCTGCTAGCTTCGAGCGGCTGGGCGCAGTTTAAGAGCACCGTACCGCTGGTGGTCGCACCGACCACCGTGACGGATTCCAAAGGCCATTACGTGGACGGCCTAACGCCTCAAGACCTGATTCTCTACGACAACAATGTGGCGCAGCGGATACAGATGGATTGGACGACCTATCCGATCGATCTGGTGGTTGTGGTCCAGAGCAGCTCGAATTCCGGAGCCGTTATCGATAAGCTCGGCGGCACTGGCATTCTATTTACAGAGTTGCTGGCGGCGGATCGAGGAGAAACGGCGGTGATCTCGTTCAGCGATGAGGCGAAGGTTCGCCAGGAGTTCACCAGCAATCCGGATTCGGTGATTCACGCGCTACGCATGCTGCGCAAGGAGGGCGACAACGCCCACATGCTGGATGCCCTGCGCCAGGCTCTTCTGATGCTGGAGCGGCGACCGCCTGGACGCCGGCCGATCGTGCTCATGATTGCGGAGAGGCGTGATCGTTCGAGCAAAGCCAAGCTCGCCGAAGTAATGGAGCGACTGCAACGGTTGAATGTCGCAGTTTATTGGCTGACCTTTTCGCCGTTCCTTGGGCCATTCACAGCTAAGCCCAAGACTGCCGAGGATTTGAAACCTGAAGACGAAAGGATCAAGGTCCAAGAGTGCGCTCTTTGCCCCGCCCCCGACGAAACTGCGGTCCCGCCCGATTTGGGACCGAGCGATCCGATCTATGCCATCGGCGAATTGATGCGATTGCGCAAGCCGGATCTTTCCAGCCTATTCACCAAGGCTACCGGTGGGCGGGCGCGGAATTTTCTGAAGAAGAATGCATTGGAGCAGGCCATTCAACAAGTGAGCGAAGAGGTACATCGCCAGTACATCCTCAGTTTCGAACCGAGGGCTGGCGAGCCGGGGACGTTTCATACGATCCGGGTAGCGGTCCAGGATAGGCCGGATCTTCAAGCAAAGACACGCGAGGGCTACTGGTCGCTAAGTGGGCTTACGCAGCCATAGAGGAAAAATCTGCCGGTCGAACGCACCCAGCCCCGCCAACCCAGGCCGGCCAGCCGTTGTTGCAGCGCGGCAGGCTCATAGAAGATCTTCACGACGTCGAACTCCCGCCCGTCATTGAGCCGCCGGTGAACCACGCCGGACCGGTCGACTGGCCCATGGTCCACGGCGGACGTGGTCGGCTCCAACAGGCTGTCGATGAAGAATGCTTTCCCGCCCGGAAGGAGCGCCGATCGGACCAATGTCCAGAACGCGTCAAATCGCGAGGGGGGAACGTGCGACAACCAAAATGAAAAGAAGACGGCGTCAAAGGTGGTGGCCGGAGCCCAAGAGAAAATGTCCGCGATTATATATTCGACCTTACCTGTTTGCACCCGCTCACGATTGATGGCGATGACTTCCGGTGACGCATCCACGGCCACGATTCGGCGATTGTTTTCGGCCAACGGCCGCGTCCAGAGACCGGTTCCGCAGGCCAGCTCCAGCACCTCT
>Ga0210406_10007713_pt1 | contig 10873 bp, 11 predicted proteins | sample IncBWC30MmetaG_FD_155454 | JGI IMG/M metagenome (GOLD analysis project Ga0210406, IMG submission 155454) | Forest soil microbial communities from Barre Woods Harvard Forest LTER site, Petersham, Massachusetts, United States - Inc-BW-C-30-M | ecosystem: Environmental > Terrestrial > Soil >... | reverse complement strand
CATGCGTGGGCACGGGGATGCGGTGGTCGGACCGAGCGTCAAACACGCCGTGTATCGAGCGATTTATATCCAAGTTAACGCGCAGATACAGCTGCAAGCGCTACCGCTGGGCCAAATTACATTCCTAAATCCAATGGAGGGCGCGAATGTGGACGTATCCAATGAGTTGGGCGGAGGACACAAGGCATGGGAGATTTGGAAAGCCGAAGCAATGGCCAATTCAGCGCGGTTAGCTCCATTTATAAAAGCTTAACCTAACCCGATGTTTGGCGACTTCCTCGGCACGTACGCACGGTACAGGAAAAGCATAAGGCGTTCGGTTCCGCTGATCGCGCCCCGGGCAACCCGTCTTTCACAGGCGAGGTTAGCAGAGCCAATCTAACAATACATTCCTTGCCCTAATAACGGAGTCAATCGGTATTCGACCTTGGCACTTCCCAAAACGGTGCGCAACGACAAGTTATCTGAGCGATTCGACGCCAACCGAAGATGCGGTGAGATTTCAGCAGGTCATTTGTGGCGATCACGAGCTTGACAACAATGCATATCCTGGAGCGCAAGACGGAGCTAGCACATCTGGCTTCCAGGCGCCGACACGCGGAAAAGCCCAGCTCATCAGCCAACGCCTATAGCATAAAATCTTCGACGATCCTCACTCTGCGTGGTGGTCACGCCCATTCGCGAAAATGAACGAAACGGTTTTCAATTCCTTCGGACCGACCGTTACCGTTCGGTCTTGTGTTCCGAAATATTCTTGCCATGCCTCGACCGTATAAGTGCCACTCGGAACATTTCGCAGTTCAAACCTGCCGGTCTCCGAAGTAACCGCAAAATATGGATTGTCGAACACAAAAACAAACGCACGCATCCATGGGTGGACACTGCACAGCATGGGCATGGCAAACTCGGGCCGCGCAAATGAGGATTTGAGCACCTTCGATCCGGCGGGCTGCGATGTGCTCCACTGTCGGTTGTTTTTCGGAAGAGGGTGAACATTGTGCATTGTCGGATCGTCGTTCGCGACCTCGAATGGCTGATTGGTCATGAGCGCCAGGACATGTGGCGCATACATACAGTTCTTTTGAACTAGCACCGCGGGTTCGCTTGGCGTTTTGAACTGGTACTTCGCCAAGCCTTTCTTGAGATAAACAACCACGTTCGCCAGCTGTCCGTCCTCGCCTGTTACAGCTTGCTGCGACGCGACTGCTGTCGCATTCGCTTGCACGCAAGCAGGAGAAGCGCTCATGTCGATTGGTTTCACAGCTGGTAAAGATCCTTGTAGCGTAACGGTACCGGTGATGGAACCGGTCGTACTCGAATCGACCACCGCTGAGGCCACGTCGGATTGGGTAGTTTGCCGATTGTCGCAGCCGGCGAAGGCCAGAACGATGCCAGCTACTGCAATGACTCCGCTAATTGACGAGTGGAACATCCGAACTAGTGGATTTCGAAACTGGGAATGGAAACAGCGGCTGTAATCACGCAGAGCCACAAAACCATCTCGATCAGGCCAGCGATTCGCCCGGCCATTTGGACTTCCCGGGTCGCGCCCCATGCGAGCGCTTTCCGCTGTACAACGATGTGAGCTATCAACGCGAGTGGAATCAGGACTCCCAATTTTATTTCAAAGGCAGGATTGGGAATATATTTTGTCGCCGCCGCTGAAAATAAGAGAAAGCCGCCGGTAATAGCTGCGCCGAATCCGACCCAGTTCCAGACGAAGAGAGCGCGCGCCAGTTCGGCACCCGTTGGATCCTTCTTGCCGAGGCCGACCAGGCGGAGGTCCAGTGCAAGACTTGTTCCGATCCATAACGACAAGCCGGCGAAATGAGTGAGCTGGACGAACGGATACGCCCATAGCGAACTGCTGATGTCGACGGCCCACCAGGTGGTTTGCAGCCACTTGGCGAATGACATAAAAAAACCGAGCATTTGTTGATGTCACAACCTCTCATTATGAAAATGATATTTTACAAGTTATCCAACGCCGGAGAGAGCCGGCACTTCGACTGCTGCAAGGATCGCTCCAACCCACAACAGCAACGAAACGAAAGCCAAGAGCTTGGCACCAAAGGGTATGGCCTCCATTCGACCCCACCGCGGGGCATTCCATTCGATGATCAGTCCAACTATGACCGCCAGGGCAACGACGAGTAATTTGACGCGGAAAAGCGAAGCTAGTGCGAAATCGGTGGCATCGCCCGCAAACATTAGAAAGCCTGACGCGAACGCCAAGAGTAATCCAAGCCACATCCACGGAAATAATTGCTTCGCGAGAGCAGCAAGACCCTGTTTTCGACTCGCAACACCCATAGCTCGCAAATCAAGAATAGCGATAGTTCCTACCAACAGGAAGAAGCCAGTAAAATGCAATAATTCCAACAGTTCATAAAATACGACCGAGTCATTGAGGGCGACGATAATCGAATTGTGCTCAAGAAGTGCACAGAAGTGAATCAAAAGCTGATGCATTTATTTTCATCCGGAGAAATTTTGCAGCACATAAGCGTTGTTTTTACCATAGTCGCTACAGCGACTGTCAAGGGCGGATATGAACAGCATAAAGCGAGCCAGTGGAAGCAAAAACGAGTGAGCGATCGCTCGGGTGGACGAAAGTCGCGGGAATGCTGAAGAAAGTAGTATGGGAGGATCGCCAATAAGTGAATGGCTGTTTACCTTCATCGGCGCCGCCTACAACAGCTGCCGACTACGAAACCTGATGGCCAAAACATGACACGCAGCTCGCTTCGAGCCCCGCTGAGTACACAGAACAACTCAGAGCACTCCTTAGCAACTCAGCCTCAGCGGATCGAATTCAGGAACCGCAGGTTGAAAAACTTGACTGTTCAACAACCTGCTAGAATGTGAGCTTTGTAGCGAGCTGGACCAAGCTAGGAGCCGCCGCGCTCACGGTCTCGCCGAAATGCGGATCATTCACCTCGCCGTCCCCGGAAGCCGCCCCATAAAACTGCGCATGGTTGAAGGCGTTAATGTACATATTCACTCAGACGACAAAGGTTCCGTCCCGGCGGAGTTGAAGGGGCACAAAGTCATCGAGTGGACCTGGGATGGTATTAACGGTAATCGTTCCATTCAGGGTAATCGTTTTCGAGAGGTCGTAGGTGACAGTGCCTAGGGTCAGAATGCGAACTTGAGAGCGAGCTGGATCAGTCTGGGCGACGCTGCGTTGACTACGTGCCCAAACAGCTGATTGTCCACGTCGCCACTGACCGCTGCGGGACCGAAAAATTGCGTGTGGTTGAAAACGTTGAACGATTCCAAGCGGAACTGTAATGCCTTCGTTTCACCGATTTGGAAATTTCGACGCAGTACCAGGTCGGTGTTGAACCCCCCGGGCCCGGAAAAGTATCGCCGTGGCGCGTCACCGACGGTGCCTATGGCATTGTCGGTGAAGGCGCTAGGATTGAAATACTGCAGCCCGTTGCGGTGCGGATTCGTGATGTCCAGAGGCTCTCCTGTGAAATCAGGGAGGTCCAGGTAGCGGTTGTTAACGCCGTTCGGGCTGCTCCCCTCTAAGGAGTTGTCGCCGTTCGTGCTCAGAGTAACCGGGAAGCCACTGGTGGCGCGGGTGACGCCGGATATCTCCCAGCCCTCCAGCAAATGACGAGCGTGGTGCGTCAGCTGTTCCAGCGGCAATCGGTAATCGTAGGTCGCCACAAAGTCATTCGTCAGATTCCAAGCCGAAATCGCGCGCGTGAGGTTATAATTCAAGGGATCAACAGCATCGGCAAGCGACGAGGCTTGATCAATGGACTTGCTGTACGTATAGCCGAGCGAATACGTAAGACGCTTGGTCGAGGCCTTAACACTCACTTCCAGTGCGTTGTAGTTCGAGTTTCCGATGCTGCCTATATAGTCATTATTCCCGTAGAAATTTCCGATCACCTTGTTGTTGATGAGACTTGTATTTAATCCCATGCGGGTACCCTGAAGCGTCGCACCTGCGGGATAGTTGACCCCGTTGAATGTGAACGCTTCAGCGAGATTAAACTCGTTGTTTTCATCGCCAGGACCGCAAGACTCGCCTCCCGCAAGTACACCAGGCTGATTGAGGGCCAGACAAAGAGCCGGATTACCCGGATTTGCAGAATACACGAGGAGCTGATGATGACTTTCGGAGCCAACATAGCTCACATTCAAAACGGTCTGTCCCGGCAGTTGGCGTTCGATGGAAAGGAAATAGTTCTCCGTATAAGGATAGGTGTCCCCCGGAATCGGTGCGGTCATGCCGGATTGCGGGTTGTAAACGCCGTCGAAAATGACGCTTGAATTCGGATGGCTGGCCCTAGCGTTGAGAGGGGGAAACGCAAGCGGATACGGGGTTATTCCCGGGGTGCCGTCGGCCAAGTTGTAGGGGGCTGCAAACAGAGGATTGTAGACCGTATCGCTCAGCCCGTAGGGAGGCTGAGGCTCGTCAACGCCAATCGTATTGCCCTGAATTACCGTGTTAAATATCCCGTAGCTTGCCCGGATGCTGGTCTTTCCAGGTCCCCCCAAAACCTTTCCTAAAAGCCCGCTGCTCTGGTTAGGCGAATACGCTATGCCGACCCGCGGAGCGTATCGAACGCGTTCGGGCACGAGTGTGCTCGGGACACCCGGGTCCGTCGGATAAACCAACCCGGGAAACGCGTTGGGATACACGACCGATTGTTGGCCGAGAATAAAGGTTGGAACCTGGTCGTATTTTTCCGACCAATACCGCATTAGCTCCATGCGCAGCCCGCAATTAAATGTAATATTTGGCTTGACGCGCCAGGCATCCTGCGCGTACCAGCCCGCGTATCTGTGGCGCGGATAATACCGCGATGAGTCTTGTTGGCTAAATTGGCTCGGTGCGCCGACGAGAAAGTCAGCGAAATTGCTGCCGGTCTGGTAGCCGTCGAATACGAAAGTGCCGTTAAATATCGCATCGGGATTCACGTTTACCTGCTCGAAACTCAATATGAATCCAAACTTGAGGTCATGAGCGCCTACGATCCTGGAAAGGCTATCGTTTATCGTGAACGTATTATTGGCCTGGGCGAGATTGGTGATTGGCAACCCCATTACGAACTGGCCCTGGAAGACTATGTTCTCGACCCCTTCGATTTGGGGAGCCAAAGGAAGGATGCCAGCCGTTCCTGCTCCGGTCACGAAACCCTGGGAGGCTAGGCTAACTCCCAGTCCGCCGGACGGCTGTCCCACCACGTTGGAGTTTCGCATAAGGCTGAAATGAACCTCGTTTACCGTATTCGTGGCGAATGTTTTGCTGTCCCCCAAACTGACGAGTTGTGCGCGGCCGTGGTTCAAACCGCCGAAGCCGGGTACGGTCGCTCCGCCCTGACTGTTAGGAAATGGATTGTTCAAGAAATAGTCGTCAAAAAAGTAGTACGCCGAGAGATTCCCCCAACGCATGTCACTCTTGTCAATGCGAAAACCGAGTTTGTCATCGCGGATTATCTCGGGCTCCTGACCGGCGAACGTGGTTGAGCTTTCGTTGGGCGGCGGAATGTACTGCAATAGGTTTTGGGAGGGAGCAGTCCAGGCCGCCTTCGGAATGGTAGCGTTCGGGAACACGCACTGCGAGGAACTTGAGCATCCCGGTGTGTAATATGGCTCGCCTTGAGAAACCGGATGACCCAGCGAATTCTGAAGCTGCGCCGCCAAGCCCGCACCGCTCACGGTCTCAGGTCCGCTTGGAGTGGAAAATGAGCTGGCCATGTCGGCGAGATTGCCCGTCCGGTCGGCGAGTGACGGCACAGTAATCAGGCCCGTATCCAGGCCCTGCTTCGTCCGGGTCCCTTGATAGTCCCCAAAAAAGAAGAGCTTGTCTTTTTTTATCGGCCCACCGAGCGTGCCACCGAATTGATTCTGCTGATAGGTCTCGCGATCCGGCGAAAAGTAGTTCCGCGAATCAAGTGCGGTGTTACGCAGGAAGTCGAAGGCGTTACCGTGAATGTGGTTCGTCCCACCCTTGGTTACTACGTTCACGATGCCGCCGGAGTAATTGCCCAGTTCCGCATCGAAATTGTTAGTCAGCACGCGGAATTCGGAAATGGAATCCAAATTCGGAATGATACTGGTACCGCCGTTCATCTCCTCCTTAACGTCAGATCCATTCACAAGAAATCCGTTGGCATCTTCCCGCTGCCCGCTAATCGATTGGTTCCCTGGATTGAGGTTGCCGGAAGGTACGATCGCCACCGTCACGCCAGCCATCACGATCGAATCCGGCGTCTGTGTTGACATCGGCACGATGCCGGGCTGAAGCGCTAACAGATCGGTGTAGCTCCTTCCGTTCAACCCAACGGCAGTGATCACTCGGCCGGTAATGACATCGCCCATTTGGGTACTCTCAGTTTCGATCTGCAGCATGTTTGCTTGAACCGTTACTTGCTCGGTCACTGCGCCTATCTCTAGACCTACATCGGCCTTGAGCTTCGCATTCACGTCAATCGTGATGGCAGTCTGCTTGTATGGTCTGAATCCGATATGTGTAACGTCCAGCTCGTATTGCCCCACTGCAACACTCGGGAAAGCGTAAAAGCCAGCGGCATTGCTTTTCGTTGTTTGTTCGATTCCCGTCGCAGTATTACGAATGACTACAGATGCATCCGGCACCAGGCCGCCGCTAGTATCTCTTACAGTCCCGGAGATATTCCCTGCAGTCTGTGCCCACACCGCCCCCGCGAAGAAAACAGCAAGCCCCATAAGCATCAAGAAGCGTGCGACCGTCGCAACCCGTGTCAGTCGGAATCTCCTTTTTGACTTCAAACACGGTGCCGATCTCACGCCCATCCCGCTGTTCGCCGACAGTGCGAAACAATTTTCACACGGAGCGCCCCCAACGGTCTGAGATCCGCACCAGCACCGCCGAAATTGCCCGATATTCCGCCACTTTTGCAACACTTCTTCTTGCCGAGCCCTTTGTAGACAGATTCCGCTGCTTGAGCGGGCTACCGCCCAGCTATCCCGCGGGTATCGGCAGCAGCGCGAGCCGGCCCAGCATCGCCGCGAACCGCCGCCGCGTCAGATGTCCTTCCGCCAGCAGCAACAAGTAATAACGCGCGTGTTTCACTAGCGGTCCTCCGGTCTTGACCAGCCGTTGCCGCAGACTCGTCAGCGACCAGTTCTCGATTTGCTTCGGCAACGCCAGCCGCCGCCACAGGTTTCCCAGGTTGTAAGCCAACCGGCTCAGCGCCAGCCGCACTTGGTTTGAGCGAAAACGATGACAAGAGAGCCTTGGGAATCGATGCTTAAAGAAGGGTTGAGCGAGAGCTAGAGCTGAAAGGACTGATTTTGTTTCCCACCCAGTGGGTCGAGGCCTCCGAATAGTTTGTTTTACCCCCACAGCCGCGGGAATACTGGCGTTGGCTCGATCGTACGACCACTTACACAGAGTTCAAAAAGGAAATGTGGGTTGAGACGAGGGTCACCACGCACACTTCCCTTGTTTGCGGCTTCGCCAGAGGCCTTGGGTTTCCCGTTCAGCCTTCTTACTCCGCAGTTCTAGCCGCATCGGAGCATGACTCGATGCTTCCACAGCTCCCAATCTCGCGGGAAATCGAGCGTCCAAGACGACTGATTTACTTTGCGGGCTTCTTCGGGATCGAGATATTTGATCTCTCGACCCAATGCCATTGCCTCCTCCTGCATCTTGGCATTGGTCACAAGATACACACTGCGAGGCACCACTTGCTGCACGGATTCACCTACGATGACGGCTCCGTGTCCACGCATCAGAGCCGCGGGCTTATCCCCGAGCGTCTGGGCCAGAGCGTGGCCCTGGGCTGAGCTGTGTATTAACATGTTGGTTATTCCGAAATCCTTCTGAATATCGAAAACCGGAACTTCGTCCACGATAAACGCGGACATGTGGTAGAGGGGGCGAAGCTTCACCCCGGTAACGCCGAATGGTATGAGCGCGGGCGTGTGACAGTGTACGACGGCTTTCACGTCGGGCCGCGCCTTGTAAATCTCTCCGTGGATGAAGCGCTCTCCAACTCCCTGATGTCCGCGCGGGTCGATCGCATTGCTATCAAGGTCAAACTCCATGATTTCGTGGGCCGTGACCAGCCCAGGATTCGAATCAATTCGGTTTACGAGATAATGGTCCGGATTCACAGGATGCCGCACGCTCAGGTGGCCGAAACCATCGTTCACGCCTTGGTCGACCAAAATGTGGTTTGCGATCACGAGATCGTCAACCAGGCTTCCAAAATCTTGAACGAGGCTCGGCGCCGCAGCCCCGCTCTGCTTGGCGGATTGCTTTGCAGCTCTCGGTAACGCACCGGCGAGGAAGAGGCTGAAGCCGTCCAGGAAACTTCTTCGACTCAACCCGATGTGTTGCTCGGTCATCCCCAGTACCCCCTTTTGAAAGAATAAACAATTCAGCGTGCTTCTGAATGATTGTGGGCCGTGATCCTGTTCTCCACCGGCAATCGAGGCGTATGCCTTGTTCCTCTACACAAATTCAACTCGCGTCGTCGCCGCGGTTGTGTATAACATCCAAAATGCGAAGTCAAACCCTCCCCAAGGATTCGCGAGCTCAGAATATGTAAATCAGGTCAGTCGAACTATGAATTACCCACCGCTCAGACCTCGTCCCAAACAATTCACTGCGCAAACTCTCGAACAGCACCGGCCATTCCGGATCATAGTCGCGCCTGACAATCGTCTGCATATCGTCCTTTCAAGGTCTTCCCTTCCAGCGATATTGCTTCTTCTGAGGCAATCCAGATTGCGCCAGCACCCGATAGGAAAACTGGTCGACGATGTCGTCGATTGTTTGTGGCCCATAGTAGAACGCAGGCGTCGCGGGCATCACGGTCGCGCCAGCATCGTGCAATCGCACCATGTTTTCGAGATGGTTTCGCTGGAGCGGGGTTTCGCGAAGGCAAAGAATCAGCGGCCGGCGCTCCTTCAGGCAAACCTCCGCCGCACGCGTCAACAGATCGTTCGCAATTCCGCTGCCAATCGACCCCAGCGCCCCTGCCGAGCACGGTACGATAATCATAGCGTCGACGATCGCGCTGCCGGACGCGATGCTGGCGCCGATGTCCCTATTCGGGAGGCTCTCGATTTTTGCGGCCGCTGTGCCGGTGAGGAGGGAAGGAAGCTTCTTGCTGTCGGACACCACAATATCGAGTTCTGTCGCCAGCAAGCGCAAGCCCGCATCACTGATGATCAGAAACACGCGCCCGACACTCGAGTCAGCGTCGAGCATCCGCAGGACGTGCCGCGCGAAGATCGCGCCGCTCGCACCCGTCAGACCTACCGTGATGACGCGCCCCGCAGTCTTGGCCATTTTCGTTACCGGAATCGGCGTGTATGGGTACCGCAATTCCGCAAAGTCAAGGCAAACGCCGATCCGGAAGTTACGCGCACGCTGCACGCTCGCTGCATCCCGAAATCGCCGCCGCGTTAAGCTCTGCGACGGTCGGGCTCTAGAAGAAAAGCGTTTTTCGAACCGCTGCAAATCGGCTCTCACAAGTGACCACATTTTCTGAACTTCGATAGGCGACCGCGGCTCTTAAGAGTCACGCTTCTTATAGGACCAACCTTATACCACATGTCTGCCCCGTCTGCAATTGAGCTTGCGTGGGATGCTTCGGGCACGACTACCACTCGTTGTATGTCCTCCTGGCTCACGGGTATGTCTCCCTTCCTGTCGAGCTGATGGCATGGGGTGCGGTGACAGAATGTCGGAGCGGGCGACCGGAGATTAGCATCCTACAAAATTCTTGACAGCACCAATGTTGCATAGTATCGATAGGCGGGATCGGTATTTGGTATAATATTGGTCCAACAGATGAATTGTCTTGTCGCACAATTCGAGGATATGAGAAAGAGAGTCGACGGATCGCCGCCCGTTCGGGCTGGGGGAAACCGAATCGTAACCTTAAGCGTCTGTGTAACCGAGAAAAATAGAGTGGAGCTTGGCTGATGCGCTATGGCAAACGATCATTGGTGGTTGGCTTAAGTCTTGTTACTTTCGTGCTTGTGACCGCGGATCGTCGGGCCCGATCTCAGGCACAGCCTACGAGCGACACCTTGGTTGTGCGAGGCGGTACGGTTCTTGACGTACAGCAAGGACGATTGCTTCCGAATATGGATATCGTTGTTCAGGGGGAACGGATTACGCAGGTCGTACCAACGGGACAAATAAATGCTCCAGCAGGCGCGCACGTCATCGAGGCGACTGGCAAGTTTGTGCTTCCGGGCCTGTGGGACACTCACGCTCATACGCGCGATTACGACGGCGCTCTGAACATTCACTTTGGTGTCACCTCCACGATGGATATGGGCAACCTCATGGACTGGATCCTCTCTCTTCAAGAGGCGCGAGAAAAGCAGATGTCATTTGGCCCGCGCGTCTTTCCTGACGGGATGGTCATCGGCGGGAAACTGGGTCCGCATGAGTGGAACGTCAAATCTCCCGAGGAAGCCCGCTGGGCCGCCCGCCAGAATATTGCCGCGGGAGTGAGTTTTCTAAAGGTGTATCAGGAGGCGACCTGCGAAATGGTGAAGGCCGCCGCTGAGGAAGCCCACAGCGCGGGTCTCAATCTGCACGGACATTTGCGAGATTGCGATGCGCGAGGAGCTGTCTTGGCGGGTATCGATGCCATTGCCCATGAAAGCGGCGTGGCCGCAGCCACGACTCCCCCGGCTGTGCTTGCACAGAATCTTGCACGAAACAAGGGTGAAAGCGGAGGACTGGGGCTGCCTGAGGCGCTCGAGGATCCGGAGATGTTTGACGATCTCATTAAGCTGATGGTGGACCGGAAGGTTCGACTCGAACCCAACATCGTGGGAGTTTTTCACGGCGCTTACCCTCAGTGGGATAAGTACGAGCTAGAGCAGCACAGGCTTA
>Ga0210406_10007711_pt1 | contig 10875 bp, 8 predicted proteins | sample IncBWC30MmetaG_FD_155454 | JGI IMG/M metagenome (GOLD analysis project Ga0210406, IMG submission 155454) | Forest soil microbial communities from Barre Woods Harvard Forest LTER site, Petersham, Massachusetts, United States - Inc-BW-C-30-M | ecosystem: Environmental > Terrestrial > Soil >... | reverse complement strand
GATCATCGTCGTCACCGCCGCGGCGGCCGCGCTTGGCGGCGTCTGGGCGGCCAGCGCCGTCGCGCCATGCGCCATGCCGCGTGCGCTGAGCGACAAAATCGCCCCCGGCAAAGCCGCCGCCTGCCCCACCCCGGCACAATCCGCGGCTGATCAGCCGCGCGCGGTCGAGCCGCCTGCGGTCACCATTGTTCCCGCGGTCAGGCGCGAATTCGTCGATCGGCTGTTCGTCTCGGGCACTCTGGTGGCGCGCGAGGAGGCGCAGGTGGCCGCCCGCATCGATGGGCTCGCGATCGTCGAACTCGACGCCGAGGATGGCGACCGGGTCAAGGAAGGGCAGGTGCTCGCCCGCCTCGATCGCACCCAACTCGATGCGCTGATGGCGCAGAACGACGCGGCGACGAAGCGCGCCGACGCGGCGATCGATCAGGCGCGGAGTCTGATCGCGCAGTCCCAGGCGCAAGTGCAATTTTCGAACGCGGATTTCGATCGCGCGCGCAAGCTCGAGGCGGGCGTCATGGCCGCTTCGACCGTCGAGCAACGCGAGATGGCGATGAAGACCGCGCAGGCTCAATTGGCCGCGGCCCAGAACGCGCTTGGCGTCTCCGAGGCCGACCGCAAGAGCCGCGACGCGGAGCGGCAGGAGCTTCAGGTGCGCATCGGCCGGACGGAGGTGAAGGCGCCGGTGGCGGGAATCGTCAGCCGCCGGTCCGCCAAGCTCGGCGCCTCCGCCTCGACATCGGGCGAGCCGCTGTTTCGCATCATTCAGGACGGAGCGGTCGATCTCGAGGCTGACGTGCCCGAGCAGACGCTCGCCCGCCTCGCCGTCGGCATGCCGGCGGAACTGAAGCTGCCGGGCGTCGAGGGCGCGGTCTTGGGCCGCGTCCGCCTCGTGAACCAGGAGGTCGACAAAGCGAGCCGCACCGGCAAGGTCCGGATCGCGCTTGAGGACGTTTCGCGCGCCCATATCGGCGCCTTCGCATCGGGCCAGGTCGAACTCGCCCGACGCGACGGCGTTGGCGTTCCGGCGACCGCATTGGAGCGGGATGGCGATGCGGCGCGTCTCGATGTCGTGCGCGACGGTAAGGTCGAGGTGCGACAAGTGAAGGCGGGCGTCATCGACGGCGGCTGGGTGGAAATCCGGGCGGGCGTCGCCGATGGCGAAAGCGTGATCGCGCGCGCCGCCGCGTTCCTGCGAGCGGGCGACCGCGTGCGTCCGACGCCCGAAACGACCGCAGCCAACGATTAAGGGGCCACGCCGATGCGCCTCAACGTCTCCGCCTGGTCGATCCGCAAGCCCATCCCCGCGATCGTCGCCTTCACGGTCCTGATGATTCTCGGCCTCATCAGCTTCCGGACGATGTCGATCACCCGGTTTCCGAACATCGACATTCCGATTGTTCAGGTGCTCATCACCCAGTCGGGCGCCGCGCCGTCGGAGCTCGAGTCGCAGGTGACGAAAAAAGTCGAGGACGCTGTCGCCAGCGTCAACGGCGTCTGGCACGTCGTTTCGACCGTCACCGATGGATCGTCATCGACAATCGTGCAGTTCACGGTCGGGTCGGTCGACGTCGACCGCGCGCTCAACGACGTGAAGGATCAGATCGCCAAGATCCGCACCGATCTGCCGCGCACCATCGATGAGCCGATCATCAGTCGCATCGATATCGAAGGTCTGCCGATCGTTACTTACGCCGCCTCGGCGCCGGGGCTTTCGGTTGAGCAATTGTCGTGGCTCATCGACGACACGGTCGCGCGCGATCTGCAGAGCATCCATGGCGTCGGCGAGGTCAAGCGCTTCGGCGGCGTCGATCGCGAGATCCGCGTCGCGCTCGATCCGGAGAAGTTGCTCGCTCTCGGCGTCACCGCCGCGACCGTCAACGAACAGGTGCGGGCCGACAATGTCGATCTCGGCGGCGGCCGTGGTGAGCTTGCCGGCCAGGAGCAGGCGATCCGCACGCTCGCGGGCGCGCGAAAGCTCGAAGATCTGGCCGCGCTGCCGATTGCACTATCGGGGGGACGCAGGGTCCGGCTTGACGAGCTCGCGACCGTCACCGACGGCGCGGCCGAACCGCGCACCTTCACCCGCCTGTTCGACGAGCCGATCGTCGCCTTCGGCGTGACCCGCGCCAAGGGCGCGAGCGACGTGACCGTCGACGCCTTGATCGAGAAGCGGCTGGAGAAAATCGCGGCCGCGCATCCGGAGGTGAAATTCACCAAGGTCGACACACAGGTCGACAGCGAAGTCGGCAATTATCATTCGACCATGGAAACGCTGATCGAGGGCGCGGCTCTAGCCATCGTCGTCGTGTTCATCTTCCTGCGCGATTTGCGCGCTACGCTCGTCACCGCGATTGCGCTACCGCTTTCGGTTATCCCAACCTTCTGGGCCATGGACGCGATCGGCTTCTCGCTCAATCTCGTGAGCCTGCTCGCCATTACACTCGTCACCGGCATTCTGGTCGACGACGCGATCGTCGAGATCGAGAACATCGTCCGCCACATGCGCATGGGCAAGTCCGCCTATCGCGCCTCGCTTGAGGCCGCCGACGAGATCGGGCTCGCGGTGATCGCCATCTCGCTCTCCATCGCCGCCATCTTCTCGCCGGTGAGCTTCATGGGCGGCATCGCCGGGCAATATTTCCGTCAGTTCGGCCTGACGGTGGCGATCGCTGTCATGTTCTCGCTACTCGTCGCGCGTTTCGTCACGCCGGTGATGGCCGCCTATTTCCTGCGCGCGCCGCACGAGCATACGCAACGGGACGGCGCGGTGATGCGCTTCTACACGCGGCTCGTGCGCGCTTCCGTGCGCCACCGCTGGCTCACCCTGTTCGCGGGCGCTTTGATTTTCGCCGCTTCGCTGTGGTCGACGCAATTGCTGCCCTCCGGATTCATCCCGCCTGACGACTACGGCCGCGCCTTGCTGGCGATCGAGCTGCCGCCCGGATCGCGGCTCGAAGACACCGATCGCGTCACCCGCGAGATTTCGGACAAATTGCGCGCCATGCCCGAGGTTCGTTCGGCGCTCATTTTCGGCGGCAAGCTCATGGGAGGGACGGACGACGAGCCGCGCAAGGCGACAATCATCATCAATCTCGTCCACAAATCGAAGCGCGAAGCGTCGCAGCAGGACATGCAGCTGAGGATCGGCGCGCTTCTCGCCGATCAGCCGGACATTCGCTTCTGGTTCCTCAAGGACAACGGGCAGCGCGACCTGCAGCTCATTATCGCGGGCCCCGACATCAATGTCATCAACGACACCGCCAATCAGATCGCGAGCGAGATGCGAACGATTCCCACGATCGAAAACCCGATCTCGACGGCGGAGCTCGAGCGGCCGGAATTGCGCATCGTGCCGAAACCTCAGGTCGCGGCCGATCTTGGAGTCTCGACCGAGGCGCTGTCCGATACAATCCGCGTCGCCACCCTTGGCGACATCGGCGCCAATCTTGCCAAGTTCAACGCCGGCGATCGGCTGATCCCGATCCGGGTCGAGCTTGAAGAAGCCGCGCGCGCACGACCCGGCCTCCTGCAGGATTTGCGCGTGCCCACGAGCGGCGGCGCAACGACGCCGTTGACCGCGGTCGCGGATTTCTCGATCGCCCACGGACCGACCGCGATCAACCGCTACGATCGAACGCGGCGCGTGACGATCGAAGGCGATCTGCGTGGCGACGCTGCGCTTGGCGCTGCGGTCGCTGCGATCCGCGCATTGCCGACCGCGAAGAACCTGCCGCCTGGCGTCGAGATTCGCGAGACCGGCGACGTCGAGATCATGAGCGAAGTGTTCGCCTCGTTCGCCGCGGCGATGGGCGCGGGCCTCATGATGGTCTACGGGCTCCTTGTGCTCTTGTTCGGCAGCTTCCTGCAGCCGATCACCATCCTGATCTCGCTGCCGCTCTCGATCGGCGGAGCGATCATCGCGCTCCTCATCACGCACAAAGCGATGTCGATGCCGGTGGTGATCGGCATTCTGATGCTAATGGGCATCGTCACCAAGAACGCCATCATGCTGGTCGACTTCGCGGTCGAGGAGATCGGCCGCGGCACGCCGCGCACGCAGGCTTTAGTGGAAGCGGGCCGCAAGCGGGCGCGGCCGATCGTGATGACGACGATCGCGATGGCGGCCGGCATGTTCCCATCGGCTTTGGGATTGGGCGACGGCGGCGGCTTCCGCTCGCCGATGGCGATCGCGGTGATCGGCGGTCTCATCATGTCGACGATGCTGTCGCTTGTTTTCGTGCCCGCCGTGTTCACGGTGCTCGACGATCTCGGCAGCTTTACCTGGCGCTTGCTCAGCCGCTTCGTCGGCGATGCGGAGGAACCGCAGGCGCCCGCGCGCGCCGGGCATCCGCCCGCCACGATCAGGCCCCGTCCTGCTTCCGAGGTTTCGGTCGCGGCGGAGTGAAGGCGCAACCGGCACAACCTGCTAGGTGTGTGACCGAGGTCACTGCGGGCCCGGTCCATTTCGTTAAAACACCAGGATTCTCGGAAACAAATTTAGCAGCGCGGCGCAATTCGTCGCGGGGCGATCAGACGTTAGAATCGGCGGCGGGCAGGCCAGCGCAGCCCACCGAAGGGGGTTCGGAGCCCGCCGCCGTACCGGTACGCCTGAAGGCGCTCGCGCCGGCGAGCGCCTTCAGTGCGTTGATGGCCGGGTCAACGACGAGGCCCATCACGCCGTGCGGGTCATGTCTGTGCCCTGAAACGCCGAAGGCAAGGCCCGGCGGCTCGACGGAGGGCATACGCAAGCTGCCCGCGAGCCAGTCCCAAATCGCCAGGCTTGCGCCCATGTTGCAATTGAAATGCGCTGGGTTAGCCGAATGGTGCAGCTGGTGGTGCGCCGGGCTCATGAACATTCGCCCCCAAATGCCGGTGAACGGAATCCAGATCTCGCTGTGCTGGAGCTGCGCGGTCAGGTAGATGTAAAGCAGCATCAGCACGTTCTGATCGAACAGGGTGAATGACACCGCCTTTCGCCCAAGCGCGTATTGAGCCACGCCGCCGATCACCCCTATGAACAGCGCGAGATTGTTGGCGAGAATCAGCGAATCGAGCGGGTGAACGCGGAAGTTAACCAGCGGCGTCAGCACTTCGGCCGAGTGGTGCGCCTTGTGCAACTCCCACAGCGCCGGAATGCGGTGCTTGAGCGTGTGGTCGACGAAGAAGCCGAGTTCGTAGGCGAGAAAGAGCGCGACCGTGCGTATGGCGTTGAGCGCCCAATCGGGAGCGCGCCATTGCGGCGCGGGGCCTAAGCTGCGCATCAGAACCGCGGCGACGCCGTCGCTGATCCATGAGGTCGAGACGACGGCCCAGCCGAGGATCGCGCCCAAAGTCGTTAGCCCAATGACGCAATAGGCGAGGTCGGCGAAAGTCGAGCGATGCTGCAGCACCCGGCGGGAGAAAATCGCGCGCGCCAGCGCCCTGAGCACGACCGGTCGATCGCGACGTTTCCGCCGCCAGGCGAGCCAGGCGAAGGCGATGAGGATGGTGGCGCTCAGCGAATAAACCGAGCAGATCGACGACGGCGAAAGCAGGGTCGCAACGACCGGCTGGAGAGGTGAGAGAAGCGTCAGGGCGAACGTCATCGATGTCTTGGCGCAGGACCGCGGCCGGCCGACCGTTCGCAGGATTATTAGGCTCCAAGGTTTAAGAATTGATAGTTTGGACCCGTAGATTGAACCCTAAGGCGACAGTGATGGCGGGCCGGCGCGAGCCCTCCGACCGGGGAATTTGCTGCACCGTACTGTGATCCAGATCACGGCACAGATTTTGCGCCGGTCCTATGTTGCAACTATCACACCGTAGTGGTCGGAGAGAGAGCCGACAGGGCACGCAGATGCCAATCGGCCGAAACCAAGCAAGAATGAGGGGCGCAAATGTACTCGATCCTGATTTTAATTTGCTCGACTGCACTGTCACACGCCGATTGTCAGGCTAAAACGGCGGTTGACGTGGTCCGGGGCCCGACGGTCGACAATCCGATGATGTGCGGATTCAATGCGCAAACGATGATTGCCCGCACAGATCTTGTGCAAGGCGACGGCTCCGAATACGTGAAGGTGGTCTGCACGCGGGCGAAGAACGCCGAGGAATGGGTGGCCGAAGTCAAGGCGCGCAAGTCCGCAATTCAGTAAGCGGAGCTCGAAGCCGCGAACTGGTCGAAAACGGGCTCACGGCGCTATGACGGACGTCCTTTCGCCAGTGGCATGAATCGCGAGGGAAAGACGTCGTTGATGACGCCGACCTGGGCCGGATCGAGCGCGATCTTGCCGGTAAAGCCGTCGCGCCGCGCGGCGAGCGCCTCGGTGCGCAGGCCCTCCATGTCGCGGATGTTGGCGAAAGCCGCGTCGATCGCGGCCACGCGCGCCGACGTCGCGGCGAGCAGCGTGAGCTCTCGCGCCAGCCGATAAGGGCCCAGATAAGCGTCGAGGGGCTCGCGGTCCGTCCCGCCCCCGATCTCGGCGCGCAACGATTCGGGGCTCCAGGCAATGCCCATGAGACGCGCGCTCGAGCCGCGATAACTTCCCATGTTGAAAAGAGCCTGGGCCGTGTCGACGACGGCGATGACCCGGGTCGCGCCGTCAGAGAGCCCAAGCTGGGCCTCGCGCACCGCGAGCTTGGTCGAAAGCTGTTGGACGCTCGCAGCCCCAAGACTTCCCGGCAGCAGGATCGCGTCGGGCGCGCCGGGCATCACCGCGTCCAGATCGGCATCGGTCTCGCCCGAATCGAGGGCATTTGCCCTCACGATGAGCACCGGCCCGCCTGGCTTGCGGCGCACTGCTTTGAAGAACTGCGCCGCTGCGGCCCGCGTCCCTACCCTTTCGGCCGGCCTCGCCCCAGCGAGATCGACGATGATTGCGTCCGCGCCGCTCTCGAGCGCCTCGGCGAGCCGTTGCTCGTCCGCCGGCGCAATGAGAAGCGAGCGCATGGCGTTCAGGCTGTCAGCATCTCAGGCTCGCGGCGGCGCATGAAAGCGGTGCGCCGACACTCGGCGACCAGCGTGCCGTCCTGCTTGAACGCGCGGTGCCGGAACTCGACCAGCCCCGCCTCAGGGCGCGATTTGGAGGCGCGCATGGCCATCACCTCCGTCTCGACCCGAATCGTGTCGCCTTCGAACAAGGGCGCCGGAAAAGCGACATCCGTCATGCCGAGATTGGCGATGGTCGTGCCGACCGTGGTGTCGTTGACGGAAATGCCGATCATCAGCCCGAGCGTGAACAGGGAATTCATGATTGGCCGGCCCCATTCGGTTTCGGTCGCGCAAAAATGCGCGTCGATATGCAGCGGCTGCGGGTTCAGCGTCATGTTGGAGAACAACATGTTGTCCATTTGGGTGACGGTTCGGGTCAGCCCGTGGCGAAACACCTGGCCGACCGAAAAGCCCTCGAAGTAAAGGCCGCCACGCGGATGGCGAAGAGTTCCGGTCTCCATGGGTGCTCCGATCACAACCTTAAGTTGATCTTAACCATGCGAGCGCAATCTGCACGATTAGCGTCTACCGCAATGACCGGCGAGGGAGGCCGACATGCACGCCAACCTTCCAACGACCGAACTGCTACCGGCGCCGTTCTGCGCCAAGCCAGACATAGTGCGTCGATTTCTGGCCTGGGTGCAAACCGCCGACGCGAATGCGCGGGCGCAAGGGGCAAGCGCGCTCGCCCGCGCTTATCTCTACTGCGATCTCCCCGCATCCGTGCGCGCCGAGGCAGTGCTGGCGATGACAGCGCTGCTCGACGACTCTTCGGTCTGCGTGCGCCGGTCGCTGGCGGAGGCTTTGTGCAGGGCCCATGATGCGCCGCGCGGTGTGGTCCTCGCCCTGGCGGCGGACGAGCCGGAAGCAGCCGCGCCGGTGCTTCAATACTCGCCCGTGCTGACCGATGCGGATCTCGTCGATTGCGTCGCAAGCGGAGACGTCGTGGCCCAGACGGCGCTGGCGCGCCGGCCGAGCCTGCCGCCTCGTGCAAAAGCTGCGCTGGCCGAGACCGGACACTTCGATGCGATCCGCGCGCTCATCGCCAATGTCGAGATCGATTGTCCGGCGGAACTGCTGCACCGCATCTTTGCCCGCTTCGGCGACGACGCGAGCCTGCGCGAGGCGCTGCTCGAGCGCCCGGCTCTGCCCGCAGCCTTGAGAGCGCGCGTCGCGGTGGCGGCGGCCAAAGATTTAGGCGTCGAGGCGTCGCAATGGATGGCGCCCTTGCGAGCCGAGCGGGTCGCCCGCGAGGCGCGCGATCAGGCGATCTGCACGATCGCGTCGTCGTGCCGTCCCGACGAGCGGGCGGAGCTTACGCGTGCGCTACGCGCCGCTGGCGCACTCACGCCAGCCTTGCTGCTGCGTTCGCTGCTTGGCGGAGAACGGACTCTCTTGTCGCATACTCTGGCGGAACTGTCGGGCCTGCCTCTACCGCGCGTCGCCGCCTTTATCCTCGAGCCGCAGGGGGAAGGCTTTGCCGCGCTCGCCCGCCGGGCTGGCCTGAAGGCCGGCGTCCTGCTCGCCTTTCGCGCCGCCCTCGGCGCGATCAAAGCTCAGGCCGCGGAAGGTGGCGACAGCCTCAAATTGCCGCTGGTGCAAAAAGTCATCGACGCCTGCGAGCAGCTCGACGATCCGGCGCTCGCCAAGGTTCGGGGGCTGCTGTGGCGCTTCGCCGCCGAAGCGGCAAAGGCGGAAGCCGCGAGCTTCGCCCGCGAGGCGGCGGCTTCGGCCTCGACCGGTCGGCTGCCGCGGCTCCTGGAATTTTCGCCCGTCAACGACGATTCCGGTCGCGCGCCGAAGCTGACCGCGGACTTTGGCTGGCCTCCGACACGCGCGGCGATGCTGGAGCTTGCGGCGCCGTCGGCGAATTCGGGCGAGGATAAAGCCCCGCGCGTCGAACTGCCGCCCGAGCTTGTCGCCCGGCTCGACGACGCGGCCTGAGTTCAGGCGTCCGCGGCCGTCGCGTTGACGCCTTCCGCCATCTCCTGGCGCGCCTGCGCGATCGCCCGCCGCAGCACGGAAGGCTCCTGGGCGCCCGGCACGCCGATGCGGCCGCCGAAAATGAAGAACGGCACGCCGCTCACCCCCATCGCCTGAGCCTGCTCGATCTCCTGGCGCACAAGGTCGATGTCCGCTTCGTCAGCGAGCAGCTTTTCGACCTCACTGGCGTCGAGGCCGCATTCGCTCGCGATCGCGGTCAACACGCTGCAGTCGCCGATGTCGCATCCCTCGACAAAATAGGCCCTGAACAATCGGTCGGCGACTTCGGCCTGAACGCCGGCCGCAGCCGCCCAGCGGATGAGCCGATGGGCGTCAAGCGTGTTGGGCGAGCGCTTGATCTTGTCGAAGGCGAAGGGGACGCCGACCTCGGCGCCCAGGCGCGTAAGGTTCTCGTGCGCCGACTGGAGCCTGCCGCTCTTGCCGAACTTTTTCTCCATATATTCGGTGCGGTCGAGGCCGCCTTCGGGAATCGTCGGATCGAGCTGATAGGGCCGCCAGCGCACCACGACCGGCCCCACATCTTCCGAAAGCGCTTCTTCGAGGCGTTTCTCGCCGAGATAGCACCAGGGGCATACGACGTCGCTGACCACGTCGATGGTGAGAACTTGATCCGCTTCGCTCATGGGCCGGGCTCCGTGCCTCCCCCCGAGCCTTATCTGACGTTGCTGGCGGACGAGCGCAAGCGAACGTTAAAACCGGGACCCGAACGCGAGCCGGCGCAAGTGGCTTTTTCCGTTAGCTAGCGGTGGGTCACTTTGAGGAGAGCGGGCGGCAGCCGCTCGCCAGTGACCTCGATCCGGGCCAGCCGCACCTCGATACCGGCTATGTCCTCATCGGAAAGGCTCACGTCGGCCGCGCCGAGGTTTTCCTTCACGCGATCCAGGCGGCGCGTGCCGAAGATCGGCACGATGCTGGGCCCTCTTGCGAGGAGCCAGGCGAGCGCCACCTGCGCGGCCGTGGCGCCTTTGGCCGCGGCGAGCTGTTCGACCGCCTCGACCACAGCCTGGTTGGCCTCCATCGCCCCGGGCGTGAAGCGCGGGGATCCCGCACGGAAGTCGTTCACATCGAAGCCCGACGTCCTCGCAACCTTGCCGGTCAGGTAGCCGGTTCCGAGCGGGCCCCAGGGCACGAAGCCGATGCCCAGTTCCTGACAGAGAGGCAGCACCTCCGGCTCTGGGTCGCGGGTCCACAGCGAGTATTCGCTTTGGACCGCGGCGACAGGCTGGACGGCATGGGCGCGGCGGATGGTGTCCGCCGCCGCTTCTGAAAGACCGAAGTGGCGCACCTTGCCGGCCGCGATCAGGTCCTTCGCCGCGCCGGCGACGTCCTCGATGGGGACGTTCGGATCGACGCGGTGCTGATAGAGAAGATCGATGTGGTTCGTGTCGAGGCGTCGCAGCATCGCGTCCGTTGCGCGCTTGATGTGCTCCGGCTGGCTGTTGAGCCCGGCGCGGAAGCTCGTCGTAGGATCAACGTCAAAGCCGAACCTGGTCGCGATCACAACCTCGTTGCGGACGGGTGCCAGCGCTTCCCCGACCAGGGCTTCGTTGGTCCGCGGACCGTAGACCTCGGCCGTATCAAACAGGGTGACGCCGAGGTCGTGGGCGCCGCGAATGACGCGGATGCTCTCGGCCTTTTCCAGCGCTTGGCCGTAGGTCGAAGCGAAGCTCAGGGTCCCAAAGCCGAGTTCGGACACCTCTAGGGCGCCCAACTTTCTCATGCGCATGTGCAACTCCTGTTGAACCGGATGGCCGAGCGCCCTCAGCGGCGCTGGCCGTTCGGTGAAGTGATGCGAAAATGGACTGGCAGCGTGCAGTCGAATAGAGTGGTAATCGCGCATGAAGCTATTAGTCAGGCTTATGAATGCTGAACGACCAACTGAGCGACCTCGCGATCTTCGC
>Ga0210406_10007710_pt1 | contig 10876 bp, 13 predicted proteins | sample IncBWC30MmetaG_FD_155454 | JGI IMG/M metagenome (GOLD analysis project Ga0210406, IMG submission 155454) | Forest soil microbial communities from Barre Woods Harvard Forest LTER site, Petersham, Massachusetts, United States - Inc-BW-C-30-M | ecosystem: Environmental > Terrestrial > Soil >... | reverse complement strand
TCTCCGCAGGTCAATGCCAGCTTGATCGTGCGCTTCGGCCGGTAAGCGCTTTTCTTGAAACGCATCAGCATGTCGACCCAGGTCGCGTCCATGGCCTTCATGTCCGCGGCACCCCTCGCGTAGAAATAGCCGTTTTCTTCAATGAGCGTGAAAGGATCGCGGGTCCAATCCTCGCGCTTTGCTTCAACCACATCGAGGTGACCGAGCAGCAACATCGGCTTCGCCGTGCCCACCCTCCCGGCAAGGACCGCGACCAGGCCGCCTTCCTTGGGGTGATCAGGGACTGAAAAGAATGTCAGATCCTTGTCGGCGAAGCCCGCCGCCTTGAGATGCGCCGCCAGCCGCTCGGCCGCGAGCGTGCAGCTTCCGGCCGACAGCGTAGTGTTGGTTTCGACCAGTTCCTTGTAGAGGGCGCGGAACGCCACCTGATCGGGCCGCAACGGCGTCATGGGTGCTTCCTGTGCGAGTGCTCCCCATTGCATGCTCATCAGGCCGATGGCGCCGAAGACCTGCTTGTACATCATCAATAATCCCCCAGCAAACGGTTGGTCAAGACTCGATTCCCGCAATTTTTGCGGACTCCATCCACAGGCGTTTGGCCGCCGCATCGTCGCGGGCACCCGCTGTCGGCGTCGCCGGCCGGCACTTGTAGAAATACTCGCCGCTAATGGCGCCCACATCAGGTGAGGACGCCAAGTAGACGATGGTCTGCGCACCTTTTTCCGGCGAGATCGCGAAGACCTTGGCAACGCGTACCACCCGCGACAGCAAGCCGCCGCTGCCGTCGCCGAAGCGCGAGGCAACGAAGCCCGGGTGCAGGCAGTTGGCGGTGACGCCTTTGCCGCTCCAGCGGCGCGCAAGCTCGCGCGTAAACAGAATGTTGCAGAGCTTGGACCGCCCGTACGCCTTGATCGCCGAATAGCCTTTCGCGGCTTGAAGATCATCAAAATCCAGGGTGTAGCCCTGGTGGGCAGCCGACGCCGTACTGACGACGCGCGCCGGCGAAGCCGCGAACAGGCTCTCACGCAATCCCAGCGTCAACACGAAGTAGGCCATGTGATTGGTCGCGAAGGTCTGTTCCAAATTGTCCGCGGTAACCTGGCGTGTGCCGAACAGGGCGCCTGCGTTGTTGATGAGCACATCAATGCGCGGCTCGGCCGCCGCAATCTCCGCCGCAACGCGTTTTGTCTCCGAGATGCGCGATAGATCGCCGTAGTAAATGGAATGCGTGACGCCGGCGCTGCTCTGGGCCAATCGGGCCAGGCTTTCTTGCCCACGCGCAGCGTCGCGCGCGACGAGCACGATGCGTGCGCCCATCGCCGCCAGCCGTCGAGCGGCGACCTCGCCGATACCGGAAGTCGCACCCGTAATCACAACGACCTTGCCCTTCATACCTTTCTCCCTCGCGCCTTTCCCCTCGGGCCATACCGAACTGTAGCAGGCAGAGCCCGGCTGCGGCATCCGCACGCATGCTATTCATTTAATACGTCGTTGTTCTTGGGAGGCCTTTATGAGAGCTGCCAGGCGCCGCGCCCGCGTCTCGGGGCGTTTGGCACTGATGATTCGCCAAATCATCTGATGCCGATATCCGCGGGGCTGCGCCTCGAAAAACTTCCATGCGGCTTTGTCTTTTCTAAAGAGAGTCTTTTCGCCTGGCTCGAGCTCGGCAGTCTTCTTCTGCTCGTAAGAATAGATCTTCGATTTCCCTTCGCGACGGAACGAATAGGCCTTCAGGCCTGCCTCGCGCATCCTTCCTTCGCGCCTGAGTATGCGCACCCGCTCGACATTGATCGCGCTCCAGATCGATTGCGGTTTTCTCGGCGTGAAGCGGATTTGGTAGGAATGCTCGTCGATGCGCTTGCGCACACCGTCGATCCAGCCGAAGCAGAGCGCCGCATCGACCGACTCGGGCCAGCTCAAACTTGGGCGCCGGGTCGCGCGCTTGTAGTAGCCGACGATGAGTTCCGACTCGTCGGCACCGTGTTTTTCCAGCCAGGCCGCGAACTCATCGGCGGTTTCGAAGAACATCGCCACACCCCACTCCCGTTGCCGCGGTACCGACAGCGTAGCAAGTTATGCATCTGCTATGCTGGCTCCATGTCTTCTGGGGAGCAGGCATGAAAAGAACAACCATCGTTTGGACCGCCCTATTCATCGCGATGTTAGCCGGCATCGGGCTCGGCATCGGGCCAGTGTCGGCAAGGGATAGTGTGCCCAAGGACCTCTGGGATCGGGTCGAACACCACAATGCCGATTCCAGCGGCGTCAAAATTCATTACGTCGCGCTGGGCAAGGGTCCGCTCATCGTCATGATCCACGGCTTCCCCGACTTTTGGTACACCTGGCGCAAGCAAATGGACGCTTTGAGCGCTCACTATCGCGTCGTGGCGGTGGATCAGCGCGGCTACGATCTGTCGGACCGCCCGGCCGGCATCGAGCAATACGCCATGCCGCTTCTGGTGAATGACATCGGCGCGGTCATCAAGGCCGAAGGCCGAGGCAGCGCCGTGATCGTCGGACACGACTGGGGTGGCGCGGTGGCCTGGACGTTGGCCATGACGCATCCCGAATGGACCCAGGCGCTCATTATCTTGAATCTGCCCCATCCCAGCGGCATTCAGCGTGAAATCAAGAACAATCCGCAACAACGCAAGAACAGCGAGTACGCGTTCAACTTCCAGAAGCCGGGAGCCGAGAAGAATCTCACCGCGGAGAAGCTGGCAGGGTGGGTCAAGGACGACGACGCCCGCATGCACTATATTGAAGCATTCAAGCGCTCGGACTTTGAGGCGATGCTCAACTACTATCGCGCCAACTACCCGCGTCCCGACCAGGACTCAGCAGCCTCGGCGCCGGCGCCCCTGCCCAAGGTCACGGTCGCGGTGCTCGAGTTTCACGGGTTAGGTGATCAGGCCCTGCTGCCCGGTGCGCTCAACGGCACCTGGGATCTGGTCGAGAAGGATTTCACCTTGGTGACCATCCCTGGAGCCGGCCATTTCGTGCAGCAGGACGCATCCGACCTCGTGACCACGACCATGACTGATTGGCTGGCGCGGCGCATTCACTGAGCGAGATCTTGCAGGTATCGGCGGTATCCTTGCTCCGCTGCCGCGGCAAATTCGCGCGCTTCGCTCTCGTAGCGGTTGGCCCAGTATCCGTGGCGGGCTGACTCCAGCAGATATCGCCATCGCGTCAGGTATCCGGGACGCCACTGACGGATCACGTGGTAGTACTCGTGCAACAGCAGTCCAGGGTCTGCGATAAATTCCGCGCCACCGCCCGCGAGCAAAATCCGGTTGGGGCGCGTTGTGGCAGTCATGCCGAGGTGGGCCCGGGCGTAGAGAGAGTTTTGGATGACGATGACCCCTTCCACCGGCTCCGCGAATACGTACTCGAGCGCGGCGCTCACGCTTCGCGGAAGAACGTAACGCGTCCCGATCAACCGCACGTCAGGACGCCGCGGGAGTGAGTTGCTCCTTCAAGAAGCCAAGCGTTCGATCAAGCGCCTCCCGGGTTGGTTGTCCGGCCTCGTCCATCAAGTGATTGGTCAACATGCTGTGCGCAGGTTTTGGCCCAAGAGGATTGGCATGCTTCTCGTCGAGCTCGATCGCCTCGAATGCGCTGCCGAATTCATCGCGTAACCGTGCGAAGCGCTCGCCCGGGCACATGGGATCCTGGACGAATCGCAGCGCGAGAATGCGCGCGCCTTCGTTGTCGATTTTATCGTGCGCCGCCCGCAATTCTTCCGCTGAGGCATGCAAGGCGCCGCGCCTGGATTTTGTGACGGCAAAGGGCAGCGACGGCTGCGCCAAGACCGGCGCCAGCACCGGCGCGTTCAGCATCATCGCCAAAGCAAAGTTGCCCGTGAAACACATGCCTATGGCTCCCACACCGCGGCCACCGCACTCGGCGTGCGCATGGCGCGCCAGCGCGCGCAGCCAGTCGACGATGGGGCTCGACTGGTTCGACGCGAGCACGCGAAATTCCCGGCTGATGCAGGCCTTGAAAATGACGCGCAGCGCGTAGCCACGCTCCGGCGGCCGCATGGGTTCACCGAACAGAAGCGGCATGAACACGGTGTATCCCGCATCGACAACGCGTTGCGCGAAGATTGCGACAGCCGGCGTGATCCCTGGAATCTCCGACATGACGATGACTGCGGGACCGGACCCGGCACGGTAAACGCCGCGAGCGGCACCCTCGAATTCCAAGGTCTGCGCCTCGAATCCCGGAACTTCTGGCATGACATCCTTCATTGGCGCCAAATCATGGCATGAATTGTTTGCGCGGGTGTGGAGATATGCATACGTGATGTGTGAAGATTCGACCATGAAGACAGAAGGACCCGCCATCGATACTCGTGTGTTGCTTTTTGACGTGGGCGGCGTGCTGGTTGAACTCAGCGGTGTCGAAACGATGCTCGGGTGGCTCGGCGGTAGCGTCACCACCGATGAGCTCTGGCGAATGTGGTTGCAATCGAAATCGGTACGCGAGTTCGAGACGGGACGCGTTGATGCGGACGAATTTGCGGTGGGCGTGATAGCGGAGTTTCGACTGCCCGTTGAGCCGCAGCAGTTCTTGGTATCGTTCGCTGGATGGCCGACCGGGCTTTACCCCGGTACGTTGGAAATGCTGGCACAAATACCGAGCTCATATCAGCGCGCGCTTTTGTCCAACAGCAACGCATTGCACTGGACGCGCGTGGTAAGCGACCTACAACTTGGGCCCGCGTTTGATCACCACTTCGTTTCGCATCTGACCGGGCGCATCAAGCCTGACGCAGACGCGTTTGAGCACGTCGTGGATTCTCTGGACTGCAGGCCGGAGCAAGTCCTTTTTCTCGATGACAATACGCTGAATGTCGATGCCGCCAAACGCCTTGGTATGCAGGCGGTTCGCGTCCGGGGAATCGATGAAACGAAGCGGGCGCTGGTTGAGCGTGGAGTCATCGATTCGGCGGGTTGAGCGGACGGCAACCGTACGCCTCCTTCAGTCGGCTGCCCGCGCCGTGTGAGATTTCACACCGCCACTTGAGCCTGTCCGCCTACAGACAGCCGGCGCCCCTTGCAACACCATGCGTCAGACACACGGGACAATGGGGTTCGTTATGAATAAATCGCAGGAATTGCAGCGCCTCTCGAACAACGTGGAAGGACTTCTGGGCAGGGTCGCCGACGATCATAGTCCCCAGCTTCAAGAGCTGCGCACGCGCGCCAATCAAACCATCGAAGCCGCGCAGAGCGCGATATCGAAAACCGAATCTGCTGCCTTGGATGCGCTCAAGCACGCTGCCAGTACAGCCGACGACTACGTTCGCGACAACCCCTGGATCGCCATCGGGGTGATTGCCGGAGTGGCCGCATCTCTGGGGTTCTTGGCGGGTTATATAGCCGCTCCCCAAAAATCGCTTTTGGGAATGATTCGACGTTGAGCTGGACCTGAACACTATAAATTAAGGACACTTCCCATGGATATGGTAGTTATTCTGATCGTTCTGCTGTTGCTCTTCGGCGGCGGCGGCGGTTTGTACTGGGGAATGGGCGCGGGTTGGGGCATCGGCCCCATCGGACTCATCGTCGCCGTGCTCGTCGTTGCATTCTTGTTGAATGGCCGCCGCGGGCGGCTCTAAGACAGCCAATCACGATAGAGAGGCGAGGCCAAACACGCCAAACGATTGGCGGGGATCGGTCCACATCTCTTCGATATACCATCCGGCGCTCTCGACGATCGCCGACAATGTCGAGACGGTATACTTGCGCGAAGTCTCGGTATGAATCGACTCGCCCGCTTCGAAGTCGAAGCGCTGACCGTCCACGGTCACGGTTTGAGCTTCGAGGCTCACCAAGTGCATCTCGACCGCGGAGTTGCCGCTGTTCCAACGCGCCTCGTGGGCAAAGCGTTCGAGTCTGAAATCGCCATCGAGTTCGCGGTTGACGCGCGCGAGGAGATTCAAATTGAACGCGGCGGTGATGCCTTGCCGATCGTTGTATGCGGCAAGCAGAATTCGAATATCCTTGGTCAGATCCGCGCCGACCACCACGGTCCCCTTCGCCCCCACGTGGCGGTGCACACGCCGCAGGAAAGATACCGTTTCTGCGTAATCTAGATTTCCGATGGTCGAGCCCGGGAAGAAGGCCGATCGCCCCTTCGAGGGAATGCCCGCGGGAATCTCGAAGTCCCCGGTGAAATCCGCAACGATGGGCCAGATGCCTATGTCTGGAAAGCGATGCCGAAGAGAGATCACCGCTTGATCCAGAAAATCGCCGGAAATATCCACCGGCACATACAGACGCGGCGCTTCCAGCGCAGAGATCAATATTTCAGTCTTGATCCCCGCCCCCGCCCCATATTCGATCAGCGTCGCGCCCTTGCCGACGAATGCGGCAATCTCAGCCGCGTTCGTCCGCAGGATGCCGGTCTCAACACGGGTCGGATAGTATTCCTTCAGCTGCGTGATCTGTTCGAAGAGCTCCGATCCCCGTTCATCGTACAGCCAACGGCAGGGCAAGCTCTTGCGGTGCATGGACAGTCCCGCGAGGACATCCTGACGAAATAGTTCCGGCTGCGACAGCCGATAGTCTGCCGTAGCGAGCATCATGCATCCTCCGCCAAGCGCAGTCCGGAGAATTGCCACCGCGCATGCGGAGCAAAGAAGTTTCTATAGGTCGCCCGCACATGGTCATGCGGTGTGACGCAGGACCCTCCGCGCAAGACGAATTGCCCGGACATGAACTTGCCGTTGTATTCTCCCAAGGCACCCTCCAGCGGACGAAAGCGGGGATAAGGCATGAAGGCGCTGCGGGTCCACTCCCACACATCGCCAAACATTTGCCGCAGCTCGCCCGTGGCTGCGGGCGCGGGCTTCGGACGCAGGCGGCCGGAATTCAACAGGTTGCCCGTCACGGGCAGTGTCTGCGCGGCAACTTCCCATTCTGCCTCCGTCGGCAGCCGACGCTGGGCCCATGTCGCAAAGGCGTCCGCCTCGAAATAGCTCACATGCGCAACCGGCGCGTCGACATCGATGGGCTGCGCGCCGCGCAAGGTCATGGTCCAAAACTCACCGTCGCGTTCCTCCCAATACAACGGCGCGGTCCATCCTTCATCGCGCACCTTGGCCCAGCCGTCGGACAACCACAGCAGCGGGTTGCGATATCCGCCGTCAGTCATGAATTCGGTCCACTCCCCGTTCGTTACCAACCGATCGGCGAGGCGATAGGGGTCGACATGCACGGAATGCCGGGGTCCTTCGCTGTCGAAAGCAAATCCAGATCCGTCGTGTCCGATGTCGAATAGTCCGCCCGCGAAACTTTTATAGGCCTGCTTCGCCTTCTGGGCGAACTCCACCGGCAGGGGGACTGAGTCTTTATAGGCCGGACGCAGCGGATTCTGCGCGAACAAATGCAGGATATCGGTCAACAGCAGTTCTTGATGCTGCTGTTCATGGTGACAGCCCAGCTCGATGATCTCGAGGACATTTTGCGCAGGCCCTCGCTTGAACAACTGCGCCATCGCCGAGTCGACATGCTCGCGATACCCAAGAATCTCCCCGAGCGTCGGCCGGGTGAGCAAACCCCGCAGCGGCCGAGGCTGACGCGCGCCCACCGATTCATAGTAAGAATTAAAGAGAAAGTTGAACCGGGCGTCGAAAACCTTGTATCCCGAAACATTCGGGGTCAGCACCATTGCCTCGAAGAACCAGCTGGTGTGCGCGAGATGCCACTTCGCGGGGCTCGCATCCGGCATGGACTGCACTGTTGCATCCGCGTCCGTCAACGGTAGCGCAAGCAACGTGCTGGCAGCGCGCACCGCGGCAAACTGGCGCTCGAGCGCCGATCGCGCATCATTCGGTTGCGCAGGAGAACTGGGGTTCGGGCTTGGCATGGGTGACGTCTCAATATGGCTTGCCGACGGCGCAACGAACTCCCATCGTAATGGCTGCGAAAGCATCGTGGGGACTTAAGTGAGAATACTGCCTTTCACTTCTTTCCGATTTGTGTGTAGGCAATCTCCGACGAGATTGTCCTAACTATCGAAAATAACTGAAAAAATTGCCCGAGGAAGGGCGCGCTATTCTCTATTCAGGCGCACCGGGGTAGAAGGCGAGTCTTTGGGCCAATGCTGCCCCGCCACGCGGCATCCAGACCCTATATCACGGTATATTCCCCCGATCAGCGGTTGACCTGACACAAGCCATAGGTATGCTTCATGCCGCCACCCACCTCAGGACTGCAATTCAGATAGTGATGCCATTGATCTCATGGACATGAAAGCACGCCACCCCACCCTGGGAAGCCTGGTGCGATCGCTGCGTGCGCGAAACGGCTGGACGCTGAAGGAAATGAGCGAGCGCACGGCTATTCCCGTATCGACGCTGTCGAAGGTTGAACACGATCGACTTACCCTGACTTACGACAAGCTGGTGCAGCTGAGCCAACGGCTCAATATCCGCATTTCGGAGTTATTCGCCGATCCTGCAGCCAGTGTCGAACCGGCCGTCACCGCCCGCCGCAGCATCGGCGTGATCGATGATGCCGTGCGCGTGAACACCAAAAACTACGACTACTACTACCTTTGCCCGGAATTGCGCCGAAAGCGCATGATTCCGATTTTGACGCGGATCCGCGCAAAGAGCGCGCAAGAGTTTGGCGATCTGGTGCGTCATTCGGGCGAGGAATACATTTACGTCCTGAAGGGCGGGATCAAAGTCCTCACCGAGTTCTATGATCCGGTCAACCTGGGTGTGGGCGAATCGATCTATCTCGACAGCAACATGGGGCATGCTTACGTCACCGCGGAAAATTGCGACGAAGCGACGGTGCTCGGCGTGTGTTCGAGCACGGACGAGAGCTTGCTGGACTCGCTGATGTCGCTGCACGGCGATGTGATTCCCGAGACACCGCCGAAGTTGGCGGAGCCGCCGCGCCCGCCCGTCAAATTGGCCAAAAACCGCAAACGTTAGGCTGCGCCCACGGCACTCGCTTCTGATGCATGACAAACCTTCGATTCACGAATAGGAAGGTTGCCTGTAGGATTCGGCTGACCTGGATTTCCAAGTATGCTTCCTATCACTCAATGTGACCGCGCTCTAATTTGGCTGTATCTCTTCATGCCGCCCCAACGGAGACACAGATGCATCGTGAAAATCGATCGGTAGGTGAACTCGCTTATCAACTTTGGCAAGCGCGCGGCTGTCCGGATGGGACTGCCGAACAAGATTGGCTGGATGCCGAACGGCAACTTCGAACTGCGCCGCCTACCCAGGAATCCTCTACACCCAACGCGAAAAGCCCGACGGCCGGCGGGCAAACGTCTCACGCGCCGGAAGTGTCCCGCAAAGTGTCGAGTCGTCGCAGCACACGGGCGCCAAAAAAAGGGGACATGGGGTCGACTGACCAACGCAAGTGACGGCCAGGCGAAACAACCGGTGCGATTGACTTTCTGCCGCGTGGCCTGCGCGGCAGTGCTGATCTGCGCGTTTGCGCCGCGCCCTGCATGCTCGCAAACACCGTCGCCCATGCAGGAATGGCAGTATTCCGGGGGAATCATCCTAGCCAGGCTGTTCGAGCCGAATGAGCCGGAATGGCGGGTGATTCTCGGCACGGCGGCCGAGGCGCAGCCGGTTTATGCCGGCGCTCACGCCTATCGCGTGCAGGGCGGGCCGGTCATCAACATCGACTACAAGGATGTCGCTTTCATCAGCACCGGCGACGGTATCGGCTATAACTTCCTGCGCGGGGACCACTATCGCGTCGGCGCGGCCATCGCTTTCGACCTCGGTCGCCACGAACGGGACGATTACGCCAATCTGCGCGGGATGGGTGACATATCCCCTGCGCCGGTGGCGAAGCTATTCGCCACCTATGTGCTGTCGAAGAAATTCCCCTTGATCGTGCGCGTCGATGCCCGCCAGATCGTGGGCGGCGCCAACGGCACGGTCGGTGATGTCGGCATCTATCTGCCGCTTCCCGGGAGTTCGAGAAAATTCGTCATGTTCGCCGGGCCATCGATCACGCTGGCCACTCATCGCTATCTGCAAAGCGAGTTCGGCGTGACGCCGGCACAGTCGCTGGCCTCAGGCCATCCGGTTTTCGACGCACATGCCGGCATGGCAGCGGTCGGCGTGGGCTTCAGCGCGACGCGCTTTCTCACCAACCACTGGCTGCTGAATACCGATCTTGCAATATCCAAGTTCAAGGGCAGTCCCGACGTGAGTCCCATCACGGAGACCAGCACGCAGCGCGTGATCGCGCTGTCGCTCAACTACCAGTGGTAGCCGCCGGGCTCGGATACGCGCCTCGCGTGCCTCTCACCGATTCGCGCCGCCGCCACGGACGGCAACCCCGACACCGCGGCGGACCCGAATTGGCTTCCGCAACCCACCAAAACCGCGGCTGATCCGTCGTACCCCGGCGCACATGCCGCGATCAGCGCAGGCAGCGAGTTCGTGCTGAACGCCGTCTTCGGTCACAAGCGATTTAATTTGGTCGTTACTTCTGAAGTGCTTCCCGGGGTGACTCGCACTTTCGACAGCTTCGCGGACGCGGAGAACGAGGCAAGCCTGAGCCGCATATTCGCGGGTCAGCATTTCCGCACGGACGAAAATGCGGGTGAAAAACTCGGCAAATCGGTGGCGGACTTTGTCGTCGACAACTTCCTCACGCCGCTCCACGGACGAGGTGAGGACGGGGACCGGGAGTGAAGAATTCTCTATACTGCGAGGCAAATGGCTGCTCAACCTCGCTCCTGGGTGTCGATAAGTTCCGACGATCTGACCGTCGAGATCGATCCTTTGGGCGCGCAGTTGTCGTCGCTGAAATACCGCACGACGTTCGATCTTTTGTGGAATGGGGATCCGGCAGTGTGGGCCGGGCGAGCA
>Ga0210406_10007709_pt1 | contig 10876 bp, 17 predicted proteins | sample IncBWC30MmetaG_FD_155454 | JGI IMG/M metagenome (GOLD analysis project Ga0210406, IMG submission 155454) | Forest soil microbial communities from Barre Woods Harvard Forest LTER site, Petersham, Massachusetts, United States - Inc-BW-C-30-M | ecosystem: Environmental > Terrestrial > Soil >... | reverse complement strand
TACGTGTCTGCTTCATGTCCTGCTCCTGCGCCATCGGCGCTTCCTAGGGGCAGGGCTCCACCTTAGCCAACTGTCTCATTTTCGGGGTCCAGCTCACACCCATTGGACTGCCGCCAACTCTCCTCTGACGCTGCGCGAACCATCCACGCCAACCCCGATGTCATTACCGCCAACAGTACGCGCGCCTCGGGGCAGGCACAGGTCGCCCCTGGCGGATACAATGTGAATGGTCGATGGTCGCTGGTGAGCGGATGCGAACTCGCCACGTGGATGGTCCTTCTGTGCGTCGTCCATGAAAACGGGAAGCCGCGCTTAAACCCGGCAGGAGCGCCTGAAACCCGATTCATGCTGCTCCCCTCCGAAGCGTGCGAGATCATCGACACGTGGACCGTAGGCGGGCTGCGCGGCACCGGCAGCCACGATGTAGTAGTAGACGATGTGTTTGTGCCGAATAGCTATGGGTCGGGCTTCACCGATCCATATGTCCTTCCCGAGCCGCGCTATCGCATACCCCCGTTTTCCCGCGTCATTCCCGGCCTCGGCGCGATGGCGATAGGGATCGCCCGAACCGCGATCGCGACCTTCTACGAAATTGCCGGTGTGAAAACACCTCAACGGACGACACAGATGCTTCGCGACAACCATGGTGCCCAAGTTCGGGTCTCCCAGGCGGAGTCACTCGTGCGCTGGCCCGGCTGTTTCTGTTCGATACCCTGGACCGACTCTGGAGCCCGCTAATCGCGACGGGTGAGGTCACGATGGAGGCGCGAGCCCACGTTCGGCTGGCTGCATCTCATGCCGTGACCAGCGCTGTTCAGGCCGTTGATCTTCTCTATATCGGTGCGGGCGCGAGCGCGCTGTATACAAGTTGTCCGCTGGAGCGGGCATTCCGCGATGTGCACGCAATCACGCAGCACATTGGGGTCAGTCCACGCGTGATGGAAACAACTGGCCGCGTTTTGTTGGGACTGGAACCTGATACACCACTGGTGTGACCAACGCTCTTGCTTACAGTTCATGCCTATATCGAGGTGACTGACCTCCAGCGCGGTATCGAGTTCTATTGCGGTGGGCTTGGGCTCACACAAAGACGGCAACTTGGGCCGCGCTGGGTCGAGCTTTCAGGCGCTAATCTGCCAATCTTCCTTCTTGCCGACCGCCCGGCTGTGGCAGAGCTAGGTCCAACAAAGGTGACGCGCGATTTCGGGCGGCATTGGACACCCGTACACGTCGATTTTATCGTGGCCAATCTCGACGAGATGGTTGCCCGACTCTGCGGCCTCGGGGCTTCGCTCGATCGTGAAATACAGATCCGTGAATACGGCCGCATGGCTAACATGGCTGACCCATTCGGGAACGGCTTCGATTTGATCGAGTTTTCAGGACCGGGCTACGACAACCTCCAGCGCTGATGTGGCTCTCTTCGAGGGTAAGCATCATAAGCGCCCGCCAAAACCCCCGCGAGGAGCGAATAGACAAGGGCACGAGGCCGACAGTGAAGATAGAGTTCGCAGAGCCATCGCGATAGGGTTCAATCCAGATCTCCCTTTATCAGCCGTTCGCGAATTGATTGTAGCTCCTTCCTGCGTTCAGCACTCACCTCGGGGTATGTCATTTCCAGTCCGTTGAGAGTATCGAGAATGATCTGCGAAACGATCAATCGGGCGTTCTCCTTGTCGTCGGCGGGAACGACATACCAGGGCGCTTCGCGAGTGCTTGTCGCACTGAGGCACTCCTCAAAAGCCGACATATAGCGTTTCCAGAACTTTCTCTCCTCAACGTCGGCGAGGCTGAATTTCCAATTCTTGTTCGGCTCATCTATGCGTTGAAGAAAGCGCTTTCGCTGCTCGTCTTTCGATAGGTGGAGATAGAATTTGACAATCCGCGTGCCGTTGAGGTGCAGGTGTCTTTCCAAACCCACGATGGACCGAAATCGTCTCTCCCAGACGGTTTTCTCGTCGAGCGATCGATCTGCAATTCCCTCGCTGCGGAGAATCTCGGGGTGCACGCGGACGATTAACACCTCCTCGTAATAGGATCGGTTGAATATGCCGATCCGTCCCCGTTCCGGCAGGTCACGGATGGTCCGCCAGAGAAAATCGTGCTGCAATTCCATCGCGCTGGGGTGCTTATAGCTGAATACCTGGCAGCCTTGCGGATTGACCCCGGACATCACGTGCCCAATCGCGCCATCTTTCCCCGCAGCGTCCATCGCTTGAAATATCAGAAGGACGGCATAGCGATTTGATGCGTATAGAAGCTGTTGCAGCGAACTTAATTGGGCAACGTGATCTCTCAGGAGCTTTTGATATTGCTTTTTCGATTCGTAAATAGGCTCCACCGCAGTTGGCCACTTGTCGAGGTCAACCTTTTGCCCTTCCTGCACCCGAAGATCAGTTGACCTGACTTTCATATTCATCCTTTCGTCAGAGGCAGAGCCGCTGATTATCCATAAACCGAGGCGATAATGCCCCACGTTATCATTCGCGGAGCGAACGGACGACGCCACGAGGTCGATTTCGGCGACGCGCCAGTTCGTGTCGAGATTTATCACAGCGAAGAGACCGTCGAGATTTTCATCGAGGCGGATTTCGAGACGCTCCCGGAGGATCGTCGGCGCTTCGCCCTTCTTAACATTCCCCGCCACCTGTTCAGCGAAGCCACCGCCGCAGCAGCGCGACGTGCTATGAAACCCCGTCGTACATCCTCGACGTGCTGAGAAATTTCGGCATCCCGGCTGAACGTGGCCCCCTGCCTCCAGCCGAGAAGGAGGTCCGCCCATTAGCCTTTCAAGGTGGGTGGCATCCAGGTTGGGTTTGCGGTTCCATCGATCGGGCATGTCGGGCGGATGACGATTTTGCACCTATGGTTGGCTCGCCTTAGCCGCCGAGGCCGTATCGGCTATGATGGCGACGACCCGGAGGACAAAAGAAGGGCTTCGCCATGCTCAAGGTTTGGGGACGCCGAAGCTCATTCAACCTCCAGAAAGTCATGTGGCTGGTCGGGGAGTTGGGGCTGCCGCACGAGCATATTCCGGCTGGCGGCGATTTCGGCCTCAACGATACACCCGAATTTCTGGCGATGAATCCGCACGGACGGGTGCCGGTGATCGACGACGACGGCACCGTTGTCTGGGAGTCGCAGACGATCCTGCGTTATCTGGCGGCGAAATACGCGCGGTCGATTCTGGTCGGACGATCCGAGCGAACGGTCGCTCGCCGAGCGCTGGATGGATTGGTCGCAGGCGAGTTTGCAGGCGGATTTTCTGATAGGCGTGTTCTGGGGTTTCTACCGGACCCCGGAGACGCGCCGGAATATGTCCGCGGTAAACGCCAAGATCAGAGCTTGCACCCGGCATTTCCAATTGCTCGACCGCATCCTCGCCGATCGCCCGTTCTTATGCGGCGACAGCCTCACCCTGGCCGATATCCCAGCGGGCACCTCGCTCTATCGGTATTTCGGGATCGATATTGAGCGCCCGACCGTGCCGAATGTCGAAGCGTGGTATCGGCGGCTTCAGGAGCGCCCTGCCTATCGGGAACACATCATGGTGCCATTCGGCGAATTATACGGGAGGCTCGATTATTAGACCCCGAAGCGCTGGCATGACCTGGGGCGGACAGAGGAAAAAGAAGCCGCTTGGTAGAGCCTCTTTCGAGAGCCTCGACCCGCGTGGGCGCATCGTTACGGACGCTGACGGCCCGCAAAAACAGCCCGGTGCCCTTGCCAAAAGGGGCCCCAGATTCGATGGAACGATGCGTCGACCCGTAGCGTTCCGGGAGGCTCGCCGGTCCCGGCCCCCTGAGCGTTGGCTGATGACCGTTGCCGTTATGGAAGGGCGGCAGGAAAAGAGGGGGGTGGTCGATCAGCTTCTCCATGCGCCCCTGTCAGAACGTTGCCGCAGAGCGCCTGATGATCACGGCCGCCTTAGGCATGACCGAGGATGTTGCCGGTCCTTCCAACGGACGCGCGGCGGCATCCAGAACATCCATGACGTCAGAACGTTCGAGGATGCCTTCTGCCTCCAGGCGTTTCAGCAACTCCACCATCACGCCCCAACTCGCCAACTCATCCATTCTAACCTCCGTTGACCCGCTATTAGGTCAACGGTTTAGAGGTTCACCTGTCTTGGTCCTCGCCGGCGATATGCACGCTCATTTTGCGATTTTCAGACCCGGTAGATTATGGAAGCGATCGGGCGGAAACCAGAGGGCGACATGCCAGCCACCGCTACCACCACCATGTCCACCGCCATGATGGTCAGCGAAAGACGGAACAGCCGAAAATGCCAGTAACGCAACCGCCGCCGTCATAGCGACTAAACGTCTAGTCATGTCCGTCTTTCCAGTTCCGCGTCGAAAAGAGACCGAATAGGCCTACTTCTTAATTCCCTGGCCTCCTCGACCTCGGCCCGACGACAGGTCGTGATCTACGTCCGATGCTGGGCTTGAACCTCTGGGATCTCATTGGAATGCGCTGTCGGTCGCCCTGGAAGGCGCTGGAACAGTGTAGTGACGCCAGACGTAGTTCGGGAAGGGCAGAACGATACGCTTGTGTAGCGCCTCCGCAGGGGTTTTCTTTTGAGCATCCGCGGATCACGCCGCCTATCTGGGACGGTGCGCGATCTCCATCCGCCCGAGCCGCGATTGCTCAATGCCGCCCCACATCGTCGTGGATACAGATGAGCAATTAGGACAGTCGATCGTCTCGAATGGCCAGCCTTTAACCAAAATCCATCATGCGGTCCATCTCCCAGCAACGCCGCGTAGGGAGAAATAAAAAGGCGCTTATTCAAAATTGAATCAATGGTCTACCAATCAACTCTTCAAGATATATGGAGTAACCTCCTTGCAATCACGGGAAAATAACACGAGATTGGAGTCTTAGAGAATTCGTCTGCCACGCAAAATTCTGTACCGAGGAAACGCGTTATCCGGCGAAGTCTTTAGGTGCCCTGCCGGGCAGCAGGCGAGTTCTCGCCTCAGGGCCGAGATTTGCAGCGGCAAGATCAGGAGTAAAGATCTTCCTCCTAACCCCGAGTTACGACAAATGAAAAATTATTTGGTTTTGTGGTTTCCGGCTGAGCCGGGGCCGGTTGCGGCGGGACTATCTCAGGCACACGAGGCGAAGCGCCTTTAGCCAATTCGTGAGCCACGACAATGCGCGGCACCCCCCGGATGCAACACAGCGCGTGGGCTACAACGATTGACGCAAACAGGAGGACCAAGCCGTGTGGAAGTCGATCGTCTCGAAAACGCCCGTGTGGAAAGCCACGACTTTTGCCGCTGTGCTCGGGCTCGCCACGGTGCCTTATCCGGTCCACGCCGCGCCGGGGAGCGGCGGTGACACCGTGCAGGGCCTCTACGATGCGCTGCTCAGCACGATGAAGAATGGCCGGACGCTGGGACAAAGCGGGCGTTTTACGCAACTGGAGCCGGTCATTCGCCGGACCTTTGACATTCCGTCGATGGCCCGGTTGGCGGTCGGCTCGGCCTGGGCCACGCTCAGCGAGGCCCAGCGCCAGCAGGTGACGGAGAGCTTCGGGCGGTATATCTCGGCCATCTATGCCGACCGTTTCGACAGCTATGCGGGACAGAAGCTCCGGGTGACCGGCGAGCAGCCCGCGGCGGCGGGCGTGATGGTGCGCAGCCAGATCGTCAAGGCCAACGGCGAGCCGGTCAACGTCGATTACATGATGCGCCGCAACGGCAACAGTTGGCTGATCTCCGACATCTATCTTGACGGCGCGATCAGTGAGGTGGCGACCCGCCATTCCGAATTCGCCGCCATCCTGAAGAACGAGGGCATCGACGGCCTGATCGCGGCCCTCAACCGCAAGGCCGATATCCTCACCGGAACCACAGCCAGATCGTTCTAACGGCTAGTTAAGAGGTTCGAGTAGCGCATTGGCCGTGACCGCAGATCCCGAGAGTTCTGTCGTGGCGAGGGTGGGTTCGAGACGGATTGTCTGATTGCTGGCCGAAGGCCGTTGATCGGATCTACTCGGTAATCCGAAATTGCACGAGCCGATGGGCGGATCTTTCCCCGACGTTGGTCGACACAGCCGGGTCGATCGAGAGGGCGAGACGCCGGTTGTTCGATTTGGCCCGCCAACCGCTCACAATGAACAATCATCTTGTCGAGATATTGCCTCATTCTAGGCGTGGTAGCATCTGCCTGGAGCATCCGGGCTCGCGCCGCTGCGGAGCGATAGTACGTGGCGGGTTGCTCTTCCAATAACCAGCAATCCGAAATCTGTTCAAAATGGCCAGCGTTCATCTCCCATCTCCCTGCATTCGGGTCACAGAGGTCCAAGGCAGAGGTCAGTCAGTGCGGTCGCTCGCTGCCCTGAGAGTCAACACCAAGACCGTTCACGGAGACCCGCGTTTATCGAGATTGCCGCCTGCCTCTCATCACCTCGTTGGCAGGTCGCTAGCATTTGTGACAGAATGTAACTTATTGTGTCAATAGTTAAATGGTTAACGTTCTGAACGGGGTGGGTTTGTGTGGGGGCCTCGATGCCGAGGAAAACCCCCTGATGAAGTCTCCCAGAGGCGCTCGGGTGCTGCTGGTGCGGCTTCTCGACCTTGGACAGATCGTGTGGAAGGCGGAGTGAAATGCTCGTGCAGCCGCTTCGAAGCAGTTCTTGACGACGATCGGAAAGTGGCCGGGAAGCGTACTTATTTTACAGCCGTGGTCGTCGTCGTTATGTGAGCCTCGATGGCAAAGGTGTCGATTTGGGGGGCTGCTGGTCTCCCGGATCGTCGCCGGGAATGATCGCACGCGAACATTGACCGGCATGCTCACTAGCTGGACGCGCGGGAGCGGCAGAATGAGCGGCGGCCAGTTCACTAGCACGCGGTGGTGCGGGATCAATTAAACGCGTTGGCATGATTTTCTCCGTGGTTCTTGATATTGAAGGCTGAACCCACGTGGCGGCGTTCATCATGTCGAAAGCGCCACGCCATGGAAGGGTTACTCAACCTCAGTCGCTTTTACACCTGCTTAGGTCAAAGTCGCGTCCGGCAGCCCCTCGCACGCAGGTTGCGGATTCTTCGCCACCAACCGGAACCCGAATCGTTGACGAATTGGGTCGCTTGAGGGAGTACAGGACGATGGCTTTGAGACTTATCCAGTTCCTAGCAATTATACTCACGGCGCTCGCGCTCGTGCCTAGCGGGGCGCATCTCGCCGCTTTGCCGAATAAGATGGCAATGGCGCAGGCAGCCTACTTCATCGCCCAGCAGATGTACGCTGGATGGGCTCTCTTCGGCATTGTCCTGTTCGGCGCTTTGGCGGCGAATCTGGCGCACACGATCGTGCTGTGCAGGCTGGGCAGATCATTCGGTTACGCGCTCGCCTCGCCATCTTCTTCGTCTGGACCTTCCCGACAAATCAAGCGACCAACAACTGGACCGTTGTGCCTGATAACTGGAATAAGTTGCGTACCAATGGGAATATTCGCACGCCGCCAACGCCATGGTGACATTTGCGGCCTTGGTCTGTGTGGTTATTGCGGTGCTTCGACAGCCTTCGCAAGCGAGATAAAGTAACAGAACGCTGGTGGCGACGATCGAAGATCAGTTACCCCATCCACAGCCGACTAATGGACTGCTCGCAGGGCTGTAGTTACGCTGACCGGGAAACGCCGGGACATGTTCTTGCTCCGAAGATACTGGCGCGACGTGTGGTTAAATATTGGATTATTGGGCTCTCATTTTTTATGATCTCGTGATGACGAAAACCTCGGAATTCCGTACGAAACGCTCTGGACCGTCGATTTCCGCTGCCGCGAAAGCCGTGTTGCTGCCGGCGAGCCATACCGAAGTTCCTTTAAATCGCGGCGGCTTCCCGGTTGCCGCAGCACTCGAACTGGACCTGGAGCCTGCCTAGGACGCTCGCTGCCTGTGGTGTGGCCGGATTTTCATGCCGCGTGCGACAGGCGGATCGACTCAGAAGTTCTGCGGCGCGGGACACCGCCAACAATTCTGGATCGCGGCGCGCCGCTGGACGATGAGGGCCATCGAGGCGGGCCTACTCTCGGTCGATTGCTTGAAGGCGTCTCACGCGAGCGTGCACGCTGCCCGAGGGGCGTTCCGGTCGTAGAGACTACCCTGATAGCTGGAGCATATTGGGCGATCGGGTCTGAATGCGAAATTTCCGGGCCGGACGCCTGCTGGCAGCGCATCCATTCGGGTTACGCCGACCGAGTTTCTCGACCCAATGACAGCACCAGCTATCAGGCAACGATCCCGACTCGCGTGGCAGGCATCCGGTCCAGGCTCGGCAAAGCCCAAGTCGCCTTCGTGGCGGTCAAGCAATTCGAAATAGGAGCCCGCCTATCCTTCCCAGCGTGATACGGTAGATCGACATCTGGCGTGTCGCGGTGCTGATGGTCAACCAGTACGCGGACGACGCCAAAGCGAATAGCGACCGGCGTGCTGCGGAGCTTCGCCCGAAGGGCGAGTCTCGGCCCTCTGCGCCGAAGCTTGCGAGAGGCGGCGATCACGCTGGTGCGGCTATCTGGCGTCGGGTCACAGTTGCTATTGAGCAGCTACGGGACCACCGCACTGATATTGGTCCGATCGCTTGCCGCGAATTATCCGACCACAATCGCTAGGCCCGAGGAGATCCGTGTTTTCCGACCGACGCCAAAAGTCATCTTCTTCTCGATTGCACGAACGGGCTTCGGTCACATGGATCTCGTCATGCTTTAAGCCCACCGTGAACCAACGAAGCGGAGCGCCGCCAGCCAAGAGGCGCGACGTGACGGATGCGGGGAAGGCGACCGACATCTCCTCGTTCCGAGAGCGTGTGATTGGGCGAGGACGGGACCCATATGAGGTGTTGCGGGAACATCGCTAGGGAACGGCACCTGGATCGGTGCTGGGATTGGGCGAGCGAGCCGCCAGCATAGCGGCTTCAAATTACGAATACTGGATGGATTGGTATGACAAAAATACTCAGCGGCCCGTTCTCCCAAAAACAAGATCCAAACCGAGTTACACCCATCGATAAGCCGGAACTCGATCTTCTGGACAGGGACGAGGTAAAGGTAAAACGGCCCAGCATGTGGAACATCGTCTTCTATAACGATGATTACACACCGATGGATTTTGTAGAATTCGTCCTGAAGGCGGTATTTCATATGTCGACGCTTGATGCTCTAGCCTTGACCTTGGCCGTCCATACGCAGGGTAAGGGCCTCGCCGGTACCTATACCTTTGAGGTAGCTGAACAGAAGCAATCTGAAGTCTTGTTGGCGGCTAGGGTCGAGGAGCATCCATTACGGGTTGAAGTCGAGAGGGTTTAACGACAGGCCGGAAATTCGGCCCGGCATGATCCTCGGTGAATTCGGCATGGTGTTGCCGCACGTGGCTCGGAAATGCTGGGGTCACGCCGAATGCTGCTGGTGCAGGGGTGCAGGAGCTAACGCAGAAGCCGCACTCACGCCTGCCACCAGCGCGACCACAACAGGCGTCAGAGAGGCAATTCCGCGGGAACAGCGGGGGCTACGACGGCGCGATCTGACCCAAGCGCTAGGATAATGTCGGGCATCGGCCTGATATTCGCTGTTCCCACGATAATCATCGCCGCTACGTTGATCTCGCCAGAGCGGACTGCGCAATCTCGTACACGGCGTGCTCCTCTACGCGGTCCTGGGGTCTCCTTCTATTATTTGAGGGATGGCGAATTTCCTTACGGCGTTCATCTTCTCGACATCAGGAGCTAACCGCTTGGCGGCAGTCGGCTGCCGCTAGTGATCTCTGCTGTCACCGACACGGTTAACGACCCAAGCGTTCACGCACGGCAGCGGATTGCGCATCGGGCATTTCTGAGATCAGGGCGAGACCGTATTGCTTGACGGAGCCTGCTGAGGTTGCTCGGATGCTCCTTCCGGTAGTCGATATCGGCACCGGCACTCCAGGGAGGAAGCAATGCAATATCTGGTCGAAGGCGCTCGCGGACCCCTGCCACCGTCCCCCGAGCAAGCGTCAGAGTCCGCTGTCCTACCGTTAGACGATCCCCCATCCGAGGTCTGCAGGGGCCGGCCTGGCTCGCCGGGGCGACAACAACGGCTGACAGACGGCAATTCACTGGTGAATTCGGAGCGCAGTTGCTGCAATTCTACTCGCCGGAAGGGCGGGCTCACCGCCTCTCTCTTCGGTTCTAGTGAGCTGGCGGCGAGACTGGGTGAGAGAACGAGCGGTGGTGTTTGATGGACCTTGCCCCGCAGCGAAAATAGTTGTCTGGGCGCACTTTCCGCTCGACTTCCCCGGCACGGGAAGCATTGCTGTCCATGTCGACGGCCCCTCCTGGGTCGCCACTCGCCTGGCTCCGAGCGCCGGGCTTGTGGTGGTGCAAGCATCGCGATGGGCGATGCGGATTCAGAGGACGAAGACGATGGCCAGCAAGCAACCCCGCAAGCAAGCAAAGAGCCCCGCAAACGCCGATCCCGGCGAGGCGAACAAGCCGGCTCGCGACCGCCAGCGCGCACCCCGACGGCGCACTCCACAGGCCCGGTCAAAGTCCACGGCGACCCAGACCGGTTCAGCAGCCCAGGAGGCGGCTGTGGCTCTCGTAGGAGCCTCAGAGGGCATCGAACTGTCGAAGAACCCGACGCTGTCGCCGCAGCATCAGGCTTCACAATTTGAGCCCATCTCGGAGGGCCAGCTCGCTGAAACTCCTGACTACCACAGGCTACAGTCAGGTATTTCATTACGGACATTATGATGTAGCCGCCGTGCGCCGAATGCTATCACGTGTATCCGAATCATCCCAGAAGACGCTAAGAACAATGTTGGCTAATAGTACAAACATCCTTTCGATCGTCGGCTCTCACATCTATTTCCCCACGCTGTCCAACAGCTTGAAG
>Ga0210406_10007706_pt1 | contig 10878 bp, 7 predicted proteins | sample IncBWC30MmetaG_FD_155454 | JGI IMG/M metagenome (GOLD analysis project Ga0210406, IMG submission 155454) | Forest soil microbial communities from Barre Woods Harvard Forest LTER site, Petersham, Massachusetts, United States - Inc-BW-C-30-M | ecosystem: Environmental > Terrestrial > Soil >... | reverse complement strand
GGGCTTGCGGCATACGTGCTGGAACAGAGCTCTCGGTGCGACATCGAGACTTTGGAAATTATGAGCTGATTCAAAATCGAAGCTATAACGTTGGCTGCAGCCAAATGTTGATTCGCTGCATTTGTCTATCGACAGGATGCTGAAACGGACTTAAGTCCGGAAGGCGGTCGAGTGGGCTTCTGGCCCAAAAAAGGCAGGCAGTGAGATTGATCTCACTGCCTGCCCATTTGCCGGACCACGGGGGCCAGATAGTCAGGAATCGTTCAGGTGAGTCCCAGCGCCGCCGCACATGCGGGAGCGGGTTCGTCAGTCCTCAGCGCGGCGCCTTGCGCGGTGATGTAAAAGGCGGTGATGTGGATGCTGCTCGCGCCCAACACACGGAAGTAGTGCATTTGGCTGCCTTCTGTCCATGAATCACCCGCGTTGTAGGTTGTCTCTTCGCAATTCTCGTTGAACCATTGGATCGATCCTGAAACGAGGGTCACGGCGACCAAACCCGGGTGCGAGTGCCAGCCGTTGTGGCCTCCGGCACTGTAGGCGACATCCTGGTTGGAGATGGTAGAAGGACCTTCACTGGTGAGTCTCACTTCGAACCACTGACCGTTGGGCCTTTGCGCGACGCCATGCGCTTTGATGTCGGAAGGATGCTGTCCTACCGAAAACAGCGGCGAGGCAAGATTCATAATTGGTGTCGCATAGGCAAGGCCGGCAATAGTGGCCGCTGTCGCGATTGCCGCGAGTACCTGGGTCTTCGTTTTCATTTTTCAATTCCTTCTGATTGGATGATTTTTAGGCACGTCTAGAAACGGAATCGAGGTGAAGCGTCTGATTGGCTGGCCCTGAAACGGACTTAATCCCGCATTTGGTGTTCTGGCGGGAAAGCTAGTCCTCTCAATCGAACGGGTCAATGGTCGAATGAAGTCGACACTGCGTATTTTTTTGTTCTGCCGTTGCTCAAACCGTCATCGGTCGCGATGTGCGCATATGTTGCATCGCGCTCGGGCAGCAAGCCAGTTTCAATGCGCGTGAGGAGCTGTGTCAGAATCTTGAAGCGCTTCAACATCGTGAAACTTGCTGTAATCAATGTGTAAGGTGCCGTCCGGCGCTTCTTCGAGGATGTCGCGGAACGTTGAGTTCCATCGTATATCAGCGCAGGAATATTCGCGCCGAGCCATCAATGTCTGGCCTGTGTTCTCGTCGGTACCGCTCACGCTCAAGATAAACACTGCGCTGGAGTTCGATAACGATTCCGCAGTCTCGGACTCCAGGGGGCTTGCATCATCAATGACGTGCATGATGGTCCAGCCGAGAGTGAACATGGGATGTTGGGAACGCACCAGCGGCAAATCGACGATGCGACGAATGCGATAACCTTCTTCGGTTATTTCGTCACGCAGCATGTGCAGGCGTGCGGTGGCGTCTTGAACCACGTTCTGGCGCTCATTTACAGCACGATATATCAATGTTGGTTTACCCGCTATCGGGCGCACGACGGCATTGTTCGTAAAGAGGAAGCGCGCCCAAGGACGGGAAAATCGAGCGAACATGAGGCCGGTTATGAGCGCCAATGACATGAGACCTACGAAGATCTCGATCATCGCGACCAAGTGGCCATAGAAGGTTGCGGGATGCATTTCCCCATAACCCACGGTTGCAAGAGTTTCTACGCTGAAGAAGAAATCGCCCGCGAAACCAGGAGGATCCAAGTGGGCGATGCATCCCGGGACCAGGTAGTAGAGGAAGCCGAATAAAAGGTCAAAGACTAAAAAGAAGGCGGCCAGAGTGGCGAATAAGCGGGGCCAGCTCACGGCCATGAAATGGTGAAACAGGTCGTGGAATATCGGCCTGACGATCCCCTGCGTGACGATTTCGCGGCTGCCCATCTTGACGATCCGGCGTCCTACGGGTTTGCGCGCAGCGGGAGCGCGGTGAGAATGGGGTGGTTTCTTCGATTTCAAGGCGTCAGGACGATCGACAACAGCACGATGTCGCGATTGTGGGGCGGCGTAAGAGTCTTGACGGTTTTGGCGCTGTTGATTGGAAAGGAGTAGCGGTACAAGTACACCGAGCCGTTCAGCTTGGTGCCCTGAGGTGTGACCCGATAGGGCATGGTCGAGGCTATTGACTCACCCGCATACTGTTGGGGACCGGCCCAATCGCTCATGCTCTGCGTGAAGCTGTCGGTGGTTCCGTCGGTATAGGTGACGACAAATACTTGTCGTACGTGATTGCGGATGGCAGCACCCAAGAATTGGATTGTTGAAAAATTGCCGGCCGGCAGCGCAAGAATCGTGCTATCGACAGCACTGGGTACCCCTGCGCCTCCGAGACCAAACGTGGTACCGGACCACACCACCGAGGTGCCAAGCAAATTCTGCGAGTAGGCATAGCCATAAGTATCCATGCCGCCGTTCGTCACAGCCGAGCCATTGGCGAAGATCGCGTACACGTTGGACACCGTGCTGAGGTCGACATTCACCGCCGGGTTGGTCGACTGCGGCGTGATCGTGTACGTCGCCGTAGAGACTGCGCTGTTGGCGTAGCCGTTGGCCACAGCGATCGCTTGAATTGTCGTCGTTTGGGCTATCTGCAATGGACCGCTGTACACGGCAGAGCTTGCGCTTGGCGTTGTTCCATCGGTCGTAAAATGAATGGCCGCTGTCGCAACGGCGTCCGACAGCGTGACCGCTTGCGATGAATTGAAGCTTCCCGCCGGCGGACTGAACGTAGGAGCCGGACTCGTCGGTGGCGTGCCGGCCGCGGGGGACAATGCAACGGCAAGCACCACGATGTCGCGATTGTGGGGCGGCGTAAGAGTCTTGACGGTTTTGGCGCTGTTGATTGGGAAGGAGTAGCCGTATACGTACACCGAGCCGTTCAATGTGGTGCCCTGAGGTGTGACCCGATAGGTGGTCGCGGCTATTGACTCGCCCGGATAGTGTTGGGGAGCGGTCCAATCGCTCATGCTCTGCGTGAAGCTGTCGGTGGTTCCGTCGGTATAGGTGACGACAAATACTTGTCTTACGTGATTGCCATGGACGGCAGCACCCAAGAATTGGATTGTTGAAAAATTGCCGGCCGACAGCGCAAGAACCGTGCTATCGACGGCACTGGGTACCCCTGCGCCTCCGAGACCAAACGTGGTACCGGACCACGCCACCGAGGTGCCAAGCAAATTCTGCGAGTAGGCATAGCCATAAGTATCCATGCCGCCGTGCGTCACTGGCGAGCCGTTGGCGAAGATGGCGTAGACGTTGGACACCGCGCTGAGGTCGACATCGACCGCCGGGTTGGTCGACTGCGACGTGATCGTATACGTCGCCGTAGAGACTGCGCTGTCGGCGCGGCCGTTGGCCACAGCGATCGCTCGAATTGTCGTCGTTTGGGCTATCTGCAATGGACCGCTGTACACGGCAGAGCTTGCGCTTGGCGTTGTTCCATCGAGCGTAAAATGAATGGCCGCTGTCGCAACGGCGTCCGACAGCGTGACCGTTTGCGATGAATTGAAGCTTCCCGCCGGCGGACCGAACGTCGGACCTGGCAAAAATGTGCTCAGGATGCCGTACGCAGATACTGCATACTGGCTGCCAACGTAGACCTTTCCGTTGGCAATGATCGGCGTTGCAAATTTCACCGCTGAACCGGGCACGTCGCGGTTATTCGCGGCCTGGGCGCTGTTGTAAAGCATGTTGGCAAGATTGCTCGCGTCGTAGGCATACAGCACCTGGCAATTTATTCCGGCCTTGCAAGTGCTCCGGTAGGTGCTGTCATCCAGTCCCCAAAGAATTCCGCCGGTCGCACCGTTGGCGGAAATAGAGGGTATCGGTGCCGAAAAACCGAATGCCTTTGCGCTTTTGGATGTTGGCGTGGTGGAAAGAAGTCCGCTACCGTTGGCATTGAATGAAAACGCCTTCAGCGCGTCGGTGGCACCCGTATCGTCGGAACCGCCCGCCCAGTAGACGGTTCCGTTCCAGTATGCCGGCGACCCCCAGACTCCCACCGTCGCATTGCGAATCTCCTGCACGATTTGTGGATCGCCGTTGCTGCAGGCAGGTACCTGGGTTACGCAAGTTTTCCCCATGTTGTTTTGATCGAGGACGTAAATTTTTCCTTCTTTACCCATTTGCGTCAGCAACTGTTTGCCTGATCCAAGTGCGGGCAAGAGCACGAGGCCGCCGGAGGCGACGTCGGTGTCGTTTGTCGACAACATGCTTTGGTTATATGGCGTGAAATAATCCACGATGGGGAATGCGCCGGCGCTCGGAGGTCCCAGTTTGACGATGCTGTCACCAAAATCAGTCGTCCCGTTCCATGAGCCGTTGCCGGTGACGACGAAAATGTTGCCATTCGCATCGGCGGCCATGCCGCCGCCGCTCATCCATACGCCATTCGCCCGGCCGTTCGCGGATGGGTTGAAAACGCCTTCCTGGGCCAGCGTGGCGGCGGCGTACGACATGACCCACCCGTGCCACGGATCGACGTCGCAATGCGAGGACCATGCAATCACGACGTGGCCGTTGTCCAAGAGCAAGGCTGCGCGCTGATTTTCACTCAGCGGACGGAAAGTAACCGTCGTGCCGTTGCCGTCCTCTGCCGTACCGGGAGCCGACGCTTGTATACTGACCGGGCCGCCGAATTTCTCTGCAGATGATTGGATATCAATGGCATGTAAGAATTGGACAACGGTGCCGTTTACCTTGGACACCGCCACCAAATAAAGCGTACCGGTGTTGATATCGATCACCGGAGTGCCCGTGATCCCCAGTTCGGGCAGGATATCTCCGCACTTGGTATCAGTGGCGCTGCTGACTGTGGTCCCACCAGCGGGAATCAAACTGATATTCCAATAAACAGTCCCGTTGTCAGCGTCAATGGCGTAGAGGCTGTCGCGCTCAGTGACGACATATAAAACGTTGTGCGTGCCGCCACGTATCGGTAAATTGGCAACGTACAGCGGCTGAGCGTTCACGTAACCATCGACTGCCACGGTAAATAATTTGCCGAATTGGGTGCTGTTTACGTTCAACGGAGTAAGAATTATCTCCTGAGTATTCTGTCCCGTGCGGGCGTTATCATTGTGGTAGGTGGTGACGTTCACCTGCGCATGCAGCGAACCAGGAAGTACACTGCACAAGACCATCGCTAAGATGGCGGCAAGGCGAATGAAGCATTGCATCGTTTTTTCTGCCCCGAGCGACTGGGTCGCCCTTTTTTTTAAGACTATAGCCGCCCGCAATATAGATCCATTGAAGTTGGAAATAAACTTGCGACTCACAATGCGCTCATCGATTGGCGCCACTGCGATGTAGCTCACAGATGCATTCCTCTTATGTCGCATCGATGCTCGAATCGGCCGCGCGCAAAGTTCTCACGCCGCTCGTGCCATCGCATTGCGGGTGGCCGTGTCGTAGGGCATATCTGGGTGAACTGAATCCGACGCTACTGGACTGAATCTGACGTAACTGGAATCGAAGACTAATAGGCATTCCGGTCGTTCACGACCATCAACGCGGTTCTCGCAATGATTTTCACATCCAGCCACAAGGACCAGTTCTTGAGGTAGTCCAGGTCGTACTGCACGCGCCGGCGCATTTTATCCACCGTCGCGGTTTCGCCGCGCAGGCCGTTGACCTGCGCCCAGCCAGTGATGCCGGGCCGCACTTTGTGACGAATCATGTAGCCGTTGATCAATTTTCGGTACACCTCGTTGTGGGCCACGGCATGGGGTCTGGGCCCGACAAAACTCATCTTGCCCTCGAGCACATTGAATATTTGGGGCACCTCATCCAATGAGGTACGCCGCAGGAATGCGCCGAGGGGTGTGACCCGACAATCCCGTTGAGTTGCTTGAGCGACTTCGGATCCATCTTCACAGACCGTCATGCTGCGAAATTTATAGATCAATATTTCCTCGCCATTCAGACCGTAACGACGTTGTTTGAACAAGATGGGTCCGGGCGATGATAGTTTGATCGCCAGCGCGACTGCGAGCAGCACCGGCCACGTGAATATCAGCGCAACCAAGGCAAGTGCGACATCGAACGCGCGCTTCCAAAAGCCGCTCATCCCCTGTAACGGCGAATCACAAATCGAAAACGCCGGCATCCCGTTGATCTGCACGCATCGAGCTTGGACGAGATCGAACGCAAAGATATTCGGTACGAAATAAACCGAGGCGGTCGTATCGCGCAATTCTTTGAGCAGCTCTTCGATCCGGGGTGCCCTCGATATGGGTAATGCGAGATAGACCCTGCCGATCGAGTTGTTGCGGACGAAATCGGCAAAATCCCGCGCTGAGCAATTGGCAGCGACCGGTTTTTCGAGGCCTTCGATTACTCGTTCGGCGCTTCGGAAATCGAGAAAGCCGAAAAACTTCTCGCACGCATTACTGCTTTCGATGCGCCGCGCCAGTTCGGCGCCGACGTCGTTGGCACCGATGATGATATAACGTTGAACCACCCTTCGGTCCGACGCCAGCCATTGCGCAACCGGAGTTTTCAGCGAGTCCACGAGCAGCAACGCCACGGGCGTCACCAGAAACCAACTCACGATGACGTCTCGCGAGAACACATGAGTGAGCTTGAACGAAGCGGCGAGAAAAACCAGTACGGCGACAACACAACCCCAGTCGAACAGGATGCGCGAAACAAGTTTGCCGGCGCGTTCGGTGCCTTGGCGTTTCCCCAGATCCAGCGGGCTGAAAATCTGCGCGGAGATGAGGAAGGTCGCGAGTCCAAGTCCGGACAATTCCAATGACCAGGAATGACCGCGGATCAACGTGCAAATGGCGAGCGTCAGGACGGCAACGAGGGGAAGCGTGCATTGCTTCAATATCGTAACGTGTGCGGGCTCGAGGCTACCGAAGCGAACGGCTTTGTTATGCGGCGAGCCATTGCCAAGCAGTGCAGAGGGGCGATGATTGATCTCGGGCAGCCGGACCCGTAATTCATTGGCGGGCGAGCTCTCGGTGCTTGCCGGTATTTCGGCCATCGCAGCATCCCCACTCATTTTTTGATTTTGCGTTCGTAGTATATGGGCAAAAGATGTGGTACGACAGGGCGTGCATTATGTTAACGGACCAAACTGTTCGAAGATCGTGCGGTCGGCTCGCTCTTGCCTTACCAGGTTTTCGAGCTTGTGGCTGGATATCGATGAATCGATAGAGTTATCCGCGACCAACTTTTGCCGGCAGAGAAATATGTCAAATCTATTTCAGGCGGCGGTCGCCATCTGCGGATGATGCGGTGCGTCCCCAAATTTCGCTACGCTTAGGCATCGCCACATTCAGATCCGAGTCATGACACGGGGAGTGCCTTTCAATGTCGCTTGCACTAATACTTCAGAGATTCAATCGAGACCGGAAGTGGCGTCTGTTCAATGAGCAATTTACAACCACCGATGCACTGCGCGTGCTCGATGTCGGAGTCACTGACAAGGAGTTCACTCCATCGGATAACTATCTGGAGAAGCACTACCCTTATCCTAATATGATCACTGCGTTGGCTGTCGACGAGCCGCAGCGGTTCCGCGAAAAATATCCGGCAGTAAAGGCGCTCGCTTACGACGGGAAGCGAATCCCTTTCGCTGACGGTTCGTTCGACGTTTGCTGGTCCAATGCCGTCATCGAGCACGTCGGTGATCGACCTCAACAGCTGGCATTCTTGAAAGAGCTCATTCGCTCTTCAAAATCGGTATTCTTCACAACGCCAAACCGCTATTTCCCGGTGGAAATGCATACCCGAACCCCTCTGCTGCACTTGTTACCCAAAAGGGTTTTTGATGCTTACCTTAGAATGGTGGGCAAAGAATGGGCGACCGGCGACTACATGCACCTGCTCGGCTGGAGCGACATTCGAGACCTGCTGCGGGCGGTCGGTGTCACGAATTGGTTCGTACATCGCAACAAGCTCTTATGGTTCACGCTCGATTTCGTTGTGGTGATCAATGGGCGCGGCCAACGGAGCGGCGCTGCGGCCGGGCAGGTGAAGGTGAGCGAGAATTGACCGCCGGTGGTCGTGCTCGCGCCGAGTTGCACGGCCGTGGTACCCGTGGTCCACATGCTCTTGCGGCGCCGCAATTTGCCGGGATTTCGCGGAGTCCGGCTTGCAAAAGCCTCCCAGGACAGGGTGTCCGGCGGGCGGGCCACCCCGGTAACCCGCGCCGACCCCAGACTGACACGCCCCCCGTGATCAGGTGATCGTCCCCGGCGAAACCCCCACCGTCACATAGCCGCACGGCGGGGCAGGCGTTGACATAATTGCTTTGGATTCGAGGGGTGTATCACTTAACCCCATGTGGCGCGCTTCGAGTGCGATTACATCGTTCGACACACGGATCTGCCCTGTATACTCTGGCGCAATCTAAAACAAGCCGCTCCGCTTCAGCACCGACGCTGGGAACGGGGAACCGGTATTCGTAATGTGACGGAGGATGACCGTATGAAGCAGTCGAACTCTTGGTCGGCATCCGCCGGACGGCGGCTCGCGCCGGTCCTTTCCTGGGTGGGCTTGACGATTCTGTCGGCGATGAGCGCGCCGCTGTTCGCGCAAAACATCCCGGATTACCGGCTGCATCCCGGGGACAAGGTGGTCATCGGCGTATACGACGATCCCAAGCTCCTGCCGCAGGAGATTACGGTCACACCCGATGGAAAGATTTCCTACCCGCTGGTCGGCGAACTACTGGTTGGCGGAAAAACCGTCGAGCAGGTTCGTCTGGAAATGGAAACCAAACTCAGGAAATACATCTCTGAGCCGATCGCGACCGTGATCGTGACCGAAGTGAAGGGCAATGTCGTGTACGTCATCGGCCAGGTCACCAAACCGGGTTCGATCATCATGAACCCCACCATCAACGTGTTACAGGCATTGAGCATGGTAGGGGGAGCCAATCCCTATGCGAAGCTCGATAGCATCATTGTGATCCGTAGTTCATCCGGCGGACAGCGCGTTCTAACGTTCAAATATGGCGCGGTCAGCTCGGGCAAGGATTTGGCACAGAACGTACAGCTGGAGAGCGGTGATGTCGTGGTCGTTCCCTGAGCGATTGCAGGTAATGCATCGTAGGCACCGCGCTGTCTCCCGATCGCTGTGCGCAACGGCAGCGATGGCGACTGCGCCGGTGTTTGCCGCACAGGTTTATGTGCAACCCTTGGCGACGATTTCCGCGGAAACGGATTCGAATCTAGATTTGCAGCCGGCCTCGCAGGGCTCGGTTCGGACCGTCGAAGGATACATTGTCGATGCGGCTGCGCTCATCGGCATCGCTACCCCGAACTCGAGCACGACGATCAGGCCGAGAATCGATTATCGGAACTACCCGGCGGATTCGGCCGACGACCGGCTGGAGGAGGCCCTGGATTTCAATTCGGCCTACAGATCCCAGCGCAGCAAGGGCACTGTTTATATTGGCTATCAGCGTCGCGATGAATTCAATGCTGAATTATCCGCTGCGCAGTACGACCTATACAGTCCTGCGCAGCCTACTGCGCCTGAAACCGGCAGAACGAGGGTCGGCGCAACGCGTGAAAGCCTGATCCTGCTGCCCGACTATAGTTACAGCATCACGCCGCGCATTGCGGCGGGTGTTTCGGCGATTTACCAGAAATTGAACTACTCTCCGGACAATTCGACCGGCGCCGTGGACTTCGACTACTACCAGGGTAAGGCCTATTTGCGGTGGTCGTTGGACCAGAAAAACGACCTGACAGTGGGTGGCTATGGTTCAAAGTATCAAGCAACGCATTTCGATTCGCGCGCCACAGCGGGCGGCGTAACCGTGGGTTTGGACACGAACTGGTCGCCGCTGTTGTCGACCGGCGCCTCCGTCGTTTATCAGCGCACCAACATCGACACGGCCATTCCGTCACCGTTCAAAGAAGTGGCCAACCCCTGGGGTGCCGCCTTCAGTGCAGTCTACAAAGCCGAAGTCACTCAAATCAGGATGGACGTCAGCCGCTTGATCACGCCGTCCGGCGGCGGCGGGATATACGTCAACGACCAGCTGCAGTTCCAATATAGCCGAAACTTCAGCCAGCGCCTGGCGTTTACCGGCGCAGCGATCGCACTACGCAACCGCGGGCTGACGAGCAACGTGAGCGGCGATGACCGAACCTATGTTCGGACGGTGGTGGATTTGAAGTGGATGATGACACGAACCTGGTTTGTGCAGGGCGGTTACCAATACTTTTGGCAGAAATATCAGATCGAACCGGACGGTGCTTCGAACAACCGGATTTACGTCAGATTCGGCTATCAAGGTCTGGATCGCCAGTGGTGAACGACACGGGGAAATCGCCGATGCCAAGCGCTGCCGGTGGTAATTATTTTGGAGTGCTGCGGCGGCGTTATATCTACGTCGCGACGATTCTGCCGGCCGTGCTGTTCATCTGCGTGATTGCCGCATTCGGGATTCGTCCGCAATACCAGGCCACGGCGACGATCATGCTGGAACCCTCGTCGGTGCCGAAGGACATCATCGAATCGACCGTTCTCAGTTATTCGGACCAGCAGATCCAGATCGTTCAGGGGCGTGTGATGACGGTTGACAGCCTGCAGCGCATCGTCCAAGAGATCGATCCCTATCCCGATCGGCCCGCCTGGACCACGGAGGACAAGGCGCAGCGCATTCTCGAAGACACCACTCTCGAGAAGGTGGATCCGGTCACGATGAAGCCGCAAGCCGAATCGAACGCGTTTTCGCTCCACTACAACAACCCGAAGCCCGCGCTCGCCTTGGCAATCGACGAGCGACTGGGGCAATTGTTTTTCACCTACAACCAAAGTATTCGCACGCAAGCTGCGGGCGAAGCCGCCGGATTTTTGCAGAAGCAATCGGAACAACTGGTGCGGCAAATGCGCGACGTCGATGCACAGCTCG
>Ga0210406_10007705_pt1 | contig 10879 bp, 8 predicted proteins | sample IncBWC30MmetaG_FD_155454 | JGI IMG/M metagenome (GOLD analysis project Ga0210406, IMG submission 155454) | Forest soil microbial communities from Barre Woods Harvard Forest LTER site, Petersham, Massachusetts, United States - Inc-BW-C-30-M | ecosystem: Environmental > Terrestrial > Soil >... | reverse complement strand
CATCGGCATTGCCCGTGTCAGGACCGACACTGACGATTTTGCCGCTCTCGATGACGATGGCCTGGTTGGTCAGCGTCTTGCCCGTCCGCACATCGAGCAGCTTTCCGGCGCGAACAATGGTGCGTGAGGCAGCAGTCGCCGCCGTTTGTCCGAGCCCAGCGGTGACCATCAGGAGAGCAAGCAGCACGGAGGCAGATAGTTTTGCCAGTTTCAATTTCAATCACCTTTCGTCGCTGTGATGATTGGCTCGCCCGCTACTTCCCGGGCGCAAGGTTCTGCTCGAAGTGGTCTTCGATCATGTGGAACAAATGCGAACGCGCGGCCTTCCCCGCGATGCCGTGCGTCTTCCGCGGATACAGCATCAGACGGAACTGCTTGCCGGAGTTGATGAATGCATTGACCATCTGCATGGTGTTCTGCACGTGAACATTGTCGTCGCTGGTGCCATGCACTTCCAGCAAACTGCCGTGCAGGTCGGCCGCGAAATTCACCGGCGAGCTCTTGCGATATCCGTCCTCATTGTCGTTGGGCAGACCCATGTAGCGCTCGGTGTAAATCGAATCGTAGTTGCGCCAGTCGGTCACCGGAGCCACGGACACTCCGGCCTTGAACGTGTCTGTCTTCTGCAGCGTGTAGAGCGTGAAGTAGCCACCGTAGCTCCAGCCCCAGAAGCCCATGCGTGATCCGTCAAGCTGTGGGTACTGTTGCAGCGCCTGTTTCACTGAAGCCAGTTGGTCGCTGAGTTCGACCTCCCCGAAGTTGCGTTTAATCGCCATTGCGAACGCCTTCCCGCGATTTGCCATCCCACGGTTGTCGACATGCAACACGGCGAAACCCTGGCGAGCGAGAATCTGATCAAACAGAGCAGAAGCTCCGCCCCAACTATCGCGAACTGCCTGCGCGCCCGGACCCCCATAGGGATTCACGATGAGGGGCGCTTTACCATGTGCCATCATCGGCCCACCCTCAGGAAGAAGCAGCGTACCTAGAAGAGGTGTGGTGCCGTCGGCCGCTCTGAACTCCACCGGCTTCGGCGCGAGCAAGTTGAATCCCGACAGGCTGCGCGACTGCCAGAACGGATTGCAGACGCCATCCGTGGTGCACAGTGACATCCGCGGGGGAGTGGTGAGCGCCGAATAAGTATCGACGTACGATTTCGCTTTCGCAGGCCCGAAGTTGACGTCGTGGGTGCCGTTTTCCCTCGAGACGCGATGGAAATTCTGGCCATCGAGTCCAACGGCGAACGAGTTAGCCTGCCGCCAGTCGTCTTTATTGGCCGTGAAATACACCAAGCCCTGCGGTTCATCCACTCCGTTAATGCTTTCTACCTCCCAGTCGCCGTGGGTCAACTGCGCTACCTGCTTGGCCTCGCCGGCGAGCGGGTTCTGCTTGTCAAACTGGTAGAGATAGATGTGGTGGTGGCCGTCGCGCCAACTGTTCCACAAAAAGCGATCGCCCGTGGACAACAGCTCGAAATCGATCTCCGGATGCATGTCGATCCAGGCGTCGGTGGTCTCCGTCAGGATGCGTCTCGACTTGCCGCTCTGCACATCAACGAAATAAATGTCTAGCCGGTTCTGCAGCCGGTTGAGGGCCATCGCCCACAGCAGTCCGTCGCGCACCCACCCAAAACGCGGGACCAGCACGCTCGGATCGTTTCCCAGGGGCAAGTCTCCGTCGCGCGCGCTGCCCGCGGTAATCCACTTCACCTTTCCGCCGTTCGCCGATACAACTCCGATGCGCACCAGCGGATTTGGATCGCCTGCTTTCGGATACTTCTCCATATCGACCGTCGGGTGTGTAGGGATCCAATCGGTGATGGGGTAGGTTGGCACTTCCTTCTCGTTCATCTGCAGGAAGGCAATCGTCTGCCCGTCAGGAGACCAGAAGTAATTGCTGCGGCTGTAAAGCTCTTCCCGGTAAACCCAGTCCACCTCGCCATTCAGAAGGTTGTCGTCACCGTCCTTCGTGAGCGTCCGCTCCTGCCCGTAATTCACCTCGTGGACATACAGGTTGTGCTTGCGCACATACGCCAAACGATCGCCGGCGGGCGAGAACTTGGGGTCCGAGACCGCGTCAGAGCTCGACGTGACCTGCACCGCAGTGCCGCTGTCCAGGCTGTAAAACCAAAGCTGGCCGAGCGAGTCGAACAGCAGATGCTTGGAGTCGGGCGACCAGTGGTAGGCCGCAATCGAGTAGCGCGTCGCCGCTTCCTTCTGGCGCTCGTCCTTGATGGAGCTCGCAGGAGGCGCCAGCGACGACAACTTCTCGCTCGATACCAGCACCGCCGGTTTTCCGCTCGCGAGATCGATGTAGTAGAGCGCGCCGTGCTCGCCGCTGTCATCGCGCTGCACGTACGACACCTTGGCGCCGTCTGGACTCCACAACAATCCCTCGGGCGCGCGTCCCAGCAGTCCGCCATCGGCGTAGATCGCCTCAATTGTCAGCTGCTGCCCACCCTCTGGAGCCGGAGGGCTCGGGGGTTGCGCGTACGTTGTAAGCAATGAACTCAGCAGGAAGAGTATCAGGCAGGTCGAACGGAAGCGTACTGTCACGGATGCTCCGAGGAATGAATTTTCTTTGGGCAGCAGTGTATATCACGCGGCTGGCTGCGGGCGCGGCGAGGCTCCGAGCGGAACAGCCCATGATTCCTGCTAGAATCCAGTCAGGCTCCCTCAAGGTGTAATGACTTCCGACCTGCAAAATCTCATCGAGCTGCAGCAGATTGATTCCCAGATCGCAGCCCTGCGCGCGGAAATCGCCTCCTTGCCCAAGCATGTGGCGGAGATCGAAAAGAAGCTTGCCGGTTCCAGGGCCAAGGTCGAGGCCACGCAGGCCGCCGCCAAGGCCGACGAAGCCGCCCGCCGCAAGCACGAGTCCGACATTCAGGACCAGCAGCAGAAGATCAGCAAATATCGCGACCAGTCGCTCAACGTAAAGACCAACCACGAGTACAAGGCGCTTATGGACGAGATCAAGTTTGCGGAGGAAAAGATTGCTGCCTCCGAAGATAAGATCCTGGAAATCATGGTCGCCGCCGACATCCGCAAGGAATCGCTGAAGAAGGGTGAGGCCGAGCTGAAGGCCGACACCGCCGAAAACGATCGCGAGAAGGAAGAAGCGCGGCAGCGCACGGCGGCCGACGAAGCAGCTTTGGCCGAGCTGACGACGCGCCGCAACGCGTTACGTGCAGGCGTTGGCGAAGACGTGCTGCGCCAATACGATCACGTGCTCAAGGTACGTGGCTCTGCGCTGGCGCCGGTTTACGAGAACCAGTTGTGCTCAGCCTGCAGCGTGATGCTGCGCCCCCAGGTGTTTCAGGAGGTTATGACCAACGAGCAGTTCATGACCTGCGATTACTGCAGGCGCATCCTCTACTACGTTCCGCCTCCACCCAAGCCGGAAGAGGGGAAGGCCGCAAAATCGGCGAGGTCATCCCCCGATGCGGTTGATTCAAGTCAAGAAGCAGCGAGCGCATCAGCGGAGTGAGCCGAGTGACTCGACCTTGAGATCTTCGACGAAACATAAGTTCTCACCAATGTCGGTAACGGCGAGTTGCTTAACGATTACACTCCTCAGCATCGAGTAGGCCTCACTTCTGCTCCAAGTTGCCTTTTCGACTCCAAGCACTACGGGGTTTTTCGCGAGCATGAAGAGTGCGAGGTCTCTTACCTCCACGCAGGCTTCGCGGAAGGCGGTGGCGAGTTGCCGAGTCGCCGAGTCGCCAATCTATGGCCAAGCATTAGCGCAACTACGCCAGGTATGAGCCCAACCCGGTAGCCAAAGCGACGTGAGTCGCCCAATCGACCATGTCACAGACGCGCAAATACCGAGCATGGTAGCAGAAGCACGAGACTCACTGAGTCCGGCAGCACCAATTCAGGCCAGGAGGCGGCTTTTGTATGCAGGTTCCACTCTGAGCAAGCGCGTCGTCGCTCAGCGATCGGCACGATGTGATCAAGCGGGGCTGTTAGAACGGAATTGGCTGCGCGGTATGTCGAAGAGTTCCAAGGCGCCTCTTCGCAAGATGTGGAAGGCGCGCTGACTTTGATAGGTGGACTTCTCTGCCGCCTGTAACTTGCTCACAACCAATTCCAACATGTTGCCTACCGTACGGATGCTTGTGGCCTCTTCGTCGGTGATCTCGAGATCTAAGGTCTTTTCAACCCCCATCACCAGTTCCGACGCTATCCAGTCCCATGTCGGACAAATCGTACAATGCCTTCTGAACAAATGCAGCTGCTTTGAGGTGCTGGTTTCCTTGATGTCCACCCCTTCCCTCACCGTCTCCGCTCGCGGCGCCACGCGCCTAGAGTCGGGCCATCTTTGGGTCTATCGCTCCGATCTCGCTAAGGTCGGCGACATTCCGCCCGGGTCACTGGTGCATGTTCAGGACGAACGCGGTCGCAAGCTCGGCTCCGCCCTGTACAGCAGTTCCTCGCAGATCGCGATCCGGCTGCTGACCCCGGCCGTAATCACCGAAACCCAGCTGTGTCAGCTCGTGCGCGAGCGCCTCGGCCGCGCGGTGCAATTCCGCCAGCAGTTGGCCGGCGACACCGATTCCTATCGCGTAGTTTTCAGCGAAGCTGACCTCCTGCCCGGCCTGATCGTGGACCGATACAACGACGTGCTGTCCATGCAGGTGCTGACCCAGGCTTTCGACCGCGAAGACCTTCGGAAGGTAGTCGCCGAGAAGCTGGCCGAGCGCTTTCCCGGGTCCAGCCTGCTCGACCGGGTTGATCCTCACATTCGCGAGTTGGAACACCTCCCCAAACGCGAAAGCGAAATCGCGTTCGGGAACAGGGCCTCGACGGTTTTCTGTCTCAACAGCGTGCGCTTTCACTTCGCCGGACTCGCCGGCCAGAAGACCGGCGCCTTCCTCGACCAGCGCGAGAACTACGCCGCTGCCGCTCGCTACGCCCAGGGGGATGCTCTTGACTGCTTCACCTACCAGGGAGGGTTCGCGCTGCATCTGGCGAGGGTCTGCAGCAAGGTAACAGCGGTCGACTCTTCCCGCCCTGCCCTGGAAGTAGCCGAGCAGAATGAGCAACTTAACCGCGACTCCCACACTTGCGGCGAGATCGAGTGGATCGAGGCCAACGCCTTCGACCTGCTCAAGGACTACTCCTCCGCGGGGCAGCAATACGACACCATCGTTCTCGACCCGCCAGCCTTTGCCAAGAGCAGGAAGGTCGTTCCGACGGCCGTTAAAGGATACAAGGAATTGAATTTACGCGCGTTTAAGATGCTTCGCCCAAGTGGGGTGCTCGTGAGCTGCTCCTGCTCCTTCCATCTAAGCGAGGCCGAGTTCCTGGAAATGATGAGATCGGCAGCCGCCGACGCAGGACGCAGGGTGAGAATCCTGGAAAAGCGTGGCGCTGCCATCGACCACCCAGCGCTCCTCAACGTCCCCGAGACCGCATATCTGAAGTGTCTGATCTGCCAGGTCCAGGAATAAACCGGTCCGCGGCTTAGAGGTCACTCTCCAACCGCTTCACCAGCGCCTTCGGTGCTGTGTTTCGCCACGCCGCCGCAAGCGCCTGTGTTATCAATGGCTTGGTGGCCGACTTGAGGCGGATGCTGGTGGACCCCTTACGACCCCAAGTCCCTTCGGCTGGCGTGAAGACCTCCGGGTGGCTTCTCACCAACTCCGCCTGCTTTTCGGGGGTCAGCTTCACCATTGCACAATGCTCGTCGGGATAGCCGAGCGTGGCGAAAATCTTACCTCCGACCCGAAAATCCGGATGCTCCATGTGTTCTTTCTCAATCGCCTCGGGCAGACTCTTCGCAAGGCGACGAAACTCTTCTGGACCCATTCAGTCCTCCCACCGTCGGATAGTGAAGCACAATACAGGAGCTGAGGCAATAGATCAGCTTCCCGAGAGCCCTGCCAGCAGCCAGCTAAATGAAACATAGTAAATAGCTTAACTGGATATTGGATTTATCATACTTTTATTTGACATTGGTACGCTAAGATTTTATGCTTCTTTTACGCTAAGTTACGCATCAAAGCAACAGAGGTGGTCAATTCGGCCACCATACTTATTTACAAATATCTGTGGAGGTTGAAAGCCATGACTGTTTTGACTCGTTGGGACCCCTTCCGTGAATTGAACTCCCTGCAAGGCCGCCTGAACCGGCTTTTCGAAGAGCAGTACGGTAACAGCCGCGAGGAGTCTCTGACCGCCGGCGCGTTCGTTCCTCCGGTGGACATTTACGAGGACCAGCACAGCATCCAGCTCAAGCTGGAAGCGCCCGGCATCGAAGAAAAAGACCTGGACGTGAAGATTGAGAACAACGTTCTGACCGTCAGCGGCGAGCGCAAGTTCGAAAAGGAAGAGAAGGAAGAGAACTTCCGCCGCGTGGAGCGCCGTTACGGCAGCTTTACCCGCTCGTTCACGCTTCCCAACACCGTGAACCCCGAAGACATCGGCGCTGATTACAACAACGGCGTGCTGAAGATCAAGCTGGGCAAGCGCGCCGAAGCCAAACCCAAGCAGATCAGGGTGAACATCGGCAGCGGCCCGGTCCTGGAAGGCACGAAAGGACAGGCTGCCTGATCCATTCGCCAGAAATCCGGCGGACGATCGATAATTCGCAAGGGAGGCGGACCGGCAGACGATCCCCTCCCTTTTGTTGTGCCTGACGGCGATTTGGCATCGGAAATTATTGAGTCCGATCGCACCTCATAAAATTCGTACAATTCATAATGATGGCCACGGCGACCCCTTTTTAGGAGAAAGTTATGGCAATTCGATGGGACAAATTAACGGTCAAGACGCAGGAGGCGGTGCAGCGAGCTAACGATATCGCCAGCGAGCATGGCAACCCGGAGTTGCAGCCCGTCCACATTCTGGCGGCGCTGCTGGAAGACAACGAAGGCATCGTCGTACCTCTGCTGGAGCGGGTTGGCCTGCAGGTTCCGTCCGTCCAGTCGCAAGCGATGTCGGCGATTGAGCGCCTGCCCAAAGTGTCCGGCGGAGGCGCTGCCCAGGCATCACTGTCGAGCGCGGCCAATCAATTGCTCGAGGGAGCATTCAAAGAGGCATCAACCTTTAAGGACGAGTTTGTCTCCACCGAGCATTTGTTGCTGGCAATGACCAGGCTGAAGAAGGACCCCGCGCAGGAGATCCTGAGCAAGGCGGGTGCGACGTACGACAACATTCTCCGCGCACTGACCGCGGTCCGTGGAAACCAGAAGGTGACCGACCAGAATCCCGAAGCCAAGTACCAGGCGCTAGAGCGCTACGCTCGCGACCTGACGGAGCTGGCCAAGAAGGGCAAGCTCGATCCGGTGATCGGGCGCGACGAAGAAGTGCGCCGCGTCGTCCAGGTGCTGTCGCGCCGCACCAAGAACAATCCCGTGCTGATTGGCGAGCCCGGCGTCGGCAAGACGGCGATCGTCGAAGGCCTTGCCCAGCGCATTGTTTCTGGCGACGTGCCCGAGCAGTTGAAGAACAAGCGGGTGGTGTCGCTCGACCTGGGCGCGATGCTCGCAGGAGCGAAGTATCGTGGCGAGTTCGAAGACCGGCTCAAGGCTGTGCTGAAGGAGATCGAACAGTCGCAGGGACAGATCATCCTGTTCATCGACGAGCTGCATACGCTGGTGGGAGCGGGAGCGGCCGAGGGTGCGATTGATGCTTCGAACATGCTGAAGCCGGCCTTGGCGCGCGGAGAGCTGCGGGCCATCGGCGCCACCACGCTCAACGAGTACCGCAAGTACATCGAGAAAGATGCCGCACTGGAGCGCCGCTTCCAGATCGTCTTCGTGGGCGAGCCCAACGTTGAGGACACGATTGCGATCCTGCGCGGCCTGCGCGAGAAGTATGAAGTACATCATGGCGTGCGCATCAAGGACTCGGCGATTGTCGCCGCAGCGACGTTGTCGCATCGCTACATCTCCGACCGGTTTCTTCCAGACAAGGCCATTGACCTCATCGACGAGGCAGCAGCGTCGCTGCGCATCCAGATCGACTCGATGCCGACAGAGATCGACCAGCTCGAGCGCCGGGCGACGCAGCTCGAAATCGAGCGGCAGGCGCTGAAGCGCGAAGACGACTCCAACTCTCGCGAGCGGCTGAAGACGCTGGAGAAGGATCTGGCGCACATCAAGGAAGAGTCCAACGCTCTCAAGGCGCGGTGGAAGCAGGAGAAGGAAATCATCGCCAACGTGCGCGCGAAGAAAGAGCAACTGGAGAAGCTCAAGCTCGACATCCAGGAAGCAACGCGCAAGGGCGAGTTCGAGCGCGCGGCGAAGCTGCAGTACGGCGAGTTGCCCAAACTCGAAGCGGAGATCAAACAGCTGGGCGCGCAGATGGATGCCAAGCAGTCGCGCCTGCTCAAGGAAGAGGTGGACGAGGAAGACGTCGCCAAGATCGTGAGCAAATGGACCGGGATTCCAGTGTCGAAGATGCTGGAGGGCGAAGTGCACAAGCTGGTGACCATGGAAGATCGCCTGCGCGAGCGCGTGGTCGGCCAGGATGAGGCGCTGTCGCGGGTGGCAAATGCGATCCGGCGCTCACGTGCGGGGCTAAGCGATCCCAGGCGTCCGATCGGCTCGTTCATCTTCCTCGGACCGACCGGCGTCGGTAAGACCGAGCTGGCGCGCGCGCTGGCCGAGTTCCTGTTCGATGACGAGCACGCGATGATCCGCATCGACATGTCGGAGTACATGGAGAAACATTCGGTCTCGCGGCTGATTGGCGCTCCTCCGGGGTACGTAGGCTACGACGAGGGCGGGCAGCTGACCGAGGCAATCCGGCGGCGTCCGTATGCCGTGGTGCTGTTCGACGAAATCGAGAAGGCGCATCCCGATGTCTTCAACGTCTTTCTGCAGATCATGGACGACGGACGCCTGACCGACGGCAAGGGTCGCAATGTCGATTTCAAGAACACCATCATCATCATGACGTCGAACCTCGGCTCGAGCTATCTGCAGCGGGCAGGAGCAGCACCGGACAAGCAGGAAGAAGCGCACGAACAGGTGATGGATGCGCTGCGCGCGCACTTCAAGCCCGAATTCCTGAACCGCGTGGACGACATCATCATCTTCAATCCGCTGGGCAAGGAGCAACTGGTCAAGATCGTCGACTTGCGGCTGCAGGACCTGCAGCGTCTGCTGGCCGATCGCAAGATCACCCTGGAACTGACGCCCAAGGCGAAGGAATTGATCTTCACCGAAGGCTACGACGAGAATTACGGTGCACGTCCGTTAAAGCGTGCGATTCAGCGTCTGGTGCAGGATCCGCTGGCGATGAAGATCCTGGACGGCGAGGTGCTGCACGGAGACATTGTCCGGGCGGACGTTGACACCAAGAGCAAGAAGCTGAAGTTCGAGGCCATACATCATGAGACGCCAGCCGAGGCGGTCGCGGCGAGTTAACCTTTACTCGTAGATGGGCGGCACAGCCGAGAGGCTGTGCCGTTTTTCTTTTGGCTGCGGATTCGCACGGATGAACGCGGATCCAGATAAGATCTTTGGATGGACTTTGCATTATAAAGTACTTGACACAGCGTGGATCTCGCCTTAGTCTCTGCTTCATGTCCGATCCTCGCCCCTGCCGCCGCACGCCACGGAGGCCGCCACCGGAGGCGGCCGAGCCTTCGGCCCTTGAGCACCTCGAGGTCATTCGCCAGACTATGGAGCGCAGCACGGCTTTTACAGCCGTATCGGGCTGGGGATACTGCGCCATGGGAGCCACCGCGCTCGTGGCTGCGCCAATTGCCCTGCGACGGCCGACCATCGAGGCTTGGCTGGCGCTGTGGCTGGCTGAGGCGCTGGTAGCGGTGACGCTCGCGCTGGTCGCGATGCACTGGAAGGCTTCCGGGCTGGGCACTCCGATCCTTTCGATACCCGGAAGGCGGCTGTTTGCGGGCCTACTGCCCGCCCTGTTTGCAGGCGGCGTACTGACCCTCGCGCTCCTGCGGGCCGACGATCCGCGACAGATTCCCGGCGTCTGGCTGCTGCTGTACGGCGTTGCCGTAATGCAGGCGGGCGCGTTCTCGGTGCGAACGATCCCATTGATGGGCGCCGTCTTTGTGCTCGCCGGAGCGATTGCATTGCCCCTGCCTTGGTGGTGGGCGAATTTTATGCTCGCTGTCGGGTTCGGACTCATACATATCGCATTCGGCGCATACATCGCGAGGAGGCATGGTGGCTAAGCAAGCGGCCAATCTTGTCAGTTTCGGCCCTCAACATAATGAGACACGGAGGAAGAGCGGAGTAAGTGGATTATCGGCACTGGAGCTCGATCCGGTAATTCACGAGCGGGTGAGGCTGGGCATCGTGAGTGCGCTGGCGGTGAACGATGCGCTCAGCTTCAACGACTTGAAAAAGCTGCTCGAGATCACCGATGGGAACCTTAGCGTTCACGCACGCAAGCTGGAAGCGGCGGGCTACGTGAAGTGCACCAAGTCGTTTGTGGGCCGCCAGCCCCGCACCGAGTTCAAGCTGACCGCAGCGGGCCGGCGCGCGCTGGAAGGGTATCTGGGACAGATGGAGTCGGTGATCCGGTCAGCGCGCAAGAGCCGAACTACGGCTTGAATCGTGAAATGACGTGAAGGGATGGACGGACAGCGAATCAACTGAGTCAGCGGCAGAGTCATCCTGGTCCTATCTTTAACGGTGCTGGCAACGGTCCTTCTGGGTACACCCAGCCGCAAACCTTGGGCGTCGCGTTCGGAGCGCTGTACTACCTCGAGCACCTCCGGTAGGGTTTTTGCCCGGAATACTTTGCAGAACAAAGTGCTTTCTAAGGAGGGGCGTTGTACGCCAACGGCAATCTCGAAGCGCACCTGGCGGCGTTGTGTTTCCTGGGAACGGCTGGCCTGATCGTTCTGCTGGTCGTCGCCACCGTCGTGCTCATTATTGCGCGGCGGA
>Ga0210406_10007704_pt1 | contig 10880 bp, 5 predicted proteins | sample IncBWC30MmetaG_FD_155454 | JGI IMG/M metagenome (GOLD analysis project Ga0210406, IMG submission 155454) | Forest soil microbial communities from Barre Woods Harvard Forest LTER site, Petersham, Massachusetts, United States - Inc-BW-C-30-M | ecosystem: Environmental > Terrestrial > Soil >... | reverse complement strand
CCGCGCTTTCTGCTCCTGAAAAGACATGCCCGAGTAGTCGAAGCCCATCTCGCGCGGCATCGTCTGTTTGAAAACGTCTTCGAGAGCCGCCGTGGCTTGGTCCGCGCTATAACCCGGCGCTGCACCGCCGTTGATTTGCGCCGAACGGTACTCGTTGAAACGCATCGTAAACTCCGGCCCCTGCCGCGGCTTTACACTGATCAGGGTGGAGAGCGGAACATTTTCTCCTTTGCCGTTGCGAACATAAAACCGCCCAACGTTTTCCGCCCTGGCGCGGTCCTCCCCTTCCGCCTCAATATAGACCTGCCACTGACGCCCGAAGCGGTTGAAATAGTTGATGAAATATCCACCCATGAACGCCTGAACGGTCCGGTAGACATCGTTAAGCGGCACACCCTGTTTTAGGACCTTATCGCGGTCCACCTGGACGAACTCCTGTGGCACGTTGGGTAAGAACGTCGTGAACAAGCCCGCAATCTCCGGGCGTTTGCGGGCCGCTTCCAGGAAGGTGGCCAAATTCTTCGCCAGGAACTGAACATCGTTGCCAGCGCGGTCCTCGAGGACGAATGTGAATCCGCCGGAGTTGCCTACACCCGGAATGGCGGGCGGGGAAAAACCGAAGGCAATTGCGGTAGGCAACTTGCTCAATTCCTGGTTCAGATGCGCCTTGATCGCTTGAAATTGTTCGGCCCTCGTCTTGCGCTCATCCCAGGGCTTGAACGTGACAAAAAAGAACGCGTTATAACTGGTGCGCACAAAGCTGAGCAAGCTAAAGCCGACGACGCTGGTCGTGTATTGAACCCCCGGCGTATTCATCAGGATTTTTTCCACCTCAGCCGTAGCTGCGGTCGTGCGTTCCTGCGAAGCTCCGTTCGGAAGCTGGAGATTGACGAAGGCATAGCCCTGATCTTCGTCCGGAAGGAAGCTCGACGGCACTCGGTTGGCAAAAAAACCGGCCGCCGCGCCAAAGGCCACTAGCAACACGACCACGACGACGGTCTTGCGTACCAACACCGCGCTCCAACGGACGTAGCCCTCTGTGGCTCGATCAAAGACGCGGTTAAACCAATCGAAAAATCGCCGCAGCAATCCTCGGCTTTCCGTCCGTGGGCGGAGTAGCAGTGCGGCAAGCGCGGGACTGAGCGTAAGTGCGTTAAACGCAGACAGGATCACCGAAATCGCGATCGTGGCGGCGAATTGCTGGTAGAGCCGGCCGGTAATGCCTGGGATGAAGGCTGTTGGCACAAATACGGCGGAGAGAACCAACGCGATCCCCACGACAGGCCCGGAGAGTTCCTCCATTGCTTTCAGGGCTGCCTCCTTCGGTGTCATGCCCTCTTCGATGTGTCGTTCCACACCTTCGACGACGACGATGGCGTCGTCCACCACGAGGCCGATGGCCAGCACGAGACCAAAGAGAGAAAGCGTATTGATGGAGAAACCGAACACCGGGAAAAACACGAACGTGCCAACGAGCGAGACCGGGACCGCCAGGAGCGGAATCAGCGTGGCTCGCCAGCCCTGCAGGAAGAGATAGACCACCAGGATTACGAGTACGAGGGCGATCAAAAGCGTTACGACGATTTCCTTGATGCCTTGCGTGACCGCGCGCGTCGTGTCCAGCGCTATGACGAAATCCATGTCTTCCGGGAAGCGCTGCTTCACCTGGGCCATCAGCTTCTTGACGCCTGCGGCTGCGTCAACCGCGTTCGAGCCCGGCAATTGGTAAGTGGCAATAATGGCGCTCGGCTTCCCATTCAGACGGCCCGAGACGCTGTAGTCCTGGGAACCCAGCTCGATCCGAGCCACGTCCCGGACACGCACGATCCCGCCGTCGGGCGTCTCGCGGAGGACGATCTGACCGAACTCTTCCTGCGAGACAAGACGGCCTTGCGCGAGAACCGAATAAGTAAATTCCTGGCCTTTGGGTGCAGGTTCGCCTCCCGCTTTCCCTGCCGGGTTAACCGTGTTTTGCGCTTGAATGGCGCTGACGATTTCAGGAACGGTAATGCCCAGCTTTGCCAATTGATCGGGTTTTACCCACAGGCGCATTGCGTATTGGCCCGCCCCGAATATCTGGACGTTGCCGATGCCCGGTGAGCGCGTGATCGGGTCCCGGAGGTTGATGTAGGCGTAGTTCGCCAGAAACTCGGCATCGTAGGTTCCATGCGGCGAGTAGAGACTGACCAACATGAGCGGGGACGTGACAGATTTTTGGACGGTGACCCCGTAATTGATAACATCCGCGGGAAGCTGGGATGCGGCCTGCGTCTCGCGGGCCTGGGTGAGAATCAAATCCGTGTTCGGATCCGTTTTTACGTCGAAGTTCACGATCAGGGTCGTGTTCGAGTTGCCGGTGGCATTCAGCGAATACATATAATTCATGTTGTCCACGCCACTCATCTGCTGTTCGATGGGCGTGGCCACTGCTTGCTCGAGGGTTTGCGCGTCCGCGCCAACATAGGTGGCCAGGACCTGAATCTCCGGCGGAGCGATGTTGGGGAACTGCGCAATGGGTAGATTCAGAATGGTGATCGCACCGACGATGACCATGACAATCGAGATCACCATCGCGACGATGGGGCGGTTGATAAAGAACTTTGACATTGGATTACCTTGCCTTCGTCTCTGCGGCAAACGGCTTGGGGTTCACTTGCATGCCCGGACCCACCTTCTGAACTCCCTCGACGATCACCCGCTCGCCCTGCTTTAGCCCTTCCGCAACAATCCACTCCGTGCCCACACGGTCGCCGACTTTGACTGGACGAATGCTCACTTTGTTCTCCCCGTCCACAACTGCCACTTGATAGCCGCCTTGCAACTCCGACACCGCACGCTGCGGGACAAGTAGCGCGTCTTTCTGGGTGCGAACGGCCGTCCGAACTCTGCCGTAGCCGCCGGGGCGCAGAATATTTCCAGGATTGGGGAATAACCCGGCGATGCGAATTGCGCCGGTACTCTCATTCACCTGGCGGTCCGCAAAGTAAAACGTGCCTTGATGTGGATAGGTCGAGCCGTCGGCCAAGATCAGGTCGAGACGCAGACTCTTGCCAGCCGCTTCCCGAGTACTCTCCGTTGGAAACCGTTTGTTCCAATCCAGGTACTCGCTCTCGCTGACCGTGAAATAGACCTTGATGGGGTCAACGGTGGACACCGAGGTCACGGGCCCGCTGCTTGGATTGACCAAGGCACCAACCTGAAGCTGAGCCTGCCCAGCGACACCTTCGATGGGCGCAACGAGCCGAGTGAAATCGAGGTTGATCTTGGCTGTTTCCACGGCAGCTTCTGCCGACTTAATTTGCGCTTCCGCTGTGGCTACCGTCGCCTTTGCCGCCATGTTGTTCTGGACGGCATTGTCTAGATCCTGTTGGCTAGCGGCTTGCTCTTTCGCCAGAGGGGCGTAGCGGTTGACGTCAAGTTCGGTCCTGCCTTGCACTGCCTGCGCGTTGGCAAGCTGGGCCTTGGCCTGCGCCAACTGTCCTTCGGCTTGGTCGAGCACCGCCTGAAAGGGCCGCGGGTCAATCTCGAAGAGCAACTGCCCCTTTCTGACGAACGCGCCTTCTTGATAGCCCTGCCGCAGTAGGTAGCCCGTAACCTGTGCCCTGACGTCGGCATTTGTCATTCCGTCGAGCGTGCCGATCCACTCGCCAAAAATTGGAACATCTTTCTGCTCAACCTGCACGACCTCAACGTCCGCCGGACCGCCCGTTTGCGCTCCCGATACCTGCTTTGGGCGTAGCGCTCCAATAATCACGCCGATGACGGCCAAGCATAACGCTCCGCCTATCCAGAGTTTGTATTTCGAAATCGTTTTCATGGTCCCCTCCGACAGTGGAATCTTTCCCCGGAATCGGGCTTCGCCGCTTCCGTCTCGCGCGGATTGAATACTTGATGCTCCGCCTGCCGAGGAGGGTACAACAATCCTTCCAAACTGACGAGGGCGGCCGCGCCTGGGTCCACAAGGATTATCGTAACACCTCCGCTTCGGTCCTCCTCTGGAAAGGCATCGCCTCCTACACCACTCTCTGCTACGCCCGCTATCTCATCGGCTGCAGGTCCTCACTTCCCAGGACCAAAACGAAGGCATGGCGCTCTACCGTGTCCTCTGCGACAAATACCTCGTTCGACGCTGGAACTTTGCTCTTCTTGAGTGTAGGATTTTGCGTACGACACCGAACCCGTCAACTCGTATAACGACGAACATGGAATTCGTAGGCCAGTTAACGCCAGCGGATTTGAACGACGTGCGAAAGGACGCGCGCTCACACACGTATTGGCCCGCGATAAACCTTGCATCCATACCCACACTCCTATTTCGGTCCTTGGCAGTACTCATGGCTTTGGCGAGCATTGCTGCCGTATCGTTCGTGGGCGTGCTTTCCTTCGCCTTCTGTGGTGCGGCCATGCTTCTCGGGAGGGTTCGCCCCTTACGCGAAGCGTATCAATTTCTCTCCCAGGCTTACGACCGCTTCCTCGACCGGCTCGGCCAGGAAGTTCTGCGTGACCCGCGAGACACCCCCGCGTTACGCCTCATGGTCTCCCTCACCCTTACCGCTGTGCCAATTTTCGTGACCCAACTCGTTTTGGGGAAGCCTCGGCTCCTCCTCGTCATCGCTTTCTATCTTTCCTTGGTCGGCCCCAAGTTTCAGCGCTCTGTGCGGATGTTCAGCGCCAAACACCTGGAGGGGCACAAGCCCCAAGGGTACTTCTCGGACAAATACCATAAGGTCTTCGGCCGCTATGTCGAATTCTTTCTCGGATATTTGTATGGCGACCTTCCAGAACTGGGTCGCACCGTTCATGTCCGTCTCCACCATAAAGAGAACGGCGGACCCGACGATAATGCCTCCACCATGGGCTACGATCGAACGAATCCGCTGCATTTCCTTTGGTATCTTGCGGGCAACATCTGGACCACCCTGGGGCTTGCTCCCTACGCCTACTTTAGAGCTAGAGGCGATGGAAAGAACCGGAGACGAATGTTGTGGGGAATAACGCGGTACTTCATTTATTTTGCGGCTGTTTTTATCTACGATTGGAGAATTGGGATCTGGTTCGTGCTAGTTCCTCTTCTCGCCATGAACTTCATCATGGCCATCACCTCCTGGGTTCAGCATGCCTTTTGTGACCCCGAACATCCCGAGGATTATTTTGTAAATACCGTGACCGTCGTCGATGACCTGAACTTCATGAACGAAGGCTACCACCTCTGTCATCACCACCGGTCGGGCCTGCACTGGACCGAAATGCCCGCCCATCTGGAGCGCATTCGCGATAAGATGAGAGAGTGTGGCTCGCTGGTCTTTCGGGACTTGGATTTTATGCAGCTTTTCATCGAGTTGACTCTCCTTCGCAGAATGGATGTCCTTGCCGAGAAGCTTGTCCCCTGGGAGCCCATGAATCACGAACAGAGGTTGGCTTTGCTGGCGAAGCGAACTAAGCCCGCCAGAGCCGTTTCGGCCTGAGGCCTCGCCCTCAGGACCTTTATGGCTGCTTCCTCTCCTAGGCATCGATCTATGAGCCACCGCGTCCGCATTTTCGTCCTGCTGGCGATCGCACTTGCAATTCTCGTCCCAGTCACAGTGGCGCAGAAGCCCCCGGCGCCGGGCCCGGCCCCGGCGCCCCCGCCTTCCACAACGCCAAGAGGCCCAACCACTCCCACTCCTTCGACGAGTTCGGACCCAACTCAACCAAAAGATGACCTTGTGATGTTTCTCCGCGGACGCGTTGCAACCCACGACGGCTCAGCTGTTCCACACGATGTGCTGGTTGAGCGCGTTTGCAACAACAGGGTCCGTCAAGAGGTGTATGCATCTCTCCACGGCGATTTCAGCATGCAATTGGGATCGCGGACCGATTCCTTTCCTGAAGCTAGCGCCGATTCGGTTTCACCATTCGGTTCGCCCAACAGGGATTCGTCCATGGGAATTCCACGACACGACTTGATGACTTGTGAGCTACGCGCCTCGGCCTCCGGTTTTCACTCCCGTGCCATCCCCCTTATGGACCTCGATACCTTCGGCGGCAGCGCCGACGTAGGCGTCATTATTGTGCAGAGGGCTACCAAGATAGAAGGCACGACGCTCAGTGCCATACCCTACAAAGCACCGAAGGATGCCAGAAAAGCTTACGAGAAAGGCCTCCAGGCCGAGAGGACCGGCAAACTTGCCGACGCGCACAAATATTTTGAAACATCCGTGGAGCTCTACCCCAGTTCCGCGAACGCCTGGTTCCGGTTGGGCACCGTTTTACAGAAACAAGACCAGAACGACGCAGCTCGCAAAGCGTATACCCAAGCCACCACGATCGATACCAGGTTCCTGCCGCCATATCTGTCGCTCGCGTCCATGGCCTACGCCGCGGAAAATTGGACCGAAGTCCTTAACCTCACGGATCACATCCTGGACCTCGATCCGTTCAACAAGGCCGCAGGCACTGGTTACTTCCTCGATCTCGATCCGTTGAGTTGCTCCGACGCCTATTTCTATAACGCGATCGCAAATTACAAGCTCAACAAAATCGACGCCGCTGAACGGAGCGGTCTCAAGGCGGAACACCTGGACCTGCGCCCTCATTTTCCGCAGCTGCATCTCTTGCTGGCGGAGATCTATGCCCGAAAAAACGACTACGCCCTGGCCATCTCGGAAATACAAACGTACCTGGCGCTGGTTCCGCATGCCAAAGCCGCGGCTCAGGCGCGCGAGCAGTTGGCAAAATGGGAGAAGCTCAACGGCTCAGCATCATCCACTGAAAAACCCGATCAGAGGTGAGTTTCGCCTCGTCAGACCTCCCGGTTGCTTCCTACCTACATTCCGCGGAAAATGATTACCCCAAAAATGTCGGACCACGCGTGCGCTATCATCCCCGGCCTCAGGCTCTTTCGCCACACAGCAAGTAGCCCGAACAGGACGCCGTACAGCGTGATTCTTCCTACCGGGCCCACCCCTTCGTAGAGATGGCCAATGCCGAATACAATCGCTTGGATAAGAACCGCCCAGCCGGCGCTGCCTGTGATCGCCTGAAATTGCTTCTGAAGATAGCCGCGAAAAGCCAGTTCCTCGCAAAATCCTGCTGAGAGGGCAAGAGGTATCCACGCGAGGCTTTCAAGAATCCCTTGGGGAAGAAGTCCTTGCGCGGCATTCGTTCCGCCGCCCAGAATATGAGGATTCATCAAGCCCACCCACACCGCCCAGAGCCCTGCGCCCAGGGCAATGTCCTTCATCACCTCTTTCGGTGTCGTCCATCGGCCGCCAACAAGGTCGCGCAAACGCACTCCGCGCTTGTGCACCCCCATGCGGACATACAGCACCAGCAGCCATTCAAAGACTAGCACAGAAAGGTAACGCTGCACGGCGTTGCCGCTCGGCGCTGCTGCCTGTGGGTGCTGTTTTACAGCGTGCTGAAAGAAACCACCAACGACGGACAGCCCGACAAAAATAGTAATGAACACAATCGTATGCCACGCTGGGGCAATGAGCGGGCGACTCGAAAGGCGAGAAACAAGGTTAGTGTCTGCGCTCATCCTGCCTCCTACACTCACTCTGTTGATCTTCGCGGTGCTTCCGAAGATCCTAAGCCGAATGACGCCACGCCGGGAAATAATCTACTTGGACGTATAGCGCGCTAACCGGAGACTGGCCCACTCCCAGAATTTGATTGCCAGGACAGTCATTACTCTGATACGCTATTCTCGTTCAGAAGTGCGCCTCGGCTCCGCGAGGCTCCCACTAAAATCCCAAAATCTAATCTTTCTGTCTGGAGAACTTCCCATGTCCAATCGGTGCACGGACCGTTCCTCTTTGTGTTCGTTCATATTGTCGCATCGACACCATGCGTCGCGAGAAGCGTCGACCCAGCTGTAAGGTATTCTCCTTACTTGCTTAAGGTATTCTCCCGACTAACTCATTTGAAACCAGCGGGTTACAATTCTCTCGCCTACCCGCCGGTTCGGTGGCAATAGTTAAGATGGCCCTTGGCGCCGCTTGCTGGGTGCTAGATCACGAACCTGGGATCACGCCTCGATCTTTGGTGCCCTCTCGTGGTCCCTCGGGCTTGAGACCTAGGCATGAAGCCATCAAAGCTCCTTAACCGGCTCCTCACGGGCGCGGCTGTCTTCGCTGTTTACATCGTCGCTGGGAAGCTCAGCCTCCGCCTTGCTTCCGTTCACCCCAGCGTCAGTCCAGTGTGGCCTCCCACGGGAATCGCCATCGCCACTCTTCTTATGCTGGGGCGCCGCTTCTGGCCTTCGATTTTCGCTGGGGCGTTTATCGTCAATGTGACGACTACAGGCTCTATCGCTTCGTCACTAGGCATCGCCTTAGGAAACACGCTCGAAGCGGTCGTGGCAACTTTTCTCGTCACTCGTTTCGCGAGCGGCCGCCATGCATTCGAGAAAAGTTGGGACGTTCTGCGTTTTGGTCTCTATGCGGGAGTGATGAGCGCTGCGCTGGCGGCCACGATTGGCGTCACTAGTCTCACGCTGGGTGGCTTCGCTTCCTGGAATCAGTACGGGCTCAACTGGCGCACTTGGTGGCTTGGCGATGCCGCAGGAGCCCTGATTTTCGCTCCCTTCCTGCTTCTCTGGACTTTGAATCCCCGAGTGACGTGGTCGAAAAAACAGCTTCTCGAAGCATGCGTCTTGTTGACTTGCACGCTCTTGACGGCAGGCATCGTCTTCGGCCCAGTCTTCCACGCCCAGATTAGGAATGACCCCTGGACCTTTCTGTGTACGCCCTTTTTGGTTTGGACGGCCTTCCGTTTCGGTCCCCGTGAAGCCTCCGCCGTCATCTGCGTTCTATGCACCATGGAGGTCGTTGGTACAGTGCACGGTTACGGTCCCTTTGTTCGCAAATCGCCGAACGACTCTTTGCTTCTCTTGCAATCCTTCATCGGCCTGCAGGCTCTGATGATCCTCATTTTTGCCGCCGAAGTCTCCGAGCGGCAACGCCAGGAAGAGCACGTAAAACGCCTCGCCGTCAGCGATCCCCTCACCGGCCTCGCCAATTACCGTGTGTTGCTTGAGCGCATCGATATGGAAATTAAGCGCTACCAGCGCAACCCCCGCCCCTTTTCTGTTGTTCTGCTGGACCTGGACGGATTGAAGAAGATCAACGACACGCACGGCCATGTCGTGGGCAGCGCGGCTCTCTGCCGCCTTGCGGAGGTTCTCTACGTCTGTTGCCGTAGCATCGATACGCCCGCTCGTTACGGCGGCGACGAATTCGCTCTCGTCCTGCCCGAGATCTCCGCTCATTACGCCCAAAGGGTTGCGCGGCGCATCTCGCAGCGGCTCGCGGAAGATGCCGAGCTTCCGCGCCTTAGCGTGAGTGTCGGCGTTGCCGAGTATCCCCGCGACGGCCTGACCATTGAACACCTTCTGAGCGCAGCCGACCGCACCCTTTACGAGATCAAGCTCCGCGCCGCTTCGAGTTCCCTCGCCGCGTCACGCTCCTAGTCGCCCACGAACCGAAGACCGCAGCCTTCTGGCAGGGTCGGGATCTCCGATCGCGCTGCTCAACGGAGCGCATGCTCGTAATGAGGATTGAACCTGCGGTGGCCGAGACGTTTCCATGCTCTAACCGATTTTCTGCGATTGCAAACTGTGCATCGGTCCCCAGCTAACCACGTTTAGAATCAACACTTGCAAAAGTGTATCAAAACAAAGCACTTTAACCGCCTTTAGAATCAACACTTATGAGAAACCTAGGGGGAGGGGGGTAGGCGCAATCAATTAGCGCTAATCAGGCAGTCGCGCGTAAACTTAATGACCCCTGCGACCTTCCGTCTTTGGACTCATGGGTCTGGGGTGCTTGCCACAAACGTGGGCAGCAAACTCTTTGTCACACTGCTCTTCGTATTTCTGCTTCATTTCATCCAGTGATTCGCCAACGAACGCACCAGAAGGCTTAAACGCCCAGTTACACTCGGAGCAGCCGAAGCCCTCAAAGCTCTGGCGCGCAATCCATACCAGCTGGCGCGGCACGGCGGCAGTATAAGCCCAACCCTGTTTGAAAAAGAACAGTGTTCCAAGGCTGGCACATGCCTAAAAAGCGGACGAGGGCGTCCCACGCCCCAGGAATAGAAGGATTGACGTGTACAAGATTTGACAGCGGATCAGAAGCCGTACCTAACGACAGGGCTACAGGCGCCACCGAGCTCCAGATGTTCAGTTCGGTCGAGAACCAGCCAGATCGGAGAATATCGAGTCCTTCAAAACCCCGCTGAGCGAAGAATTGTGAACTCGCAGTTTCTCGCCGTACTCGATGTAACCGAGTTTCTTGAACTTATTCATAAAGTAGTTGACGCGAGTTCGCGTTGAGCCAATCAATCCCCCGAGCGTCCCCTGAGTGATCTTCGGTATGACCGCGACGGGCTTGCGTATTTTGTCGTAGCGGGCAACTAGCAATAGTGCGCGAGCCAACCGTTCCTCACAGGAGCTTAAGTGCTGGTCGATTAGGTCCTCTTCGATGCGGATGTTGCGTCCAAGCAAGCAGCCGATGAAATGGTCTGAGAACTCATGGCCATTGTGGAGAGCGCGTATCATCTCCTTCTTTTGGATGACCAGGAGGGTGCATCGTGTAAGTGCGGTAGCAGTTGCCGTGAGGGACCTTTGACCGGTCAAGCATCCCGCACCCAGGTAGTTTCCACGATGAAGAATCGCGAGGACCGTCTGCTTACCGCGCTTCGACTTCACTGTGACTTTCACGTGCCCTTTCTCGATGTAGAACACTTCCTTGCCGGTGTCGCCCTGTGAACAGATAGTCTGCCCTTCACGAAATTGGGCGATAAAGCTTCTCGCGCTCATTTTTGTGAGAAATACCGCTGGTTGAAAAGACCGCTGGCGTCGACGCGTCATAGCGGTCTCAAACACAGCTTCTGAT
>Ga0210406_10007703_pt1 | contig 10882 bp, 9 predicted proteins | sample IncBWC30MmetaG_FD_155454 | JGI IMG/M metagenome (GOLD analysis project Ga0210406, IMG submission 155454) | Forest soil microbial communities from Barre Woods Harvard Forest LTER site, Petersham, Massachusetts, United States - Inc-BW-C-30-M | ecosystem: Environmental > Terrestrial > Soil >... | reverse complement strand
GGGTGCCCCACCCTCGGGTTGGGAGGGTGGGTCTTGGGTTTCTCTTTTCTTCGCTTTGAACTGTTGGCTATCAACTTGCCTTTTTCTGTCGCCCCCGTTACCCTTACGCCGCAAAATCGCTCCAGTACTACACAATACTGTTGATTAACTAGCTATAATCCGAGAAAATCCCTCATGTTCGCGCGGGGAGTTTTCTCTTTCCACCCTGCGCGCCTCCCCGCCTTCCCCGAAAATCTCCCAAGTCCAATCATTCCCACACTTGCGCGGCGCGCTCGTAAGTCCAATCATTCCCGCACATACGGGACACCAGGGGGTGGGGGATGTACCGGTTTCCTTGTCAGACCAATTTGCCGCGCTTCTAAGCCTTCTGTTTCCCCTGCATACAAAATCCCTGTCCGTAACTCTTTTGGTTCCCCTACTTACGCAAAAACAGGGGGGTATGCCCCCGCCTCAAAATGTCGGCGCGCCGACATTTTTGATTTTTCCCCATATATTTTGAGGTTTTTGGGCCGATTACTTGGACAATGTCTGCTGTACGGTTCCGACGCGCCAGAAGTTCTGCCCGGTTTCCGGCAGCGTGTAGATCGGGTCGTAATATTCGTAGCGGCGATTCAACGCCTCGGAGTCATCCGCCTCAATCCCCGTGCGGTAATTCTTCGTCCAGTAGGAAATGCCCAGTTGCCGGTCGTATTCCTTCACCTGGTGCACCCAGCGCTTGCCCACGAACGGCACATCGCACACCATGCGCGGCGTGGCAAATCCCGGCAGGTAGCCCATGATGTCGTGCTGCAGTTGCTGCACTTCGTGGATCGCCAGGCGCCAGTGCTCGGCGTTGGGAATCATGTCGCACTGATAGAAGTAGTACGGCAGGATTTTTCCGTAATCCAGCAGCGCGAAGCACAACTCCAGCAAATCGTTCGGCGTGGTATTGACGCCACGCAGCAAAACACCCTGATTGCGCACGTCGCGGAATCCCACGTCGAGCAGCGATTCCACCGCTTTTCTTACCAGTGGAGTCACCTGCCGTGCGCTATTCACATGCGTGTGCACGGCAATGTCCACGCCGCGCTCCCGAGCCTTCTTCGCCAGCCGCTCCAGCCCAGCTTGCACTTCCGGCTGCAGGAAATGCTGCGGAATCGCAATCAGGCCTTTAGTCGCCAGGCGAATGTCCCGGATATTCGGAATGTCCATCAACTTGGAAACAAAATCTTCCAGCGTGCCGATGGGCACATTGGCGATGTCGCCGCCGCTGACCACAACGTCGCGCACGGAAGGAGTGACCCGCAGATAATCGAGCATCTGCTGGTAGCGGTCCTTCTGCGGAATCTGGAACTTCAGCTTAATGACTTGCGGCACGTCGTTGCCAACGAGGTCCATCCGCGTGCAATGCCCGCAATATTGCGGACAGGTGGAAAGCATTTCCGCCAGCACCTTAGTGGGGTAGCGGTGAGTCAATCCCTCCACCGCCCACATATCTGCTTCGTGCAACGAATCGCGGCTCGCTTTCGGATGGCTCGGCCATTCCGGATGCCGGTCGTCAAACGCCGGCAACATGTAACGCCGCACCGGATCGTTCCACAGATCCTTCTCATCCATGGTGTTCAGCATGTGCGGCGGCACCAGGATGGACATCGTAGCGCGCTCTTTGATGTCGCGTTCCAGGGAGACCATCAGCGTATCCGGAATCAGGCTGCCAAACGCATCTTTCAATTCTTTCAGGTTTTTAACGGTATGGCGGCGCTGCCAGAGAGCGGTTTCCCACTCCTCTTTGGTGACACCCTTATAGCCAGGCAGCCGGCGCCAGTCCGGCTCCACAAATTCCCTCTTCAGTGGATAGGTGAACGGCTGCTCAGCCGCATGAACCCGGCCGGCCGGCTTCCAGGTGGGGCGCGCCGGTTTGGCTGCGGGCGTAATGGTTTTCGTCTCGCTCATCACGTCGATCCAGTATCTGGGGAATTTTGCCTAACGGACGCCTTAGCAAATCTTAACAACTTCTTTACGTCTCAGGATAGCGCACCCAGGCACTTTCCGCCACCCCCTCCCGATAGCGTCCGAGTCAAATTTTGCGAGGATTTTCATTCGGGCACACGACACATCAGACGCGTCTCCACATGCGCAAGCTCCGCTGTCAATACAACTTGGATTAGCCTGGGGGGATGTCGGCATGTATAATCCCCCTAATTCGAGGACGGGAAAGGTCTCGCCGTGTCTGACGCTCCCTCCCCCACCGGGAAACTTACGGAGCCTCCTGCAAACGAACCCCGATTGGAGTCCTGGGGCGAGATCGCCAGTTATCTGCGGCGAGATATTCGTACTGTACAGCGTTGGGAACACCTTTATGGCCTTCCCGTGCGGCGCCTGAGGATTGGCAAGCAGGACCAGGTGTATGCGTATCGCTCGGAGCTGGACGCCTGGGTTCGCAAACGGCAACCTAGCGCCGAGGACGACGTCGTAAACGGCGAGAACGATGCGCCGGAAAAGCACGCCCCTGGCGAGTCCTCCGAAGAATTCCCAGGGCCTGAAAACCCCAAAGAAAAGCCCACGGCTTGGTGGAAAGTAGCGGTTCTCGGGCTATTGTTGTTGGCTGGCCTTGGCTGGATCAATCCCGTACACGATCGGATTCACGATCTCCTCTTCCCTCCGCAGAAAAAGATGCTTCTCTTTGTGCGGCCCTTTGCCAGCCTGCCGCCAGATCCCGACCAACAATTGTTCGTCAAAGGCCTGAAGGACGAGATGATCATTCAGCTTGGGAAGGTGAACCCCAAACAGTTGGGAGTCTTCGCACCCACGACTTCCGACGCCGAGGGCTCCAAATCCATTGCGGATCTCCGCAGCGGATTGCAGGCCGACTACGTTCTCGAAGGGAGTGTTCGGCGCGCGCTCGATCAGTTACGCATTGATGCGGTGCTCATCGCGACGAAAGATGGCAGCCAAGCTTGGTCGAAGTCTTACACCGGAGACGCGCGGAACATCCTGAAGCTTCAAGACAACGTAACCGAAGATGTCGCCGCGCAAATTCGCGGTACTTTGCCGTCTTCCAATCCGCCGGGTCGCACCGCCGGAAGTGAAGAACAGGTGGATTCCAGAGCATATGAAGCCTATCTGGAGGGCCGAGTCCACTGGTTTGACCGCGACCTTCTACGAAGTAAAGAGTCCTATGAACGTGCACTCAAGATTGATTCAGCATATTCCCGCGCCCGCGCCGGCCTCGCCATGATTTTCTTGCTCTTGGGCCAGTCCCCAAATGATGCCTTGCCTCCCTCTCAATCTGTTCCCCTGGCCAGAGAAGCGGCGGAGAAAGCTTTGCAGAACGATGCGAAGAACGCCGATGCCTATTGCGTACTCGGCAACATCGCGCAGAGCTACGACCATGACATGCCCGCGGCGGAGCGTTATTTCAAAAAGGCGATTGAACTGGATCCAACCAACGTGACCGCACATGAGTGGTACGGCTACTTCCTGACGGTGAACAACCGTTTGCCGGAGGCTCTCCAGCAGACGAAGGTGGCTCTCGAACTCGATCCTGCATCTCCGCTCCTGCAAAACGTTCAGGGTGAAATCTACTATTACAAACGTGACTTTGACGCCTCCATCCAGCAAGAGTTGAAGACGCTAGAACGAAGCCCCGGCTTCCTCTATCCAAAAATCTGGCTCGCTTCCGCCTATCGCGAGAAGAAAATGTACCAGGAAGCCTTGAACGAATTCGATTTAGCCCGAAAGCAGAGCAATGACAGTCCGGCGCTCCTGGGCCTTTATGGACATGCCTTGGCCATCGCTAGGGACAAAGCCGGGGCGCAACAAATGCTTGCCAAACTAGATCAGACTTCGAGAACACGCTATGTCCCCGCACTCTACTTTGCGGCTGTCTATACTGGACTGGGTGACAAAGACCAGACCTTTCACTCGCTCGAAAAAGCCTTTACTGAGCAGGATGATCGCCTGGTCTATCTAGGAGTTGATCCGATCGCCGACCCTCTCCGCAGCGATCCCCGGTTTCAGCAAATGATGAAGCGTTTGGGCCTGCGGTGAAAAACCTGCCTTGATACCATCCGAACCGTCCTCTTCTTGACACAACTCTCTCTCCTTCGCCCGTAATTTCCCCCCTCGGGCAGTTCTCTGCCACGACAAACGACGACATTCGACAACTCCAGTCAATAGTCATCTCTCGCCGCTTGCATGCCGCTGGCCAGTGCTCGTAGGGTCGCGTCATCGGCATCCAGAAGCCGAATTCGGGATGCCCGGAGGAGAGCAGGCAATGCTAAACGCAGCAAAAAACAACGCGAAGAAAGTTGTGGTACTTGCACTGGTGCTTTGGGGATTGTGGGTGCCACTGCTGCAAGCCCAGGAAAAGCCCGCGATTGTCGTCCAGCCGTTCACCACGGCGAACGGCGTGAGCTGGCCTTATGACATGCAGAGAATGACTTCGCAGACGCTGGCCGAACTGCAAACCAAAGATGGCAAGAGATATGAAATCTCAACCACAGCTCCTTTGAGCCGTGCCCACTTTTACTCCCTTAACGGCGAAGTATTGGCTTGGCATCCCGGTAACCGCGCAAAGCGCGTGCTTGTCGGCGTGGGCACGGGCCGCGAAACCGCGAAAATCCGCTATTGGCTTGCTGACGAGACCGGCAAAAAAGTTTTCGAGCATGAAGACACCATCCGCGCGGAGTTTTGGGGCAATGAGTATGCGGATTCCGTTGGCCAACTCGCCCATCCCTTCGCCGACAAGATCGCCGGCCGCTTAGCGCAAGCCAAATTGAATTAGGAAGCTTTAGGCGAGGACCAGATGAGAAGCAAGATCCACGCGACGCTGCTCTGGCTGTTGCCTTCGCAAAATCCAAGGAGGGGAGGTGCCTCTTGATCTGGACTTCTTTGGGCACGCAGTTTGGCGAAGGATTGCTGACGATGCTGGCGTCGGTACTTCTGGCGGAGCTGGCCGGATACGGATTGCATCGCCTGATGCACAGCGGGCGCATTCCCGCGCTGAGCCGAGCGCACCTGATTCACCACCTATTGCTCTATGGGCCGCGGCAACCCATGCGCACCGTTGAATACAAGGATGCCACCTCCGGCCGCGCGGCGATCGGCAACGTCGGTATGGAATGGCTTATTCCTTCGGTCTTCATTCTGGGCTTTTGTTGGTGCGCGATGTGGGTCCTGGGAGTCGCCATTACTTACCGGTGCCTGGCCACGCTGACGCTGGTGGCGTGGCCGGCGTTTATGTTCAGCTATCTGCATGATCGCATGCACATCCAGGGCTTTTGGATGGAGCGCACCCCGCTGCTGGGTTTGTGGTTCCGCAACGCCCGGCGACTCCATGATATTCACCACCACTCCATCGATGAGAGCGGAAGGATGGATAAGAACTACGGCATCGGCTTTTATTTTTTCGACCGAATTTTTCGCACGTTCACGAAACGCCATTGCCCTTTCAACTGGCACGGCTACCGAGCGGCGGTCAAGCGTTCGGAACTGGAACAGGAATGCATGGAGGAGTTTTCGCGATTCCCGTCAAACTTTCATGTCTGAAGGTGGCCCGAGGTTCGGGGGGCGCTCGATATGGCGACTTCCGAACTTCAAAACCACTTGCGCTTTCGGCGTGGTCTGCTCGAGCATTCCGATCTTCCGGAGATCGTCTTCACGTTCTCAGGGCTGATCTCCAGGGCTGACATGCGATGTGAGTTCCCTCTCGCTGAAGTGGGGAAATTCGAGCGACCCTTCCTTCTCAAATCTGTGAGAGAATTCGCGCAGTGGTTGTGCTGCAATCCGCACCACTGGTGAGTACCGAATCGTTCGATGTCACAATTTTCTTTTTTTTCTGGACACTCTTGGAAAGGCATACTCACACTAGCGTAATTCCTCGGATGCATCGCCGAATTGCAATCCTGTTGGCTTGTATCGTGCACCTCTTACTGTGCGCGGCCTCCATCACGCGCGCGGATGATTTCAAGAATTTCCATCCCACCGGCTACGTCACCGATCGCGCTGGAATCATTCAACCACAAACAAAGATCCAGCTCGAAGCGCTCTGCAAGGAACTGGAGGAAAAGACCGGCGCACAGATGGCCGTCGTGACCGTCAAGTCCCTGGATGGGGCCGACGTCCAGACTTACGCCAACAATTTGTACAAGCAGTTTGGGATTGGATCGAAAAAGGATGATCGCGGAGTCCTGCTGCTGGTCGCCCCCAATGACCGCAAGTATTGGACGGAAGTAGGCTACGGGCTCGAACCGGTGATCACTGATGCGCGCGCGGGTGACGCAGGTCGCCTGCTCGTGCCCTACTTCCGGAAAGGCGATTACAACGGTGGGATCACGGTAGCGGCCTGGCGGCTGGCACAATACATTGCCGACGACAAAGGTGTAACGCTTACGGGAGCGCCGCAGATTCGGCAAGTACGCCAGCAAGACAATGAGATGGGCGGCAAAGCAATTTGGATTTTGCTGGGAATTATTCTTGTGATCTTTCTGATGGCCAGATCAGGAGGTTCCGGAAGCAACATCAACCGGCGCGGAGGTGGCAGCGGGTGGTGGATCGGCCCCATGATGGGTGGCGGTTGGGGAGGTGGATCCGGTGGTGGCAGTGGGGGTGGATGGGGCGGCGGTGGCGGCGGATTCGGTGGCTTTGGCGGCAGCAGCAGCGGTGGCGGCGGTGCTGGTGGCAGTTGGTAGACGGACAAGTTCTAATGTGCAGTTGAGGTGGATGCCATGGAAGGCAAATTGACGGAACTCGTGAGCCGGCTGAAAGAAGCGGCCGGCAAGAACCTGGAATCGGTTGTCCTATACGGGTCTGCGGCGCGCAGTGATTTTCATCCCGGTATCTCGGACTTGAACGTCCTGTGCACGCTCGTCTCGATTGACCTGTCGGAACTCCAGTTACTCTCTCCAGTGGTTCACTGGTGGACGCGCGAGATGAAGGAGCCCGCTCCCTTGTTCTTTCTCACCGAAGAATTGCGGCGGTCCACCGATGTCTTTGCCATCGAAAGCCTGGACATCAAGAAATCGCATCGCGTCCTCTTTGGCAAAGACCCAGTCGCCGACCTCGAAATCCCAATGAATCTTCATCGCGTCGAAGTGGAACACGAGTTACGGCTGCTACTATTGAAGCTCCGGCAGCACGTGCTCCATTCAGGACGGAATGAAGCCGAAATGACCTCGGTGCTCAAAAAGACTATTTCGGGGGCAAAGACCCTTCTTCGCCATACCCTCCTGGCCTTCGGAGAGGAACCACCCGTCGCCGTGAACGAACTTTTCACCCACATTGAAAAGTTGACGGGCGCAAACGCGGAAACCTTCGCCGCGATTTACGAACAGCGTGAGTCCAAGGTTTGGAAAAAAGATCCCGCCGTCCTATATGACGGATATATGCGTGCTTTGGAGAAAATCGTCGACACGCTGGACACCATGGTTCCGAAAAAACAGTGGCAACGTATGGGCGCATGAAATTTCCCAAATCTAACACTTCGAGGTGGATATGAAAGCGGCAATCGTGGCACTGGTCATTGTTCTAATCTTGGCGTTTGTCCTGGGGTCCGCCTATGTCAGCCGTCGCAACCAGATGGCGATCAAGCGAGAAGCGGTCAATGCCGCATGGGCTCAAGTGGATGTTGTCTTGCAACGCCGCGCCGACCTGATTCCGAACCTGGTGGAAACCGTGAAAGGATTTGCCATCCAGGAACAGAAAGTCTTCGGTGACATCGCCGCAGCTCGCGCGGCGCTGATAGGCGCCAAAACGCCCTCTGACAAAATCGCCGCGAACGGCCAACTGGATTCGGCGCTGAGTCGCCTGCTGGTAATCGTCGAAAATTACCCGCAACTGAAATCCAACGAGAATTTCATGCGCTTGCAGGATGAGCTGGCGGGAACGGAGAATCGCATCGCCGTCGAGCGCCGCCGCTACAACGAAGCGGTCCAGGACTACAACACTTACATTTCGCTCTTTCCCAACAGCCTGGTCGCCAGCTTCGCTGGATTCACGCGCAACGACGCCTATTTCAAGACCGAAGAAGGGGCCCGTCAGGCTCCCAAGGTGAATTTCGATTTCAACAAACCGGCTACCGCCCCTGCGCCGGCGCAGAATCCTGCACCCGCCCATCCGTAACTGAACCTTCACAGGGGCGCAGCCATGCCGCGCCCCTTTCGCAACAATTCGATCGGGACTTCCCACTGGTGTCGCTGCTTTTTTTGATCTGGGTTACTGCAGAAATTCGCTCAGCAGCATGTGAAAGTGGTGCACGCCGTTTTCCCGCTTCACCGAGTAGCGACCGCGATCATAGGTGGATGATTGCAAGCCGCGTTGAACCGCTTCGCAGATGTGAATGTCTTCCTGCTGGACTGTCTCACTGAAGCTGAGCGTCTTTCTCACGCGCTCCTTCACCTTTTCTGAATGCGTGCCATGGAAATACCATTCGAAAATCGTCAGCGTTCGTTCGTGCCCCAGCGGCACGATCACATTCGTCTGAATGTTGTCCGGATAAATATTCAACATCAGGTTGGGGAAGACCCAGAAATAGAGCGCCTCCTTCAATCCCGGACCCGGAGCATACACACGCTCCCCGGCGTCCCCGGACTTTACCTCTTTGACCGGCCCCATTTGTTGCGAGGAATAGCGAAACACTTCCGTCCGGTAATGCGGGTAATCAATCTCTTTCATCAATCCGGGATGCACGATGGGAATGTGGTATCCCTCGAGATAGTTGTCCACGTAAACCTTCCAGTTGCAGTTCACGTAATAATCGCGCCGCTCGGCCAGCTCAATTCCCTTGAACTCGAAACCCGCCGCTTGCTTGGGAATATTTTCAAGGAATGCGGAGAGAGGTGGCGCTTCGAGGTCGAAGTTGACGAAGATGAACTGTTCCCACGTTTCGCACCGCAAAGGGATCATGCCCATCGTGGAGCGGTCGAAAAACTCCATGCCGTCCACTTCCGGCGTCCCAATCAGCCGCCCGACCAGCGTGTAGGTCCATCCGTGATACGCGCAGTTGAACACATTCCGGCAGCCCGCTCCCTGCGCGATGGGCCCAGCGCGATGGCGGCAGACATTGCTGAACGCGCGCAGCGTCCCGGCATTGTCCCGAACCACCACGACAGGCTCACCAACCACATCTACGGTGAAGAACGCTCCCGGATCGGCGATAGTTCGCTTTGCGCCGTCCACTTCCCCGCAAGCCTGGCCCAGCGTTCCCACCAATTGCCAGGTGCGGCGAAAGATGCGTCCCTTTTCCAGTGTAAGGATGGCGGGATCAATATAGAAGCGTGAGGCGAGCGTTTCAGCACACTCCACCCGCTCGTTCATCCCGAGGTTGATGGCTTTGGCGGTCATCGTCTTGGGCCAAGACGTGACCTGTTAGAACTTGCGCGTTTCCTGGCGCGACCAGCGTTCCACAACGATCTTTGATTCCGTGTAGAACTCGACCGCGTCCTTGCCCTGCGCGTGCAAAATTCCGAAGAAGCTTTCCTTCCACCCGCTGAAAGGAAATGACGCCATCGGCGCCGCAACGCCAATATTGATGCCGATATTTCCGGCCGGCACCTCGTAGCGGAACTTCCGCGCCGCCGCGCCGCTTGTCGTGAAGAGTGACGCCTGATTGCCATAGGGGCTCTTGCGGATAAATTCGATGGCCTCGTCAATCGTATTCGCGTGGATCAAACTTAACACCGGCCCGAAAATCTCCGTGTCTGCCAGCGAACTCGAAGCCGGCACGCCGTCCAGCACCGTGGGCTTCAGGAAATTTCCGCTCTCATAACTGGCCACCTTCGGATTGCGCCCGTCCACCACAGGCTTCGCGCCATCCGACACGCCCTGCGCAATCAAGCCTTCGATACGCTTCTTGCTCGCGGGAGAGATGACCGGCCCCATCTGAACTCCGGTGTCGAGGCCAAAGCCAATCTTAATAGAAGAAGCTGCTTCCGCGATCGCATCGCGAAATGTCTTTTGCGCTTCACCGATAGTGACGGCCACGGAAACCGCCAGGCACCGCTGCCCCGCGCAACCGAAAGCGGAATCGCTGATGATCTGCTTCGCCAGATCCATATCCGCATCCGGCAACACAATCACGTGATTTTTTGCGCCGCCCTGGCACTGCATCCGCTTCCCCGCAGCCGCCGAGCGCTGGTAAACATGTTTTGCTACAGGCGTGGAACCCACAAAACTGATCGCCCGCACCGTCGGGTGATCGCACAGCGCGTCCACAACGTCCCTGCCGCCATTCACGATGTTCACAACGCCTTTGGGAATTCCCGTCTTCTCGATGAGCTCCATGGTGCGCCGCACGGTCAAGGGCACGCGTTCGCTCGGCTTCAAAACAAACGTATTACCGCAGGCAATCGCATACGGCAGAAACCAGAACGGAATCATCGCGGGAAAATTGAACGGCACAATCGCCGCCACCACGCCAAGCGGCTGACGAATCAACGTTTCATCCACGCCTGGAGTGATATCCTCCAGGTTGTAGCCCTGCATCATGATGGGAATGCCACATGCGACTTCCACGTTTTCAATTCCACGGCGCCATTCGGCCTTCGCTTCGGCAAAAGTTTTGCCATTCTCCAAAGTAATCAGCTTCGAAAGCTCGTCAATGTGTTCTTCCAGCAGGTTTTTCAGCTTGAATAGGTATTGGATGCGCTCCCCGGCCGGCGTTCGCCGCCACGCGGGAAAGGCCGCCGCGGCAGCCTGCACCACGGTATCAACTTCAGCCTTCGAGGAGAGCGGCGTGCGCCCGATTACTTCTCCAGTCGCCGGATTGGTGACGTTCGAATATTCAGAAGCCGATGATTTGTGCCAGGCGCCGCCAAAATAATTCTGAACGTCGATTACTTGTGATGTGACGGGGGTACTCATGAGACTTCTCCGTGCCTCCGCCCGCGCATTGGCGTGCGGCAGG
>Ga0210406_10007702_pt1 | contig 10883 bp, 6 predicted proteins | sample IncBWC30MmetaG_FD_155454 | JGI IMG/M metagenome (GOLD analysis project Ga0210406, IMG submission 155454) | Forest soil microbial communities from Barre Woods Harvard Forest LTER site, Petersham, Massachusetts, United States - Inc-BW-C-30-M | ecosystem: Environmental > Terrestrial > Soil >... | reverse complement strand
GCCGTCGGGAATTCAACTGGTGGTTCGACCCCGAAGCGGTGCGTATCGTGATGCGGTCGCCGTGGAAGAGCATTACCATCACGCCCATCGATATCTCGGTAAAGACAACCGTGAACCCGGCTGTGAAAGCGGCAATCGCCAAGGCCGACACTCCAGTCGCGAAATATCTGACGGCTTATGCCGTGGAGAGTTTCATGTGGGATGAACTCTCGGCAGCAGCGATGATCGATCCGTCGATCGTGACCCGGCAAAAAGAAATGTACGTGGACATCGACGTCGACCACGGGCCCAGCTACGGTGAAACGCTGTTCTGGGACACGAAGGCCGAGGTTCCGCCGTACGAGCGCAAGGCCACCGTGCAGTTCGATGTCGACACGAAGAAGTTGTACGACCTGTATGTGGAACTGATGACGCGGCCACCACGCGCTATCAAGTGAACCAGGAGCGGAGCATGAGCGAAGAAAAAGGGGCTGGCATCTCGCGCCGGCAATTTGTCGCATCGTCTGCGGCCATCGCGGCGGCCGCATGGTCGAGCAAGGGACTTGCGGAGACACCCGCGTCTTCGGACACCAGCGAGCAGACCGGGAGCGCAGGCGCTTCGCGCGTCATCATTGACACCGATCCGGGCGTGGACGATGCGTTTGCCCTGCTGCTTGCGATGCGGTCTCCAGAACTGAAGATTGAGGCCATTACTGCGGTAGCAGGAAACGTTCCCCTCGAGCTCACGCTTCCGAATGCTCTGCGGATGGTCGAAATCGCCGGGCGCACGGACATTCCGGTCGCTGCGGGCGCGAAAGCGCCTTTGCTGCGGCGATTGGTGACAGCGGCCTACGCGCACGGCGAGAACGGGCTGGGAGGCGCGGTGTTCCCCGAGCCAACCATCAAGCCCGTCGCCGAACCCGCGGCAGCATTAATTCGCTCAGTCATCAGAAAATATCCCAAAAAGGTCACGCTGATCACGGTGGGTCCCCTCACCAACGTGGCAGCGGCGTTCAACAGCGATCCGGAACTCGCGTCGCTGGTTAAGGGCGTTGTCATGATGGGCGGGTCGCTCTCGGGCGGGAACATCACGCCGGCAGCCGAGTTCAACATCTATGTAGATCCGGAGGCGGCGCGAATCGTCTTCCAGTCGGGTATTCCCGTGACGATGGTGGGCCTGGATGTAACCCGTCGCACATCTCTGACCGACGATCACGTTCGGGTGCTCGAGGCTGCGCAGAATCCAGTGAGCCAGGCGGCAGCGAAGATCGCGCGGCACGCCATCGACCACAATCGGGAGCAAGGCTTCCTGGTTGGTCCGAACATGCACGATTCCCTTGCCGTAGCCGCATTCCTCGACCCTTCGATTTTGAAGTGGAAGGAATACTACGTCGACGTTGAGACGACCGGCGAGCTGACCGCTGGGCAGACGCTTGGATACAGCCCGTCAGCCGGAGATTTGCGTCGCCGTCCCGACGCGGAGAAACAGGCGGCTTTGAACATGCCCATTCGTGGGTCGGCGCCGACGTTGGCCAGCACGAAAACGTCTCCGGTGCTGAGAGACAAATATGTTCCGAACACGAACGTGGCCGTGGACGTCGACTCGGCAAGATTCTTTGATTTGCTGATTGGACGGCTGGCAGCAAAGAAGTAGATGGGAGCGAGGGGACCATCCATGCGTCTGGGAACACCGATTAGGCGAGTCGCGTTGCTTGTGCTGTTGCTGGCTTGCGTGATGTGCATGGCACAAAGTACGAAGCGAAAGATCATCATCGATCAGGACGCGGCTGGGCCCGCAGGAACCGATCAGCAGTCGATCCTGCTGCTTGTTCAATCCCCGCAAACTGAAGTGCTCGGCATCACAGTGGTCACCGGAGACGCGTGGCTGAAGTCAGAGGTTGCGCACACGCTGCGTACGCTTGAAATCATTGGCCGCACCGACATTCCAGTAGTAGCGGGCGCGGAGTATCCTCTGGTTCGGCGCAAGCAGGAAACGGAGCTTTGGGAAAAGCATTATGGATCGATCACGTGGCTCGGAGCATGGACGCCGCGTTTCTATCATCCGGCCGACGACTTGGGTGAGATGCCCGAAGGCAAATCCACCACCAAGCCGGCGCAGGAGGACGCCGCTCATTTCCTGATCCGCATGGTTCACCAGTATCCGGGAGAGATCACGATTTACGAAGGCGGGCCCATGACGAACCTGGCGCTCGCCATCTCGATCGACCCGGAATTTCCGAAGTTGGCGCAGCAATTGATCTTCATGGGAGCCAGCCTGAATCCGCAGACTGCCGATCCGGAGTTTGCTAACAATCCGCGACATGAGTTCAATCTCTGGTTCGACCCAGAGGCGGCGCACATCGTGCTGCGCGCGCCGTGGAAGAAGATCATCTGCACGCCGGTCGATATCTCCGTGAAAACAAAAATGACGAAGGAGTTGATCCAGCGCATCGGCGCGGGATCGACCCCGGCGGCCAGGTACATCGGGAAATATGGCCGGCTCTTTGGCGAGTACAACTATTTGTGGGATGAATTGACAGCGGCGGCGTGGCTGGACCCAGCGCTTATCACGAAGAAGGAAATGCGCTTCATGGACGTGGACCTGGACCGCGGCGCCGGATACGGAAACGTGTTGACCTGGTCCGAAAAAGATAAACCCGCGGTCGACGTGCAATCCGTGGAGGTGCAGGTCGATCTAGATACGGAGAAGCTCTACAAGATGATGGTCGACCTGTTGACCGCGCTGACGCCGCCGGCTAGCGCGAAATAAACTTCTTCCATTTCCAAAACTGCAGACGTCTGCTTCACTCTGCCAGATCCGCGAGCACCTTCTTCGCGACGGCGTGGTCGGGATGTCGACTCAGCAGCGCCCGCAGGACCTCGCGAGCTTTGTCGCGATCCCCTTCGAGGGCATAGACGCGAGCGAGATTAAGGTAGGCCTGGTCGAACTCGGGCGCAACACGCATGCACTCCTCAAACATCTTCACTGCGTCGTCGCGGCGCGCCATGTGCAGATAGAGCACGCCCAGATTGTTCAGCGCCTCGGGATAGTCGGGACTCGCGCGTAAGGCGTGCTGCAGGAATTCGTAGGCGTGCTCGTTATCGCCGGTTTGGGCATACACCATGCCGAGACTGTAGTTCGCTTCGGGGTTGTCGGGGCTGACCGACAGAGCGTGCTCCAGCACGCGGCGCGCTTCGTCCCAACGTTTCTGTTGGCGATATGCACTGGCCAGGTTGTCGAGCGCGATCAGATTGTTCGGGCTGAGTTTGAGAGCCTGTTCGAACAGAGGGATCGCTTCATCGGTGCGGCCTTGCTGCGTTTCGAGCAGACCGAGGTTATTCCAGGCATTCGGCAGAGTCTCCGGAAAGCTGGCGCGGGCCTTCACTGCACGCTCGAAGTAGTCACGTGCCTCTGCTTGTTTTGATTGCTTGAGGTACACGCTACCCAGGCCATAAAGGGCTTCGGCGCTCAAGGCATCGTCGCGCAAGGCAAGTTCGAAGAAGGTTCTCGACTGCCCAAAGTACTCGCGTTGGAAGAAGACCGATCCGAGAGCGAGATAGTTGCGTTGGAACTCGGTCGCGTCGGTCAATCCCGGAAAGGGCAAAGCCTTCGCAAGTCTCTCGGCTGCAGTCCGCGGAATGTTCGCGATGTCGCGCTCGATACGGCCGGCCTGGAGCGCGCCTTGATAGATCTTCACGATGTCGCCGCGCTCGTCGATCAGGAAGGCCGTGGGCAATGGCAAGTCGCGATGGCGATCGAACAGGTAACGGTACAGCACGTTATAGGTACCGGCCACATCGTCAGTCGCGCGCAGAACAGGAAAGGAGAGCGTTTCTTTCTTCGCGAGTGCCCGCACCGCGGAATCGTCAGGGCCGTCGGTATTCACGGTGAGCAACTGCAAACCGAGCTGTTTCCAACGCGTGGTGTGGGATCCCAGGTTTTGAAGACCCTTCACGCACTCCTCAGACTCTGTCGTCCAAAACTGCAAAAGAGCTTTTTTTTCGCGAAGGGCGCTGAGAGTTATGGCGCCTCCAGCCAGATCAGACAAAGTGAAGTCTGGAGCGGGCACAGGGACGAGGAGCCAGGTTTCGACAGCTTCCGGAAGCGTCTCGGCCTTGGGGATGGTGGCGGCTGCTGCAGGTCCAGTCGGTGCAGAACGGTGCGCCACAAACGGCTCCGACTGTGGCTCTTTGCCTTCTTCGATCACCACACGATGGTTTGGCGGGAAGCCATCAAACTGCTGCACCAGTCCACTGGGCCAGCGCACCGATGCCTGTATCGGGCCCTTCGCATCCCCGAGCCCGAAGAACAATTCCTTCGTGTGCTGCGAAAGAAAACCAGACCCAGCCTGCAGCGTTTTCGTTTGCCGGCTTCCATTCGCCGTTACGGTCACCACCGCACCGATTGCATCGCGATTGCTCTTTGTTCCGCGCAGTCGAAATGAGAGCGCCGGAGGCAGTTCTTTCGACCCATTCTTTAAAAGGCGGATCTGCGGACCATTGCGATTCTTCAGCAGCAATTCCAACCGCCCGTCGTGGTCAAAATCCGAGAGCGCAAAGGCGCGCCCGTCTTCCAGAAAATCCATGCCCATCACGGCAGAGACATCCGAGAAAGTGCCGTCACGATTGTTCATGTAAAGAACATTGCGTTCGTGACCACTCCAGGTACCATCGGAGCGAAGCAGATCGTTAAGCGCGTTCCACGCCTGTTCATATGGCTGCGCCGGAGTGGCATCGCTGGGAGAACTCGCTACCACCTGCCGCCAGAAAAAGCTGTTGAGATCAGAGCGTACGGGTCCTGAAACCATCCCGTTCGTCACGTAGAGATCAGTAAAACCGTCGTGATCGAAGTCCCACGCGTCGCTCGACCAGGACCAGCGCCCCATACCCACGCTGGCCTGCACCGCCTCCTGAAAGTTGGCCTTGCCGGTCTGCGATCCGCGAAACAACGAATTGCCCATGCTGTGCTTGCGATAGAGATTGCGAACCTCGGCTGGCGCCTCTTTCTGAAACGCTGATTGCGCAGTGATACGCTGCCCCGCCGCCGTCCACATGTTGGCTACATAGAGGTCATCGTTCGTGTCGTTGTCGTAGTCGAGCCAGCAAACACTCATGCCGGCCCCGACGTCGGTGACCCCAGCCTGCTCGGCCACGTCGGTAAACGTCCCATCGCCGTTGTTGTGATACAGATTTTTTCGCCCGAAGTCGTTCACCACGTAGAGATCGGGCCAGCCGTCGTGGTCGTAGTCATTCCACGCGCAACAGAAGCTGTAACGGGTGTTGTTGCGGTTCAGCCCGGATTCTTCGGTAACGTCGCGAAACGTCCCGTCACGCCGGTTGCGCATCAGAAAATTCGGCGGGCCGTTGTTGGCGTCGAAGTACGGCAGTGGATACTTGTATTGGTCCGCGCCCTGATAGTAGAGGTACAGGCAGAAGTAGATGTCGACCCAGCCGTCGCGATCGTAATCAGCAACCGCGGCGCCGGTAAATGTTCCCTGCGGCGGCTTGGCGAAACGGAAAGCGTCGGGATGCTGGCGAAATTTCCCGTTGCCTTCGTTGACATAGAGCACGGGACCATCGGTGCGGACCACTACCAGATCCTGGCGGCCGCTGTTGCCGAAGTCGGCGAACAGTGCGCAGGCAGTGTTCTCCAGGATTCCAAGGCCTGTTGATTCGGTGACGTCTTCAAAAGTCCCGTCTCCGCGATTGCGGTAGAGGCGGTTGGGCAGACCCGCCGGCTGGCAAACATAGAGATCGTCGAATCCATCGCCATCGAAGTCGCCCACCGCGACGCCGTTGTGGCCGTAGATATCGATTCCACTCGCCTGATCGAGCACAGTGCGCCAATAGTCAGCTCCGTGCAGCAACTGCATCGCATACGAACTCACTCCGGTGAAAGCTTGCGTCGAGATGTCGACGAATACCGGCGCCACCGAGCGCGCTCGAGACTCCTGCAGCGTCAGCCAGCGCCGCACGCGGAAAGAATCACCCAATTTCCCCCACTCGAGATCCCATTCGCCGATTCGCTGTTCGCGATAGAAATCGCGGCCTGATCCCACCAATTCGTACCGAATGCGTGTGCGCAGGATCGAATTCGCCGGCCCAACCGGGACCGTTGCCGTCGGGGACTCATCGATTCCCGTAATTTGAAATTCCGCCGTCAGACATTCGTTATAGGGTGCGAATGAGGACTGCCAGGTCTGCAGAAAAGCGTCCCTATGGAGATCATCGCGTTCGGCAAACTTGTTCTGCTGAATCTGCAGGCCACGTTCTGATCGCAGGGTCTTTGTCTGCACGGGCTCAAAGCTTGCCCCGACAAAATCGGCCCCCAGAGCACTCTCAATGCTGTCGATGTGCCTGGCGCTGCCACGCAAGCCCGCGCTCCATTTTGCGAGCACAGCTTCGATCTGCGCGGCGAACTTCTCGAGAACGAACTGGTCGTGCCCCGGCTCGACCTTGACCAGTAAAGACTCCAGCGGCAGCTTCGCCCGATACCGCGGATGCAGGTGGAAGTTCGACTCAGGATTGACTGCTGCTTGCCGTGAAAAGTTCGGAGGGAGGATCGAATCAAACCAGCGGGGCGGAACGAACGCAGCGGCGGCGCTCTGACCGCATCGGACCAAAAACTCGCGGCGGCCCGGTTGCGGTGAAAGGAGACGTTGCTGCTGATCCTTCTTCCCTTCCCGACTCAGAACCGTGCCCCCTGACTTGCGCTGCGGAAGGCCGAAATCTAACAGTCGCGCTCTCAACGAGTCAAGCCGCGGCCCAAGGTCGCGAGTGTCCACGAGCGCGCCATCTATAATAGACAACGTTGGGAAAAGCTCCCATGCGGATAAATCAACGGCAGGCGAGAACAAGAACGCTTTTCATCGCGTTCTTACTCGTGTTTCTCCACGTCGGCTTCGCCCCGGCACAGGAGTCCGCGGAGCCGAAATTGCCCGAAGCCACGCGGGCGCACCTTGGCAAAGGCTACGAGGCGTTGAAGCAGGATCGCTACGAAGAGGCTGCCCAGGAATTTCAGTCTGCGCTGGCGGCCGATCCGAGCCTCACACTGCGCGCGCGCTTTCCGCTCGCCGTCGCATTATTCGAATCGCACAAGCCCGAAGAAGCTCGCAAGGAATTTGAAATCGTCCGCAAGGAAGTCGGCGATCATCCTAACGTCCTCTACTACCTTGGACGCATGGATCTTGATGGCCTCGACTACGCGAGCGCAATCCGCAACCTAAGCAAAGCGGCCGCCAAGCCGCCTTTTCCAGACACGGCATATTTCCTGGGGTTGGCGTACTTCAAGCAAAGCGACTTGCCGAACGCGGAAAAATGGCTACAGGAAGCCGAACGCGCCAATCCCAGCGACGCCCGCATTCCCTATCAGCTCGGTTTCGTCTACCGCAAACAAGGGCTAGAGGAAAAAGCCAAGAAATCCATGGCCTTGTCGCAGCGTCTGCGCCAGCGTGGGACAGACGAAAGCCGGATCAAGACCGAGTGTGGCGAGAAACTCGAGAAAGGTCCGCGCGACGAAGCCCGCACCGTCTGCGATCAACTGTACGATGACAACAACGCCGACAAACTCACCTCACTAGGCACGCTGTACGGTCAGCACGGCGATCTTGAGGCCGCACTTAAACCTTTGAAGCGCGCCGCGGAACTTGCCCCGCAGTCGCCCCAGATGCAATTCAACCTCGCCCTGACCTATTTTCAGCTTAATCAGTTTGAAGAAGCGCGGAAGCCGCTTGAACCCGCGATCAAGCGCTGGCCCGATCTGTTCCAGCTCAACATGCTGTACGGCGCAGTGTTGATGAAGCTAGGTGACCTCCAGCTTGCCCGCGAAACGCTCCGGCACGCTCACGATCTAAATCCACAGGATACGGAGACCGCGGAAATGCTTTACGCCACAACGCTGGACCTCGCTCGGAAGGGCCAGGATGCCCATCAGTATCCCGACGCCTTGCGGTACTTGCAGGAAGCGTCAAGCTTGCGTCCGGACGATCCAACTCCCCACCGGCGCATGGCGGAAATTTATACGTTAACCGGCCGTCCCGACGACGCAAAAGCCCAGCAAGAGATGGCCGACAAGCTCGCAGCGAAAAATGGTGCGGGTTAACCGATCGACATCATCGCAAGAAACAGTTCTGCAATCCCGCCTCCAGGGTTACAATCAGGCCCACCTTTTTCGGCCTCCGCCGAAACTCTTGCATCTCGAACTTATGAAGAAATCGAACGCTGCGGAGAAACAGCGCGCCACTCTCCTGCGAATTGCTCGCACGGCCATCAAAAAGGCATACGCACCTTACTCGAATTTTCGAGTAGGTGCCGCCATACTCACGAACACCGGCAAAGTGTTCTCGGGTTGCAATGTCGAGAATGCCTCCTACGGCATGACCAATTGTGCCGAGCGCACCGCCATCTTCTCTGCAGTAGCCGAACTCGGCCCCAAGATGGCAGTGGTCGCGGTGGCGGTGGTCAACGATCACGGTGTGCCCTGCTCGCCCTGCGGCGCATGCCGCCAGGTGATCTACGAGTTCGGTCCGGACGCGATCGTATTTTTCCAGGGGGCCGACGGAGACAAGCAGGTGCACATCACCGAACTCCTGCCCGAAGGGTTTCGCCTCAAATGAGCGCCTCCCAGAATAGCGCTCCCATTCGCGCCATTGACGTGATCCGCAAAAAGCGCGACGGGGGCGAATTGACGCAGGCGGAGATCGCAGCCCTGGTCGACGGCTACACGGGCGGCGAGATACCCGACTACCAGGCGTCCGCGTGGTTGATGGCCGTGCTGCTCAAGGGCATGACGCCTCCAGAGTCGGCATTCCTCACCGACACCATGCTGCGCTCCGGAGAAGTCCTCGACTTCTCCGACATGCCCAAGCGCAAAGTCGACAAGCACTCGACCGGCGGTGTGGGCGACAAGACATCCTTGATTCTCGCGCCCGTGGCGGCCGCAGGCGGTCTCATCGTTCCCATGATCAGCGGGCGAGGCCTAGGTCATACGGGCGGCACTCTCGACAAGCTCGAGGCGATCCCCGGTTTCAATGTCAATCTCCCCGTCGCCCGATTCCGCCAGGTGCTTGAAACCTGTGGGTGCTCGATGATCGGTCAGACTGCCGAGATTGCTCCCGCGGATCGCAAGCTCTATGCGCTGCGCGACGTCACCGGCACGGTCGAGAGCCCGTTCCTGATCTGTGCGTCCATCATGAGCAAAAAGCTGGCCGAAGGAGTCGATGCGCTGGTGCTGGACGTCAAAACCGGTTCGGGCGCGTTCATGAAAGAAGAAAAGGACGCGGTCTATCTTGCCGAGCTGATGGTAGAGACGGGCGAACGGATGGGCAAAAGGATGGCTGCGCTCATCACGGACATGGACCAACCTCTCGGGCGCTACGTCGGCAACGCGCTCGAAGTCGTCGAAGTGATCGAAGTGCTGCGCGGCGAAGGCCCCAACGATCTGCGCGATCTTTGTCACGAACTGGCGGCTTGGATGTTCCTCCTCGGCGATCGTGTCCGGACAATCAGTGAAGGCCGGCAGTTGTCCGAAAAACTAATTCGATCGGGCGAGGCCTTGAACAGGTTCCGCGAGATGGTGAAGCTGCAGGGTGGTGACCCGGCTGCCGTCGATGATCCCACGCGCCTGCCGCAGGCGAAGCACAAGCTCGAAGTTCTGAGCCCAGGGACCGGCTATGTTCAGTCGATCCAGTGTGAGCGCGCGGGCACGGCCTGCGTCATTCTCGGCGGAGGCCGCGAGCGCAAGGAAGACTCAGTGGATCCGGCGGTCGGCTTTGTGTTGCATAAAAAGGTAGGGGATGCGGTCACGGCCGCAGAACCGCTTTGCACGATCCACTACAATTCCGAAGCTCTCGCCTCGCGCGCGAAGACGCTGTTGCTCGAAAGCTTTTCGATTGGCGACCACGCTCCGTCCACGCAGCGGCCGCTGGTTCATCGCGTCATCAGCAAGTCCGGGGAGAAAAAATAATGGGACGATTCACCGGAATACTCGGCCTTCTCACTATGCTCGGACTGGCCTACGCGTTCTCGACCAACCGTCGCGCCATTCGCCTCAAGACGGTCGCCTGGGGTCTGGGCCTGCAGCTCGCCTTTGCCGTGTTTGTGTTAAAGGCTGACATCGGCCGGCGAATGTTCCAGGGAGCGGGCAACGCCGTGAATCGTCTGCTGAGCTACTCCTTCGAAGGCTCGAAGTTCGTGTTTGGGGAACTCGGCAAGCAAGGCTCCTCGCTGGGATTTTTCTTCGCCTTCCAGGTACTGCCAACCATTATCTTCATTGCCGCTTTTTTCGCAGTGCTCTACCACTATGGCGTGATGCAGTTCATCATCAAGCAAGTCGCCCGGGTCATGACGCACGTCATGGGCGCAAGCGGCGCCGAATCCCTCAACGTCGCAGCCAGCATCTTCATGGGGCAGACCGAGGCACCCCTTACCATCCGCCCGTTTCTCTCGGATCTCACCAAATCTGAACTGATGACGGTGATGACCAGCGGCATGGCGCACGTGTCGGGCGGAATCATGGCGGCTTACATCGCTTTCGGCATCGATCCCAAACACCTTCTGAGCGCGGTGATCATGACGGCGCCCGGAACACTTCTGATGGCCAAGATGCTGGTACCGGAGACCGAGCAACCCAAGACCGCTGGTCGTGTGGTAATGAGCGAGGACGAAGTCGCCACCGAGAAGAGCGAGAACGTCCTGGGTGCGATCGCGCGCGGCACCACTGATGGCCTGCACCTTTCCTTAAATGTCGCCGCCATGTTGATCTCGTTCCTTGCCTTGGTTGCCCTGGCGAACGGGTTGCTGGGCGGCATTCACAACGGACTGGCTCATGTTGGCATCGGCTGGTTTCCGTCGAGCCTCGAAACGATCTTCGGAACACTCTTCGCGCCCATCGCGTGGCTGATCGG
>Ga0210406_10007699_pt1 | contig 10886 bp, 13 predicted proteins | sample IncBWC30MmetaG_FD_155454 | JGI IMG/M metagenome (GOLD analysis project Ga0210406, IMG submission 155454) | Forest soil microbial communities from Barre Woods Harvard Forest LTER site, Petersham, Massachusetts, United States - Inc-BW-C-30-M | ecosystem: Environmental > Terrestrial > Soil >... | reverse complement strand
ACCGATCAGCCCGCCCAGGGCCGCCCCCAGTCTCTCGTCCTCACCCTTCCACCCCTCGCCGCCATTTATCTAAAATGGACGCCGCCATCCTGAGGAGTGCCAGATGATTTCTCCCGCGACGGAACAGGTGCAAAACCCAACAAATAGCTCTAAGGAAGGCGCGGAAACGTCGCGCCCAAAGATGCCGGCCGTCAATACCAAGTTCTTGAATTGGTCTGGGATCGTGTTTGCTCTGTTGCAGAGCGCCTGCACCGCCGTCATCGCCATCAGCGGCCTGCGTGTGGCGATTGGTTTAAGCGCTCTCGCGGCTGCAGCAGGAATTCACGCACCCGCCCACGGATTCCATCAGGATGCCATCCGCATCCCCATGATGGTTTTGGCCCTCTTGGGAGCTGTTCTGAATCTTTATGTGGTAGGAAAGGTTCGCCGCTTGCGCAGCCGCCCCGCGTCACAGTGGCGCCAGCAGCCCGTAACAAAGAAAAAACTCAACTCCGAACGTTTTCAGATCGCTCTCTCCGTGCTAACCCTGCTTCTCCTCGCCGCCGAATGGATCACTCACCCCTTTATTCATCGCGTCCCCTGAAATTCGATTGCGTGTCGTTACTTTTTACTTTTTCTTCAAATCCCCCTCGGGATTCTCCAGCTCTTTCGCTAGCCGTTCGTGCAGACGTTCGCTGTACCCCACGGGCAATTCAAACGTCCGGTCGTCCGCCGTCAAGATCAGGATGTTCCGCGTGGAATCCAGTATCGCCGAGCAAATTTCGCAATGTTCCAGATGGCGCTCGATATCTTCACGCAACTTGGGATCAACGCTTCCGTCGATGTACTCCGAGATGTGTTCCCAAACGTGTTTGCAGTCCAGTTTCATAGCGCTCTCCCGAAGAACAACCTGCGTGCCGGAACCGTCGTTTTCAGGTATGTAACCAGGCGCTTTTGCAGCATCATCCGCGCCCGGTGCAGCCGCACTTTCACGGCGCCAGGATTTATTCCCAGCGCTTGCGCCGTTTCCTCCACGTTGAGTTCTTCCAGGTCTCTCAAGGTAAATACTTGCCGGTAAATGTCGGGCAGCTCCGTCACGGCAACTCGCAGCGCTTCCCGCAGTTCCTTCCGCTCCAGGGCTTCCAGCGGAATCTCCCGCCAATCCATCAGCGGCGCCGGACTGTAGTCCCCCTCATGCGCCTCCTCTTTTTCTTCAATCGATTCCTCTGCGGCAGTCTTAGCCTTTCGCAGTCGTTTCCGCCCTTCATTAATGGCAATCGTCACCAGCCAGGTGCTGAACTTGGCGTCCCCTCGAAAGGATGCCAAGTGCCGGTAGGCGCTGATCACCGCCTCCTGCGCCCCATCTTCCGCCTCGGTCTCATTTTTTACGATGGCGAACAGCGTCAGATATACCATGCGCTCATACGGCCGAATCAGCTCATGAAACAGTTCTTTCTCGCCCGCCACTATCCGCGCGATCAGCCCCGCCTCATTTGTCTCCGTCGTGCGCATAACATACTGTAGCCACCCTCTCCGGAGGGCGGCGTTCTTATCGCTGCCTTGCACTTTCCTTTTTTAGAACTTCTCCAGCCTTGCCACTCCAAAAATCGCGTGGAACCTTTCGCAGTAGATGGCCACCGCCTGATACTTGTTCAGATCCACGCTCGCCGGCAAATCATAATTCTGATCGCCTTGATTTCCTTTCAAAGTTCCGAGTTCCACATTATCAAAATCGACTTTCACAATCTCCCCGTCAAGCGCCTTATCCTCCGCCCGCACCAACAGCACATGCACGTCCGGCCCGTTCGAAGTCGTGAAATCTGATAGCCGTAAATACTCTTTGCCATCCGCGGATTTGTAAATCGTCGCCCGCCCGCTCGTCTGGTGAACTTTCCCTTCCAGCTTTCCTGTGTATAGCGCTTCCGGCTCCGCGCTTAATGTCGCTGGCGCCGCCTCATTCACTTTCTGATTGATGAACAGCTTCTCCGGCCGGAACGCCCACCACGCACCTGCAAGTATCGGAACACCGATCACGATTAGAATCCACTTGTTTCGTGACAACCACGAATCTCTATTCGCATTCATCGTTTTTCTCTCAAGAAAAAATCGGGCAGTATGACCTGCCCGATTTTCCCTCGCTCCCTTTCGAATCCTTAGAACTTCTCCAGCGGCGCCGCCCCGAAGTTCGCGTTGAACCGCTCGCAGTAGATCGAAACCGTGCGGAACTTTGTCAGGTCCGTTCCCGCGGGAATTTCGTAATTCTGGTCGCCTTCATTCCCTTTCAATTTTCCCAGCTCTACCTTATCCGTGTTGTCTTTGAGGAAGTTGGCATCATCCATTGCGTCCTTCGTCGCCACCAGGACCACGTGCACATCCGGCCCGTTCGAAGTCTTGAAATTGGTCAGCCGCAGCACCAGCTTTCCGTCCGCCTCTTGATACACGGTCGCGCGGCCCGAAGTGGCGTGCACCTTGCCATGAAACTTGCCCGTCTCCAACGTCTTTGCCTTGCCGTCGTGCATCATTTTGTCGTCTTGCATCTTGTCGTGTTTCATGTCGTCTTGTTTCATGCTGTCTTGTTTCATGCTGTCTTGCTTCATGCTGTCTTGCTTCATGCTGTCTTGTGCGTGCACCGATGGCTGGAGCAAAAACGCACCGGCCAGCGCCGCGAATGCCAAACCTGCCTTGATCGTGCGAACCATTCGAATCTCTCCTCTACGTTGAGTTTTAGAGGGCGATTCCTCCGCCCTCTCATCCCGTTCGCCTCATACGAGTCCGCAGTCCAGCAAAGGTTACAGCCCCCCTATTCAAAACGCTCGGCCGTCTTGCTCCTCCCCGCCGTTTACTTTTCGAGGGAAGCCTACCCGTGGCCCGCCGCAGGACTCGCGGCAAACAGGTATCATCACAATGCGTAGGGAACTCTCATGCCTAGGAACTTCGCCATCCGGCTCAGGTGTCCTCGCGGGGACAGCGACTCCTGGGTCACCGTTGCGAACCGCGAGGAATCCTTCGAACAGATCCTCCAGCAGACCTGGGACTTCAAGTGCCGCGAACACGGCCTCCAGAAAGGAATTCCCCAGGAAGTCATGGAGGTAGCACCCCTCGACGATTCCCGGCCCCCGCAAAATACGCCGGCGTCTACCGCCCTTCCCTTTCCGGCCACCCCTGCAAAAAAAACCCCCCGCTCCGGCGAGCGCATCTACATGCGCGTACCCGTCGTGATTTACGGTTTTGCTGGCGAAGCCGGCGCCTTCCACGAAGATACCCAGACGATCATAGTCAATCCCAGCGGCGCCCTCGTCTCCCTAAAAACCAAAGTCGCAATGGGCGACACCGTTTTTCTCATCCACAAGAGCAGCCGCCAGGAGCAGGAAGTCCGCGTCGTCTATCTCGACACCTACTCCGACCGCGAAACTCGCGTCGGTTTGGCCTTCAAAAAGCCTATCTCCGACTTTTGGAAAAAGAGCCGCAAGAAGGCTCGCATCCCCAAGACTTTCCGCGTCATCGTCAAAGGTACGGACCCCAACGGCCATCCTTTTGTCCAGAGCGCTTACACCGTCGATCTCAGCCAGGAAGGCGCGCGTTTGGACGGCATCGGCTTCCTGACCAGCCCCGGCCAAACCATCGAAGTCCGCCGCCGCTGGCGCAAAGCCCGCTTCCGTGTCGTCTGGATCGGCCAGGTCGGCACGACCGAATCCAATCAAGTCGGCGTTTTCCGCCTCCAATCTGAAAAAGACATCTGGCGCGTCGAACTCCCCGAAACCGCCGCGGCCCCGCCTCCGGAAGGCCCCAAGCCCCCGAAATAGTAATTTCTACTCCCTCATCGGGCTTTTCTTCGGTACACTCTGCGTGCCCACCATGTCCAAGCTATCGCGCCGCAACGTGCTCAAGAGTGTTCTCTCAGGAGCCACTATGGCTTCTCTCCCTTCCGTCTCCTGGTCCCAGGAAAACGCTCCGATCAAGCGCAAGGGCAATATCCGCCAATCCGTTTCCCGCTGGTGTTACCAGAAAATTCCGCTCGACAAGCTCTGCGTCTACTCCGCCGAGATCGGCTTAAAGGCCATCGACCTGCTTCAGCCCGACGAGTTCGAAGTCCCCGCACGCTATGGCCTGGTCTGCGCCATGGGTTACGCTGAAGGTGGCGAAATTGGCAGCGCCATGAACCGCGTCGAAAATCACGCCAAAATTGAAGCAGGCTTCCGCAAATATATTCCGCTCGCCGCCAAGGCTGGCGTCGTCAACGTCATCACTTTCTCCGGCAATCGCGCCGGCATCTCCGACGAAGAAGGCGCCAGGAACACTATCATCGGCCTGAACCGCGTCAAAAAAATCGGCGAAGACCACGGCGTCAACATCTGCATCGAGCTCCTCAACAGCAAGGTCGACCACCACGACTACATGTGCGACCACTCTGCCTGGGGCCTCCAGGTCGTCCAGGCCGTCAATTCGCCCCGCGTCAAACTGCTCTACGACATCTATCACATGCAGATCATGGAGGGTGACCTGGTCCGCACCATCCAGAAAAATATCGATTGGATCGCCCACTTCCACACCGGCGGCGTTCCCGGTCGCCACGAACTCGACGGCACCCAGGAAATCCAATGGGACGGCGTGATGCGCGGCATCGCCGCCACCAACTTCCGCGGCTACGTCGCCCACGAATTCGTCCCCACCCGCGACCCCCTCACCTCCCTCCGCCAAGCCGCCGACCTCTGCGACGTCTAACTCGATCCGCGCCTTTTCGCGTTCTGCCTTGGTGACGGCGTCCCTTTGGGGCGGCAGCTTTCTTTTTCTGCCTTCCGCTGTCAACTAAATGCGGGAATGGCGAGAATTCAGGAGTGGATGATGGCGGACGACGGGTGAACGGTTGGCGAAGGGGAAGCAAACATCGTGCATGCAGATAATTCCGTTTGATGGGGAGGGGCAGGTCAAAAATTGAGGGCGCAACTGGTGTTTAGCCTGTTGCGCCCTCTAACTGAGCCGTAAAGTTTCTAACCTTCTCGATTCCCTCTGGGAGTGCAACCGCGGTTAAGCTTGTTGCACCCTCCAAACCGATTCGTCAAGGCTTCACGCTTCACCGTTCGATCTCGCGGAGCAACCCGCCGTTAAGCTGGCTGCAACCTCTCAACCGATCCGTAAAGTTTCAAACCTTCCCGAATCAACCTGGTGACGTGACCGCCGTGAGGCCGTCCCGCCTTCCAGACGAAACCGTCAGGCTTCGAGCTTCGCGATTCAATCTCGCGGCGCAACCGCGGTTAAGCTTGCTGCGCCCTCTAAATTGATCCGTAAAGTTCTTAAGCTTCCCGGTTCAATCTGACGCGCAAGATAATGTTTCCCGTTTGCGCCGTCAATGAAAATCTGTTCGCAGCTTTGTGCAAATCTGTGGACGCTTGTGCAAAATTCCCGCCGAGTGCTCGAGCGGTTGTCATGATATGTAATAATGCACTAAACTGTAGTATACACTCATCTAATCTTTCGATGTGGCACTCACTCAACATCCTCGCCGGCCTCGCGATTCTTTCTCTGGCCTAACCCCTGCTCCCTGCCGCCTGTCCCCAACTCCCATGGAATCGTATTCCTTCGTAGACTGCCTCCCGCTAACCCCCATTGAATCATATCGTTACAAGAACATAAGAGGGGTGTACCTTCCGCTTCCCTTTCCATGAACTCTGCGCTCCTGCACGGCCCTGCTTCAATTCTGTTTCCTTTTCTGGACTTTCAACTTTCAACCTTCAACTTTCGTTCTTTCCAGGAAACTTTCCTTGCCCCCCTCTCGTACCTATCTCCAAGACCGGCCCCGCGCCGGCCAGGAGGCATCCAGTCATGTCCGACCGCAACAGGGGTTTCTTCGCCAGGACCGCTCTCATCGCCACTGCCGCGCTCGTCCTTTCGCCGTTGAGCGTCTTGGCACAGTCCACCGCCGCCCCGGCAAGCTCCAACCAATCAACAACATCCGTATCCAAGGACCGCTGGCTGCACGTCCGCGTCATCAGCTCGGACGCCAAAGGTGAGACCGTCCGCGTCAACGTCCCCCTCGAATTGGCGGAAAAGGTTCTCCCCGCCATCAACAAAAACCGCCTCCACGAAGGTAAGGTCAAGATCGACGACGCCCACGTCAATGACGTCGACCTCCGCGCCCTCGTCGAGGCCATTCGCACGACCAAGGACGGCGAATTTGTCACCGTGCAGAGCAATGATTGCGACGTTCGCGTCGCCAAACAGAGCAACCACCTGATCGTTCATGTCCTCGACAAGCAGAATTCCAAGAAGTCCGAGGTCGAAGTCAAGATCCCCATGAAAGTCATCGACGCCCTCTTTTCCGCCGGCAAAGATGAATTGGACCTCGTTGCTGCTCTCCACGCCCTCTCAGCGCAGGGCGATACCGAGCTCGTCTCGGTGAAGGATCACGAAAACACCGTCCGCGTCTGGCTCGATTCCAAAAACGTCACGGATTGAAAAGGTTTTGTAGCGGCGGCATTCATCCCGGACCGTTCGGGATTCCGCCATTTTAGCCGGGCAGGAGGCACACATGATGCTACTCGCGAAAGCAGCTCTCGGACTTGGCGGAACAATCGTCCTCGCGGGCGCCTATATCATGCGCGAAGGCGTGATCCGCGTCGACATCGACGAATACCACGCTGGCGGCTCGCACGTTCACCTGTGGGTCCCGGCCGCGGCCGTCCCCATGGCCATGCATTTCGTCCCCAGCAAGCAGATGCGCTGCGCCTCCGAGGAGGCGCGCGAAGCCCTGCCCATCCTCCACGCCTTCGTCAAAGAATTGAAAAAGTATCCTGATACGCAATTCGTTGAAATTGAGGATAGTGACCAGCACGTTCGGATACGCACGCATCAGGGCAAATTGCAGATTGACGTCGACGCTCCGGACCAAAAGGTTCACGTCCTCTGTCCCTTGTCGACCATCGAAGACGTTACCAGCCAGCTCGAGGAACACTCCCCTGGCGCCTAGAATTCCTCTCGTGAAGCTCTCGCACAGGTTGCCGAAGAAACCTTGAGGCGCAGGGTACTCTTTTATTCTTCCCGCGGTTTAGCCCGATTCTGAGAATCCGTCAGTTCCGGCTGGGCGCCCTTTGCCTGCTGAAAATAAATCTCTTCAAACACCGCGTCCTTCTTCCAACCCGCTCTGTGCAGGATGCCGTGCCCATTTTCTACCATCACCGGATGACCGCATAAGTATCCTGTCGTCTTCTCCGGCCGCAATCCCCACTCATCCGCATATTTCCGTAGGAGATCATCCACCCGCCCCGTCTCCCCCTTCCAATCCAGGTCCTCCCACGGCCGGCTCACCGTGGCCACATACTTGAACCACGGCACCTCCCGCGCGTACCGCTCCAGCTCTTCCCTGTACCCGAACTCCCACGAGCGGCTCGCTCCTTGCAGGCAGTACAGCTTGTGGTTTCCGGGCATGGGCCCAGCGCCATTTTTCCAATCTCGATAGAGCGTTCGAACGTAACTGACAAACGGGGCGATCCCCGTCACGGTGGAAACCAGTAGGTGGTGCGTCCTCCCGCTTCGCAAATCCAGCGTGAATCGTCCCTTGGCGATTTTTCTGCACAGCAGCGTATCGCTTTCTTTTAACTTGAAGAGATCCGGAGTCAGATCACCTTGCGGGACCAACTCGACGAAGAACTCGAGCGACTCTTCATAAGGAGATGAAACAATGGAATACGCTCTTTCGATCCGCTTTCCATTATGATCGACTCCCAGGGTCGCATACTGCCCGGCGCGGAATTCGAACGGTCCCCCGGGGTCGACTCGAACGATCCACAAATCGGGCGAAAGGTCGCGCCGCTCAAGGATCCGGGCTTGATAGTGCTTGTCCGGGGAAGGGGCCATCTATCTTTCTCCCATGTGCTTCAATCCATTTCCGCAAAAAAAGACAACGGGCGGGGCCTACTCCAGCTCCGCCCGGAATTTCAATTTCCCGTGCAGCCAATCCCAAATTCCTGAGAGGTGAACTCCCGGCCGAGGCGGTGGCGTCACGCGCCGGGGCGCGGCCGGGATAGCTTAGAAATTATCAATTTCCCGCGCACAGAGCAATCCTTTGTCAGCCGAGTTTTTCCAGGAAGCAACCAAAAAGACACGCCCACAAGCGGTCTGGACGGCGCGGCCTATTCGTATGCGAGGGCGACGACCGGGTCGTAGCTGGCAGCGCGGAGCGCGGGGTACGCCGCTCCCATTGCGGCTCCCACGAGTGCGAGTGCGGTCGCTGAAAAAATCCACGTCGGGGAAATCAGTAGCGTTAAGCCTGGATTCGTCTGTTTCAAAATCGCCTGCGTCACGAAAGTAAGCGCAATTCCCAGACCGGTTCCCATCAACGTAAGGATGAGGGTCTCACCCAACAACATGCGCACGATGTCAAGTCTGGAAAAACCCAATGCTTTGAGAATCCCGACCTCGCGCGTACGCTCCAGCACCATGGTGTGCATATTCAAGAGGACCACGAGGAAACTCACCACAATTCCCAGGGCCACCATGGTGCGCGTGAAGGGACGCAACTGCGGCAAGTTGGAAGAAGTCATCAGCGTCACGTATTCCGCCAAGGAGCGGACGCTGTACTCCGGCATCAGCTTGAGAATCTGCGCGCGCGCGGCTTCCGTATCTCCTTTGCTTCTCACGTAAAACATCGAAACGCGCTTCTCCGCCCCCGCGATCTCCTGCGCTGTTCGAATGGGAATGAAGTATCGCGCGCCCTTCCCGTGCGCGACGATCCCACAAACTGTAAACGCATGATCTAACAGTGTGATCTGGCTCCCCACCTTCAAGTGGCGCGTTTGCGCAATGATGTCGTCAGCGATCGCCTCGTCCGGCCCTTCGAACGGCCGTCCATTGCGGAACAGAAAACCCTTGCTCAGCGCGTTGAAGCTTTTGAAATCGATCCCATACACCATCACTAAGTTCTTTGGTTCCGTGAGGATGACCGTTGGCGCCACCTCGTCTACGCCGCTTAACGATGCAAATTGTTCACCGAGCGACTCCTGCATCCCAACGCTTACAAATGCGAAGAAAATCGAGGAGTTTGGCGGCTGAACGATGATATCCGCGCCGACGCCCTCAACGCGCTTTCCCCATTCGGAAATGACGCCGGAGGTGAGACCTACAATCATCAAAACGAGAATCACCTGGATGGCAATAGCAATCACGCTTAGAAAACTGCGCAGCGGCCGGGCAGTGATGCTGCCCCAGAACATTTGGAGCAGGGAAAATGGTCCGTCGTAGGTTTCCGTCATCGAGCGCAACCAGATTTGTACTCTATCATCCTAATTTCTCACCGGTCAAAATTACCATTTTGGGCCGCAGGGCAAGACGCGTGCCGAAGTCCTAGAGAAATATTTCTGCTCCGTTAAGTTTTCAACACAAATGTTGATAAGTATGTGGAAATGCCCCGTCCGCGCACCGCTAACTTCTCACCCTTCAACACTCTTCTCCTCTTTGCACCATTTGTGTGCAACAGAGCTTTTTCACGGGCGCCGCTTCCCGGCTAAAAATTTTGCGACAGCAGAAAAATTTCGTTGAAAGATTTCCAACGATGAAGCGAGGGCAATTATTTTCTCTTGTTTTTTCTAAACTGTTGATTCTCAACGAGCGACCGCGGATTTTCCTTCAGTACCACTTCGGGGGCCTCTCGAGATGCACCTTGATCGTCTGCTTCGGATCGGTGAGGTCGAGCCAGCGTCCATACGTCTTCCATCCTTCGGCGACAACTTGAACCAATATTCTCCCCATTGGCGCGTTCGGGACGTGCGCGATACCATCGCGGCTGGTCTTTACATTCATTTCCAATTTCTTGTCCTTCTTTATCGCGTGCTCTTCGATGAATTTCACGTACACGCTGGCGTTCTCTACCGGTGCACCCTTCTCGCCGCCGGTGACTTCAATCGTGATGCGCGTCTGTGCGTCGCTCGTGGGAGGCGGAGTCTGCGGTTTGGACGCCGGTGCCGGTGAATTCTGGGCGGCCGCCTGTTGAGCTGTCACCACGCACGCAGTGAGGCAAAGGCATGCAAGAAACTTTTTCGAGAATTGCATAAATGGCTGAACTCCATCGTCCACGGAACGGCAGGCTGGGTCAAGTCTCACCGCACTCAGATTGGATGCCACTTACACCCGAGGTGCTGCCCCGGCGCTGCTCGGCAATGGAAACCTCGAGTAGGGGCCATTTGACTCACCAATATAGCTACTGTAAGTTCTCAAGAAACTGCCCGGCAGCCAAGATGGGGACGCTTCAAGATTGAAATTCACCCCGAACGGTCAGCGCGGGACCTCGAGCTGACTGCTTCAAGATCAGAACAGGAATCGCAAGGAGAGCACAATGGGTTTTGCCACCAACGCCATTCACGTGGGCCAGGAGCCGGATCCTGCCACCGGAGCCATCGTCGCGCCCATCTATCAGACCTCCACGTACATCAACGAAGAGCTGGGCAAGAACAAAGGCTACGACTACGCGCGAACGAATCACCCGAACCGCAAAGCGCTGGAACGCACGGTCGCCAAACTGGAAGGCGGCCACAGCGCCTACGTTTTCTCTTCGGGCATGGCGGGGATCGACGCAGTCTTCCGGCTTTTGCGCCCGGGCGATCACGTGGTCCTCTCCGAAGCGGTCTACGGCGGCGTATTTCGCCTGTCTACGCAACTCCTCGTGCACTTCGGCCTGGAATTCAGCTTCGTGGACACCTCCATACCCGATTTCGTGCGCAGGGCGTTGCGTCCAAATACGAAAATGCTGTACCTCGAAACGCCGGCCAACCCCACCCTCAGCGTTACCGATATCGCGGCGATTTCCAAGCTGGGCAGCGAGCGCAACCTCTCGGTGGTGGTCGATAACACATTCTTGAGTCCCTATTTGCAGCGCCCTATCGAACTGGGCGCCCACATCGTGGTTCATTCCATGACGA
>Ga0210406_10007698_pt1 | contig 10887 bp, 13 predicted proteins | sample IncBWC30MmetaG_FD_155454 | JGI IMG/M metagenome (GOLD analysis project Ga0210406, IMG submission 155454) | Forest soil microbial communities from Barre Woods Harvard Forest LTER site, Petersham, Massachusetts, United States - Inc-BW-C-30-M | ecosystem: Environmental > Terrestrial > Soil >... | reverse complement strand
CCTCGGCCGCATGCCCCTGCTGGTCTGGCTCAACCTGGTGATGTCCGGCATGGTTCTGATTGCGGTGACTCCGCTATCCGCGGCGCAGCTGATGCTGCTGGTCGATCGTTACCTGGGCGGCCACTTCTTCGATACCCAAGCCGGCGGATCGGCCACGCTATGGATGCACTTCTTCTGGATCTTCGGACATCCGGAAGTCTACATCCTTATTCTTCCCGCGTTCGCGTTCATGTCGGAGATCATCCCAGTGTTCTCCCGCAAACCGATCTTCGGCTATCCGGTAATGGTCGGGGCTACGGTCTTTATCGGCTTCGTGAGCATGAGCGTGTGGGCGCACCACATGTTCACCATAGGAATGAATTCCTACGCGAACAGCTTTTTCACGATCACCTCGATGGCGGTTGGTATCCCAACGGGAATCAAAATCTTCAACTGGCTTGGCACGATGTGGGGCGGAAGGATCCAATTCAAGACGTCCATGCTGTTCTGCCTCGGATTTCTGTTTCAGTTCCTGATTGCCGGCCTCACCGGCATCATGCTGGCCTCATCGCCTTTTGACTGGCAGCTTGGTAACTCCTACTTTGTCGTGGCCCACTTCCATTACGTGATCGTCGGTGGAATCCTGTTCGCGCTTTTCGCTGCCTTTTACTATTGGTATCCGAAATTCACCGGGAGAATGTTGAGTGAACGCCTGGGCAAACTTCACTTCTGGCTGTTCGTGATCGGATTCCACGTCACATTCGATGTGATGCACATCCCGGGAATTCTCGGCATGCCCCGCCGCATCTACACATACGAACCCGGGCGCGGTTGGGAGGGCATGAATCTTATTGTCACGATCGGCGCCTTCATCCAGGCTCTGGCGATTCTGGTTTTCGTCTGGAACCTCGTTGTTTCGTACTGGAAGGGCGCCAAGGCAGGAAACGACCCTTGGGATGCATGGACTCTCGAGTGGTCCGTAAGCTCCCCGCCACCAACGTATAACTTTGCTTCTATCCCAACGGTGGAGAGCCGGCGGCCGCTGTGGGACATGAAGCATCCGGAAGATCCGGATTACCGGTACGAGTGAAGGGAGCGAACCATGAGTGCAATCACGATTCCGATACCTGGAGCACGTCAGCCCTGGATCCTTCCCGACCGCGGGAAGGTCGGTATGGCGAGTCTCATCATTGCCGAGTCGGCGATTTTTACGATTTTCGCTGTGGCCTACCTGTTCTACGCCGGCAAGAGCCCGAGCGGCCCGACACCGCGGGAAGTCCTCGAAACGCCGATCTTCTACACGATCTGCCTGTTGTCGAGCAGCCTTACGATCCACGGCGCGGAGAAGGCTTTGGAGCGCGGTAAGCGCGGAGTGTTCCTTGCCTTATGGATGGCGACGTTCGTTCTGGGCGCGCTGTTTCTGCACGGCACGGGGCAGGAATGGCGCCGGCTGATCTATGAACATGGGCTGACCGTCTCCACAAACCTATTCGGAACCACATATTACTCGTTGGTCGGCCTGCACGCGTTCCATCTCACTGCCGGTCTGATCATGCTGGCTATCGTGCTGGTCTTCGGTTTGGCTGGTCGTGTGGGGCGGGATCAGTCGGCCCGCGTCGGGGTGCTGTCGGCGTATTGGCATTTTGTCGACGCCGTGTGGGTGGTCGTCTTCACCGTGGTATACATCATCGGCCGCTGAGGAAAAGAAATGGCAACGGTCCAATCAGTAGCGGAAATGGAGCAAACCTCTCGGGCGCCACGCGAGATCGAGGTGCCGGCATCGACTTCGTGGCCTCTGGTTTTAGCTTTTGGATTTACTTTAGTGTTCGCCGGGTTGCTTACGAGCGCATCGGTGAGCGCGCTCGGGGCCGTTCTCACCGCAGCAGGCTGCGTCGGCTGGTTCCGCGAAGTCTTTCCTCGGGAGCATGAAGTGGTCTTGCGCGTGATCGCGGAAGCTGCATCGGTTGTCACGGAACGGCCCGTGGTCGACCGACTGCCGGTTGCGCAGGATCAGGTGCGCGCCTGGCTTCCTCTGCAGACGCACCCGATATCGGCTGGGGTGAAGGGCGGATTGGCTGGAGGCGCGGCGATGGCCGTTCTGGCCTGTGCCTACGGTCTGATTAAGGCCGGCAGCATTTGGTATCCGATCAATTTACTTGCTGCGTCGGTCTATGCCCAGTCTGTGAAGCTCGAGGCGGCGCAGTTGAATTCCTTCCACGGGGACAGTTTTGTGATTGCTTTGTTCCTACATCTGCTGGTGTCCACGGCTGTCGGGCTGCTGTACGGAGCGATGCTGCCCATGTTCGCGCGGCGGCCGATCTTGCTCGGCGGTCTCATTGGCCCGCTGCTCTGGTCGAGCCTTCTGTACTCCATGCTGTCTCTGCTGAATCCGCTGCTGGAAAGCCACATCGACTGGCTCTGGTTCATGGCGTCGCAAGTGGCTTTCGGCATTGTCGCGGGAATGGTGGTTGTGCGGCAGCCACGTGTGCCGACCCGCGAGAACTTAGCCTTTGCCCTGCGCGCCGGGGTTGAAGCGCCAGGAACTTTGCCGTTGCGCGAAGGGGGAGAGCCGCGGCCATGAACGTTTTCCGCCGCCTCAATATACTCCCCGCGATTGGCGCGATGCTGCTCTCGAGCTGTGGCGTACCGCACGGCCAGCCACGCAAGGGTGCGGAGACTCTGGCGCCGAACGAGGTCTTGGAATTCAGCACGCTTTACGCATACAACTGCGCAGGCTGCCACGGTCAGGACGGACGGGGAGGCGCCGCCATCGCTCTCGGCGATCCGGTCTATCTGGCGATCGCCGATCAAGCCGCCATCCGAGTAGTCGTCGCCAAGGGCGTTCGCGGAACCGCGATGCCGGCCTTTGCCGGGAGCGCTGGCGGACTGCTTACCGACAAGCAGATCGATATCATCATCCAAGGAATTCGGGCGCGATGGAGCAGGCCCGGAGTTCTCGACGGCGCCAATCCGCCTTCCTATGCCGGAAAGGCCGCAGGCGACCCGCAACGGGGTGAAGCGGCGTACAAGGTGTTCTGCGAATCGTGCCACGGTCCGGAAGGCCGCGGTGGGTCAAAGGGCAGCACCATAACCAATGACTCCTTTCTCGCTCTGGTCACCGATCAGGGACTGCGCTCGACCATCATCACCGGCCGTCCGGAACTCGGCGCGCCCGACTGGCGGGGCAACGTTCGCGGCCGGCCGATGTCGGACCAGGAAGTCAGCGACGTGGTTGCGTGGCTCGCGTCCCACCGCGCCGAGATCCCGGGGCAACCTTATTCCGCCTCAAACTTCGCTCAGCACTAGGAGCCAATGAATGTCAAACGAAACGACGCTCTCCCGACGCGGACTCTTCATGAAGCTGGGAATTCTTTTCAATGGATGTGTCGCCGCGGCCCTCGCCGTGCCAATTGGAAAATACCTTCTGTCGTCGGTCACACGCGGGCGCGCAGAGGGCTACCTTTCCTGGGTGCCTCTCGGCCTCGTTAGCGAATTCCCGGAGGGCGAGACAAGGCTGGCCACATTCCGGAACCCCCACGTGGGGCCGACCGACGGCAAGACGGCGGATACAGCTTGTTGGGTACGGCGAGTTGCAGGCGACCAATTCCAGGTCTTCGCCGTCAACTGCGCCCATTTGGGCTGTCCGGTTCGCTGGTTTCCACAATCCGGGCTGTTCATGTGCCCCTGCCATGGCGGCGCTTACTACCGTGACGGCTCGCGGGCCTCGGGTCCACCGGAGCGCGGCTTGTTCGAATATCCGTACAAAGTCGGGAACGGCGTCATCACGATCCAGGCAGGAGAACTGCCGACGCCGGGACCGAGCGCGGAACTTATCCAGATCGAAGGCGGAAAGGAAAAGCCATGCGCCTGATCTCGCAAATTGGAGAATGGTTCGACCGGCGCTTGCAGCTCGCGGCTCCGATTCGCGAAGCCGTCGAACATCCCGTGCCGCGCAACACGGCAAGCTGGTGGTATGTCTTTGGCAGCGCAGCGCTCGTCGTCTTCCTTCTTCAACTCGTGACCGGAATTTTGCTTGCGTTGATCTACGTGCCCTCGGCCGGAGAGGCATGGAGTAGCCTTCAGGCCCTCAACCACGATGTGACGCTCGGCTGGTTCATTCGGGCGCTGCATGGCTGGGGCTCGAACTTCATGGTCGCGATTGTCCTCATTCACATGATGCAGGTCTTTCTCTTCGGCGCGCACAAATTTCCGCGAGAGCTGACCTGGATCGTCGGAGTCTTCCTTCTGCTGATGACGCTCGGCATGGCGTTCAGCGGGCAGGTGCTGCGCTTCGATCAGGATGCCTATTGGGGGTTGGGAATCGGCGCGTCGATCGCGAGCCGCGTGCCGGTTGCCGGTCCGGCAATCGTGAAGCTGATGCTGGGTGGCCCCATTATCGCCGGCGCAACCCTATCCCGGTTCTTCACCATGCATGTCTTTGTGATTCCGGGAATGCTGATCGCGTTCGTATGCCTTCACCTGCTGATGGTCCTGAGGCTGGGAATTAACGAGTGGCCCACGCCCGGCCGCATCGTCAGGCGGGCGACCTATGTTGCCGAATATCACGCATTGACCAAGAAAGACGGCGCGCCGTTCGTTCCCTATGCCATCTGGAAAGACCTGTTCTTCGCCGCCTTTGTTCTGCTGGCGGTTGCGGCGTGCGCAATCTATTTCGGTCCGTTTGGCCCGACCGGAAAGCCGGATCCCACCATCATTCAAACCGTGCCGAAACCCGATTACTTCTTCTTGTGGCTCTACGCATTGCTCTCCCTGCTGCCGCCATCGCTCGAGACTCCCGCGCTGCTGATCGGTCCGGTTGTGATCATCCTCGGATTGCTGCTGCTTCCGTTTCTCTCTGGGGAAGGAGAGAAGAGTTGGCGCAGGCGGCCAATTGCGGTTTTGACCGTGCTGATGATCGCGATCACGCTCGGGACGCTCACTCATCTTGCGGAGTACGCCCCCTGGAGTCCACAGATGAATGCCTGGAGCGGCGAACCGGTGCCCGCCCGAATCCTGAACGGGACGACCGCGCTGGAGCGACAAGGCGCCCTGGTCTTTCAGGCCAAACAGTGCCGCAACTGCCACGCTCTCGGTGAAAAGGGCGGGCAGAGAGGCCCTGACCTGGACAACGTGGCGGTGCGCCTCACACAGGATCAGCTCATCCGGCAGGTGATTCAAGGAGGCGGCAACATGCCTGCCTACGGCAAGAACTTGAGTCCCGCGGAGGCAACCGCGCTGGTCGCATTTCTCGAAACCTTGCACCCGGCTGGAGAGGCCGCCGCACGCGATGCCTCCCGCGATGTGGTGCTCAGCGAGCGGCAGTAGTCCGATGTATAACGGCATTTCGCTTACGGTACTCCTCGCGTTCGCGGCGATGGTGTACCTGTACGGATGGAGTCGTCTTCGCCACGATGTGAGGAACACGATTCCTGCATGGCGAGTTTGCAGCTTCCTTTTCGGTGTTCTGGCCGCGTGGGTCGCGGTGGCTTCACCGATTGCATCGTTCGACGGGAAAATGCTCACGGGCCACATGATTCAACATCTGCTTCTTATGACATTCGCACCTCCGCTGATCTGGTTGGGCGCTCCGGTGAAGCCGTTCTTGTGCGGATTGCCAGGCGCGAACCTGCTGTTCGCATCCCCCCGAGCACGACAATTCGGTCAGGTTCTCGGACACCCCGCGCTTTGCTGGCTTTCCGCCGCTGCCGTCCTGATCGCGTGGCATGCTCCCGCGCTGTTCCGGCTGGGAATGGAATCCGAAGCCTGGCACCTGGTCGAGCATTTGTCTTTCTTCGGGACCGGCCTACTTTTCTGGTGGCCCGTCGTTCAGCCCTGGCCGAGTGTGCCGAGGTGGCCCCGTTGGTCGATGCTTTTGTACCTATTTCTCGCCACCTTGCCCTGCGACGTTCTTTCCGGATTGCTCGTGTTCTCTGATCGCGTTGCCTATCCGATGTATCTCTGCACACCGCGGCAGTCCGGCCTTTCTGTTCTGGAAGACCAGCAGTGTGCTGGCGCCCTGATGTGGACCTGCGTGACGGTTATCTTTCTCGTGGCCGGGACGATCCTGTCGACGCAGTTGCTCTCCCCCGAGGGGTCCCAAACACATCCGCAGCCCGTGGAGGTGGTTTCATTATGAAGCTCCGCAGATGGCTATTGCCGAGCCTCATGCTCATAGTCCCGGCGATTGCCTTCGCTTTCAGCGCAACTGTCAACGTTGCGCCAGGCATTGTCCGGGTAGTCTCATACTGGGGCTATGTTGCGGTTACTCCTGCATTGATCGTGGCCTTCGTGGTCTGTGGATGGCTGATTCCTCGAAAGGACTGAGACGATGCGGGACTATCTGGAGTTGACCAAGCCTCGAATCACACTGCTTATCCTGATATGCACCGCAGTTGGCTACACATTTGGCTGCGACGGCGTCTTTCACATAGCGGTTCTGGTTCACGCTCTCGCAGGTACCGCCTTGCTGGCGTCAGGCACGTCGGCGCTGAATCAATGGTACGAGATGGAGTCCGATGCGAAGATGCGACGGACCCGGCTTCGCCCCCTCCCGGCCGGACGGCTCAAGAGAAGCCATGGCTTACTATTCGGCATACTACTTTCCGCTGCCGGTTTCGGCGAGCTATGGTACGGCACGAATCTGCTCACGGGCGCCCTCGGGCTGTTCACGCTTCTGACCTACTTATTGATCTACACTCCGCTGAAGCGGCGCTCGCCAATATGCACGACCGTGGGCGCGATACCGGGCGCCATGCCTCCCCTCATCGGCTACGCAGCTGCCGGGAGAGGCTTCGACGCAGGAGCCGGGGCGTTGTTCCTGATCCTCTTCGTTTGGCAATTCCCTCACTTCGACGCGATCGCCTGGATGTACCGGGAGGACTACGCACGCGGTGGCATCCGCATGCTGCCCGTGATCGATCCCGATGGCGAATCCACGGCGAGGCGTGTCGTTTTCTGCTCGCTCCTGCTGATCCCCTTCAGCCTGCTGCCGCGATTCCTGGGAATGACGGGGCAAGTATACGCGGCCGGCGCCATCGCCGCGGGCCTCGGCTTGCTCTATTTTGGAGCGCGGTTGGGAAGCAAGAGGACCGCAAGTCGCGCGCACGCATTGCTGCTAGCCACCGTTCTATATTTGCCGGTGGTGCTCGCTGTGATGGTCCTGGACAGGCGCGTTCCTTGAGAATGGATCAATCTGGACACTGATCATCGCTGGGGAGAATCCGCTCTCTATAGAGCCGGCCCACAAGGTCTCTAGCCCAGCGGGCGTCGTTCGGACGATTACCGTCCGCCGGTTCTTGGTTTCGCGAGAGCGCGAAATCAATCCCGCTTTTCCAGCCGGTGGAGCAGCCGCGTGATATCGGGGTCCCGCGTAATCATCCGGTTGCCGATTTCGCCACACGAAAGCCCGGCCGGTGCTCCGCGCAAAACCCGGAGCACGTTATATTGGGTCCCCGACAGCTCCTCCTTTTCCAGCGTCTGAGACACTCTCCGGGACAGAATGTCGGTGGTGCGCACCAGCTCCAGAAACGCCGATTCTTCACGGCTGCCTCTCTTCCTTGTTTGGCCCGCCGCCATGACAAAACTCATTTCATACGTTCCAACGACTACCAGCGCCAACAAATCCTTGTGCGCCCTCCAACAAATGTAGTTGAGAACGTCTCTTGGTGGATGTAGGGGCGAAGCGAGCTTTCAATCATTGGATGGACAGCTCTCCACCTGTGCTCGCTGCGAGGGATCAATCTTCGCCAACAAGTCGAACGTTTCCGATGCTTCCCAGGGCCTGCCCATCGTCTCGATCATCGTCCTATTCCATCGGTCGATGCGGCCATCTTGGTCCGCTCGCCAAATCATCGCCGGCATCGCGTCTACAAGGTGACGCAATTGGCTTGTCTCCTGCAGGACGGAGCGTTCGGCGGAGACCATGTCATGGGCATCCATCATGAGGCCGTGCAGCGCCACGACAGCGTCGGCTTCATCTTTTGTGGCGGTGATTCGCGAATGGAACCAGCGATACTGTCCGTCCTTACCCATCAGGCGATGCACATGATCGTGCCACTGGCCTCCGCTAGGCACGATTTCAAAGCGTCTCATGACCTCATCCCGATCGTCCGGATGGATGAGACGCCCCCAGTCGGCGGCGGCCTGTTCCGCCGTCATTCCCAGGTAGTCCTCGCAATAGCGGTTTACATATGTGACCCGTCCGTCAGGAAGGGCTTTCAATAGAAAACCCGGAAATCTCTCGCCCAACAAATTCAGCTGCGTCAGCTGATCCCTGATCTGCTGATCAGCTGTCTTACGCTCATCGAAATCCCAGGCGATGCTCAGCCAGCGTTCGAGCCTGCCGCCCGCATCCCGGATAGGATAGGACCGTACAGCAAACCAGCGATAGTTGTCGTCTGCTCGGCGGATGCGCAGCTCGATCTCGCCCGGTTCCCCGGCCTTCAGCAGATTCTTCCAGTATTCGGTCCGGCGCTGGCGGTCGTCCGGGTGGACGGCTTCGGAGGTGACGCCCAGTGCGAGTACCCTTTCAATCGTGAAGCCCGAATACTAAAGGCCGCTTCGGCTCACGAACTCCAGAGTTCCGTCAGGCCGTGTGATCCACATCCAGCCGGGAAAAAGCTTGAGCAGGCTTTCCCAGACATTGTCTCCGGCACGGGCGGTCGCAGCCGGTTTGCGGCCGGAGGCCAGAAACGCGCACAGCCAGATCGCGGACGCCGCGCCGCCGACCTGGGCAAGGTCGGCGGATGCGTGCAAAGAACGGGGACCGGCTTTGGCCGAGCCGAGCGCGAGCAGGCTGAAGCAGAAAGCGCCGACGACCGATTGGCCCCTTCCGCGAAACCTGGCAAGGAGGAGGACGCCGACAATGGCGGCAAGATCAAACCGAGAACCGTACCAGCCCAAGACGCCTCCGCTCGCCCCGATGAGAAGGGCCTCGCTCATGGGGATACGAATCCATTCGCGAAAACTCTCAAACATAAGCCATGCCTCTGAATCCGTTCAACATCGTACAAAGAAGCACGGTCTCGTGGGCCCATGTAAGAACCGCCATCAGCAGGCGCTCAAAGTGACCTTCAATGCTCGAAATGTAGTCAACGTCACGTAAACAGGCTTGTTGCGCGTGGCGCGGACTGCGGCCACTCCCCTGAACCCGTACCGACGATGTGGCAATTAGGCTTTGGGTCAAATGGTAGTCAGGTCTTTCGTGAATGGTGGCGACGGGAAATCTCTTCTAGTTCTTTGCGAGACGCAATGCTAAAAGCACTTAAGGGATCGACACGAGACTTGACGGCCGCGCTTCTGAGAACTTCGATGGGAATCGCCCCGTTTCCGTATTTCTCTGTCACGAGCGCGGCGAAATCCTCCGCGGCTTTGAACACCAGGGCGGAGGCATAAAGCCGAATGCGACCGACGAGGGCATAAAGCGCTACAAGGTCGTCGAAACTCTCGTTCTGCGGTTCATTGGTGATTGCCTTGACGTATACGGCGGTCCCGAATCGAATGAACTCCGAGTACATGTTCTGCCGCTCAGTCAACTCTCGAGCCAGCAGCTCGCGTTCGGTCAGCCCTCGCTGAATGAGGTAATTACTGATAAGAGGTGTAAGACCTCCCACTGCCGATCCGGTGAGTGCTGCCACGGCGCTAATCAGAGCGTCATTCATGAACTAGATTTTTGCCAGTGATGCCGCCAGCGTTGCGGTTGCGATCTAACAGAGCAACGGTAGAAAGAGTGGTGATTACACCGGTCGATCAGAGTTACGCGAGCCGGCCCGTTGTGCAGGGCGCGGGCCGCGGCCAGTCCACTGAAACCACCTCCTACGATCACCAACGTCAATGAGGCTTAGATATCTTCGCCTCAGGCGTGTCCTTCTACTCCTAACGCCCTACCCTGCTGAGCCCGCAGCCGAATAAGCCCCACGAGCAACTCGTTCTCTGCCTGCGCGAGTTCCTCTACCGAATGATCTCCAGCCTCCTGCAGTACGCCCTCGGTGATCGTTTTCTTGAGATCCGCCGTGACATCAGGATAGCCGAGGTTCTTGAATCCGGCGGCCATTCCCTCCATGAGGTGCTCCATGAAGTGTTTGATCCCGCCGGCGCCGCCGCCGAGGTGCCATTGCAGACTCGGTCCCATTAACCCCCAACGAAGACCAGGCCCGTAGCTCACGACATCGTCCGCATCGGCGACGCTCAGTACGCCCTGCTGGATCAGATACATGACCTCCTTATATAGCGCAGTTTGAAGCCGGTTCCCGACATGTCCGGGAAGCTCCTTGTGCAGCAAGACTGGTTTTTTGCCGATGGAGGCATAGAACGCGATCGCCCGTTGAATCGCCTCGGGCGATGTCTTCGTTCCGCCCACGACTTCCACCAATGGAATGATATGCGGTGGATTGAACGGATGCCCAACGAGGACGCGCTCGGGGTGCTTGCATTGCGACTGCATGACGCTGGGCGTGATACCGGATGAACTTGACGCGATGATCGAGTCAGGCGGGGTGGCATCATCCATATCGGCGAAGAGCTTGACCTTGAAGTCGGGCCGCTCGGGAGCGTTTTCCTGAACGAAGTCGGAATTCGCGACGGCTTCCTGCATGTTCGCGGTGAAGCTAAGGCGGCCGCGCGATGCTCCTGGCGTAAGACCAAGAACCGTGAGAAGTTCCCAGGCGTCGTCCACGTATTTGCGCAAGTTCTCTTGAGCGTTCGGCGCTGGATCGGTGGCAACCACGTCGAACCCGCGAGCAAGATACTGCGCTGCCCAGCTTGCGCCGATGACCCCGGTGCCGACAATCGCGATCTGGCGAATAGGTTTTTCAGATGACATAGTTCAGATCTCCTTTGAAGGGATTTCCGCGTACGCGATGCCGGTCAGGTTTCCCTGTACGGCGAGAAGAATCTTTTTCCCAGACCCGT
>Ga0210406_10007697_pt1 | contig 10888 bp, 7 predicted proteins | sample IncBWC30MmetaG_FD_155454 | JGI IMG/M metagenome (GOLD analysis project Ga0210406, IMG submission 155454) | Forest soil microbial communities from Barre Woods Harvard Forest LTER site, Petersham, Massachusetts, United States - Inc-BW-C-30-M | ecosystem: Environmental > Terrestrial > Soil >... | reverse complement strand
CCGAAATTACGATGCGTTTGAACGCCCCCATCCCGGCCCTTCTGGCGCTTGCAGTCTTGTGTTTGTTTCCGGTCGACAGTCTGGCCAGGTCAACGCACCACCCGGCCCACAAGGCCACTGCCACAACTCACCGGAAGCACACCACCGAGCCGACGCACATTCTCCGCAGACACACCGCTGCGACAACCAGCCACACCCACACGCAACACACATCCCCGCATCGCCACACGCGCCACGTCGCCGTCTCAACCACTTCTACAACCGCATCCCGGCCCGGGTTGATCGCCGCGGCGCCGTCTGCTGAAAAAGCAACCTCAGACGACTTCATCAAAGCCGCGGAGACTCCCGCCCGGAATCCCGGTCCGCCGGACGCCCCGGTGGCGATCCATGGAACATCGCGCCCCGAAGAACTCGATGAAACGCCGCTTCCTTCTTCATCGCGCAAACCGGCGTCGGTATCGAAACCTGTTCCCGTGGTTGGCGTCGTGCGCCGTAACTCCACGAGGCCGCAGCTCCCGAGCGTGGAAGAGGCCGTAGAAAACCCCGTCATCCTGCCTACTCTCTACAACAAGCGCGGCCGCCTCATCGTGCCTCCGCCGCTTAAGGGCTCGCGCGAAATTCTCGTTCATCAGAATCAGATCGCTGATCGCGACGGCCTCGACCGCATCCGGAACGACGAGGATATTTTGGAGATGCGCGGCCAACGTCTGCTGGTTTCGCTTCCTGTCAGTAACGCCCTGCAGATCGACGACCGCCTTCCCGCCAACCGGCGTTACTGCCGCCCCTGGGTTGCACAGTTTCTCGCCACCCTGGCGCGCGCGCACTACGCCCACTTTCACTCTCCGCTCCAGGTCAACTCCGCTGTCCGCACGGTCGAATTCCAGCAGCACCTCGTGCACATCAACGGCAACGCGGCTCCCGCCGAGGGCGACACCGCCTCACCTCACCTGACCGGCCAGGCCATCGACATCGCGAAGCACGGACTCTCACTGACTGAGATCGCCTGGCTGCGCGGCTACCTCCTTCCTCTCGTGCAGGAGGGCAAAGTCGACGTGGAAGAGGAGTTTCAACAGTCCTGCTTTCACATCAGCGTCTACAAAAGATATCTTCCCTCGACCACTGCTCCCAATCCAGCCATCTCGCACCACGGAGGAACTACCGCTCTCGCAGCTGCATTGCGCTAGGTCTTCCAGACGCGAACAGAGCGGGAAAACTCAGATGGACTCACGCCGCCCGCTCTGCCAGCTCGCATACGCCGCATCCAGCGCCCGCATGTTGGAGATGGCGTCGACGCCAGACGCCGGAAAGGTGCCCTCACCGCGGACCGCCAGCGCAAAGCTATCCAGCATGCGCGTATATCCATCCCCATTTTCAACCGTCACCGTCTCCACCAGTTCGCCGGCCCGCCGCACTATTAGCTGCACGGGACGATCTACCGTCATACCGTTCTCGGCAATCAGCACACCTTCGCTCCCCGTAACCTCAATCAGTGTCCGGTAGAGTCCGCGTGCGCTTGTTGTCACATTCGCATACACCCCGCCAGTCATCTCCAGCTGCAGCGAGGCGATCGCCTCTACCTTTCCGGATAGCTCGTCCTTCTGGGCTACCGTACTGACACTCACAACATCCTCGCCGAGAATAAAGCGCAGCGCGTCGATGCAATGCACACCCACGTCGGCAATGGGTCCGCCGCACGCCAGCGTCGGGTCCACAATCCATTTCCTCGGTGCCTGCGAGGCCGGGTAGCTGTATTGAGCGTGGGCGAGCTGCGGCTTGCCGATACGTCCTGCGGCGATCTGCTCCCGCATCCATTCCACACTTCTGTTGAAGCGAAAGTTTTGCGCCACACCGTAGAGCAATCCAGCAGACCTCGCCGCGGTGTCCATCTCTACCGCCTCGGCTGCATTCATCGCCACTGGTTTTTCGCACAACACGGCCTTGCCATTTCCCAGCGCCAGAAGCGTATCGTCCCTGTGCATCGCATCGGGCGACGTGATCAAGACGACATCAACCTCGGGGGAGGAACACAGCGCCTCCCGCGTAGGGAAGCAATGAGGGATCTTGTACTCCGCGCAGTTCTGGACGGCGGCCGCCTGGTCGCGCCGCCACATCCCGGTGAGCGTCGCTTCGCTGCACTTCGCAAAAGCAGGCAGAAGGCGGCGAACCGCGTGGTGTCCAAAGCCAAGAATCCCGAAGCGCACCTGTGACTGCGTCATACATTCTCCAGACTGGTTGTGTTTTATTGGTTAGTGCGCATCGTTCTTGAAGATCTGTTCGGCAAAGAAGTTTTCCACCTTCGCCTGATCGTGGACCATCTCCAGGTAAGCGGCTTTCAACAACTGCGATCGGCCCTCGCGCAACTGCTGTCGTATCGCCTGCTGGACTCGCGGATCGTTCAGATCGCGTTGTCCGGGAGGATCGCGCGAGAGCAGTTTGTAAATCGCATAACCCACAGGCTTCTTCGTCTGTCCATCCAGCAACGGAAGAATCTCGGTCACCTCGCCGGCCTTCAGCTTGGAGACCGCGGTGAAGATCGCTGGGTCGGCGTGCAGCTGCGACTCGCCGACGAATCCCTTATCGCCGCCATTCGGAGCGCTCTCCGGATCCTCGGAAAAATTCATCGCCAGCGTGCCGAAGTCCTCGCCGCTATCCAGCCTGTTCTTCAGCGCCTGGATCTTCCGCTTTGCGTCCACATCGTTTGTGGCCTTGCTGTTTTGCAGGTTGCCCGGCTGCTGTGACGGAATATCGGTCACCTGGATCTGCGCCAGATGATATTGCGTCTCTCTCAGGTTGAACCCGGCTTTGTTCTGGTTGTAATAGTTCGCCACGTCAGCGTCCGTCACGGTGACCTTGGAGTTGATCTCCTTATTCAGCAGCTTGTTGATAGTCAGGTTTTGCCGCAGAGCGTGCCTGAGATCATCCACCGTCTGGTTGCTTGCCTTCAGCCGCTCCTGGAACTGCTCCTCGGTGTAAGGAGCCTTCATCTCGGCGAGCTTCGCATCCACCTCTTCATTGGTCGCAGTCAGGTTCATCTTGCCGGCGCGCTGCTCCACAATCTCATTGTCGATCAGTGCGCGAAGCACGTTCAACCGCAGCGAATCGGCCTGCTCCTGCGAAAGCTGCTGCTGTTGAGGGGCATCGCCAAGCTGCGCCCGGTAGCCCTTATCCAAATCTGACCGCATAATCGCATGACCATTCACGGTGGCGACCACATCGGCGCTATGGCCCCGGTTGCAGCCCGCAGACGACAGCAGGCCCGCAGCAAGAATCAACGCAATAGGAAACGAAACCTGACGAGGGCAGAGAAGGGGGAAAAATTGTTCAGTATCGGTCAACAAGGTCGGCACATCCTGTATCTCCTGCATTCGTCGGCTAGTTGCCTGGCTTGTTCGCAGGCGAGGTTTGAGGCTGGGCCGGAGCGGGTGCAGCCGGTGCGGGTGGCGGTGGCGTCTGGCCCGAGGCAATCAACGCGTTATCGATCATACGATATACGTACTCCAGAGGCAGAGCCCCTTCCATCTTTTCTCCGTTGATAAAGAGCGCCGGTGTCGCATCCACCCCCAGCGAATCGCCCAGCTTCATCGAAGCCTTGATCGCCGTATCGTCCTGCTTGGCGATGCACGCATTCAACGCGTCGGCGTTGAGCTTCTGCCGCTTGCCCTCATCGCGAGTCAGCGCATCGAGCGTATCGTTCGCCTTCGCCAGGCTCTTCTCCTCGCCGCCCATCTCCGCCGCATGCGCGTGGATGTAATCCACCAAGTTCCAGTAACCAGCCGGGCTCTGTGCGGCGACGCAGTTCGTATCGATCGCCGCACGCATCGCCCACGGATGGATATCCAGTGGATAGTCGCGGTACACGATATGGATCTGGTCTTTATACCGCTCCGTCAGCGCCGGAAAAAGCTGCTTATGCATCGTCGCGCAATACGGGCACTCCAGGTCGTCGAAGCCGACAATCAAAACCGGAGCATTCGCCGGCCCGCCCCGCGACGGCCGCCCCTCTCCACTCACCAGCAGCTTCGGGTCTTTGCTGATGTCGTACTTATTGAACTGCGCCAGCGTCTTTCCATCGGTCGAAAGCAGAAACGTCACCGGCTTGCTCGACTTTTCCTTCGTCACGAAGATTACGCTGATGGTGTCAAAGCCCGCAACCTCGCTCTTGGTCCGCGGACCAATCTTTATCTCGTAGTCGGGCGGAACCGACGACTTCGAGCGGATCAACACCTCCACTCGCCGCGCCAGCTCCGGAGACAGCTTCTGCCCAGCCTCCGTCGGGGTCTGTGCGTGGCATCCCAGAACATATCCGGGAGCAGCCAGCGTAAGGGCAAAAATCAGGGTACGGAAGGGCTTCACAACGTTAGGCACAATACCTCGATTATCGCACGCGAGCGCCCATTTCCATGGCTTGGCTAGAGTGCAACCACCGGCAACCACTGCCCCGGCGAACCACGTCCAAGGCTCAAAACAGGCTCGCCGCCCGCCGCAGATTGCCCGCCGTGCCGATATTCGACAGCGTGAAGTTGAACCGCTCCACCGTTTCATTGCGCACCGAGCCCAACTCGTACTTGCGAACCTCCACGCTGAACCCGCAGCAGTCCCAGTTATAGGACCCCTGCAGCGCGCCATACTGCACCAGCCCCGAGTCCCCCGCATTCAAATCCAATCCCACATTCGCCGCCACCCCTAGCCCGGCCTTGGTTGGCGATCCATACCCCAGCAGAAGCCGCAGCTGATTGAAGTTCGACACCGTCGATGAAACACCCTCCGTGAAGAAGCGTCCCGGCGCATTCAACCGTGCATAGCTCATTCCGCCGAAGATGTTGCCTTCGTGCACGTCCAGCATCACATTGTTCGACGTAAACTTCTTCGCCCCGGTATCCAGATCGAAGTCCCATTCCACGTCCAAATGTTCCGACGTGCGCACACGCAGGCGCGAGATCACGGGCGAAATCGCGCGCGGCTCCGTCAAAAACGCAATCCCCGAAAGACTCAGCGTCGTGTCGAAGATGTTGCGCCGGCCGTTGATCACAGCTCCGCCAAATGTCTCGTCGAAGAAGTACTTTTGCGTCAACCGCCAGCTGATCAACTCGCGGCTCCCGCACACTGGCCCCTTCGTCTTCGAATCGCCCCGCCGCTCCTTCATGAAGACGCTGCCCTCGTCCATATCTAAATCCTCTGCCTTATCTCCACGCACGGCCTTTTCGACACAGGGCCGAGCCTTCACCGGCCGCACAAAAAGCCTCTGCGTGACCCCATACTCCAGCTCATTGGTATCGCTTGCAACGTCGATATCGTCGAATCGCAGCACATTCAAAAAATTATCGATCCCCGCCACATAACGGTACGTAACCTCCGGTTCGATCGTATGTCGAAAGTCGTAACCGAACTTCTTCTCCAGGTTTGGCGAGTCGAACGTCCGTTCGATCACCGGCGCCCGAAGGTCCACTTCAGCCTCCACATCGGCGCGGCTCAGAGCAAACGGAAGCTCTACCGGCAACCCGCCCGGCTGATATGGCGTCTGCCGGCTTCGGCTATACCACGTCTCGCGCCCCCCCAACGAAGGTCTCAGCCTCCACCCGCCAAAGCTCATCGGATACGCAATCTCCGGATGAAGATCGAAGCGCGCCGTCAGGCCCCCCGTCGAAAATCTCGGCTGCACCCGCGAGAGTCCCGCAAACGAGCTTCCCACGCTCCACTGCACGCCGCTGCGGCCGATCTTATGTTCCGTGCTGCTGAAGTCCAGCGACGGCACGTGAAAGATGCGGATCTCCTGCTCCGGAATCGCCGGGGTCGTTGGCGTCGCGGGCTGAGCCGCACTCTCCAACCCCTGGTAGCGGTCCACGCGAGCGTCCGCATCGTAACCATTCGCCTCATGCACGCCATACACGATCGAGAGAATGGCGCTCGACACCGCCTGGCTGAAGCTCTCTGCAAACGCCTGGCGATACGCGAACGAGCTCAGATACTCCGCATCCGCCACCACCCGCGTGTTCGCCGTAAAGTCGTGCCGGCCGGAGAACGTTACATCTTCGCCCCCCTGGTTCGTATAAACCCCATTAATCACGATGCCGCGGTCCTGCAGCCCGGTGTAGTGCGCCCGCGCAAAGTCATTGCCCAATCCTCGATAGCGAAACGTCCCCGACTGCGACCATCCCCGCAGCGAGTAGTACTCCAACCCCACCGTCAGATCGGTGCTCCGGTTGATGGCCCAGTAGTACTCGTCGCCAAAGATGATTCCCTTGGTGGAAGAATATCCGGGGTTAGGAATCAGAAAGCCGCTCTGCCGCCCGCCCGTATCCACTGGATGCGTCACATACGGCAGATAAAGCAGCGGTATATTCATCACCTTGAAGGTGCTGTTCTGCGCCCTGGCCTTCTTGGTGTCCATGTCCACCAGAAATTTGTCCGAGTACAGCATCCAGTCCGGATTCGGAAGCTGGCACGAGGTCACCGTCCCCTCGTAGATCTCATACTGCTGCGGCCCGGTCCTCACCACCATCCGTCCTGTAAACAGAAAGGGATTGCTGTTCGCATACGTCATGCCGCGGCCCGAATTCTTCACCCCCACCGACCCCGTCACGTCATAGAAGCGGCCTGTCTGTTGATTCAGGTTCATCGTTCCATGACTGGCCTGGATGTCCTCATGGTTCGGCCCTCCAGAGACATGCAGATGCCCGTTGGCCGTGAGTTCGCCCGTCTCCGTGTCGTACTCGATGTGGTCCGCTTTCACAATTCGGTCGCGATACGTAATCACCACGTCGCCATCCAGCACATAGCGGCTGCCCAGCTTCGACTGCGTATCCGATTCCATCTCCACAGCTGTCGAATCATCGTCCTGCGGCACCACCTCGGCCTGTGGATAGCGCGTCGCCCCCGGCTCATCCGGCAGGCTCGCCGGCGATTGCCTGGTATCAGCAGAAGGAGTTGCCAGAGTTGTCACCTGCTGTGCCGCTAAATGTGGATGACTTGCCGCAAGCACCATGATAGTTATCAAGAGGTAAACAGCCTTCAGGGCGCTCTGGAGGGCGTTTCCGCGGAATTTACTCTGATCTGCTTGTAATTGCTTGTATTGGTTGGAGCCGCACGGAAACACCAGCAAGAGCAGACGATGCTGTCGGGTTATTGGGCCACCCAGTTCGTTCGGCTTGAAGCTTGTCAGACGCACCACCCCTTGAGGCTAAACGATTTTACGGAAGCGAGTTTGGATTTGAGCATCATGAGCTCTGCACAGCGTGACCTGTTACCACTGGACGAAGCGTCGGACGAAACGGAAGCCGAGGCGCCCTTCGCGCTGAAGGAGCAGGTAGCCCAGCGCCTCGCCGCGCATCGCGCCCGCCGCAACCAGCGCCACGACAAGTATCCTGACAGCCCGACTCCGATCGTTACCGCCGCCTCCGCGAACGCCCGGGCCTCCCGCATCGCCGCCACAGTCGCCGAGCGCTACGCCCACTCGCAAAGCTACCGCGCCTTCCTCGCCGAACAGGCTGAAAACGCCATCCGTGCGGCTGAAGCTGCAGCCGAGGCCGCCGCTCGCAACGCCCAGGCCGTTGCCGACGCCCAGTACCAGCTCCTCGCCGATCTGGATCAATGGACCCTTACGCCTCCCGCGCCCGCGCCCACGCCACCCGCTGAACAATTGATCACCGATTCCTTTTCGCCTGCGTCGGCCACTACGCAAGACGCCGTCTCCGGCCTCACCATCCGGCTCTACGACGCTGACCAGGTGACCCGCAGCTATCCTGACCCTGCCGCCGCCACGTTGAGTCGCCGGAACCAGACTCAGCCTCAGGACACGCTTGATGAAGCCGAAGCCCTCGCGCTTGAGGATGAGATCGCCTTTCGCCAATCACCCGTCTTCGAAGAGACTTACCCACCCATCGACATTCCCGCCAACCTCATCGAGTTCCCCCGCCAGCTCGTGGCCCCGCGCAAGGCTCGTCCCCGCCTGGCCGAAGGGCCGCTCCGCGAAGAAGCCGACCAGTCCGCCCATCAGAGCGCCGATACCGCCCAGCTCCGCATCTTCGAGGTCGAAGCCGCCCAGATCTCGACCGCTCCTGCCGCCGAATCCCTCGCGCCCGAGTGGTCTTCCATCCTGCTCGCAGCCCACCCTGTCTCTGCTGCCGTCGTCGAAGTCCCCGAAGCCCCATTCCAGCCCGTACTCTCGCCCCAGACCGCACGGTACAGCCTGCGCCTGATGGCCGCCATTGTCGACGGCTGCATCATCACCGCTGCGCTTCTCGCCTTCGCAGCCGTCTTCGCCTTCACCGTTGGCAAGCTGGATGGACCCGCAGCCACGTCCACCGCTAATCACATCACCCTTCAGACGGCCGCCATCACTGCTGCCGTTACCTTCACGGTCTTTACCCTCCTCTACCAGCTTCTGTTCTTCACTTTGTCCGAAGCCACTCCCGGCATGCGCTACGCCCGCATCGCCCTCTGCACCTTCGCCGACGACAACCCAACCCGTCCCGCCATGCGCCGCCGCATCCTGGCTACGGTCCTCGCCGCCTGTCCCCTCGGCATAGGCTTCCTCTGGGCCTGGCTCGACGAAGACGGCTTAGGCTGGCACGACCGCATCTCCCGCATGTATCAACGCAGCTACTAAAGCGAAATTTCCAGCCAAACACAGACCCACCCCACCGGAAAGACCGTCATTTCGACCGAAGCTGCTCACAGTTTCACCGCGAGCGGCGAAGCGGAGAAATCTGCTGTTGTTCTTGTCGTTGCCTGTTCTTCTCCATCCCTGCAAAGAAACGCCAAGTTGCCGAAAACCCCGTTTTTCAGACCTTCGGCGACAGTTTGCAGATAGGATTCGCGCTTCTGCGCGAATGCCCACCTTATCGACGATGAGGCTGTCGCGAAGATGGGGCACCCGGTCGTGGTGGTTCGGTCAGATGTGGGCTACCCGTCCGGGGTTCTCTCGGTGGCCGGATCGTATAACTGGATCAAAAAGCTTTGATGACTATTCCAGCCGAATAACGAAAATGATTTTGCGATGTCGAAAAGCCTGAAAGATTCACGAAGACATTACGATAGTCGAAGTTTGAATGAATGTAGTCGAACTGCGCCAGGCGAACAGCCAGTCTATTACCAACTTTATAATCAACACCTCCACCCGCTGCGAGTGCAAGCGCATCTCTCGTAGAAGTAAAGCCCTCGCTGAGGATCGTTGCATGGCTGTCCCCCAACAGAATGCGCGCAAAAGGTGCAATTTTAGTGTTTTTTCGATACGTCAGCGTGGGACCAAAGAGGAAGTTATGCACGTGCGTACGAGTCGGTTGGCCAGGAAATGTGTGATTCAAATCAAAAAAATCGCCGGCATATTGACCACTGAACTCAGCGGTAGCGCCAAGATAGTTGGTGACGTTATATGTTCCTGCAATTGTCCAACCGTTCATACCCATGCTGGTCGTAAACAGAGGTACATCAGCGGGCAACACGCTATCGAAATGAAGATATGAGTACCCTCCAAACGCCTCGAGTCGCTGACTGCCTGGAACTGTCGAACCGGTGGCGGTGAATTGTGCCGCAGCATAGTTGACCATGAAAGTCTGGAAGATCAACCCCAACAGCAATGCAAACCGCATAGTTAAGCTTGGCAGTAGAAGTCCCGCAAAATTCAACATTCACATGTCTCCGCGTGGTGTGTGATTGCAAACCCACGTAGAGTACCACTTAGCTGTGGGTTCCATTTAGGAATTTAAATTCGACCATATCCGGATAAAGCACTCTCCTTTTTGGGGGTCTTGACCTTCACGGGTAATGCCTACATGAAGCCAAAGACGCAGCCACAAGAAACACCGCCTGCTGCCCTAATGTCCGTATGACCGGCAATTCGGAAGTTATCCCGTTATGCCCGTGAAGTCGCATTTGCGGCAAGTTCAAAACTCGAAGTTGCCGAAATCCCCGTTTCCAGCACGTTCGTTCATGGCTTTTGGTTCTCGACGGTTCTTTCTCAATTCACAAAACACTGTCGCGGAAAGGCTATATCGTAGGCGTATATTCGAAGAGCTGCCCCACACATCGTTCTGTGAGGTGTACATGCATCATGATCTCGGGCGTGGACTTTACACGCGAGTGTTTGTCTTTGGGATTGCGATAGCGCTGGCGAGCGGTGGTCGCGTGGTTTGCGCGCAGACGCCGGATGACGGAGGCGTAAGTTTCGATGGCGGCGGCCAGGAAATACTCGAAAGTATCTTCGTCCCCTTCATGGCACATGCGCCCTTCAGCCTGACTCTCGTAGCCGAGTGGTCGCGGCCCATGAATAACGGGGGCACCTTCACGACCGCTAACAGCAGGCCGATCAAGCGCGACAGTGTAGGACGGATTTACCAGGAACGCTGGCTGATGTCGCCCAAGGGCAGCAATATTCCATCACAAATGAGCTGGATTCAGATTGCAGATCCTGTGGCGCACACACTTTATCAGTGCAGCCCTCGACAAAAGGTCTGCGAGCTGGTGACGCTGGGGGGCCCAGTGACCGCTCGGTTCGATCCTGCTCGGTTCAAGTCGGGGCCGCTCAAGGATAGCAAGGGGGATGAGAAGGGGACGCGCACCCATGAAGATCTCGGCGCACAGTTTTTCGCAGGGCTGCCAGTGCACGAGTACAAGGACACGACGACGCTAAATCCGGGAGTGCTGGGAAATGACATGCCCATGTTGACGATGCGACAGTATCGCTTCTGCGCGGAGCTGGGTTTCAATCTGAGTTCCGTAGTAGAGGCGCCGCAGATCGGGCGTCAAACCTTCACGGTGACGGAGATCACCACGTCGGAGCCTGATCCGTCGTTCTTTCAGCCTCCGCAAGGGTACAAGGTGGTGGACCATCGCAAGAGTTCTGCCGTGGAATAGATTCGAGTTCGCGCACCCAGACAGTCCGAAGGATAAG
>Ga0210406_10007696_pt1 | contig 10889 bp, 11 predicted proteins | sample IncBWC30MmetaG_FD_155454 | JGI IMG/M metagenome (GOLD analysis project Ga0210406, IMG submission 155454) | Forest soil microbial communities from Barre Woods Harvard Forest LTER site, Petersham, Massachusetts, United States - Inc-BW-C-30-M | ecosystem: Environmental > Terrestrial > Soil >... | reverse complement strand
GTGCGGTCTTCTGTGCCTAATTGGTACTAAATGGACCCAACCCAACTACCTGAAGGCGAGCCGATGATACGCGCGATTGCCATGCCGGCCGATGCCAATCCTTCTGGCGACATATTCGGCGGCTGGTTGATGTCGCAAATGGATTTGGCTGCAGCCAATGCGGCCAGTCGTCGTTCATGTGGTCGTTGTGTTACCGTGGCGGTTGACGGCATGGTATTCCATGAACCCGTATTTATCGGGGATGAAGTCAGCCTTTACTGTAAGGTGATTCGAGTGGGTAAAACATCGATGACGATCCGAGTCGAGGCCTGGCGCCGTAGCCGGACCTGCGACACTCGCAACAAAGTCACCGAGGCGATCTTTACCTACGTTGCCGTTGACGAGAACCGAAAACCAAGGCCGGTGCCGCCGGAGGCAGAGGGGATGAAGTGAAAGGTGATAAGGAGCTAGGAGCCAGAATCTAGGAGCTAGTAGGAGCCCCCCAAGCCCTCGCATCGGGCCGGTCCATGAACACATAATTCGCATGTGTCCCATAAGTCCCATCCGGGGGTATTCCACAAAACGCGTTTCGTCGACTGATGCTTTCGCCTTTCGGTCACGCACTCCTAGGTCCTAGATTCTAGCTCCCAGCTCCTCTCTGCCTCACTTTTGGAGTTGCGCTGCTCGGTGGCTCAAATACGCGTTCCTGACGGCGATATACGGATCAACCGCCGCCTCCTTCATTTGTTCGTAGGTACGAACGCTGCCGGGGGCCCGGACGACGAATCTGGAGGCTGAGATCGAGTAGCCGACTGCGTTGCTGATGAGTCTATGGCTGCTAAAGATCAAGTACCAGTTGAGCGGATTGATGGCGAAGTCGCCGGCGTAGCCCGTTAAATCGCGCACAGTGGTTGGGCCGAGCAATGGGACAACCAAGTATGGGCCGTTCGAAACACCCCAGTGTGCAAGCGTTAATCCAAAGTCTTCGGGTGGGACATCGGCTAGGGAAGAAACATGATCGGAGATGCGAAACAGACCGCCAACACCAACCGTGCTATTTACAAGGAATTTACCTGCTTCCTGTCCCGAACGAACAATCCGACCTTGCAGCAAGTCGTTCCCGAACCGGATAGGAAAGTCGAGGTTATCGAAAAAGTTCGATAGACCGGTGCGAACTTTCTGCGGCACAATGTGTTCGTATCCGTGCGCTATCGGCTTTACCGCGTGGATCGTAAAAGTGTCGTTCAACCGGAATGTGGTGTGATTAAGACGCTCCCAAGGATCGTTGACTTTCTCAACCGGTTCGTTGGCGAGCTCATCCCCCGAAGTTGCCGGCGGATTCGTAGTCTTTTGAGACGACTTCGTAGCTTTCTTTGCTCCCGGGGCCGCGGAACTACGGTGAGGCGGATTGGGTTGGTTGCTTTGGTCAGCAAAACCAGAAACGCAAGTTAGAACCAGTAGCAGGATGGGAATGAAGTAGTTCACGAGTTGGGATTGATTGGTTCAGCAAGTTTAGCTTCAAGAGTTTTAATGACCGCTGCCGCTCCGCCACGCCTTACCAAGTCATCGAACTGGGCTCGATAGTTCGCGACGAAGCTCACACCCTCGATCAAGACATCGTAGATACGCCAGCCGCCAGAAAGATTGATCAAGCGATAGACCACCGCATATGGTTCGCCGTTAGGCGCAGTGACCCGGGTTGGGATCTCGCACCGGTCGCCCGCGAGGGTAACGGTTTTACCATAAGTGATATTGGGCCTTTGCGTTCCCACGACACGAGCGGCATAGATCCGGATCACTAACCGGCTAAAAAGGTCGGTAACTTTTTGCTGCTCGCCAGCCGTAAATTGTCTCCAGCCAGGGCCGATTGCTTGGCGGGTCACGAGATCGAATGAGAAATCTTTTTCCAACAATGGCCGTACTCGTTCCGCCAATGTTTCACTGCTCTGACCGGAGTAAGCCAAGGCAAGGACTTGGTCCACCTCGCTACGAAGCTGGCCCACAGGATCAGCCGGACCCGCGATGGCCGAGAATGCTAAAACGCCAGGAGCTACTAGCAGCGAGAGCAGCCAACGCCGGGATGGTCGGGAACGAAGAGGTATCTTGCCGAGCTCGTTTAACCTAGTATTAACTGGTGAGTTTTTATCTGCGTACATCTGCGTCAGTCTGCGGTTGAGGTCTGTTTTCGTGTCCATTCGCGGTCCCATTAGTGTGCATTCGCGGTTATTTGCTTCCGGCGGACGGCGAGGGTGACGGCGCCGGCGACACGTTGCCAAAGGCGAACCGGCTGATAATCGATTCCAGGTCGACTGCGGATTCCGTATCCGTAATCGTGCTGCCCGGGCCCAGATTCTGCGAAGACGAACCCGGGGAGAGCGCAACGAATTTGTCGCCAATTAAGCCGCTGGTCCGAATCGACGCGATGGTGTCATTCGGAAGCTGGACCTCTTTGTTCACTTCCAAACGAACAACCGCCGCGTACTGCGGATCGAGATTGATGTTACCGACTCGACCGACGGGAACCCCGGCCAGAAAAACTTGGCTTCCCGGTTTCAGACCACCGGCATTCGAGAATCTGGCATTGACGGCGTAGGTGGAGCCGGCCAAGGGAATCCTGGCCCCCGCTTGAATTGCAAACCAGGCGACCGCCAGCAACCCTAGAAGCACGAAAACACCGGCGGAAACCTCAACTGAAGACTGTTTCATAACCGCGAATGGACACGAATAAAAACTGCGAATGGACACGAATAGACACGAATAAAGTCTCACGCAAAGACGCTAGGACGCAAAGAGGACCGCGAATGGACACGAATGTAAGCGAAGAAAACGCCAACGACCGCGGAGTGATGCTGACGAACGCGGATAAGGATGGGATGCGAGGAAGACAAAAGGGGGTGGGTGATAGATCAAAGGCATTCATACTAAGATATCTATGTTTAACCGTGTTGGAATTATTCGCGTCCATTCGTGTCCATTCGCGGTTCTATTCGTATCCATTCGCGGTCCCTATTTACAAAGCTTCGCACCACGGAATCGTCTGAGGCCACAAACTCTGCCGGCGTTCCTGCGAACTGGATCCGGCCGTTCTCTAACAGGGCCAGACGGTCGCCTGCTGCCAGCGCCGGCCCAACGTCGTGGGTAACCACCACCGCGGTAAAATCGAATTGTTCCCGGTACTCTTTGATCATCGAAAAAACCGCGTCGCTGGCCAACGGATCTAAGCCTGCGGTCGGTTCATCGAAGAGCACCATCGCAGGACGAGTAACTAAAACTCGAGCCAATGCTAGACGCTTTTGCATGCCGCCGGAAAGTTGGGCTGGGAAATAATTCGCGAATTTCTCCAAGCCCAGATTTTGGAGAGCCGACATTACGGCTTCTTTAATTTCGCTGACTCGAAGCCGAGTCGTTTGTTCCAAGGGGAGAGCAACATTTTCGAAAGCAGTCAATGAATCGAAAAGCGCGTTCGCTTGGAACAGATAACCGCACTGTTTCCGGAAATCTTTTCCGGTCTGCCCTTCAAACCGGATTTCGCCGGAATCAGGCTTCAACAATCCAGCTAAGCATTTGAGCAAAACTGATTTGCCGGCTCCGCTGCGCCCGAGCAAACAGACGATACTACCGCGGGGTACCACCAGGTCTACCCCGCAAAGCACGGCGTGTTGCTCGAATTGTTTGTGCAATCCTGTTACCGAAAGCAGAGGCGCGATCATACCAGAAACGAAGTGATCACGTAGTCCGCGGCCAAGGTGGCAATGCTGGAAAACACAACGGCTCGAGTGGTCGAAATGCTGACCGCTCGGGAACCGGATGCCCCGGTTCTGCGATGAGCGGTGAACCCGCTATGACAGCAGATCGCGATTGTGATAATGCCAAACACCAGTGCTTTGAGAAGACATTCACGGACGTCCACAAACCTCACGGCGCTATGCACGTTGGACCAATAAACACCGCTATCGAGTCCCAACAAGCAGCACCCGGAGAGATAACCACCAAAAGTGCCGACTAAAACAAAAGCGGTGGTCAGAATGGGGAAAACCAGAAGGGCGGCCAAGAGCCGCGGAGTAATCAAATACCCCAGCGGATCAATTGCCATGGTGGTAAGCGCATCAATCTGTTCGCTGTACCGATAAATCCCGATCTCGGCGGCAATGGCAGAACCAGCCTGACCCACGATCATGAGGGTGGCAAGAACCGGCGCCAGTTCCCGGGTCAGAGTGAGTGAAACAAAGGTTCCGAGCAAGCCGGCCGACCCAAACCGAGCCAACACATAATATCCCTGGAGGCCTAATACCAATCCTGAAAACAGCGAAACCACGGTGATCACGAGCAGACAACGTACACCTTGCTGATGGATGGCCCGAGCGACCCCTCTTCGGAGTTGCCGAGCATGGCTGACCGCGGCGAAAGCGCGCACCACGAATTCGGCAAAATCGCCGAGACCGGCAACGACGGCCAGACTTCTACGGCCAACCGTCCGTAGCAAATGTGTTATCACGGCGTCTTCATTCGCTTCGGGAGGCGCTAATGGCAAGTGGCGCGTGGATTTGCGTTCGGCGTTCGGCGTTCGGCGTGGGCGTGGGCGAAACGGCGAAACGGCGAATGGGCGAATGGGCGAATGGGCGAATGGGCGAATGGGGGCGTTTAGGCGAACGGCCCGTCCCGTAGGGACTGAATGATCGTAGCCTGGCAATTCATTGCCAGGAACCGAGTCGTTAACGGATCCGTCCCGTAGGGTACGGTGTGATGTTGTACCGCGAATCAACCAACGCAATAAAAAGGCGCGTTGGACCAATCCGAATCATACCGTCCCTAAAGGGACGGATTCGTTTCTTGCGCCCATTCCTGGCAATAAATTGCCAGGCTACGATCATTGCGTCCTTACGGGACGTCGTGTCGCCGCATCGGCCTCGCAAGCGAGGCAGCGCTCCAGGCTGCCACGCCGTTTTCTCGACACGCCGACTGCTGACCCGATACACTCCGCGCGATGAGCCAGCCGCCACCTGTTCCTCCGGAGTTGACGCCCCCACCACCGGGTAAAATCTCGAGGAATGCGCGATTTCTTGGGGTCTTGCTCGTGGTGCCGCTGTTCGTCCTGACGGTTTTGACTCTCTGGGTCCCGGCTTTCAGTCTGGTAATTGGTTCATTTCAACATCCGAGCGGTGGCGGTCATTGGACCAATGTTTTGGGCTTTACTTTAGCCACCGCTGTCGTGCGATTGCTCGCCTGTATCATCCCGATCCTGTTTGCCATCAGTCTCGCTTTCTCCGGGAGTGTTGCTCGTCATGTCGCGAGAACGGTCTTTCTTTTCTTTGCACTTTCACTAGGCCCTCTCAGCTATGCTTTGTGCTGCACACTTTTCTCGCTTCAAGTTCAACCCGGAACGTTGGAGAAACCGGTTGGCGCCTGGATCCTCACTCTCTGCGAGGAAGCGTCAATTACGACGGCGATCGTTGCCGCCATCGCGCTTTGGCTGTTTCCAGGAATCCAGGCATCGAATGAAGCGGAGAAGCGCGGCACAAATCTTGGACGGCTGGTTATCGCCACGGTCCTTTTGCTCGGTGTCTTCGCCTCGGGTTTTCAAGCGATAGTTTTTTCTCTGGTGACTTTTGGCGGTGTGACCGGTAGTACAAAGACTCTGGCGCTGCTTGGTTACGAAGGTCTGGTGCGGGCAGTGCCTGAGACTTCCGGCGCCTGGTTCCAGTTTGGATTCGTGGCGGTGCTCGGGTTAGTGGGCGGTATCCTGATGGTCACATCGAACGTCCGCTGGGCGTTCAGCAAAACCTCCGCCAGACCGCAGTCGATCGGATGCGTAGTCGGAGCGTTCTCTGGCTTGATTTTGTTTTGCACTGTACTGATTGCGGCGGTCCCCATGTTCGCCGGTATCTTCGGTTTTCTGGGTCCGGGTGGAAGATCGGCGATAGAAGGTTTGACGCCGGAGCTGATGACTAAGGTCACTCCTGGGATTCAGCATCAGTTGCTACTGGTTACAGCTTGGTTCGTGGTAGTCGTGCCTGCCACGTACCTGGCTGCCCTTGGGGTCGGTGGGCTCCGTCCATTCGGACGTTACAGTGAATGGATTTTGCTCCCGTTTTTCCCGTTCTTTTTTATTTCAATCGCAACTCTCTGGCAGCCCTTCTATTATTCGATCTTCAAATTCCATCTGTCAGGCAACGCCGTGGTTCAGCTCTATCCGCTGTTGACCAACGTGCCGTTCCTAATTTTTTTAACCCTCTTCTTTAAGGGCCAAACGGAACAATGGATGAATATGACCCGGCGGCCATCCTATTTTCGGTCCGTCATTGTACCTTCGTTACCAGTCACGATGACTTTCGCTCTGGCCAGCTCCCTTTTCGTGATCCGTGATGTTCTGTGGTCGATCCTTTCCATGCCACAGAACAACAACCTAGCCCAGCTCCTACTAACCACCGAAGAAGAGCTTTCCATGACTAGACTCGGATCGCTGGTGTTAATCTTTGCCGCGGGTTCGATACTGGTCTTCTTCCCGATCCTGGCTGTTCTTCAAGCTCTGGTCGTTGATCGTCTCCGCATCCGGGCGAAGTAGGCCGGTACGGACGAGCTCCCACTCGTCCGTGTTCTTCGACGCGGCCGGGAACCACGCTCGGACGAGCAGGAGCTCGTCCCCTACCGGGCATAGCCCGGAAACCTGCCGCGCTATCGCCTTGACGGAGAGAGCTGCTCCACCCAAAGCTGTGTCCGATGTTCAAGATTTTTAGGACGAAAATCGCTATTGTGGGAGTGGCGCTCGCACTGGGTGGCTGTGCCCATGTCGTTCCCACCACGACGGTGGCGCCTCCAAAACAGCCATTTCAATCAACTCAACCAACTGTGCAATCCACTGTGGCGGAAAAGCGAGCGCCGGCGGTGCAGATGCAGATTTTTTTGGATACGAATCATTTCCGGCCGGGGATGGTCGATGGTCGGCCGGGCGAGTTTTTCGACAAGGCGTTAGCGCTTTATAACGCGAATCAGGGCAAACCAGCCGACGAGCAGCCGGATGTGGCGGGGATTGAGCCATACACGACTTATAAGGTGACTCCAGAGGATCTCAGTCAGGTTGGAGTGATGGCGACCGATAACGCGGAGGTAGCGAAACAAAAATCATGTCCTTATACGAACCTGGGCGATGTGATCGCGGAGCGGTTTCATACGACCGCGAAATTCCTGGCAGCAATTAATCCGACGATTGATATCAACCAGGTCCAAGCAGGGCAGTCTTTAACTGTCCCTAACGTCGCGGATCCATTCGATATCGGCAGTTTGCCCAAAGTGCATACTTCAAAGCGAGATCCGTCGTTGGCAGGCCGGTCGATCAAGATCGACGTCGCTCAGCGAATCTTGCAGGTGCGCGATAACGACCGGACGATCGCTTCATTTCCGATTACTCCGGGTTCGTCGGATCATCCGGCTCCGATCGGGGACTGGCGTATCGATGAGATCGCCACCTTTCCCTGGTTTCGGTATGACAAAGGTGTGCTCGAGCGTGGAGAGCGGACCGAGGATTTCTATAATTTCCCTCCGGGGCCACGGAATCCGGTTGGCATTCTTTGGATGCAATTGAATCGCCCTGGCGACGGCATTCATGGTGCGCCCAATGCAGCGACAATCGGCCGGGCGGGGAGTCACGGATGCATCCGGTTAGCGAACTGGGATGCTGCGTTGATCAGGACCTTAGTCACAGTGGGGGCGCCGGTTAGTATTCAGTAGACGTTTAACGTTTGGCGTTCGGCGTTTGGCCGTGGAGCGCTGCCTCGCTTGCGAGGCCGAGGGTCGGGACCTAGCACGACGGCGCATGTGGGCTACACGGCGACACGCCAAACCCCGTACCCGGCTCGGCGCGATTCTTGGCCTAGCCACACCGGTCTCTATTGGGACACTTGTTCCTTCGCAAGGCGTTCAACGTTATTCGGGAGCCTCGCCCTACCAGTCCTAACCATTCTGAATGAGGACGGTCCTGAGACCAGCCCACGCCGCTGTTGCCGAACGTTGCGAGCATCGGTTAATGCCAGGTCAAAACGAGATAGTATTGTGCTCAGCGCCAGTCTCATTTCGAATTGGGCGAAGGCCATTCCGATGCAACGGCGAACCCCGCCCCCAAACGGCAGAAACTCATAGGGTGAATAATGCCGCTCGAGAAATCGGTCCGGTCTGAATTCTTCTGGGTCTGTAAACACTTCTTTGCGACGATGAGCTAAATAGATACAACCAGTTACGGTGGTACCAGGTTCGAGAGTTACCCCCGCTAAGGTAACTCGTGACCGGGTGACCCGTGCGAAGGTGAGCAGTGCAACCGGGTAAATGCGCAGAGTCTCGGAGCAGACGGCATTGAGATAAGGCAGCTTAAAAACAACGCTAGGATCCGAGTTGTGATCCACCGATTCTAGTTCCTGCAACAGCCGTTCGCGTACGGCTGGCAATCGATGAATCCAATACAGCGCCCAAGTCAAAGCGGTAGCGGTAGTCTCGTGACCGGCAATTAGGAGGGTCATCAATTCATCCCGCAGTTCAACGTCGGATAAGCCTTCGCCCGCCTCGTCACGGGCAGACATGAGCAGGGTTAATATGTCATTTCGTTGACCGTTGTTGAGGTCATCCGTACTCCTGCGCCGCTCGGCGATTTCTTCGTAAATCAGTTCATCGATTCGTTGGCGGTTACGAATGAATCTCCCCCACGGACTATGCGGCCCCAGATCTTGGCGCATGCTGGGCACGAATAGCAGACTTGCGCTTATTGGATTACTTACGCCGTCCAGCAACCTTCCAAGGAGGGTCTCGAGTTGTCGATACCGAGGTCCGTCGAGCAGTCCAAACACCGCTCGCAGAATCACGCGCAATGAGATCGTTTGCATCGGGTGCCGGGCCGGGAAGGCCTGCCCCGGCTGATACTCGCGCATGACTTGTTCTGCGATGTCGCGAATCAATTCTCCGTAAGAACGCATCCGTTCCCCATGAAACGACGGCATCAATAACTGGCGTGCCCGCCGGTGGCGCTCACCGCTAAAAGCGAACACGGATTGGGTCCCGGTGAGCAGCTCGAGAGCGACATTGAACGATCCAGGCGCCTCGAACAGCTTGGCATCATCATTCGTTAAAATAACCTGCAATGCTTCTGGATGGCTAAAAAAAACCAGCGGCCCGAATTTTCGGTTGAGCCGGATGGTGAAACAATCTCCATACTTCTGGTGACAGCTCCGCATGAATGAAAAAGGCGTCGTCACCCATTGAAACATTTGCAGAGCGCTAGGAGCTCTCGGTCCCTCAGGTAATGCCATGACTCGCTATTTACACCACTGACGAGGCGGAGACAAAGGGGAGATCATGAGCCGTGATCGGTGAAAGGTGATTGGTGAAAAGTCGAAGGCGTTACCCGGATCGGGGGGGGCATTGCATTCCGCTCGATCGGCTCAAGCGCAATCCGGCGCTTTAAATCGTGTGCAGGTATTGGGTTTAGAGAGACGCAACGCCCTGGCGTGTTCGCGGTTCCGGTGCTTACCCTTTCAAGTCGCCACTCGTTTAGAAATCAGAGCGAATGCATCCGGGCTTTCGACGTGAAAACGACGAACCCTGCCCCTGGGCTTAGCGTCCTTCTAAACGTCAGACCTGCAACGAAAAAGGCGTCGGCACACGTGCGAGCAAACCACGCGGAATGCAACGCCGCTTCGATTTCGAATTAGCAGGAACCTGGCTTAGCAGTCTTAATGGGCAGCTGATTCGACTTAGATGCCCAGCTCCGTAGGAGCGACATCTTTATAGTAACCCTGAACAAATCTTAATGAGATAGTCAGCAGTTAACGGTGCTCCTAACCTTGTGTGATCAAATCGCCTTCTGTAAGTTAGTCTGGTTTAAGAGAAGGTGGAACGGGTTCAAGAAACAACAGGTTAGAACCTTCAGTTCGGAGGAAGTAGATTGTATGAGTAGCATTTCGTTTAAGGCGGGGAAGCTACCGCGGCTAATTTTAGCATTAGCGGGACTTTCCTTGCTGTTGGCCGCTTGCGCCGATACTAGCCAAAACACGGCGAGTCTTAATTCGGCCTTTCCGGTAAATTATAACTCTGGGGCTAGAGGATTTGACTCCCACTGGCCATACGGTCCGAACGGGTATCACTAAGTGAAAAGTCGCTCAAAAGTCTACCAGGGTTTGTGAGCGACATAGGTGATTCGTTCGCTTAGTCTGAATTGAACCGGATGCCTTTGCCGCGGAATTCCCTCCCATTTAGTGTGATCAATGATTCTTTCGGGCTCAACAGGATCACGAAGGAGACCGTCCGTGCGGTTGAATCGATTTTTGCGGAATTGAGGCGATGGTTTTGGTAGTATCGGCGGGTGCTGACAATCCGTCAGGAATTGATTTGGATCCTTGGTGCGTTTTGGTTAATGGGGATTGCCAAGGCGGAGGACGACCGGAAAACGACTATCTATTGGGATACGGTTTCTCCGAATGGTAAATACGCCTTGGCGTGGACGAAGTCCGGCGCGATCGACAAGGATGATATGCCGTATCCAGACGATAAAGACGGCGGCGTTCAAAATTGGTTGATAGAAGTAGACTCGCGTAAGCTCATCGTGCTCATCCCGAACACGTATTATTGGACCTTACCAGATGGCTCTAGGCCGAACCACTACTCTATGGAGACGGTGTGGTCGGATGACAGTTTGAATTTGGCAATCGTGCTGAATTCGCGATGGGAGACTGAGGAGATTTTCCTGGTCAATTCGAAGTCAGCTCAGGTGAAAGAGGTTACAGACAAGGTTTTAAGTGCCTTCAGGCAGGTCTTACGTCGGGAGGGTGGATCTGGTTATAATCAGCATGCCAAGGATTACGTTTACGCTTTCGATAGTCCCTGGTTCTTGAACGGCAACCGATTCGAGATCCGGGCATCTGCTGATATCC
>Ga0210406_10007695_pt1 | contig 10890 bp, 4 predicted proteins | sample IncBWC30MmetaG_FD_155454 | JGI IMG/M metagenome (GOLD analysis project Ga0210406, IMG submission 155454) | Forest soil microbial communities from Barre Woods Harvard Forest LTER site, Petersham, Massachusetts, United States - Inc-BW-C-30-M | ecosystem: Environmental > Terrestrial > Soil >... | reverse complement strand
TCTTTAGGAACGCGAAGGTTTTTTTGGCAGCCTCGGCGGTATTATTCGTTGCGTTCAATGTGTTCGTGATCGCCCGACATCTTGGCGGGGCGATGGGTCTTGTTGGCCATGCCGACGGGCTGCTCGGGGGCATGTTTATTGCTTCACTCGTTTTGCTTCGGCTCGACCAGCGACAGGACCAACACCTCAATGCCGAAAGCGCGATGGCACCGACGACAGCCGAAGAGAAACCGTAGATGTTGAAATCAGATTACGCTCACCGAGAATCGGCCCGAGTTTCGATCAAGGGTCAAAACGCGTAATAGAGATGTTTCGCCAATTGACGCACAAGATTCCCTTTGTTATACCTCGCTATTCCGGCTCGTCGGTCGATGGAGGTTTTCGATGTCGTCTTCGACTCGCGTTCTTCGTGTTCTGTTCCTTTCGCGCGAGTTGCGAATCCGTTCTCTGCTTTTGGCGATCACGTTGGCAGCCTGCGTTCCTTCGGGAGCTGGCGCGAGCCATTCCCACTCCGTGACCCCGGACGGAGCTGCCTCGGTCGACCAAGCCGTGCGCGCGTTCATGCAAACCGTCTCCCATTCCGTCACTCAGGATGGCCCCATGGCTTGGATCAAGTATTTCGATGCGAGTCCCGCATTCTTTATGGCCGTCAACGGCCAGATGGCATTCCCGAATACTGCCGCCGCACAGGAAGGTACTCGCAAGTTCGCACAAACCATCCGTCACATTGAATTGAAGTGGGGAGATGATTTGCGCGTCGATCCGCTCACCAACGAGTTCGCCGTGGTCGCGGTCTCATGGCGCGAGATTCAAGTCGATACCGCCGGGCACAGCGTTACCGAAACTGGATACTTTACCGGACTTGCAGAGCATCGCGAGGGACGCTGGCAGTTCCGCGACGCTCACTGGTCGTCACCCGTTTCCTCCCACTAGTCTCTGACGGTTCGGCAACGCCACGCCCGGCGTTCGCAATCGAGGCCGCGAACAAGCTCGCTACCCCTGGCGGTTAATGAGTGCGATAGAGATGCTACGCCAACGATCCGTTTCCGGCGCGTATACTGCCGTAATCGTTAGCCCGGTGGAACAGCTCTGACGACTGACCATTCTTTAGCTACACGGAGGGCGGGTGTTCATACTCATCCTAATGTTGACATCCGCGGTGTGCGGTTTCATTGTGGGAGCGGTGATTGGTTTGGTGGTTGTGGCTCTCGTCTATCGGCGGCGGTTTCTGAGGGGCGCGGTCTTTGGCGGTTTCGCTTGTGTGCTCGTGCTGGGATTTGCCAATTCCGGTTCGATCAACGGAAAAGGAACACCTTGGATCAGCTTCATTAACGACACTACCGAGAGTTTGTCATGGGCCTGCCCGGTAAGCAGCGGGATTGCAGGTTTGCTCGCTGGAATTGGCGGGCGGCGCAAATGACAAAAATCCGTGCTCCGTGGGAGGAATTTGAGTGAATGGAGATTTTTGCGCCACCTGAGAATCCCTCCAAGCTAGACTCTGTAACGAACGGTCGTTGGTGGTTGGCAAATTGGCTGCCAGTTTTCAACTTCAATTCCCGAAGTTTTCCTTCATTCGAGGTATTTCGTTGAACCTCAATCGTCACCGGTCAGGAATGCGATCATGGGCGGAGAGGCACCACTTTGCAATCGGTTTGGCTTTGACGTTCGTCGGCCTTGCTGCGGTCGGTGCGATTCATTTCCTAGGCGTGAAAGGTTCATTAGCCACGATGATCGGAGCCTTTGCGGCTTTCGCTCTCCTCTTTGGACAGGGCTTCCGGTGGAATCGCGGTCCGATGTTTCCACCTTCCGAAATCAATCGAAAAAACCGGTGGAAGTATCTGGTTTTCGCGGCGATTCTTTGGGGTTCTCTTTTTCTCCTGTGGTGGTTCCGGATCCGCCCGCTTGCAAAGTAAGGGACAAGTAAGAACGATACGGTGTCTGGCATCGCGCCTTAGACTTGGTCACTGAGTGAAATGGCGATATTAAGCAACCATCGCTACACATATGGTCGGGTGAAGCTATAGTCTTTCCTTAAACGCTGGAAATCCCTGTTCTGAAAATGCTGTGTTGAGCGCCTGCAGGCGTGGAGGCAAGAGTCTTCCCGCGTCTGCCAAGTCATACACCGCGTCGCGTTCCGACAGATGCCTACCCTCCATTGCCGCGAAGAGCGGGCCAAGTTGGTACGATTCGCGCGGCGCGTGTTGTGGTGCGACACTCATATTCGTCTCTCCGTACCGAGGGGCTCGAGGCGAATCCCGCAATCCATTGACCTTAGTTTGTGAACACAAGGGCGTTAGACCGCGCGGTATCGTTCCAGGCTACCTCGCATATTTCTTCGAAATACTCGCTCCCAAGAAATCAGAAGCTGTACCTGAATGCGAACTGGAGAACGCGGGGACCATTCAGCGCGTTGATCACCTGTAGCGTGCCGAAACCCGCGCTGGGGATGAGGTAGCAGTGCTGGTTGAGGTGCGATCCGTCGCCGCAGGTGGTTGAAGCGTCCGGATTGTCGCCAAACGGGGCTGCTGAGTATTGCGTGGCCACCACTCCGGTCCCGTTCTGAACGTAATAGTTAGCATGGTTCGTAATATTGAAGACCTGCGCCTGAAGCGTAATGGACTGGCGCTCAGTAAGCTTGAAGCGTCGCGCCAACCCAAGGTCGACTTGCTGCGTCCACGGTCCGTAGAAGGAATTCAGACCTACAAATGGACTGGGGCTACCGGCGTTGATGCCGAGGGCAGAATTCGCCGTGGCCTGCAGAGCCGCTGAATTGTTGACCGAATTTGCCAAGTTACCAGTATCAAGCAACGCCGCGTAAGGACGTCCCGAGGCGAATTGCATCGTGGTGCTGATGGTCCAGTCCGAGAACGCGCCGCGCAAGAACGGCGATTGCAAATGTGCTCCGAACCCCGGTTCGTAGATTCCAGCGACCGACAGACGATGGCGCTGGTCAAGCAGGTAGGGAGCGTGCGTGTTGCTGAAGTCGAACTGGTTATTGAAGTCCACGCCGCGAGACATAATGTTCTTTGAAAACGTGTAAGAAGTCTGAAAAGCCAAACCGTGAATGAAGTGGCGCTGTCCTTGAATGAAGAAGGAGTTGTAGTTGTTGATGCCGGGCGTGATTAGGGCATTGATCTGGCTGAAATTAGAAGTAAGGCGCCCCTCTGTCAGCAGTCCGGAATCGAGAGTCGGCAGCACCACAGAGCGACCCGTGCACCCGCTTGCCTCCGTCGCACCGGCTGAACACAGAGTGTAGGTCGTCGTGCCTTCAGGTGGATTCAAATTCAGATCGTAAGCGCTGGACGCAATCAAGTGCACTCCGTGCGTCCATGTGGTCCCAACAGTCACGACCGTGTCGCGCAGGATCTCGCGTTCAATCTGCAGGCTGCCTTGCAGGACGTAGGGGAAGCGAAAGTGCGGATCCACCAGGGATATGGCGGACGCTGAGAACTGCGAAGCGTCAGTGATCTGGTTGGGGAAAACCGCAACCTGCTGGTTCGGTGCAAGAGTGCGGTCGTAGTTAAGCAATACCGAGGCTTGCTGCGACAGCAATCCGTTCGACACCACCGCATTTCGGTAGTTCAAGCCGTTGAGATTCTCATAGAACACGCCAACGCCTCCGCGGACCACGGTCTTGTCCAGCGGCTGCCAGGCAAATCCGAAACGGGCTGCGATTCGACCGTATTGATTTGGAAATTGACCGGTGAGCGGAAACGCTGGGTTGGCTTTGGGCTGCGGATAAACCTGGAAATCCTCGCGCGCGCCCAGGTCCAGCATGAGGTGCGGATGAATCTGGTAGGTGTCATGGAAGAAGAAGCCAAGGTATGGCACGTTGAAAGAAAACTTGGGCTGTCCGCTGCTTTGGAAAAAATTGTCGTAAATGCCCAAAGCGAAGTTCGACAGGTTGGAAAAGCTGTAGGTGCCGCGGAACGTTCCATTCTGCGCCTGCGCATCGGGATCGAAACCACCAAACGCCAAGTCGGTGAGGTGTGTGCGTGTGAATTCAACGCCGAATTTGAACGTGTGCTTCCCGCGCAGGTAACTGATGTGATCGGAGAACTGCCACAAAGCCTCATTCGTACGTCCGCCCGCAAAACCGGCATTACCGAGTTGGAGATGCGTGCCGCCTCCGTTGTCGCCGCCGGAGGGTATAAGCAGAACCGTGGGCAGAACGGGATTCACCACACCGGTCGGCGTGGAATACTGATCGTCCCGAGAGAAGCTGGCATGCACCTCATTTAGAAGATTGCTGCCATAAGCATGGCTCCATCCGGCACTAACGTGATAGTCGCGCACGAAAGCGTTGGCTAAAGTACTTTTGCCAAAAAGAGCCGTCTGGGTACCGAGTATGAATCCGTGGGGAGAATCGAAGCGGTTCCAATTCAGGCTGAGGTAAAAACGGTCGTCTTTCGAGTCGCGGTAGTCAATTTTGGAAAATAATGACCAATCATTGCGGAAGCGAGGCTGTACTCCGAGATTTGACTCAATTGCGTTCAGCGCGTTCGCGACATCCTGCCGATAAACGGGATTGCTCGGATCCGGCGTTGCCAGATTGCTCGGAACCGGGAAAGTCGAATCTGGCGCAGGAAGGAGTACGCCGTCCGGGACGCCGAAGTCGGCCGATTGATCCAGGGTCGTGAAGCTTGAATTGATGGCCGTGATGGGATTCTTCTCACGTTGCTGCTCGTAGTCCACGAAATACCAGGCACGGTGCCGCAGGATTGGGCCGCCAACACTGCCGCCGAACTGCTGCAAGATATCCACCGGTCGAGAAAATCCGTTCGCTTTGTCGACGGCATCGTTGGCCCCCGTTCCGGAATTGCGGTTGTAGTAGAAGGCGTTGCCATGATTTGAATCACTTCCCGAACGTGTGACCACATTTACGAAACCGGCTGCCGCTCCACCGTATTCGGCGTGATATGGAGAGACGGCGACCTGAAACTCCTCGATGGCATTTTCGCCAAAGATATACGGTACTTTCTCGCCTCCGCGGGCGTTGCCGAAGTAATTGCTATTAGCACTTGCTCCGTCTACCGAAAACGAGTTGGAGCCGTTGGCATTAGCATAGCCGGTGTCTTGACCGCCTTGTTCGCCAGCGAAGCTGACCAATCCGTTTTGGCCGTCCGGGTTGGCGTTTGGGACCAGTAACGCAAAGTCAAGGAAACGGCGGCCGTTCAGAGGCAGGCCATCCAGAAGTTCGCGTCCAACAATGGAACTCTGATTCGAGTCTTCGGTCCGCAGCAGTGGAGATTCACCGCTGACCGTGATGGACTCGGTCCCTGCGCCGGGTTGCAGCTGGATGTTCAACGAGGTTGTCTGGCCTACCTGGACGAGAACCGCCTCGATAACCTCCTTGTGGAAACCGGGAGCCGTAACTTCGATTGAATAGAATCCAACCGACTCCGAGGGGAAAAGAAAAATACCCACGGGGTTCGAACTACGCGTCAAACCCTGCCCGTTCGAACGCGAGGCCAGCGTGACCGAGGCCCCGGCAACGACCGCGCCAATGTTATCGGTAATCACCCCACGCACGGCTCCGTTCATGACGGCCGTCTGCCCAGTCGAGAGCTGGCAAATGACAGCGAAGGACACTAGGAAGAAGATCTGATATGCACGTTCCATGCCTAACACTTTTAGCGAATTTCAAAATGACGAGACCGTACGCTTGACTTTATACGCGTGCTTTATGAATCCCTCGTGAATAGATAGCAGGAAACTCCATCGGTGCTGCCCGGCATTACGCGGGAATCCCTCGTGCGCTCGTGGGCATTTTAGTAACCGGCCATCCCATGACAAGCCGCCGCTCATCCTTACAAATCGCATTCGGGTATCGTCGCGCCATCAATGAAGTCGTCGACTGGTATTGTTAGGAGCCGCGCTTGGCGTTCAACGGTAGAGTGGTCTCGCGCTACTGATCTCACTTCGAACGTGTCAGCTCCCACCGGCACAATAAATTTGCGCGTTGGCAGGGTCTGCCGACTCGCGTACGAAGCCGCCGATTGCGGTTTCGAGGACTCAGCAGCCTCGCATGCGGACAAAGAAGGCATGAGGCGGTTGCTTTAACATGAAATCATCTTCAGCAGTGCGAGGAACATTGGGCGGTTGTGGATCTGGTCGGGAAGGGAGGCAACATTCGGAACCCTTGCTGCCGAGGCAAAGACCAGACCCAAGCCCGTTCGATTGCTTGCAGAAAGCCCAGTCGCGAAATTCTCCTGGTTGACAGATCATGGTAATGTGAAAATTGCGCTGGCGATTCCGATCGCCACGGTAGAGCTCCCGCGCCAGGTTCGCGCCATGCCCCGGTCTCCAATCCCAGCCGCGCCACGACAGGTGGCGTCTCTGCTTGCGTTGGCCACTCAGTTGCTCCAGGCCGGGCAACCAGCCGATGCCATCGCGCCGCTGCGCGAGGCAGCGCTGATGGAGCCGTTCAATGCCACCATCCAACACGATCTCGGCCTTGCCTGCCTCGAAGTCGACCGCTTACCGGATGCCATCGCGGCATTGCAGCGGGCCGTCGCCAGCAACCCGCGCTACACCGATGCATATTTCCGCCTGGGAATCGCCTTGGAGAAGCTGGGCAACATCCGCGCGGCAATCGTAGCCTACGACCGCGCCACCGAACTGCTCCCATCCCTGACCGAGGCGTGGTTCCGCGCCGGCGCCCTAGTCTACACACTGGGCCATCTCGAGGAGGCGATCGGCTGTTTCCGCCGCGCGGCGGCGACCGGAGGTAAGACTAGCTTCGGCCGCCTTGGCAAGGCGCGGGCGCTGCTGACCGAGGATCGCAATCAGGAAGCCGAACAGGTGCTGCGACACACGCTGGCGCGCGATCCGGGCAACGCCATTGCGCATGATCTGCTGGGCAATCTGCTCTCTGAGTACGGCCGCTTTGACGAAGCCCGTGAATGCTTCGAGCGCGCGATCGCGCTCGCGCCGCTGCTGGCGGGAAGCTACTACGATCTGGTCCGCTGTCGCCGGGTCACCAGCGATGACGACGCTCTGCTGCAACGGATGAAAGCCGCCCTGGCCACGCCGGGGCTGGAAGCGGCGCAACGCCTGCGGCTTCACCTCGCCATCGGCAAGGCAGCGGACGATCTTGGCGACTGCGCCTTGGCCATGCAGCATTTCGACGTCGCTGACGCCGTGCGCCGGGGCTTAGGGTTGTTCGACTCGGCCGCGTTCTCCATCGAGATCGACCGCCTGATTGCCCGCTGCACACCCGAATTGATCGGGCGGGCGCTCGAACTCGGCAGCTGCGATGCCACGCCGGTGCTGATCATCGGCATGCCGCGGTCCGGCACAACTCTCGTCGAGCAGATCGTCTCCATGCATCCCGAGGTCGGGGCGGGCGACGAGTTGAATTTCTGGAACGAGCGCGGGGCGGCGTGGCACCGCTCCGGAGCGGCCGGGACCGAGACTCCGTTCCTCGCCAAGGCGGCGGCAGACTATCTGGGTGTGCTGCGCGCGATCGCACCCAAAGCGGCGCGAGTGACCGACAAGATGCCGTTCAACTTCCTCTGGGCCGGGCTCATCCACTTGGCATTCCCGCGGTCAGTCATCATCCATTGCCGCCGCGCTGCAGTCGACACCGCGCTGTCGATCCATCAAACTCACTTTAATCCGGGCCTGGCGTTTCCCACTGGAGGTGCCGAACTGGTCGCCTATTTCCGCAACTACCAGCGGCTCACCGAGCATTGGCGGAGCGTGCTCCCGGCGGATCGCTTCATCGAGGTCGATTACGAGGAACTGACGCGCGCGCCCGAACCGGGGATCCGGCGGATCATCGCGGCCTGTGGCTTGGCGTGGCACGACGCTTGCCTGCGTCCCGAATGCAATCCGCGGGCGGTGAAGACCCCCAGCAAGTGGCAGACCCGGCAGCCGATCTATCGCTCCTCCGTCGCGCGCTGGCGACGCTACGAACCCTGGCTGGGGCCCCTGCGCGCGCTCCTCGACGACGGGTCAGAACTGGACGAGCGCATCGCCCCCCGATCGTGATTGGGCTGAAGGGGCTCACCTCCCCGGAGAGACACGAAGACCACGTCCACGAAACAGGCTCCGCTTAACGTGGAGCTGCGCGCGTCACAATCCACGAGGAAAAGTTCCGCCCCTGTAACCAAAATTCACGCGCTCGTCACACTCCTGTCATGAGCTTGTAAAGATTGGCGACTACTATCGCTGCGCATATCGCTCGAATTTCTTTCGACCCCGATGTCGCAGGGCCGATTCCGGTTGCGTGAGGGAAAAACTTCAAGGAGGAGGACGACACATGTCCCGAAAATCTCGAAATAACTCTCGGAATAAGTCTCGGATCAAGCGTCTGCGTCCGCTCGCCGGCCTGCTGGCGACGGGGCTGGGCTCTGCGGCGCTCGCAGCAGGCCAGTCCGTGCCGTATCCGAAATACGTCACCGGTCCGCAGCCGAACGGCTCGTGGGTCGTCAGCGATGGCCAGGTACTCACCCCAGCCGGCCTGCAAGTCGACCTCGGCAACCAGGTCCGCGCGAAGGCCATCGCGCTGAACCCCAATCTCCGCAGTCACACCGCCGCCGTCCTCACCCTGGGCGCGTCCGAAGCCGTCGAAGTGTTCGACACCAACACCGGCGTTGTCCTGCAGGACTACATCGCGCTCGGGCGGGATTCGAGTGGCAGCTATAGCGGCATAACTTATTCGGCGGACGGCAAGTACCTGCTGTTCAGCCAGGACAGCAGCAACGTCACCCTCGCCAAGGTCTCTGAAGAAGGCCTGCTGGAAGACTACGCCCAGGTCAGCGTGCCGCCGAACAATTCCTTTATCACCTGCTTTCCGAACAGCCCGATAGGCGATTATGGCCGATCCTGCGCCACGTTCTACAATCCGTACACTTCTTATCCTGGCGGCGTCGCGTTCTCAAAGGATGGCAAGAGCGCCTACGCCCTGCTGAACCAGAACGATACGCTCGCCAAGATCGACCTGACCAAGACGCCGCCGACTGAGGCTACCCAGATCCGCGTCGGCAACGCGCCGCACAGCATTCTGATCAACAGCACGGGCACGACCGCTTACGTCAGCAACGAGGGTGGCCGGGCGGCTACTGAGGCGGACTTCCAGATCTACTCCGCCGGCACCGAAATCGTCGCCGACCCGGTGGTTGGCGCTGCAATCACCGGTACCGTTTCTGTGGTTGATCTGGCCTCGATGAAGGTCACCACTTCCATCTCGACCGGTCTGCACCCGACCGGGATGGCGTTCTATGGAGGGCACGTGTTGGTCGCCAATGCCTATAGCGACACGATCTCGGTTATCGACACAGCCAGCAACGAGGTGGCGCGGACGATCGACCTTGGGCTGCCAATCGGAGTGCCCGGCGAAGGCAAACCGGCCTATGGCGCCGGCCCGAACTCGATCGCCGTCGATGCCAGTAAAGGCGTTGCCTACGTCGCGCTTTACAATGCCAACGCGATTGCGGTGGTCGACCTCAGCGCGGGTGCGAGCAATCCCGTCATGGGTATGATCCCGGTAGCGTATGCGCCTTGCTCGGTCGTGCTGGACAAAGCCAATGACACGCTCATCGTTGCCAACGACAAGGGCATCGGAGCGCGTTATTCGTTCGAGACCGACTACGGCGTCACCGACTACAATACCCACCAGGACAATGGCACCGTCAGCATCGTCCCCGTGCCGAATAGCGGGACCTTGGCGACGATGACGAGCCAGGTTTTCGAGAACAACCACTGGGATCTGACGCAGAATATCAAGTCTGCCGCCGGTGGCTCCCCGAATACCAGGCCGGTCGCAATCCCGGCCAAGATTGGCGATCCGTCGCTGATCAAGCAGGTGTTCCTGATCATCCGTGAAAACCGAACCTATGATCAGATCTTGGGGGATGTGGCCGCTGGCGATGGCGACCCCTCGTTAGCAGTGTTCGGCGGCAAGGACACGCCCAACGCGCACAAACTTGTGAAGCGCTTCCCTCTCTTCGACAATTTCTATGACCCAAGCCGCCAATCAGCTGACGGTCACCAGTGGATCACCGAAGGCTTGGCGCCCTACGCCGACGACATCCAGTCGCCTGACTGGAACCGCAGCTATCCAGGCGGGAACGCCGGCGATGCACTTGCCTATCAAAACAAGGGCTTCCTGTTCTCGGAGGCGGCGGCCGCCGGTCTGCCGGTGAAGATCTATGGCGAATACGTCGAGAACGATACGTTCAAACAGCCGAACGGGTCCACCACCGAGCCGAGCTGGAGCGAGTTTTACGCCGACGCGAAGCGCTTCGAGGCTGGGCTCGAGAAGACGCTGTACTATCAGAACACCGTCCAGGCAGAATCCTCTGTCCCGGCCGTGTATGACCACCTCATCAAGAACTTCCCGCAGTTCGATCTGAACATCCCCGACCAGTTCCGCGTCGATCTGTGGGTGCATGACTTCAAGCAGGACGTCAAGGCCGGCACGGTGCCTGCGTTGAGCATCCTGTGGATAATGGACGACCACACCGGCGGCCCGCCGACCCCGGACGCCGAACAGGCCGATAACGACTTGGCCATTGGGCGCATCATCGACTACATCAGCCACAGCAACGTGTGGGCCACGTCGGCGATCTTCATCGAGGAAGACGACTCGCAGAACGGCGTCGACCACGTCGACGGTCATCGCAGCCCCGGCTATATCGTCAGCCCATACGCCGTGCAGGGCGGATCCACCGACCACACCTACTACACGCAGGTCAACATGACTCGGACGATCGAGCAAATCCTCGGTCTGCCGCCCATGAACCAGTTCGACCTCGTGGCGTCGCCGATGAGGACGGCATTCGTCAAAGGTGTGCCGCTCGCGGACAACTTCAAGCCGTGGGCGCACGTGCCGAACCAGGTCCCGCTGGACCAGGGCGTCACCGCGAGCGTAGCCAGCCCAAC
>Ga0210406_10007693_pt1 | contig 10892 bp, 21 predicted proteins | sample IncBWC30MmetaG_FD_155454 | JGI IMG/M metagenome (GOLD analysis project Ga0210406, IMG submission 155454) | Forest soil microbial communities from Barre Woods Harvard Forest LTER site, Petersham, Massachusetts, United States - Inc-BW-C-30-M | ecosystem: Environmental > Terrestrial > Soil >... | reverse complement strand
TCCGCCCATGCCGCAGCGCAGACCTTGTCGTATTCCGCCCCTGCCGCAGCGCAGACCTTGTCGTATTCCGCCAGTGCCGCAGCGGTGGCCTTGCTGTATTCCGCCCCTGCCGGAGCGGTGGCCTTGTCGTATTCCGCCCATGCCGCAGCGCAGACCTTGTCGTATTCCGCCCCTGCCGCAGCGCAGACCTTGTCGTATTCCGCCAGTGCCGCAGCGCAGACCTTGTCGTATTCCGCCAGTGCCGCAGCGGTGGCCTTGTCGTATTCCGCCCATGCCGCAGCGCAGACCTTGACGTATTCCGCCAGTGCCGCAGCGGTGGCCTTGCTGTATTCCGCCCGTGCCGGAGCGGTGACCTTGTCGTATTCCGCCCGTGCCGGAGCGGTGAGTAGGTTTTCTGCCGCCCAGTCCCAGTCGAAACTGCCTGCGTGTAAGATGCAGAGTTCTTCGGTTACTTCGATTTCGTTGTTGAAAAACAGTTGCGCGAATTTGTCTCGCTGTCGTTTGCAGGCACCCTTTGCGATGAGGAGTGCGAGTGAGATTTTCATTGTTGACCTTTCGGTTGTGAGCCTACGCATAGTGTAGCCCACCCGTAGGGAAGTCAGGTGGGCTACAGGTCACGATTCTATCACGATGCGGGCGGCATTTCGGTCAGATAATATGGTCCAGCCGCCAACGTCGATGGCGTGAGCGCAGCAATCTGTGCCTTCAAAGCCGCAATCTGCACTTGAATACCATTCAACGAGTCGTACACGGTCTCCTTATAGGCCGTATTGGCCGTAGTCCACAGCGAATCGTACAGAGCCTGCAATTGAGCTGCCTGTTCCGGTGTCATGGTGTCGTCGATTCCTTCCCAATAGGGTGCAACAAGCGAAAGATCATAGGGTCCAATATCAGCATACTGCCAAGCGACAGCATCAATCCCGTTGAGCGTGGGCCACCAGGTGTCACGATTCTGACTGTAGTCCGCGATCCAGTACGGCGGTTGGGAGAGTCCATTTGCGGATACCGTTTGGTATACAGCATTCCAGTTGGAGTAGGAAGTATAGACACTCGGCACATATCCCGCAGCACGCATCTGCGTCAACCAGCCAGGTACTTGAGCATTCGTCGCATCGCCGGGTTCCACATCTAATACATTGCCGAAGATAGAGGCTGCCTTTTTGACAATTTGGACATGGATGGATGCCGGGAAGAGTTGCCAATCGGCTGCGCTCCATTGTGGGATTTGGATGGTGTCTACATATCCGGCGACGATTTGTGCTTTGCGGGGGATGTTGCTGGCGGTGACAGCGTCATACATGAGTCGAAGATTGGTAGGTCTCGTCAACGTTCCTCCATTCTATCTTAATCCGCTGGCCAGTTTTCAGCGATAGATGTACAACATGCTTCTCGTGAATAATGTATTGTTCTACTCGATAGTCGCTGCGATGTGGCAATGTAGTCATTGCAGTGTTATATTCACATCGATATGCAACATCTATATCATCGACGTCGATTACTTCAGTACACCGCCACTTAGGCGCAAGTGGATGGTTTTTGAGATAGTAGACTTCGGATTCGAGATTGTCGAGCCTAACCCTCAATTCGTTGAATTGCTCTGTATTCGTTTTGAACGTTTCAGATAGTTTAACCATTTGTTGCGGATTCCTCCCATCGGAACACATGCTCCGGTACATTCGCTCCCGTATGTTTCCAATCAGCCTCATGAGCCCCCTCGTGATCCTCACTCAAGATGCATGCATAGAAGTCATCGTAGTGACATTTGCATCGGAGCGGGCCGAAGTAGGCGAGGCATTTCATCGTGTACTCACAACGATTTTCGTTGTAACCGTACGCGCCTGAGAGCCTTCTATCCAATCATGCTTGAACTCAATAATTCCATTAATATCACCATCGGAATACACGCTAACACTTCGACCATAAGTATTCGGAATTAGTGCAGTCATAATCATTTGCATATATTGTGCATTTTCGGTCCCCAAGTGATCGCGATGCGATTCGTTGAGATTCATTCTTGCCCCTTTTCGAACTGTGCTGCACAATCCCCGTATTCTTCTTGCCAGCGCTCGCGAGATATCATGCGCGCTGCGTAGGCTGCATAACCAGGCGTGATAGGTCCGTATACGTTTTTCTTTCCAACAAGATACTTCCACTGACAGGTGCACGTGAAGAGGTTCATTTCACCTCGCTGCATTGTCGGTGAGGTTACTCATTGATGGTCCCGCCATTCCTGTACGGCTCGTGCGGATTCCTCGGAAGTGGCACGACGCCAAGAAACAAAATACACAATCGGATCGTCAGGTCCGCCTTCTTCCCAACGAAGTTCGTGGTGAACCTCATGTTCTAGATCATGCGATACATCGCATTCTAGCCTTACCGTTTCACAGCATCCGCAATTGAGTTTAACGGAAGTTGCTCTACATGCAGACATGTTCTCCTTCATTACTCATACTACCGCACTTCTCACACCTGACGAATAACGATTGCATAACATTAGCACTTTGGCCAGTAGCATTTGCTTTCGTCGAATGTTTCGAAGCAGCTGCAAAGGCACGTTTCCTGGCCTGATTCATCCGCCATATCTTCTGAGACTTCGACGTTACCGTCATCTCCGACCGAACCGGCTTCCCCAACACTTCCCGATCCTTGTTTAACAACCGACACAATTCCTCCGCTTCTTCCTGCGTACCTTCCCACGGTCGCTTGAACTTCCGTCGCCAATCCAGCACGGGTTCCGAGGGGAGGTACGCACCGTCGTAGATGCGGAACGCGCGGTGCGTACCGTCCGCCCGGAACACGGGTCCCGGGTTGTAGCGTCCGTACTCAGGAGGTTTGTACATTGCTTTCAATCGATTGTGCCCCGCGATTCATGCGATACGTGTGGACGTGAGCCCGCTCGAACGCGTCGCTAAAGTAGCTCGCTGGAAACACAGTTTCCCATTCACACTTCTCATCGCCGCATTCAGCTTGCCAAAACCACAATGGTTCATCGGATGCGGGCTGGTATGCCCAAATGTAGGTTCGGTGTATCAAAGCCTTTTCACCTCGACTACATGAACGAGAGCATGATTATCTGACAATGCGAGAGGAAAAGTTTGTTCGATCCATCGATCGGTTACGTATTCGGAAACGAATTCTGCCTTGAGTACCACGGCACCGAACGGGTCTCGCAATATCAATACGTATGGTTTGTTCATAGTGTATCACTCCAGTCGGGTTGCTCATCATCCATTGTGCGAGCCATGCTAGTACCCCCAATAACCCGCGAATACGGGACGGAGGCCAAATCCGGTGAGCCCTCGGGTGCCTCGGTCAGGACAGCGGTTCCTGCCACCCTTGCGTTTGTTCGTTTGGTTGACCAGTCGAATTGGATGACGCGGGGTGTGTAGACCCATTGTCCGGCGAGGTCGAGTCGGTTTCGGGCAACAGCGATTTTGATTCCGATGAAGTTTCGGAGTGAGAGAGTAACGGTAAGGTTTCCATCCATTCCGCGTATGTAGCGATGCCAGCATTCCCAGAAATCCCAGGTGTGTTGGATGACTTTTCGTTGGGAGACCCCTCGGGTTTTGGGGAGTTTTTCAGGTAGCATGTAAACACCCGATTGCACGACAAACATTCCTTCGTGTACGTCAAGCTCCCATTCGCCCAGTTGGTTGCCAACAGTGAGTTGGCGGGGCTGAGTACAGAACAAGCCATCCGTCGCGAGCATGACGACATCAGACCCATTGCCGCCATCGAGTGCCGCTGAACAAAGCTGGCACCGAACGGTTGAAACAATGAGTCCAGCCCAGATAGGATTTGCGTAAGGAGCTGAACCCACAGACTGACACATTTTGCCGTATATGGTTGCCAGCATAATCTTAAGGACCATTCCTTCGCCACTGTTTTTTCCTACCTCTCGACGTGTGTCGTATACATCTTCGACCCAATCAAAGTGTTGGCAATCGCATCGTTGAGTGTATACCCAACACTCATGAACCACGAGATTTGTTCCATGTTGTCGAGAGAGCAGTAGTTCGGGAGACCAGTACGTACCGCGTCCCGTTCGGGGAAAGATGATGTTGCCCGTATGTTTGCGTACAGGCAGAGTGTGCAGACACATTCCTTCTTTGTGTTCAAAGGAGACATCAGCGACAAATATCCCTCCTTTTGGTAGTTGCGCGGTTTGTTCCCATTCCCCGTGAACCAAGCAAGGGAGACTACGATAAGTGCGAGCGTAAGCAGAATTAATGTCATACTGATATACGGGTCCATTTATTTCTCCGAATTGTAGGGCCTCGAATCGACCACCATAGTACCCATCGTTTGCAATCTCTCTAACACGCGCCGGTAGCGATATATCTCGGTTGCGTGGCATTCCCACTCGCCGAAATTGAGCGACAACGAGGTTCCCTGGGCCCTGCCATTTACCAGGGCGCAACCCAACGCGTTCACACATGGCCCTGAACTTTTCCATAAGGAGTTGCAAGGCCTTAATTTCGAGCTTGTTGTATTCTCGCTCATATTCTGTCACCTGTCCGAAGGAATTGCGTTGTTGTTTGCCTTCCTCGATTTTGTCAATGATGGCTCCCATATAAGATTCTCCTGGATTAGGGACCCAGCATCCATCAACAACGGTACCGTACCATTTTCGCAATGCCGCAACAAATGACGACTGAAAGAAAGATCCGACATCGCTGATGACGACCCACTTCGAGTAGTGTCGCTTTTTGGTTTCGCCACGATCTAACCTCCTACGTACTTTGAACTCTTTATGAGGCAAATAGTCGATCTGAAAATCATGATAGTCGATCGGCATCACCCCGCGCCCTGACTCAAGCATGCGCTCTTCCCGATTGAGCAACCGCTTCAAGCGATCTTTGGGAAGTTCGCGGATCATCATGGTTACGTCGTAATCGAAATAGTAACTGACATAGATTGGTTGGGGATCGAGATCAGCAATAAATCCAGCGCACTCATCAAACGTGAGGCCAACTCTGGATTCCACTGCATGATGTCCGGCACGTAGGAGTAGATATTCGTGTGATCCTTGGAGCTCTCCGCCTTCACCGTCCACGCCGATGAATGGTCGTCTGTAGTTGCCTCTACGCTGCCGCTGTCGATCACTGCGCGCCTCCTTGCGAATTGCAGCGGTGGCTGCGTTACGTGTCATACCCGAGCCATCGTTCCGTGATAGAAGTAGAAGTCGTTACCGAAGTAGATCTGTGCTCCATCAATGTCGGGCAGGTCTCCCCACTCGTTCGCGAAAGGAGACTTCTTGGCATCCACCCGCACGGTTCCCACCGGTTGCATGGTCCGGTTCCCATACCAATAGCCATGCCCTGGCTCAATGTTGTGCTTCTTTACGTACGCAATCAGCGAGACAATCTCCTGTTCAACCCGTTCCAAGACCGTGTCGTACCCGAAACACAGAATAGCGTTCCTGAGATCCTCATCGTCGATCTCATACGACTGGTCGAAGTAGGAATTGCGAACATCAATGCGGTCCAGTAGATGTATCCACTGCCGGTGCGGCGTGGAAGAAATGTCAGGCGGAGCCTTCTTGCGCACGGCTTTCTTGGTTTTGCGCTGTTGATACTCACGCTTGTTGACCTGCGCGGCTGTCTCACCCCGCCGGGCTGCGCCTCGGTAGCGGGTGCGGGTGCGTTTGGCGTACCGCTCGGGTGATCGTTTCAGGCCGAGGGTGGATTGCAGCCACGCGAACATGTCGCGTTCGGTGTCGGTTGCGGTGTCAGCGCCCGCCTTGGCGACCCGTTCGACGAGTTGCCACACTTCGTTGACATCATACTCTGGCATGTGCTAAAGTCTCCCTTGTTGGGATCGATCTGTTGTCTGGAGAACGGTTCCGTTGTAGCCTCAACTCTCGCATCCAGGCGGGTGAAGGATAGAGAGCTCCGGAAGCGTCAAGGCCCCGACCGGGGAACGTGAGCCCCCCGGTCGGGGCCTTTAACGTTACTTCAGGTAGTAGGTGACATTCTCACCCTGATCGTTTTCGTATTCCGACGGGCGGAATCCCTTCGGCAGGATGATCTCAACATGAAAAAATGGTACTGAGACATTACCCTGAACCATGGACGTAGCGAACGATTTCCACACGGGAACCAACTTGTCTCCCTTCTTCTCGCACCATGGCAAGTCGAAGCGAGACTCGTTGAGCTTGCCTTCGTCCGGCATTTTCTCGTGTCCGACATCGACGCGACCCTGCTTTTGGAGCATTTCCACCATTTGTCGGCGGATGCCGGTACCACCATCATTAATGACGATCATTTCGCCCGGCTCGACAACCAGCTCGCCATCAACCTTAGTCAGCGGTCCCAATGAGCCGCGCCGTTCATTCTTGCGGATAGCTCGCTCAGATCCAACATAACATTCCAGCGAGACCATCCCATTTCCCTTGGCGGGGATCTGGAAAGTGGCGGTAACAACCTTGAGTGGGATACCGATCAATTGTTCCTTTTGGATAACATCCGGAGAGTCAAGCACAACTCCCGAAGAGAAGTTTCCATTGTCGTCGAACAGTGGCAACGATGCTTGGTTACTGTCTGGTACTGCGAGTGCGCTCATCGTGAGCCTTTCTCGTCTGGTGGGAAACGTCACGGCCTTCCGGCCCCTTCACGCTACTCCTCGGGTCGCGAAGGAGTCAAGGATTCCAGGTCACGGCTGTATGATGATCGTATCGGCCCTGGCATGGCGGGTGCCAGGGCCGTTCTGTCACTACCCGCCGAGGAGACACGATATGTCCGCTTTCACCGATCTGCTCCACTCTGTTGTGGACCGCCTCCCGTTCCACTCCCAGCAGCAAGCCAACGACGCCCACGCGCTTGTTGAAAATGCTGAAAAGGAAATCTCCGACTCGGTCGCCGCTGTCAAAAACTTCGTCGTCGGCTCCGGCGTGAAAAGCGCAACCGAAGTGACCGAACCGCAGGACACCGACCAGATCCCGGAAAGCTGAGCACAATGACAACCCCCGCCGAAGAACTCACCCCCGACCAGAAAATCGAGCTCATCAATCAGCGCGTTCAATGGATCTGTGAACAGCTCATGATGGTGATGTCCGTTGCACAATCTAACCCGATGTTCCGCATGGCCATGAGCAAGGCACAGAAGGGATCGCAGAATGCCTGAGGAAACGGAAATCCCGGAAACTCCCGATGCGTCGCAGGAACCGTCGCAGGCTGCCCGCGAATCCCTCAAAGGTCTCGTGAAGGAAGCGTTCGCGGAATACATCGAAGAAAACAAGCCGTCGCCGCAGCGCACGAAGCGGGCTCCGAATTTCCTTGACCAAATCTTCGGGATGTGAAATGGAAATTTCCGAAGAGCTCCCCACAGATCTCGACCTGGATTTCACTGGGTTGGAAATCGAAGAAGACACCCCGAAGCGCACCCGGAAGCCCCGCGCCGACGCAGGCAAGCCACGCGGCCGTCGCCCGTCGAATGCGGCACTCAAGTCGCAATTGCTGGTGCCGTGGGCGACAGTAGCGCTCGCCGTGTCTCAACCGCTCCCGCTGGTGGGCGCGGTGATGACGGTTCGTGGCGAACCCACTATCGATGCCCTACTGGCGTTGGCAGCGGACCACCCCAAGATGATGGCCGCACTCAAAACTGCCGCAAAAGCAGGCCCGGCGTCCGAGTTGCTGCAAACGGGCGCCCTCATGCTGATGGCAGCCATGATTGAGATCGGCCGTATCCAGCCTGACATGGGTGTCGCGCAAGCTACCGGCCTGACGGGAATGTACTACGAAATCCACCCGGATAAGGTCCCGGAAATGCAGGAACCGCAGTTCCCGTTCACTGCGCCCGGAATGGAGTATCCGGTTGCCTCTTGACATGCCAGAACCGACAGGTGACTACCCTTGGACCGCGTGGTCCGAGGTGCAGAAGGCTGTCGATAAGGCATGGGACCCCGAAAACGAACCGCACCATCTAGTGGTCGGTGCAACCGGGTCCGGCAAGTCCTACCTCGTGGTAAATGGCATCTTGAAACCAATGTGCTCAATGGATCGTGTTCTCATCATTGACACAAAAGGCGACGATAAAACCGTCTCGCAGGTAGGCAAACCAATCCACGATCTGCCGCGCAAGACGTGGTATAGCGGGATGCAGTCGCGTAAGAAGCCAATGTCCGAATGGTATCGCTTGATCACCGACGACGATAACGACAAGGCACGCTACCAAGTGGCAAACGCTCTCACGCATTGCATCAATGAAGGAAACTGGGTGATCTTCCTTGACGAAGCCGCTGAAGTTTGCGAACCCACTAAACCTGTCGGACTCGGCCTTGGTGGCATCGTTTCTCATGGAATGCGGAAAGGACGCAGTCGTCACGTATCATTCATTAATGCAACTCAAGCCCCCGTGTGGGTGCCGAGGTGGCTTGTCGACCAATCCTCGTTCGTGTGGATCGGACGTATCCGTGACGAGGAACGACACAAGCGGCTAATTCAAGTCGGGGGAATGCCCAAGAAGGATCTCCCGTATCTGGCGGGTTTGCAGAAGCGGGAGTGGATGCTCGCGGCCGATCCGATTGATTTGTTCTACCGGACGAAGGTGGAATTGTCGAATGCCGTTGGAAAGGGTTCGGAACGGGTGGCAATGGAACAGGAGCGGCCAAGTGTATCCGAGCAAAACAAAGGCCCGCAGGGCGCGCGCCAAACTGTACGAGAAGGGAGGTGAGCAGGAATGTTCCAGGGAGTCCTCGGTTTCTTCGAACTCGGTCTGATCATCCTCATGTGGAATATTTTTTGGACCTTTCTCCTGAAGGGCATCACTGCACGCTACGCCGATTCGGCGTGGGCGCAGGGTCTCGCCGCTGTGTTTCACGCCTGAAGTAACCAATTGCTGACCTCCCGCCAAGGAAAGCAAACATAACAAGTAAAGGAATGGAAATGGGAGTTAGCACTCTTCAGGTGGCCAATCCGGCGAATGCCACGGTCACCAGGCAGCCGCAGACCACAGCGAACCCGCCACAGTCCTCGGGTACCCCCTGGTCGCGGATGTCCCGCCAGGGTCAGATCCAGGGACCGTCGCAGGTTGGCCAGGCGTTCGGCACTATCTGGACCCCGACCCTTCGTGCGGTCGGCGGCTACATGCGCACCCTCGAATTCTATGTCACCGCGACCGGCGGCAACTTCTCTGCCGCCACCTACGCCGCAGACGCCCCCTACAACACTATCCAGAACATTTTCCTCCGCGACCCGTACGGTCAGCCCATTTACCAGGTTTCCGGGTATTCCCTGTACCTCCAGAACCTGTACGGCGGACAGGTCGGCGTGTTCGGGTTCGGCAATAACCCGGCAACGTTGCCTTCCTGGGTTGCCGGTTCCGCGACCACCGGTGCGTTCACCTTCCGTCTTCAGATTCCGTTGGAGTCGGATTCTTCGGGGTATTGTTCACTTCCGTTCCAGAATGCGTCTTCTCAGCCGCAAATCCAGGTCACCTTCAACACCAGCGCGACCGTATACGCAACCAGTACTGGTACCACGCCTCCTACGCTGACACTGAACCTGGACGAGACGTTTTGGATGCAGCCGGTCAACAACCCACAGGCCGCCCCCGCCGATGCCGGTTCGTCGGTGCAATGGTCGGAGTTGAAGGCGCAGCAGTCGCCAGGTAACGCGTCGTATTCCCGGTTGCAGCTCGCCCGGGTCGGCACCTACATCACCACCATTATCCTGACGTTGCGTGACTCGACCGGCGCTCGTATTGATGCGTGGCCGCTGACCGACCTCGCATTGTGGGTTGACGGCGTCCCGGTTCTCATGGAGTCGCTGGCGGAACGCCAGGACAAAATGTGGACTCAGTTCGGTGTTCAGAGGCCAACGGGCGTTATCGTTTATACCTTCAAAAACTCCATTCAGTCGTTTGTGTCAACCGGTGACAGCTACGATGTTCTGCTGCCCACCACGCCCGCAACCCTACTTGAGGTGGCCGGTACGTTCCAGAACATTACCAACAACCCGGCGCAGATCACCGTGACCTTGGGCGAGCTATACCCGAACGGTGGCGTTCCCTACACCCACCTCGGGAGCTGATTTCATGTGTCGTACAACTACCTCGGACAAGCACGCACGTCAGGTTTGTGGTCGGGCGCGAGTGGGGAAGTGGATCTGATGGGCGCAAACCAAAACGGCGTCTCCGCTGGCATAGTCGCGGGAGCAGACATTTACTCCCAGTCGTCACAACCCAGTGGTTTGATGGCATCGTTGGGAACACCCGCAACGTGGGCCTACATTTGGGTCGGCATTGCACTGCTGTATTTGGTCGGAATCTACGTCGGTGCAATCCGCATCGCAGGACGAGGAGAATGAAACAATGCTTACTTCGGGTAATTTCTGGGTTGGCCTGCTGGTTGGTGTCGGCGCGGTGTACGTGTATCACCGTTACGCCGCCAAGAAGGCTGCCGGAAGCTGAGAAAGGAGCCGGGTTGTGGCTAGTTCACTATTGACCAAATCGTCGGCGGCAAGCTTGACCGCGCCCGGTTCATCCCTGGCCATTGCTGCATTGACCGCAGCGTCGCTACCGAGTGGACTGTACCGTTTCCGTTGTTTCGGCGGCTACGCTTCCGGAACATTGGGAGCGTCCGAGCAAGTCACTGGCGGGAACATTTCTCTCTACGTGGGTGGCGTCGCCATTCCGTTGGGTGTTCCCGCCATGCTTGGATTGTTCGGTCCGTTTGTGTTCGATGTGCAACTTGATGGGGCCACGTCCATTTCGGTGGGGACGGGGCCGCAGGCGGGGAGTGCGGGGGTTGTGTACGACTGCATTCTCATGGTCGATCAGGTTGCGGGCGAAGAGGTGGTATTCAATGTCTAAATACATTTACGGCCTCATTGGGTTGTTGATTCTCGTTGGTGCGTTCATGCGACTGTCAGTTGAGCATGAGGATGTAGACA
>Ga0210406_10007692_pt1 | contig 10893 bp, 5 predicted proteins | sample IncBWC30MmetaG_FD_155454 | JGI IMG/M metagenome (GOLD analysis project Ga0210406, IMG submission 155454) | Forest soil microbial communities from Barre Woods Harvard Forest LTER site, Petersham, Massachusetts, United States - Inc-BW-C-30-M | ecosystem: Environmental > Terrestrial > Soil >... | reverse complement strand
CTGAGGTTTGTTCGCGCCGCGGCATGGTCGCAGTAGAGACGAAAAACCTCAATCCCGGATTGCCTGCCAACCGGCAGCAAAAGCCTCACCCCTGAACGGTGAGCTACAGAATCACGCCGTCACGCCAAATTTTGGCTCTGAAGAAAATGTCGGCGCGCCGGAGCTCGTACTTCTTGCGTGCGCCTCCTCGAGGTATGGTGGAAATCTTTTCTGTCGCGATGGGAATTTGTTGCGTGAAAACTGTGTGCGGAAGTTGTGGAGCGGTGGTGGGAAAGCTTTGGACGCAATGTGCATGAAAGATGAAGAAGTCTTTTTTGCGGCGCGGGCAGCGCACTTATCCGCAGTTGCGCGTGGAAATTCACCGCACACGTCACGCAAAATTTCGGCCCTGGGCTTCGCGTGGCGACGTTTTCCACGAATCCACAAGCGTCATCACAACAACAAGGTCCTAAATTTTGTTTTTAGGATTCATCTTTTGTGAAATCTGTTGTGGTTGTGAAAAAGATCGCTTCTCAACAGTGGCGACCGCTTGCCGGATATCCTCAGCCTCCGCTATTTCCACAGCGCCGCTCGCGCTTCAGGGCCTTTATACTTTGCTGAAAAACGAGTACAGTACGCTAGCGGTACAGATGCATGGGAGAAACCATGTCCGCCACAGGAACCGTACGCGAGGAAAGCCAATCAATGGAATTCAGCGTAACCAAGTCGGCGCTGCTTGATGAATTGACCACTACGCAAGGCGTTGTGGAACGCAAGACCACAATCCCTATCCTTTCGAATCTCCTGGTGGAAGCGAAAGGCAGCACGCTCACCATCACGGCCACGGACCTGGAACTCAGCGTCCGCACTTCGTGTGAAGCCAAAATCAAAAAAGAAGGCGCTGGCACGATTCCCGCGAAAAAACTGCTTGAGCTCGTGCGCCTGCTCCCGGAAGGCGAGATCAAGTTCAAATTGCTCGATAACCACTGGGTGGAAATCGTCAGCGACAAGAAGAAATACAAACTTGTCGGCATGGCCAAGGAGAACTTCCCGGCGCTGCCGGCAATGCCGCATACCCTGGTGAAGATTCCGGCCGTGGTGCTCGAGAGCCTGATTGCCAAAACCAAATTCGCCATCTCCATGGAAGAATCGCGCTACACGCTGAACGGTGGCTTGCTGATCCTGAAGCCCGACACGCTGGCCATGGTAGCCACCGACGGCCACCGCCTGGCGCTGGCGGAGACCGATCAAAAGCTGGCGGGCCTGAATGGCGAAGTTCGCGTGCTGATCCCCAAAAAAGCCATGGATGAAGTGGAGAAACTTTCCAGCGCCGCGGGTTCCGACGCGCACATGGAATTCGCCAAAGACGAGAGCCACTTGTTTTTCCAGGTTGCACGGCGCTTGTTGATCTCGCGAATCCTTACCGGTCAATTCCCCAATTACGAAGCGGTGCTGCCGCGCGAAAACAACAAGACTGTTGTGCTCGAGCGCAGCGAACTCAGCGATGCGGTTCGCCGCGTTTCGCAACTCGCTGACCAGCGTTCGCACGCCGTGAAACTCGCCGTTACGCCGGAGGGCGTGGAAATTTCCGCGTCCAGCCCGGAATATGGCGAAGCCAAAGAAACGATCGAAAAAGAATACAAGGGCGACAATATCGCGATCGGCTTCAACTCCAGCTACATGCTCGATTTTCTTGCCGCCGCGGCCGATGGCCCCATCAGCATCGAGCTGAAGGACGAACAATCCGCCGGACAGATGCGCCCACTAGCAGACGAAAGCTATCGCTACCGCTACGTCATCATGCCCATGCGCATTTGAGTTGTTCCTGCCTCCCGTGGCGTCAAGTTGCTAGCGTGTATAATCAAGCTATATATTAACGCAGGAGTAAACCAAGCAGACGCTGGACGTGCCGGTTGTGCGGAAAAAAGAGCTCGGCTTTGCTGCCAAGCCCGGCATACAAAGATGCCCCCGCCAGCTCTCCATGGCACCACATAAAACATTGCAAATAAAAGCTTTATTTATCCACAACCCCAGTTCTTGTACTTGAGAAAGCACCCTATTTCCGGTAAAATTTGAGTGTTGCTGGTTCGTGGATTTTTCCTCCACAGCGGCACGTCCGCCAGCACTGCTTGACCACAAAAACCCTGCGCCAGGGGCCGGTCAAACAGCACTGGAGAATATAAGTCTTCGCCACGTCCCGGATTGCGGGACGGGATGAAGCAGGAACCCTACGAGCTGCGATCTTTTCGCAAGATGGCGGTCAAAGGGTGAGGCGACGCATGGGGATTGCAAACATCACGCCTTTCCTAGCTTCACAAAAATCGAGTTGAACCATCCTTAGCGGATTCCCGAGTGCGTCGGGGCGTGTTCTGTGCGAGCGGATCGCCGCAGTTTTGCATCCTCGGGCCGGCGGCCCGGGGGCAAGGGAGATGAAATGGGCGACAAAGAAACGGTGACAGGCAAAGGCGGTCACCAGTACGATGCGAAATCTATTAAGGTTCTCGGCGGCTTGGAAGCGGTGCGCCTGCGTCCCGCCATGTACATCGGCTCGACCGGCGAGATGGGCCTGCACCATTTGGTTTGGGAAGTTGTCGACAATTCCGTTGACGAAGCCATGGCGGGCTTCGCCGATGAAGTGAACGTCACGGTCCACGCGGACAATTCCGTCACGGTGGTGGACAACGGCCGCGGCATTCCCGTTGATATGCACGCCACCGAAAAGCGTCCGGCAGCGGAAGTGGTCCTCACGGTGTTGCACGCCGGTGGAAAATTCGATAGCGAAACGTACAAAGTTTCTGGCGGATTGCACGGCGTGGGCGTCTCGGTTGTGAACGCGCTTTCCGATACCCTGGAGCTCGAGATTCAGCGCGATGGCGCGGTTTGGGAACAGTCCTACGAGAAGGGCAAGCCCACCACAAAGCTGAAACAAACCGGGAAAACGCGCAAAACCGGCACGACGATTAAGTTCCACCCCGATCCCTCCATCTTCGAAAAAACGGTTTTCAGCTACGACACGCTGGCCACCCGCCTGCGCGAATATGCCTTTCTCAACAAAGGCTTGAAAATTACGTTGACCGACGAGCGCACCGAAAAGACCGCGGAATTCCGCTTCACCGGAGGCATCGCCGAGTTTGTGAAGCACCTGAATCGCGGCAAGACCACGTTGCACGATTCGCCGATCTACATGGAAGGCAAGCGCGGCAACGTCGAGATGGAAATTGCCTTGCAGTACAACGACACCTACGGCGAAAACGTGTTTGCTTTCGCCAATACCATCAACACCGTGGATGGCGGCACGCATCTCTCCGGCTTCCGTTCCGCGCTTACCCGCACCATCAACAATTTCGCTTCGAACGCTGGCATGCTCAAGGAGCAAAAGGACGAAGTCACCATCTCCGGCGACGACGTCCGCGAAGGCCTGGTGGCCGTGGTCAGCGTGCGTTTACCGCAGCCGCAATTTGAAGGGCAGACCAAGGGCAAGCTCAATAGCGACATCAAGGGCGACGTTGAGCAACTGGTGAACGAAAAGCTCGGCGAATGGTTCGACAAGCATTCCACCGTTGCGCGGCGCATCATCGGCAAGTGCATTGACGCGGCCCGCGCCCGCGAAGCTGCTCGGAAAGCACGCGAATTGACGCGCCGCAAATCCGCGATGGATTCCAGTGGACTCCCCGGGAAGTTGGCCGATTGCCAGGAACGAGACCCGGCGCGTTGCGAACTGTTTGTCGTTGAGGGAGAATCCGCCGGCGGCTCCGCGAAAATGGGACGCGACCGCAAATATCAGGCGATCCTGCCGCTGAAAGGCAAGATCCTCAACGTCGAGAAGGCTCGCTACGACAAGATGCTTGGCCACGAAGAAATTCGCGCCATTATCACCGCTCTCGGCACCGGCATCGGCAAAGATGATTTCGACGCTGGCAAGCTCCGCTACCACAAAATCATTCTCATGACCGACGCGGACGTCGACGGCAGCCACATTCGCACGCTGTTGTTGACGTTTTTCTTTCGCCACATGAAGGAGCTGATCGAGCGCGGCCACGTGTATATTGCGCAACCTCCGCTCTACCGCGTGAAGCGCGGGAAAACGGAAAAATATATTCGCGATGAACGCGATTTTGCCCGCGAGCTCATGAAGCGCGCCACCGAAGACCACGTGGTGAAAGCCCAGGCAGGGGTTTCGCTAGAAGGCGCCAAGCTGACTTCCTTCCTGTTGAATGTGCAGGAATACGAAGCGGCCGCGGCAAAGCTGGGACGCCGGTTGCGCGATGCCAACCTGGTTGAATTGTTGGTGGAAAGCGGCATCGAGAAGAAAACCGATTTCGAGGACAAGAAAGCCCTGGAAAGGCTGCAAAAAGCCATCGAAAAAGCCAAGCTGAAACTGGAAAACAAGATAGTTTTCGATGAAGAGCACAGCCTGCACGAGCTTCAGTTCGGCCCGCCGCACAACCAGAAGATCAACTGGGCGGTGGCGTCCACACCGGATTACAAACGCTTGCGCGGGCTGGCTAGGCAGATCGAGGAATTCAACCATCCGCCGTTCGTAGTGGCCCGCAATGGCAGCAAGATCGCCAAGGAAAAAGTCACCGATGTGCTGAACTACATCGTGGAAGACGCCAAGAAGGATTTCACCATTACCCGATTCAAGGGCTTGGGCGAAATGAACGCCGAACAATTGTGGGAAACCACCATGAATGCCGACACGCGCACGCTTCTGCAGGTGAAGCTGGAAGATGCCGTGGCTGCGGAAGATATTTTCACCACGCTGATGGGCGAGAACGTGGAAGCGCGCAGGAAGTTCATCGAGGACAATGCCCTCGAAGTCGTCAACCTGGATATCTGAAATTGCGTCGCGCCGAGCATCGATGATTTACCAGTTGGGATGGGCCACATTGCCGGGATTGCGGGGCCTTAGCGTGAGTGAATTTCGCGCCACGCCGACGGCCACTCCGGATACCGAAAAGGGCGTAGCAGTCGAGTTTGCCAACGATGCCGGGCGCGAGGAGTTTTTGCGGCAACTGGAACAATATTTTGCGCCGCGGCGCTTCACCAACGCGGCCGACGCGTTCGATAGCGTGAAAGCGTACGTGGTCGAGCTGGCGAGCAAACAAATTTAAGTTGTCATCCGGAGCGAAGCGAAGGATCGCAACCGCGTGATACACCGGAGTTGAAAGTTGCCGCACTCTGGGGCTTTCACGAGTCACGGAACACCGGTTACGAAGCACGAATAGCGAAACACGAGGAAACATGGCCGACGAACAGAACACATCGATACTGCTGCCCATCGATATCGAAGCCGAAATGCGTAAGTCGTACCTCGACTACGCCATGAGCGTCATCATCGCCCGCGCTCTGCCCGACGTGCGCGACGGTTTGAAGCCCGTGCAGCGGCGCATCCTGGTGGCCATGAACGACCTCGGCCTGGCCTCCAACCGCGGCTACCGCAAGTGCGCAAAAATCTGCGGCGATACCTCGGGAAATTATCACCCGCACGGTGAAGCCGTCATCTATCCCGCGCTCGTTCGGCTGGCGCAGGACTTCAACATGCGCTATCCGCTGATTGACGGCCAGGGAAACTTCGGTTCGGTTGACGGCGATCCACCTGCGGCCATGCGGTATACGGAAGCCCGGCTGGCGAAGATTACCGAAGACATTCTCGCCGACCTGGAAAAAGAGACCGTCGATTTCATTCCCAACTTCGATCAGACCCGCGAAGAACCCGTTGTCCTGCCTTCCCGCATTCCCAATCTTCTGGTGAACGGCGCCAGCGGTATCGCCGTTGGCATGGCTACCAACATCCCACCGCACAATTTGCGCGAGATCGTTGACGCCGCGATTCTACTGATCGAAAAGCCCGACACTCCGCTGAAAGAAATCATGAAGATCGTGCCCGGGCCCGATTTCCCGACAGGCGCGTACATCGCCGGTCGCGAAGGCATCGAGGCCGCCTACAAGACGGGGCGCGGCAGCTTCATCATGCGCGCAAAAGCGGCCATTGAAGAGGCCACCAAGGACCGTGAAAATATCGTCATCACCGAAATTCCGTACCAGGTCAACAAATCCAAGCTGATCGAGCGCATCGCCGAACTCGTCCAGGCCAAAAAGATCGAAGGCATTGCCGACGTTCGCGACGAGTCCTCGCGGGAAGGCATGCGCATTGTCATTGAGCTGAAGCGCGGTGAGGAATCGCAGCTCATCCTAAACAATCTCTTCAAGCACACCCAGATGCAGGAATCGTTCGGCATGATCTTGCTGGCCATCGTGGGCGGCCAACCCCGCGAACTGGGCCTGATTCCGCTGATCAAGCTGTTTATCGAGCACCGCATGGAAGTGGTGCGCCGGCGCACCATTTTCGAATTGCGCAAGGCCGAAGAGCGCGAACACATTTTGCTGGGCTACCAGATCGCGCTCGATCACTTGGACAACGTCATCCGCATCATTCGCGGTTCCTCCAGCCGCGCTGATGCCAAGGAGAATTTGTTCAAGTATTTCAGCGAGCAAGACGTCACCATTACGGAAAACGGCAAGTCCAAAAAGCTCGACGGCGTGAAGCTCGACGGCCGCAAGTACCGCGTGGTCGGCGCCGCGGAGATTGAAGCCGCGGGACGCGCCGGCGCGCTCAACCTTAGCTACACGCAGATCGACGCCATCCTCGAACTGCAGTTGCACCGCCTCACGCAGCTCTCCATCGACGAAATTCTGAAGGAATTGAAGTCCATTCGCGACCTGATCGCGGAGTTGAAGGAGATCCTGGGCAGCGAGAAAAAGTTGAAGCAGGTGATTACCGCGGAGTTGCGCGAGGTCCACAAAGCCTACGGCGACGACCGCCGCACGCAAATCGTCGACAAGGTCGACGAAATCAAGCTCGAGGACCTCATCGCCGACACCGACATGCTCATCACCGTGAGCCATGCCGGCTACATCAAGCGCACGCCCGTGGAAACCTATCGCCACCAGTCGCGCGGAGGCAAGGGCCGCATTGGCGCGAAAACCAGGGAAGAGGATTTCGTCGAGTATCTCTTCGTCGCCTCGGCGCACAGCTACATCCTGCTGTTCACGTCGAAGGGACGCGTTTACTGGCTGAAAGTCTATGAACTGCCGGAAGCTGCCGCTGCCACGCGTGGTAGAGCCATCTCCAGCCTGGTTAAGTTCCAGGAAGATGAAAAGCTCACCGCACTGGTAGCCGCCACCAATCTTGAGGAAGAGGGCCGCTTCGTGTTCATGGCCACCAAGAGCGGCACGGTGAAGAAGTCCGCGCTGACGGAATTCTCCAACCCGCGCTCCACTGGCATCATCGCGATCAGCCTGGAAGCCAAGGACGAACTCATCGGTGCGAAGCTAACTGACGGCAAGAAGATGATTTTCCTAGCCAGCCACGAAGGTCAGGCCATCCTGTTCCGCGAAACCGAAGTGCGCCCCATGGGACGCAACGCCGGCGGCGTGAACGGCATGGACCTCGACAAGGAAGACTACGTCGTCAGTATGGACGCCGTGCAACCCGACTTCGCGATCATCGCCAAGGAATACCAGCAGACCTCGCAAAACCTGGAAGAACTGGAAAACGAGCACATCAAGGATTCGCTCACCACGCTGATGCTCACGGTCGCCGAAAAAGGTTATGGCAAGCGCACCGCCTTGGCTGAATACCGCATTACTTCGCGCGGCGGCAAGGGCGTGGTCAACATAAAAACCACCGATCGCAATGGCTCGGTCGTGGCCACCCTGCAGGTTACCGAAGAATCTGACGTCATGATCATAACCGAGCACGGCAAAGTGATCCGTGTGCACGCGAACGAAATCCGCGAGGCGGGCCGCTCCACGCAGGGCGTACGCCTCTTGCGCCTCGATGACGACGATTCCGTGGCTGCCGCGGCGGTCCTAAAGGAAGAAGAAGCCGAAGAAAAGAAGTAACTTCGGAGTGTGGCCGCTTGCTGTCGCTTTTGCGGACGCAACGCCTTCAGCAAAACAGTACCGGGGCAAGCATCATGCCCTTTTTCTTTCCCGCATGCGCTAAACTAGGTCAGCATGAAAATCACACCCCGAATTTCTGCGCCACTGATTCTCGCTGTGCCCGCGGTTCTGTTCTCGCTCGCCGGAAGCGCTGCGCGACCAGCCTCGCCGCACTCCTATCTCGTGCTGGTCGGCACATACACGCACAAAACCGCAAGCAAGGGCATCTACGCGTTTTCCTACGACACAGAAACCGGCAAGCTCACGCCGAAGGGAGTCGCCGCCGAAACGCCCGACCCATCGTTTGTGGCCATCCACCCGAACGGCAAATACGCTTACGCCGTCAACGAAACCGGAAAGCAGAGCTCCGTCAGCGCCTTCGCTCTCGATGCGCAAACCGGTAAGCTCACGCTCCTCAACCAGCTTCCCGCACTCGGCGAGGATCCCTGCTACATCTCCTTCGACAAAACCGGCAAGTTCGTCCTCATCGCCAACTACACTTCCGGCAACGTTGCGGTCTTTCCCATCCTTCCCGACGGCAAGCTGGGCGAACATACCGCGGTGCGCACGGATGCTGGAACCCTCGGCCCCAACAAGGAGCGCCAGGAAGGTCCACACGCGCACTGGATCGAGCTATCCGCGCGCAATCGTTACGCCTATGTGGCCGACCTGGGCCTCGACCGCGTGCTGATCTACAAATTCGACGCCACCAAGGGCACATTGACTCCCGCAGACGCGCCATCATCAGCTGCAACCGCCGCGGCAGCTTCCGCGAAGCCGAATGAGGCATTCTCCGCAACTCTTAGCCCCGGCGCGGGGCCACGTCACGTCGCGTTTTCCAGCAACGGCAATTTCATGTACGTATTGGGTGAAGTGAACTCCACCGTCACCGTCTTCGCCAATGATGCCAACGAATCCTATCGCTCCATCCAGACCATCTCCACGTTGCCGGCAGGTTTTTCCGGCCGCAACGACACCGCGGAAATCGCCATGCACCCCAACGGAAAGTGGCTTTACGCCTCCAATCGCGGGAATGACTCGATCGCCGTGTTTGACGTCGAGCCCGGCAAAGGCACGCTTCGCCTCGTCGCAGATGTTCCCACCGGAGGCAAAGAGCCGCGGCACTTCGCCATTGATCCAGCAGGAAAGTACCTGCTCGCGGAAAACCAGAATTCCGATACCATCGTGACATTCCGCATCGACGCTGCATCGGGAAAACTCACGCCAACCGGCGACGTCGCCCAGGTACCCGCACCTGTGTGCCTGGTGTTTGACCTTGCCCACTAGTTCGCCGTCTCGTACGCGGAAGAGACTTCATTTTCGTCGAATGTAGGTTAGAATCCCGCGTTCGGCTAAACCCAAGGAGAATTGCATGTCTCGCACCGCCCGTTTGGCAGTGTTTCTTTCCGCATTTATTTTCCTCTGTCACGCACCCGCGGCGTTGGCCGACGGCGAGACCGCGCCAACCCGCGATCCCAAGCAGCCCGTCGACGAGGCTTACACCGCAAAACTTCACAAGTACACCACCGAATCCTTTTTCACCTCGCCGCTCGTCGATTATCTGCCCGCATCCAAGACCGTACCTACCCCTGAAGTTGTGCTTGGCGATGTCGCGGGCGCTCCGGGCGTACTCCCCTATGCTGAAGACGTCTACCACTACATGCGCTTGCTCGAGAAGGCCACCCCGCGCGTGAAAGTATTCTCCATCGGCACCACAGAAGAAGGCCGCGAGATGATTGCCGTGGCCATCTCTTCGGAAGCTAATCTCAAAAGTCTCGACGCCAACGCCGAGCGCCTCGCGAAGCTGGGTGACCCGCGCAGCATCAAATTTGATGACACCGAAGCCGACACGCTTGTCGCCCAGGCCGTTCCCGTGTACTACATCACCGGCACGATTCACTCGCCGGAAACGGGCGCGCCTACCGCGTTGATGGAACTTGCCTACCGCTTGGCCGTCGATGAAAGCCGGTACATTGGCGAGATCCGCGACGGCATGATCACGCTGATCACACCGGTTGTCGAAGTCGACGGCCGCGACCGCATGGTCGACATCTACAAATGGCACCTGGCCCATCCCAAAGACTTCTATCCGCCGCTGATTTACTGGGGCAAGTACGTGGCCCACGACAATAATCGCGACGCCATGGGCGTCACGCTGAAGCTCACGCAAAACGTGCTGAACACTTACGTCAGCTGGCACGCGCAAGTACTTCACGATTTGCACGAATCCGTGCCCTATCTTTACGACAACACCGTCGGCGACGGCCCGTACAACGCCTGGGTCGATCCCCTCCTAGTGGACGAGTGGCAGATGATCGGCTCGCGCAACGTTGCGGACATGACCAAGTTCGGAATGCCCGGCGTTTTTGCTCACGGCGATTTCGATACCTGGTCGCCCGGCTACCTGATGTTCGTCGCCGCGATGCACAACGGCATCAGCCGTCTTTATGAAACCTTCGGGAATGGCGGCGCCGACACGCGCGAACGCACGCTGGAACCGGACGAATACTCCCGCACCTGGTATCGCGCCAATCCTCCGCTTCCCAAAGCGTTGTGGTCGCAACGCGACAATAACAATTACGAAGAAACCGGACTGCTCACTTCGCTCCACTATTTCAACGAGAACAAGCGTTTGTTCCTGAAGAATTTCTATTTGAAGTCCAAACGCTCCATCCGGAAACCGGCTGCCGAAGGCCCGGCGGCTTACGTGTTTCCCGCGGACGACCCCCGCGCGAGTGTGCAGGCAGACCTGCTGCGCATCATGCTGCGCCAGCATGTGGAAATATCGCGCGCCACCGTGGCGTTCCAGGTTGCTCTCCCTCCGAAAAAGGAGAAGAAGAGCGCCAAGCCGCAAGCCGCCGAGGAAAAGAATAAAACGCCGCAACCAACCACACGCGATTTTCCTCGAGGCAGCTACGTTATCCGCATGGATCAGCCGTACTCCCGCATCGCCGACGCTTTGCTTGA
>Ga0210406_10007691_pt1 | contig 10894 bp, 7 predicted proteins | sample IncBWC30MmetaG_FD_155454 | JGI IMG/M metagenome (GOLD analysis project Ga0210406, IMG submission 155454) | Forest soil microbial communities from Barre Woods Harvard Forest LTER site, Petersham, Massachusetts, United States - Inc-BW-C-30-M | ecosystem: Environmental > Terrestrial > Soil >... | reverse complement strand
TCGCGAATATTGCCCGGCCATTTCCATTGTGTGAGGGCTTCCATGGCTTCATCGGGAATATGCTCGATGGTCTTGCCCATGCGCCTGCCATGCTTGTCGACAAAATGCCGCACCAGCAGAGGAATATCGGCGCGGCGAGTGCGCAGCGGAGGCGCGAATACCGGGAAGACCTTCAGCCGGTAGTAGAGGTCGGCGCGAAACTGCTTCTCGGCCACCAGTTTCTCCAGATCGCGGTTCGTCGCCGCCACCAGCCGTACGTCCACCTGGATCGGCCTGGTTCCCCCCAGCCGCTCGATCTCGCGCTCCTGCAGCGCGCGCAGCAGCTTGGGCTGAAGATCCAGAGGCAGCTCGCCAATCTCGTCCAGGAACAGGGTGCCTTCGTTGGCCAGCTCCACTCGCCCCATCTTGCGGGCAATGGCTCCGGTAAAGGCGCCCTTCTCGTGCCCGAAGAGTTCACTTTCCAGCAGCCCGGCCGGAATGGCGGCGCAGTTCAACTTAATGAAAGTGCGCTCGCGCCGCGGGCTCAGGCGGTGAATGGCGCGCGCCAGCAGCTCCTTGCCGGTGCCAGTCTCACCCTGGATCAGGACTGACGCAGTGGTAGGAGCGACGGTCTCAATCTGCTTCAGTACCTGCTTCAGGCTCGGGCTTTCACCCACAATATCCTCGAAGCGGTGTTCCAGGTTCAATTCTTCTTCCAGGTATTGCTTTTCATGGCGAAGCCGGTCGCGCAGATCGGCAATCTGGCGGAAGGCGAGGGCATTGTTGACCGCGGTGGCGATCTGGCTCGCGATGCGGCTCAGCATTTCGACTTCGCGCTGAGAGAACGCTGCTTCCTGGCGGCTCGCGACCATCAGCGCACCGATCGCCTGCTCGCGGTCCACCAGCGGAACCCAGCAGGCGGATTGCATCCGCAGATCGATCAGGTGTTGCATCGATTCGCTGCCAAAGGAGGTCGATTCGATGCGGTCCATTAGAATTGGCTCCCTAGTTCGGTAAACCGAACCGGCAGAAGAATCCATCCCCAGCAGGGTTTCAACTGGGCTCGAAGTCTTGGCCCCGGCGGCCTCGAGAAACTGTACCCGCATGCTGCCGCTGGGCGCATCGTGAAGCGCCAGCGTGGCGCAGTCGTGGGGGACGACGTCGCGAATGCTGGCTGAAATCGCCCCCAGCAGCTTGCGAATGTCCACATTTGCCAACAGCACGCTGCTCAGTTGCAGCAACAGAGCGTCTTCAGCCCGTTTGCGGTCAGTAAAGTCGCGGGTCACCTTGGCAAACCCGGTCACTCTTCCATTCTCTCCGCGAATCGCGGTAATGATCACGTTGGCCCAGAAGCGCGAGCCATCCTTGCGGATGCGCCAACCCTCTTCCTCAAATCTCCCCTTGGTCCGGGCAACGCGCAGCTCTTCCATCGGTTTGCCGCGCTCCACATCCTCGCTCGGATAGAAGCGGGAAAAGTGTTCGCCGATGATCTCATCAGGGTGATATCCCTTGATCCGCTCCGCGCCCGGATTCCAACTCACCACATTTCCTTCTGGATCGAGCAGAAAGATGGCATAGTCTTTCACGCTCTCGACGATCGAGCGCAGTTGCTCATCGGAGCGGTGCAGGGCAACCGTAGCCGCCTTCTGCTCGGTTACGTCACGCACGAAACTCAGCGTGGCAGTGCCTTCGGCCATCGCAACCGGCTTGAGCATGATGTCGACAGGGAACTCTGTGCCGTCCTTGCGCAGTCCATAAAGCCCGAGGCCTGCGCCCATCAGCCGGGTGCGAGGATGGGCGTTATAGGCGGCACGGTGGCCAGGATGCTTCGCTCGAAAACGCTCCGGAAGCAGATCTTCGACGGGCCGCGCCAGCAGCTCGCCGGATGCGTATCCGAACATCTCTTCCGCGCGGCTGTTAGCTCCACGAATGATGCCTGCGCCGTCGGCCACCACCACCGCATCCGGGGAAAGCTCAAAGAGTTGTTCGAAGAGCGGCGCGGTCAATCCACGATCGAGTTGCTGAATTCCGGCCTCAGACGAAGGGTTGAATGGGGCGGCCGGGCCGGGGATCTGTTGCGACATGCGTGCACGATAGTCGCATCACCGGCGTATTGCAATCGTTAAGAATACGTAACCGCGGCGTATCCACATAGATTGCCATTGAGTTTGCTGACGATCCGACGCCAGCCATATTCGAAACGTCGCATGGGTCTTCACCGGCCAGTCGGGCGGCGACTGGTACCTGCCCGAGTATCTGCGCCCGATTCTTTCCCTTGGCTTACCCAAGCTTCGCGACTAAGATTCAGCGTCGGAGGCGGGTATGGCGAAACGCATTCTTCTGGCAGGGGTCCTGGGTGGAATCGCGATGTTCTTCTGGTCGTCGCTGGCTCATATTGTCTTCCCGCTGGGAGAGACCGGCGTGGGCGAGATTCCCAACGAATCTGCAGTGTTGACGGCGATGCATGCCTCGCTGGGGGATCATCCCGGCCTGTACCTGTTTCCCGCCACCGGCGCTCCACCCAACGCCACTCGGCAGGAGCGAAACGCCGCCATGCAGCAATACGGGCAAAAGCTGGCCGCCAACCCGTCGGGTCTTCTCATCTACCATCCACCTGGAGCCAACGCGTTGACTCCGCGCCAGCTGGTCACGGAGTTCGCCAACGAATTGCTCGAGTCGATCATCCTGGGTTTTCTGCTGGCCCAGATGCGGCTCACGAGCTTTGGCGGCCGCGTCGGGGTCGCAGTCCTCGCTGGCCTCATGGCATCCATTACCACCAATATCTCCTACTGGAACTGGTATGGATTCCCGACCAGCTACACCATCGCGTACCTCGGCGTTGAGTGGGTAGGCTTCTCCGTCGCGGGTATAGTCGCGGCGCTGGTGCTGGGGAAGAAGGCCAAATTGTCAACGGCGACTGCTTAGGTCCACCTCGGCCTTCAGCCCGAAGAGTGTAATAGGCGCGGGAGTTCGGAGGCTGGAGCTGTCGCCGCCGTTTACTGTGCGGCCGCCACCTGATAGTTCTGATAGGTTTCGTCAAAGAGCGTGCGCCGGATGGAAAACTTCACCGCGGAGTCGCCGGTGGGAATGACCTGGGTCAAGATCATGGACTTGACTGGAAGCACATAGGACTTTCCGCCGATCTCCACCGGCGAGTAGTCGATGCGAATGTCTTCTTGCCGGACATAATCGCTTGGCTTGAGATCGGCCTGGGTAATCAGGCGAACGATGGTGCCCGTGTCGGGATCGATGAAGAATTCGCCGTGATAGCCGGCCGTCGTCTTAAACGGCGCAAAGGAAGTATTGGTGCCGTAGTTATCGCCGGTGGGCCCGGTGGTTCCCTGCGATGCGCTGGGCGAAGCTCCGATGTGACTGCCGACGTTTTCAATCTGTGGAAAGCAGCAGTAGTTCACCTGGTAGTGAGACTGCTTGCGGTTGACTGCAAAGGCGAATACCGCGACCTGTTTGCCGTCCACCGTCTCCCAGCGACCCCAGGTGATGCTTCCCTTTGCGGCGTCAAGAAGAATCACGCTGAGGACCGGGCCTGGCCCGCCCTGCGAGATCTGCCCATTCTGCCCGCCCGGATCCCCTCGCTTCGGTTTGGCTGGCGGCAGTTCGATGCCCGATTCGCTCACGATCGTTGAAGTGTGCTGCCCCAGCAGGCGCAGATATTGATGCGAGGGGCCGAACCCCAGATCGGCGTTCCCCATCGAACTCCCGGTCAGAGAACCGACGGGAACATAGTCCAGTCCGTTCTGGAAACGTGCGGTCACCTTTTCCGCCGTAAACCGCGGCAGGTGCGTGACCTGTTTGGAAACGTACTCGACGGCGCGCCCAACGATCGCTTTCTGCGTCGCCATGTCGGGTGGGGCCGCAGTGGGGAGGTCACCGGCCGGCGGCGGCATCAACGCGCTTTCGACTGCCAGGATATGGATTTGCTCAACGGTCGATGGCCCGGGCTGGTACTGCGAGAAGGAGTTCATCTTCGACGACGTCAGCTGCTCGGTCAACTCCACATCCTTCAGCTTGGCGGCGACCGCATCATCGGATTTCGATTGTTTATGCAGATCGGCGAGCAGGTCATCGAGCTGCTGCACTGTGGTTTTGGTTCCCGCTAGCAAAGGCATTGAGAAAAGCAGCACAGCGACGACGATCAGTGACTTGCGCATAGCCGATTCCTTCGGACGGATGGGAACAGAGGGAGCATCCAAGCCTCCCGACATCCGGCCCGATGGATTCTACACCGCCAGGTTCGAAAGGCGGCGACCAGTTGTCACCAGAGTTTTACCTTGCCAGCAGCGCCACTCCTACACACACACACACCGCGGCCATCCAGCGGCGGCGGTCCACGTTCTCCTTCAGGAAGAACCTGGCGGCGACGGCGTTGCTGACGAAGGTAAGCGATGCGGAGGCAGGGGCCACCAGGCTTACGTCGGCGTGGCTGAGGGCAAACAGAAGCGAGAAGAAGCTCAGCGCCATGCAGAACACCCCGCTTACGAAACGCAGGTTGGTCACCACGGCAACAATGGCGCCGAACAGTCCCTTCACCCCGCGAATGTCATCCAGATCGCCAATCTGCCGCATAGCCGAAGCGGTCAGGACGTCCCCGGCGGTTGCCGTGAACACAATGCTCGCGATCATTCCTGCAAGCCCAAATCCCTCGGCGGTGATCATGGCTGGCCCGCCCTGGAAACGCCGGCCGAAACTGGCTCCGGCGCGGGGTCGGCCTTGGCGTGCTCGGTGAAGGAAGGACCTCGGGTGACGAACCCGACGCCCGCCGTGATCAACAGAATTCCGAGCCACCGCAGAAGGGAAATCTGTTCATGCAGCCAGAACTTCGACAGCAGCGCTACGACGACATATCCGAGCGAGGTAGCCGGAAGAACGAAGGTGAGGTCCGCCCAGGAGAGGGCAGTCAAATAAGAGGCGAAAAAGCCGATCAGCAGGGCAATCCCTCCGAGCACCCAGGGATTGCGCAGCGCAGTCAGCAGGGAATCCAGGTGCGAGAGCGAGACAGGGCCCAGGTGTTTCATGCCGACCGACAGAAACGTGTCGCCGAAGGAGCCTGTCAGCGTGACCACCGCCAGGATCAGATACCGGCGAGCATTCATTGTGGAGTGAACCATGCCTCTTCTTTCGTCGAAACAGAAAAGCGGCCAGCGGGGAGGGCCGGCCGCCCTTGGGACTTGCTGACTGCCGCAAGCTGCCGCGATTTCCTGTTGATTCCTGCACGGGGCCAATGGATTCAGCGCCGGCTGCTCCTTTGAAGAACAGCCTGCCAAATCAAAGCCCGCGAACTCGGGGTTGCTTACACGCCGACGGCGGTCGTCGGTTGAACATTCTTCTGCTCGGCCTTGTTTCTTGCCACCAGCTTATTCCGCTGGGCGCGCAGCTTCATAAACGAACGGGCTTCGGTATACAACCGCGGTACATCGCGGTGCACGATCGCCTTCCAGATCACGCGGGCCGCGGCCTTGGGACGGAAGAAGTATTCGTCGTAGAAGCGGTGCACCATCTCCAGAACGTAGTCGACGGGCAGGCCCGGATACTCGATATGCGCCATCTGGTGTCCGCCATCGTCGTTCATCGCCATGTTGGTAATGAAGCCGTTCACCTTGGCGTAGTCGTAAAACTCCGTGCCCGGGAAGGCATGCGCGATCGAGACCTGGATGGTCTCGATGTCGAGCGTCTTGGCGAAGTTGATGGTGTTGCGAATCGATTCCTTGGTCTCGCCCGGCAACCCGAGAATGAAGTCGCCGTGGATGGTCAGGCCAAGCTTGTGGCAGTCGCGCGTAAAGTCGCGAGCCCGCTCTACGGTGGCGCCCTTCTTGATGTTCTTCAGGATTTGCGGATCGCCCGACTCGAAGCCGACAATCAACAGCCGGCAGCCCGCTTCGCGCATCGCCTTCAGTGTCTCGAAATCGGTGGTCACGCGCGAGGTGCAGGACCAGGTCAGCCCTAGGGGCTTCAACTTGGCGCACAACTCAATGGTCCGGGCTTTCTGGATATTAAAGGTGTCGTCGTCGAAGAAGAACTCCTTCACATGCGGGAAGAGCTTCTTCGCCTGCGCCATCTCCGCCGCGACGTCATCGGTCGACCGCTTGCGCCAGGCGTGCCCCGAGAGCGTCTGCGGCCATAGGCAGAAAGTGCATTGTGCCGGGCAGCCGCGCGTCGAATAGAGGGCGACATAGGGGTGCAGCAGGAATGGGACATTATATTTGGTCACGTCCAGATCACGACGATAGATCTCAGTGACCCACGGCATCGCGTCCAGGTTGTCCACCTGCGGCCGGTCCGGATTGTGAACGATCTTGCCGTCCTGCCGGTAGCTCACGCCAAGAATTTCGTTCAGCGGCTTGCCGTTGGCATACTCCACCACCGAGAAGTCGAACTCACGCCGGCAGATGAAGTCGATGGCCGGGCACTCGTTCAGAGCTTTTTCCGGTGAGGTCGTAACCGGCGGTCCTACAAAGGCAATCTTGATCTGCGGGTGGGTCGCCTTGATCACCTCAGCCATCTGCTGATCCCCGGTCCAGCCAACCGTGCTGGTGAAGAGAACCAGGAACTCGTAGTCTTTGCAGATCTCGTTGACCTGCTGCCACGAGATGTGGTGAGGCGGCGCATCCAGCAGCCGCGATCCCTCGAGCATTCCCGCCGGATAAGCCAGCCAGACGGGGTACCAGTAGGATTCGATCTCGCGCGTAGCGGGCCACCTGGAGCTGGCGCCACCATCGAACTTCTCAAAGGAGGGCGGGTTTAAGAACAATGTTTTTAGGGGCATAGGTATCCTATTCAGTTTAACATCGCAAACCCTTCGGGCGCCTTGTCCAAGGGCATTCCCTTTGAAACCAGGGATCGCAAGCTCGCTTGAGTCGTTATCGGTTAAGCAGGCAATTCCCGATGTCATCCCGGGATTCCACCGACTCTCATTTAGAATGCCGTCAACGATACTTCGATTCTTTGCTTTGAGAGCCTCCGAGTGCCATTGAACGCAGCGCTATCCGAATCGCAAGCCGCCGTGCGCACCGCCCCCCTTACCTTTCAGCAGCTTTTGTTCCGGTTGCAGGGCTTCTGGGCCGAACGCGGCTGTGTCCTGCAGCAGCCCTACGACGTCGAAGTGGGTGCGGGCACCATGTCGCCGGACACCTTTTTGCGGGTGCTCGGACCGCGGCCCTTCAACGTGGCGTATGCGCAACCTTCGCGCCGTCCGGCAGACGGCCGCTATGGAGAGAATCCCAACCGCCTCTACAAGCACACCCAGTTCCAGGTGATTCTCAAGCCGCCTCCGGCGAACATTCTGGAGATGTACCTGGAATCGCTCACCGCCATCGGCATCGACCTGCGCCAGCACGATATCAAGTTCGAGGAAGACAACTGGGAAGCGCCGACCCTCAACGCCTGGGGCGTGGGCTGGCAGGTGATGCTCGACGGCCAGGAGATCACCCAGTTCACCTACTTTCAGCAGTGCGGCGGCCTCGACCTGGACCCTATTTCCGGCGAGATTACGTATGGCCTGGAACGCATTGCCCAGTTTCTGCAGGATCTGGATTCGATCTACGACATCGTGTGGGCGCACAATCCGGCAACCGGGAAGCCGGTGACCTACAGCGAAGTTCGCCTGCTCGAAGAGCTTCAGTTTTCGGTCTACAACTTCGAGTCCGCCGACGTTCAGAAGCTGTGGGAACACTTCCGGCTCTACGAATCCGAGTGCCAGGCGCTACTCACCAGCTTTCAGGATTCCTTCGGACCAGAAGCCCTGCACAAAGCCGAACACCATCAGAAAAAGCACGACTCGCTGCTGGCCGGCGAAGAGTCGGGGCCCGGAGAGTTCAGCGTCGAAGTGGGTCTGCGCCGGTTCCCGGTGCTCCCCGCCTATGATCTGTGCCTGAAATGCTCTCACTTGTTCAACCTGCTCGATGCCCGCGGCGCCATCTCCGTGACCGAGCGCGTCGGCGTCATCGCCCGCATCCGCGCCTTGGCGGTCGGAGTCGCGAAAGCCTACGTGACGCAGCAGCAAAGGGAAGCGGGCGCGGAACTGGAACAGAAAGCATAAGAAATCAACATGGCAGACCTTCTTTTTGAAGTAGGACTTGAAGAAATTCCAGCGCGCATGATCGCGCCCGCCCAGCAGGAACTGGCTCGCAGGGTCGAGGATCTGCTCACCCGGGAACGCCTGCTCGATGCCGCTCACTCGATTTCGAGCTATTCCACGCCGCGTCGTCTCGCGGTGCTGGTCGGCGACGTTACTCAACGACAACTCAATACAGAAGAGCAACTTACTGGACCATCATGGAAGATTGCCTTTAAGGATGAGCAACCCACACCCGCGGCCATCGCCTTCGCCAAAAAGGCGGGAGTCGAGGTTTCGGCGCTCATCCGTGTTGCCCTTCCTAAAGGCGAATATGTCGGCGCTACCGTGCACCGCGCCGGTCGTAGCGCAGCCGAGGTCCTTGCCGAGCAACTGCCTAGGGAATTAGCGGCCATCTACTGGGCCAAGAATATGTATTGGCGAGCCGGCAAGCCGGAGCGATTCGTTCGCCCGCTGCGCTGGCTGGTTGCCATGCTCGATGACCAGATCGTTCCCGTCGAGTTTGCCGGGATTCGCGCTGCCAAGCTCACCTTCGGCCACCGCATCCTGCACGGCGAGGCCCCGTTGACCATCTCGGAGCCCTCGGCATATCTGGCCGCTCTCGAATCGGTGCACGTGCTGGCCGACGTCGAGAAACGACGCCGGCGCATCCGCAAGGAACTGGATCGGGTGACTCGATCGATCCCCGGCGCCCGCTGGCGCGAAGATCATGCCCTGATCGACGCGGTCACTCACCTGACCGAGTGGCCTTCGGTTCTGATGGGCAGCTTCGACCCCGAATTCCTGTCGCTTCCCGAGGAGATTCTGGTGACCGTCATGCGCGATCACCAAAAATATTTCGCCGTCGAGGATGCCTCCGGCAAACTGGCGGCGCATTTCCTTGCCGTTCTCAATACCGAGCCCGACGAGACCGGAGCGAATCTGATCCGGCTCGGCAACGAACGCGTGCTCCGTGCCCGCTTCAACGACGCCCGCTTCTTCTGGAACACCGACCGGAAAATTCCGCTGACCGATCGCGTCGAGATGCTGAAGTCAGTCACCTTCCAGAAGGACCTGGGCAGCTATTATGCCAAGACAGAAGCGAATCTGCATCTGGCCGAAGGACTGGCCGACCAGGTTCTTGCGGCAGGCGTCGCAGTGGACAAGGCCGCATTGCTCACGGCAGTACGGCTCGCCAAGACCGATCTCACCACCGAGTTGGTAAAAGAGTTCACCGAATTGCAGGGCATCGTCGGCGGCCTCTATGCCCGCGCCGAGGGTTTGGGCGAAGCCGTTGCCCAAGCAATCTATTGGCAATACAGCCCGGCATCGACTGACGATCCAATCCCGCCGACTGTCGAAGGCCAGATTCTCGGTCTCGTTGACCGCTTTGCGACGATCTTCGAGATGTTCGCCATCGGCCTGGAGCCCACCGGTTCCAAGGATCCGTTCGCGCTTCGTCGCGCCGCCAACGCAGTGGTCAAGATTCTCGCCGAGTCCTCCCTGCCGATTGGTCTTTCATCGCAGGTGATGCGGGTCGCGCCGTTGCTGGCCGCAAAAGGGAAGCCCGCGATCCATCCGGCCGACGAGTCCACCTTCCACGATCGCTTGAAAGCCCAATTGGTCAATATCACTTCGACCGTGTTGCCGTTTTTCCGGGAGCGCCTGGAGTTCTACATGCGCGATGTCCGTGGCTTTTCGTACGACGTCGTCAATGCGACGCTCTTCATTTTTCCTGACGACCTGCGCGATGCCATCGCCCGAGCCGAGGCGCTGACCGCAGTTCGCGGCTCAGACGACTTCGTGGCTGTCTCCGCTGCCTTCAAGCGCATTACGAATATCCTGCGGCAAGCTCAGGAAAGGGGCGAGGAATCCGAGTCTGTGAACGAAGCATTGCTGAGCGAAGCGGCCGAGCGCGAGCTTTTCCAGAAGGCCGCCGCCCTCGTGCCCAGGGTAGAAGCTCTCAATTCGAAGCAACAGTATCGAGAAGCCCTCGAGCTCATCGCCACCCTTCGCCCACACGTCGATCTGTTCTTCGACAAAGTCATGGTGATGGCGCCCGATCCCGATCTACGCCGCAACCGGCTTGCACTCATTGCATCGGTGTTGGCAAACTTCTCTCGCATCGCTGACTTCTCTGAGATCGTCACACCCTCGTGACGACCTCGAGACACTCGCGTCCATTAAACGAATCGTCATTCCGAACGTAGTTGCCGCGGCAACGCAGTGGAAACCTGCGCTTCAATTGTCGGTCTGGCTTACTTCCCGCTCAGAAACGCGTCCACCGCCGGACTGACCTTGTCCATCTCGCAGCCCGGGGCCAGGTGGCCGCAGTCGCCCTCGAGCACCAGTGTCTCAGCGTGCAGCAACTCGGCAAACTTCAACGCCGGCAGCGGATTCACCATATGGTCCTGCTGCGCCGCCACGACCAATACTCTCGCTTTCACTTTGGCGGCCGCCTCCTCCAGGCCTCCACCGTGCGCGATGTCGTGCCGGATCATCGCCTGCATCTGGCGGAGCCAGTCATTGGCATCGAAGTCGCCGATTCCTTTCCGCTGAAGGTCGTCGAAATACTTGGAAAACTCGGCCCGCGAAATGTGCTCGGCGCGGTACTTTGGGGTCGCCAAGTTCATCTCGTGCAGCAACTCAACCATGGGCAGTTTCGGGCTCGTCGTGTACTTGCCACCCTCCCAGTCGGGATCATCCCTGATCGCCCGCTCTTCCGTCCTCCACAGAAACAGGTCGTACGAGGTCAGCTGCGGTGACCCCACGATAGGCACGGCCAGGTCCATGAACTCCGGATGACTCACGATCCATTGAAAGGTCTGCATGCCGCCCATGGAGATG
>Ga0210406_10007690_pt1 | contig 10897 bp, 11 predicted proteins | sample IncBWC30MmetaG_FD_155454 | JGI IMG/M metagenome (GOLD analysis project Ga0210406, IMG submission 155454) | Forest soil microbial communities from Barre Woods Harvard Forest LTER site, Petersham, Massachusetts, United States - Inc-BW-C-30-M | ecosystem: Environmental > Terrestrial > Soil >... | reverse complement strand
AGTCCTGGACGCGTGCCGGAGTCGGCAAGGCTGCTCGCCTCGGCCGCGACTTCCGCGCGAATTTCGCTTGCGATCTTGGTGCCGTCTAGGATGGTGGCCGCCATCAGTCTCCCCACTGTTCCAGACTAATTCTAAACCTTGGAAAATCATTCACCACAGAGACACAGAGGTACAGAGAAAGACCAAGCAAGATTCCTTTTGGCAGGTATTTCGTCGTCCTGGCGAAGTGCGAGGCTATGATTGTTATGTTGTTGCCTTGCTCTGTGTCTTTGTGAATCTGTGGTGAAAAAGCGTTCGAATCGTCGTACAATCCACCGATTATGATTCCCCAAGACCTTCTCGACCTGGTCGTCTGTCCCGCCTGCAAAGGCGACTTGGAAGTTAGGACGAATCCGGAGGAGTTGAGGTGCACCTCCTGCGGACGCGTGTATCCGGTGCGCGACGGCCTGCCGGCACTGCTGGTCGAGGAAGCCACCATCGATCCTTCCTGACGCCCGCAGGATTTGCCGCAAAGTGAACCGGAAATCGCCGCTTTCCGTCCTGAAACGACACCTTCTGTCACTCTCCGATCCAACGAAGTCGTACCCAGGGGCTGGGTACTCTGGTAAGGGTTGCCCGCAACTCTCAAATTTAATTGGGGTTAAAGAAACCAGAACGCTTTCTTGTACGTATCTGGAAGCAGACCCTAATTGCGGCATAGAAATTGCATGCAACATTTCCAGTAGCCGCTGAGTCTAATGGGGTACAGGGAAGTTGACCGAAGGTCGGAGGTGAGGACGGCCATGAAAGAAAGATTTACAAATACGGAGCTGGCGTCGCTCAGAAGCGATCTCCTGCAGGGCGGGATGATCGATTCGAGAGAGGCAGCCGAGCTCTTGCAGGTGTTCCTGATGGGCCGCGGCTACGGAGTGTCTCCGCAGGCGGCTCTGGATGCAGCCGGTCGGGTGGAAATGGCCGGGTGCTCTTTGCCGGTTCTGCAGTTGGAATTGGAGAATCTGGCACTGGTGATGTAGTTCAGCCTTGGGAAGAGGTGACTTCCCAAGCCGGGCCCTTTGTAAGCGGTGACAAAATCGAGATTTACAAGATCTGACCCTAGTCCCGAAAGGGAGTTGTGATCAGAATCCGAAGCCGGGTCAACCAGCCCGGCTTTTGCTTTTTTGGCTGGTAGCTGATAGCTAGTGGCTGGGAGCATCGAATCTCTTCGGGACCGTCGAGATTGCTGCTGATCGAAGACCGGGAATCGGCGCCCAGTTGGTCGGCTATGAGCTACGAGCCGTCAGCTACCAGCTGCCCTACTCGTACCTCAGGCTCTCCACCGGGTCCAGCTGCGCCGCGCGCGTTGCCGGCAGAGTACCGAAAATTATGCCCACCAGTGACGAAACCACGATCGCGATGATGGCCGAGAGGCCGGAGATCGGGATGCGGTAGGCAGTCAGGAATCTTACCGAGAAGGGGATCGCCAGTCCGATCACAATGCCGGCAATGCCGCCGATGAGCGAAATGAGCATGGCTTCGGCGAGAAACTGAAAACGGATCTCTCGGTTGGTGGCGCCGATGGCTTTGCGGATCCCGATCTCGCGGATACGCGAACTCACGGTGGCCAGCATGATGTTCATGATGCCGATGCCGCTGACCAGGAGCGTGACAGCCGCGATCAGCAGCAGGCCGAAGGTGAGGGCGTTGGCGATCTTGTCCCAGACCGAGAGCAGTTGAGTTAGGTTGCTGACGGTGTAAACGGATTCAGGGCGGTGGCGTGCCTGGATGACGTGCTGGATCTGGGTGGTGGCCGAGACGACGTCGTCGGGGCTGGCCACGGTGAAGAAGATCTGCTTCACGGCCGCGGTTTCGGTGAAGTAGCGACTCACGGTGGAAGGAATCACCATGGTGTAGTCCTGCACTTCGGACTGGCCGAACGTGTCCACGCCTTCCTTGAAAGTTCCGACCACGGTGAATGGCAACCCGTTCAACTTGATGACCTGGCCAACGGCTGCGTCGACCGAACCGTAGAGTTCCTCGGCCATCTTTTGGGTTAGCACGCCGACCTTGTTACGCGATGTCGAATCTTCGGCGTCGAAGAACCTTCCCGTAAGAACAATCAGGTTGCGCACGCGCTGGTACTCGGGTGCGGCTCCCATAACGGTAATGTCCTTCTCTTTGCCGGAGCCGGCGGCGATGCGTTCGCTGAGCACGATGAGCGGCGAGGCGTAGCTGACGCTGGGAACCTGTTCCTGGACGGCACGCATGTCGTCGACGGTCAGCGGGTCGGCGGCGCTGGCGGTGATGCGCTGCGCGCCTCCGGAATACTCGACGTAAATCATGTTGGCGCCGATCGATTGGATGAGGCGCTGCACGTACTGCTTGCCGGTCATGCCGATGGTGACGACCAGGATCAGGGAGGCGGTGCCGATGACCATGCCCAGGGCGGTGAGCGCGAAGCGGACCTTGTTGCTGACAAAGGTCTCATAGGCGAAGCTCATGACCTCGTTCAGGCGAATGGTGCTGCGGCGTAACGGTGGTCCGATCTGACTACGGAAGGGCTGGCGAGTCGGAGGACGGCACTCGGGGGCCGGGGTCTCTGTTGTCGGGGTGGTGGCCATCCTGTAGTTAGATGCTACTCCTTAGGGCAGGTGGCAGACCAGCAGGGCGGCGTTTGTATAAGGGCACTCCAGCCCTTCACCGGCTGGCCGCTCTACCAGGATCCAGTCGACACCAAAACGATTCTTCAATGGCGCGAAATCGCTAGGACCGAAGTGCTCCCAGCCGCGCTGGGCTTCGACTTCTTCCAGCCAGCGCTGCGACAGGCGCGGGACCTGGGTCGCGACCGCCGAATCCTTCACCGCATCGGCCAGTACGCTGCGTTCAGCCAGGGCGCGGAAGCTGTGGTAGTCGTTGCCTGGGCGGCGCATGTAGTCGGGACCCGCAGCAAAGTACGCATCGGGCGGTGTGTTCTCGCGAATCCAGGCGAAGGCGCGGATCCACGGATTCTTGGGGACTGAGACGGGCCATTCGAGGTGTGCGGAACTTGGGTACGTTTCGCGCTGGGCGTAGAACATCCCCGTAGCCAGCGGCACAAAAATGACTGCCCAGCGAATCCAGTGACGGCGGATAAATTTCTGGCCGATCAGTCCGCCGCTCAGGATGATGAAGATCAGATAGAAGAGATGAAGATAGCGCATGGGCTGGAGCGGGCGGATGCGCTCTAGACTTTGCGGCAGCATAAGCGCGATTGCCACGATCAACTGGAAGATCCCAAACGCAATTAGACGCGAGGTCAAATGCACCATCGTGCTGGCGCGGTCACGTTGCCCGATCCGGCGAAACCACCACAAAATCGCGAAGGGAGCGAAGACGCCTAGCCAGTCGTACCATTCCCAGCGGCCGAGAAAGTAATAGTCGCGAGTATTGGCGGCGACGCGCCATGCGGGGGATGTGGGCTCGAAGATCCAGCCGAGCGGCGCCAGCAATAGAATCGCCGGCTTTGTTTCTGTTAGCGGAGCCCGCCATAGCAGAAAAATACAGAACGAGATTCCGAACGACGCCATGATCGGATGAAGTATGGTGGCGAGCAGGAGTAGTACTACCGATTGCACATACTTTCGATCCAAGGTCGCCACGACCGCGGCCAGGATCGCGGCTGTCGCCATCGCGCGCGGATGGAGATTCTGGTCGACGATATAGAGCGCGCTTCCGGCTACGGGCAAGGTGAGTAGCACAGCCACTAGCGTGGTCGACGCCCATTGCGCGTATTCTTCGGGAAAACATCGCCGGCTCAGTCGCCAGCAGCCGAGCAGCACGAGATAAATCGTCAGATAGTGCCAGGCGAAAATCACCCAGCCGAGCGGGGCGTGCGTAAGGCGGACTGACGCGGCCATGACCCTGTCGAAGATCGTTGCCTGCAATTGCACCGCGAAGAAATCAGAATCGTGCGGGTAGAGCGCGGGGTTCAGGTCGCGCTTGATTGCGGAGAGGTAAACACCGTCGTCTTCGGCGCCCGGATGGTATCCGGCAATCAGCAGGCCGCAAGCGGCGAGAACCGCTAGAATCAGAGCGTTCCTGAGTATGGGATAGTTTTTCAAGCGCTGACAACTTAGAATCGAGCTACATGCCCCTGCATGCCGTAAAGCTTACGGCAGAAGAGACCGAATCTCCTGCTGACAATAAGGATGCCCCTGCTTCGGAAACCCCGAGGCCGGTGGCGAAGCTTGCCCTGGTCGTGCCCACACTGCGCGAGGCGGACAACATCCGCACCGTGCTCGACCGCATTCGTCAAAGCCTGGACCCGCTGGGCTTCGCTTACGAAATTCTGGTGGTGGACGACGACAGCGGCGACGGAATCGAGTCCATCGTACAGGACATTTCGCGCGAAGATGCGCGCGTGCGCCTGCTGGTGCGCAAGGGCGCGCGGGGCCTAGGTGGCGCCGTGCTCTATGGCTGGAGGCACACGGATGCCGAAGTTCTGGGCGTGATCGATGCCGATCTGCAGCATCCGCCGGAATTGCTTCCGCGCTTGTGGGCAGCGCTGGACGCGGGACGCGACGTGGTGCTCGCGAGCCGGTATGCGCCGCAGGGCGGGCTCGACAACTGGCATCCGGCGCGGCATTTACTGTCGCGCATGGCGATCTGGCTGACGTATCCGCTGCAGAGGCGCGAGATTCACGTCGCGGATCCGATGGCGGGATTCTTCATGGTGCGGCGCTCGTGCCTGAAGGACATCGAACTGCACAATCGCGGATTCAAGATCCTGCTGGAGATCCTGGTGCGCGGGAACGTGCGTTCAGTGAGCGAGATTCCGTTTACGTTCGGGCCGCGCCGGGCGGGGGCGAGCAAAGCGAACATCCGCGTGGGCCTGGACTACTTTGGACTCCTGTACCGACTCTGGAAGAGTCGATAGCCTTTCACGAGGGCGGGACGCCGGCGCTACCTGGTTCTGGTTCCCACAAATGTTTCGCGCACGCTTCAAAAAAGAAATCGTCTGCGAGTTCCAGCCGCCCGCGCGTTCTGGAAAAAAGCAAAAAGTCATTGTGCTTTGCGACGGGATGCCTTCGATCCCCCGCAAGCAGGGGCTCGCGGAATTCCTGGCGGCGAAGGGCTACTGGGTTTTCTATCCGCGCTATCGCGGGGCTTGGGAGAGCGACGGAGAATTTCTGAAGACGTCGCCACATCTCGACATTCTGGATGTGATCGACGAACTGCCGAAAGGCGTACGCGACCTGACGTTCGGGAAAAAGTTCTCGCTTAAGCCGGACGCGATCTATGTGATCGGCGGAAGCTTTGGAGGAGCGGCGGCAGTCCTATCAACGCTGGATCCGCGGGTGAAGAAAGCCATTGCCAACTGTCCAGTGGTGGATTGGAGCATGCTGTCGCACTCCGAACGAGCGGAGACATCTAATCCCAGCTATGCGGCCTACATGCGCGCGGCCTGGGGACGCGCATACCGGCTTTCCGATCGTAACTGGCAAAAGCTGCGCAGCGGCACCTTCTACAATCCGGCCTATCACGTCAAAGAAATCGATCCCTCGAAGGTGATGGTGATCCACGCCATGGACGATCCCTACGTGCCGTACAAATCCGTGGCGCGCTTTGCCACGAAAACGGGGATCAAGCTGAAGTCTTTGCGGCGCGGCGGGCACATTTCAACCGACGCCACCATCCGCAAGTATTGGCCGGAGATCGAGAAATTCTTTCAGGGGTGAGTGTGCCCTGCGCAAAACACGCGCCATCTAATTCTTAGCCTGGAAACAGCACGGGGCGTTTACCAGCCGGTGGCGAACAATCTTCTCGCACCCTGAAGACCACATTTTTGATACTTGTCGTAGGCGCTGGCAGCACGCTGGCGGATTTCCTCATTGCTTTCATGTTCAATCCAGCCACCGAGCGCGCTTTCAAGCGTGTACGCCTCTGGAGCCATCAAGCCAGTGGTCCACAGCAGAGGATACGCACCGGTGGCTCGCAGCGGTTCTGCAAAATACTGCTTACTGGCACAGGCCAGGATGATGGCATCGCGGTGGGTCTCGTTCTTCTTTTGCGTCAGGAATGGGAGGCGAGAATCCATCAGGCCGTCATGTCCGACGTAGGCCACCAGGTTCGATCCCCCTCGCGCTATGAGGGCGATGGGGTGCGAGTCTAGCGATCGCGTAATCGATTCCGGAGCCGCACCGGCCGCTGCGGCGAAGAACTCCATCAGCGCTTGCTGGATAGCGTCGCCTCGATAAGCGTCCGCTACGAGGTAGACCTCGCGGCGGCGGTGCTTGAACACGCAGCGCTCAAGGACCTCGGCCTTCGGTTTCTCTGTACAACTCAGCAAAGTCCAGTCCGGACTCCGGACGAAGAAAGTCTTGACCCCGGCTGCGGCTCCCCAATAGAGGTTGTGCACAGGATCTAAGCCATTCCCCAGACGGGCGGGAACCGGGACGATACCTTGATGTTGATTATCCGCCAGTGCCACAAAAGCGTGAATTGTACGTTGAGAGGAATTCTGTGCGTATGCACCAATGAACAGACAAAAGAGGAGAGGAGCTAGTTTGTACTTCATAGCGGAGAACAACTCAGGGCGATTAAACAATCTACGCGGTTCTCTTCCCCACTCCGGGTGCGTAGTAGCCCACACCGTTCGTTTCCAGTTTGCGGCCTTTCGGGCTGAAGATCCGGAAATGGCCCAGGCCCCATTTCTGCAAGGCGAACTGCATGGTGGTCAGCAGCACGCCCAGTCCGTAGGTGACGCTGCGCCGGAAGTTGATGGACGAGGCTTCTTCGAAATACTTGGTTGGGCACGATACTTCGCCGATGCGGAATCCGAAATGCACGCACTGCGCGAGCATCTGGTTATCGAAGACGAAGTCGTCGGAGTTCTCGATGAGGGGCAAGTCAGTGAGGACTTTCCGGCTGAAGCAACGGTAGCCGGTGTGGTACTCGGAAAGCTTCACGCCGAGGAAAAGATTTTCGAAAGCCGTCAGCAGGCGGTTGAAGACGTACTTGTAGAACGGCATGCCGCCGCGCAGCGCCGTGCCGCCGATGATGCGGGATCCGAGAACTGTGTCGTAGACCTCATAGGCGACCATGCTGGCCATCGCGGTGACCAGCAGCGGCGTGTACTGATAGTCGGGATGCAACATGATCACGACGTCGGCGCCCGCGCTGAGGGCTTCGCGGTAACAGGTTTGCTGGTTGCGGCCGTATCCGTAGTTGCGGTCGTGGACGAATACCTGCAGGCCAAGCTTGTGGGCTAGCTCCACCGTGCGGTCGGTGGAGTGGTCGTCGACCAGGATGGTGGCATCGACGACTTCGGGGATTTCGCGGACGGTCGCCTCCAGCGTCTTTTCAGCGTTGTAGGCCGGGAGCACGATCGCGATGCGCTTGCCGTTAATCATTGGGTGAGGCTCATCATACCTTGGGGAGATTCCGGGAGAAAGTGCTGGTTCAGTGGCAATTGCTGATGATGCGAGAAAGGATTTTAACCGCAAAGATCGCTAAGAAAGGCCGCAAAGGCGAGCGCTCCCCTGTGCGTGCTTTGCGAAAGGTATTGCGGACTTTGCGGTTAGAGGCTTTTGCTGAAAAACCTTAAAACACAGAGGGCGCGGAGGTTGCGCAGAGAGTCTCTTTTAATTGGGTGTCATTTTCTTTAAGAGTTCGCCGTTTACGGGCCGGTAGCTCGCCGTGCGCTCCGATTCTGAGTCCGGGCGTTACAATCGACCTTCAATCTTGCATTCGATCGTGGAGTTTTTCCGGTGCCGGTGACCGACTCTTTCGAGGTGGCGACGCGACGGGGCGCTTCCTTCGCGCCGACCGCGGTCGCCCATGCCGCCTTTGTCCCCACCGGGATCGTCACCGTGCTGTTGGGACCGGTGCTGCCGTCGCTTTCGGCGCGCTGGGCACTCACAGACGCGCAGGCTGGTGAATTCTTCACGGCGCAGTTTCTCGCTTCGACTCTGGGCGTCGCGCTCTCAGGCGCGCTTGTGCCGAAAGTAGGTTACCGGGTCGCCATGATTCTCGGGCTGGTGTTCATGGCCGCAGGCGTGGCATTTCTTCCGTTAGGGTCGCGCTTGGTCGGACTGGCGGGCGTGGCTTGTTACGGGGTGGGACTTGGCATGACGATTCCCACCTGCAACCTGCTGGTGGCGGAGGTGAATCCGGCGACGCGCGCCTCGGCTTTGTCTTTGCTGAACTTTTCGTGGACGGTGGGAGCAGTGGCTTGCCCGTTTCTTCTGGCGCCGTTTCAGCGCGCCGGGAAGATTTCGGTTTTCTTCCATGTAGTGGCCGCATTTGTTTTCCTGGTGGCGCTTTCCCTGGCGTGGGTGAACCTACCGCGGCCCGATGCCGGGTCGAACAATTCCGCTGGAGAATCCACGCCGCTGCTGCAAGCACTCTTGAAGCCGACCGCCATTGTGCTCGGAGTCTTGTTCTTCGTTTACGTGGGAACGGAGAACGCGGTGGGCGGGTGGCTAGCATCGTATGCCAAAAGAGTGATGGTGCACCCGGGCACGATCTGGGTGACGACGCCTTCTTATTTCTATGGAGGTCTGCTCGCAGGGCGCGCACTGGCGCCAGTATTTATGCGAAAGATTTCTGAAGTGCTGCTCGTGCGTTTGAGCGTGGCAACGGCTCTGCTGGGCTTGATAGTGCTCCTGGCGTCTCACTCGATGGTGTTGGTCCTGGCGAGCGCGGCCATCATCGGGCTTGGCCTGGCTGCCATCTATCCGATTACCATTTCGCTGATGACGAATTCTTTCGGAACAATGGCGACGCGCATCGGCAGCGTCATGTTTATGCTGGCAAGTTTTGGCGCGGCAGTCATGCCGTGGCTCGTGGGAGTGACCTCAACCGAAATGTCGAGCTTGAAGTTCGGATTGGCGATCCCGCTGTCGGGGTGCATGTTGATGCTGGTTCTCTTCCTGCGGGATTGGAACGAAGCGGCATTCGTTTAGAGCGGCCTGCGACCGCGCATTTGTCGAACATCGATCCTGCTCGGCTTGGTACAATATTGAGCAGCAAGATGGCGGGTACGTTCCGCCGCAGTTTCCCGAATACAACCCACGAAGATGCCGGAACCTAAAACATTATTTGAGAGAGTCTGGGAGACGCACCTGGTCAGCGAACCGACCGGTCGGTCGCCAATCATCTACATCGACCTCCACCTGGTCCACGAAGTTACGTCTCCTCAAGCATTTGATGGCCTTCGGACCGCTGGTCGACCGGTCCGGCAGCCTCTGCGCACCGTGGCTACAGTCGATCACAATGTGCCAACCGAGCCACGCGGCACGCCCATCACCGATCCCATCGCGGCGCGACAGATCGAGGCGCTCCAAAAAAATTGCAAGGAATTCGGCGTGCGCCTGTTCGATATGGATTCGCCCGAGCAAGGCATCGTGCACGTGATCGGTCCGGAGTTGGGTCTGACGCAGCCGGGTATGACGATCGTGTGCGGCGACAGCCACACCAGCACTCATGGAGCATTTGGATCGCTGGCGTTTGGAATTGGAACTTCGGAAGTGGAACACGTGCTGGCGACGCAGTGCCTGCCGCAACGCAAGCCGAAGACGATGAAGATCGAAGTCAGCGGGCGGCTTCCGGAAGGCGTGACGGCGAAGGATCTCGCACTGGGCGTGATCGGAAAGATCGGTACCGACGGCGCGACCGGATACGTCATTGAGTATGCGGGCGAAGTCGTGCGCGGGCTAAGCATGGAAGGGCGCATGACGCTGTGCAACATGAGCATCGAGGCGGGAGCACGGGCCGCGATGGTCGCGCCCGACGAGACGACGTTTGCATACGTGAAGGGAAAACGATTCGCTCCTCAAGGCGATGCGTGGAACAAGTCGGTAGCGTATTGGAAGACTCTGGCTTCGGATGCCGGCGCGCGGTTCGACAAGGCGTTGAACATAGATGCGGCGACGCTCGCGCCTTTCGTGACGTGGGGCACGAATCCCGGAATGGTGGTGCAGGTCACCGAGCGCGTGCCGGAGTTGAACGGCGACAGCGAGGCCGACCGACGCGCGATCGAGCAAGCTCTGCAGTACATGGGCCTGCAACCGGGAACGCCGATCGAGGAGATAGCGGTCGATCGCGTTTTCATCGGCTCTTGTACCAACTCGCGCCTGGAAGACTTGCGCGCGGCGGCGAGGGTGGCGAAGGGGTATCGAGTGAATCCGAAGGTGCGTGCGATGGTGGTTCCGGGATCACAGGCCGTGAAGCAGGCAGCGGAAAAAGAAGGTCTGCAGCGAATTTTTCAGGATGCCGGGTTCGAGTGGCGCGAGTCCGGCTGCTCGATGTGCCTGGGAATGAATCCCGACATTCTGCAACCCGGCGAACGGTGCGCTTCGACGAGCAATCGCAACTTCGAAGGCCGGCAGGGCCGCGGCGGTCGCACTCACCTGGTGAGTCCGATGATGGCAGCAGCAGCCGCGATTTCAGGGCACTTCACGGATATCCGGAAGTGGAAGTTTCAGTAGCGAACAATGTTCCAGGAACATGACGTTGTTGTGCTCAGAAAGACTCTACCGGGAACGTCAGTACCGGTCGGTGCAGTGGGAACAGTAGTTTTCGTCCATGACGCCGAGGGGCAGGCCTACGAAGTGGAGTTTTTTGATACCAACCACAAAACCATCGATGTGTGCACCGTCATTGGCGACCAACAGTTGGAATTGAAACCCGCTTCTTGAGACACGAAATGAAACCGTTCAAAGTGCATCGTGGCCGTGTTGTCCCGCTCGATCGGGTAAACGTCGATACCGATCAGATCATTCCCAAGCAATTTCTGAAGCGCATTGAGCGCACGGGGTTTGGGGAGTTCCTTTTCTACGACTGGAGAAAGTCGGCAACGCGGGCCGAGCCTTTTGTTCTGGACGATCCGCGCTACAAACAAGCGAGCATCCTGCTGGCCGGCAAGAACTTCGGCTGCGGA